>Ga0224512_10004547_pt1 | contig 11665 bp, 10 predicted proteins | sample SF_May12_sed_USG_4_FD_169103 | JGI IMG/M metagenome (GOLD analysis project Ga0224512, IMG submission 169103) | Sediment microbial communities from San Francisco Bay, California, United States - SF_May12_sed_USGS_13 | ecosystem: Environmental > Aquatic > Marine > Sediment | place: USA... | reverse complement strand
GCCGATGAACTCGCCGAATATGAAGAACTGTCTGGGGGGATCGTCGCGGAAACCGAGGTCGGCCGCTACCTGGCGCAACTCTTCCGTGTTCCCGTAGAGATTGTGCGGAGCCGAACGCGAGTTGATTCGGAACGTTCCCGGCCGAGGTTCGACCAGGCGCTGTATGTCGAGGTTGTTGACTATGGCCGAGACCCAGTCCTGCGACCCCGAGTTGACGAAGACGGCGTCAAAAGGCTTGAGGAGTGTTGGGTCGGTAGGGCGGGCGGAGCGTATCGGTCCGATGTAGGGGCTGTCGTTGTCGTGGTACAGGGCGATGAAGCGGCTCAGCCCGCCTTCTACCAGTAGCTCGTAGACCATGTCGGCGTCGTTGAGACCAGACTGCGGCCTGGCGTTGGGGTGGTTATCGATCTTGATGCCGATGACGCCGCGCTCGAGGTTCTCCGGATTCTCTGCCTCGAGTCCGTTCAGCGGCGAGGCTGGCCCAATCGGTATCGAAGTGGTGGTCGTGGTGGTGGTGGTCGTGGTGGTGGTGGTCGTGGTGGTGGGAGGCAGTGTTGTGGCTGCCAGCGTGGTAGGGGTTGAGTCTCCTCCGACAAGCGCCGCTGCACCTACGCCCAACAAGATGATCAGGACGAGAGCCCCGAATCCGTAGATCAGCTGGCGGCTTGTGTCGAGGAGGCGAAACCAATTCCAGGCTCCGCCAACGCCGCCGCTGATACGGCCACCTAGGCGGCCCAAGATGTCTCTTAGTCGTGTCACGAGCGGGGCAGTCTATGACCGATCGGGCTGAAGGCGTCCACGTACCCCCGGCTGAGCTAATCGGGCAGCAGGGCCAAGTAGTGATGGGTGGCAGCCGCAACGGCTTGAGCCGAGAACGCGATCGGCGCTCCGTCGCCGATGGTCCACATTTCGAGTTGGTCGTCGTAGTGGCGAGAGAACGGATTGCCCGATTGACCTCCGGGCAGAACGAACCTGCTCTTCTCGAAGTCCGACAGATCGACCACCATCCGCAGCGAGGCTATGGCAAGGGTGACGTCGGAGTCGGGGCGGGCGGGATCTGGAGCGCTTTGGCCGACGGTGTTGGCGTCTCCGCCCCAGGCGATAGGACCCAGGTTGTAGACGCGATCCATGGGCTGTCGCGATCCGAGGGGGTGGCGCAGTATCAGCGGTCTGAGCGTTCCCCACGGTCGGCCATCGGGCTGCTGTGCCTGGAGGCGGCGCCTGGCTCGATCCATCGATAAGGCGATCTGGTCAGCCCACGACCCAGGGAACCAATCGGCTGGCTGTCTTGTGACCAGATCGGCCACGAACCCGCCCCGTCGCACGGCGAACATGTTGTGTGGCACCAGGGGGTTGAAGCCCTTGCCAAGGATCCATTCAACGGATCTGGGCGCCTTGGCCGACACGATGGCGCGGTCGAGGTCGGCAAAGAAGAGCTGAAACAGAGAGGCCTCCTCCGAGCTCGGCGCCACGACTCCGTCCCAGCCGGCCAACGCCTGCGCCTCCTCGGCAAGGTCGGCGCGGTCCGACAGGGCATCGAGCACCGCTTGGCGCATTCGCTCCCACACCAGCGAAAGGCGGTCGAGCTGAAGATCCATAGTCGTCGCCACGTCCCACTCGTTGCCCGCCTCGAGTTGGCTGGCGATGCGAGAGGCGCGGTATCCGTCTATCCAATCAACACCGAGGTAAGGATCGTCATCGGCAACGGTCGGTCGGTTATTCGCTGTGGCAACGAACTGGTGCGGCGGGTCGACCATGGCAGGCAAGGCTCGCGACGGCACCAGGTCGTCTTCCCAGCCGGCGTTCGGACTCCACCCCGGCGCCGGGATAGTCCCCGAGCCGGTGCGCCGCCGCGGTGTGTCGCCGACCAGCTGCCAACCAATCGTCCCGCTGGTGTCGCCGTAGACCATCGAGAGGGGCGCTCCCGGCCACGATTCGAATGCAGTTCGGAACTCTTCGAAGCTCCGCACCCGGTGCAAGCCAAGCAACCCGTTCACCTGGCCGGGCTGTAGCCAGGTCGCCTGGAGCGAGATGGCCTCGTGCTCGGCGTCGAGAGCCGGACCGATGACCGGTCCGCGGTCTGTTATCAGGACGGTCTCCGTAACGGAGGCGCCACCCTTGACGGAGATCTGCTCTTCAACCACCTGGCACTGTTCGAATTCTTCTCCCCGACGGACGGAGGTCCCGTCGGGACCGAGCTGCTCGATATAGAGGTCGGTGTTGTCGATGAGTCCGGCAGTGACCCCCCACGCCGCTCGACCGTTGTGTCCAGCCGGCACTCCAGGCGAACCAACGAAGCTGGCACCGGCCAATGCCCAGTGCGGTGTTTCCATATGGCACAGATACCAGTGGGGCGGAAGCGTGGGGGCGAGGTGAGGATCGTTGGCGACCAGTGCCGCACCGCTGCGGGTCTTGCCAGGCCCAACCGCCCACGCGTTGGAGCCGCCGCTTCCCATGCCAACCCAATCGCCCAACCCGTGGACGTCGCTGGTTAGGCGATCCAGTGCAGGGCCAGCCGCCGCCAGTGGCTCGTCCCCTGTTCCATGCCACTCCGGATAGGACGGGTCGACCGCTGCCAGCGCCTGCGGTCCGTCGCGGGTGAGGATGGCCAGCCTGGCCAGCTCGACGTCCCAGTTCGATTGGAGCGTGAAAGCCACGACCGCCAAGACCGCCGCCGAGTCGGCGGCTTCGAACGGAGTCGGCTTGGCACGCAGCAGCACGAAGGGGTGCGGCAAGCGCGGGAGCCCCTTGTCGACGCCCTGCCTGATGCCCGCTGCATAGGCCTCAAGCGCCTCCCTTTCCTCTGAACCCAGCTGGCTCATGCGCGACTCGGCTGTCCTCCAGAATCCGATTCGGCGTGACAGACGGTCGATGGGCAGTGCTTCGGCACCGACGATCTCGGCGAGCGTGCCTCGGCCCACTCGAAGCAGGATCTCGAGTTGGAAGGGGCGGTCCTGGCCATGGCAGAATCCAAGTCCAAAGAAGGCATCTGCGGATGTGGCGGCGGCGATGTGGGGAATGCCGAAGCGATCGCGCCGGATGTCGACCTTTTCGTCGATGCCGTCTACTTGCACCCTCCCGTCTAAGAGAGGAAGACGACGACCCAGCAAAGCACGCATGGCTGCTTTCGTTGGGTTCATCTGGGTCAGGCTACGCGGCCCGACCGCCGGCTCCGCCTAGCCGTTAGCGACGATCTTCTCCACGAGTTGTTCCCTGGTCTCGACCGAGGCGTCGTGCGGCACCTGGCAGGTGCCGGCGTTCACGTGGCCTCCTCCGCCGAAGGCGAGCATCAGCTCTCCGACGTTGGTTTGGCAGCTCCGATCGAAGATCGACTTGCCTATGGCGAAGACCGTGTTCTGCTTCTGTTTGCCCCATAGCACATGCATCGAGATGTTCTGTTCTGGGTACATGGCGTAGACCACGAAGCGATTCCCTGCCCAGATCGTCTCCTCTTCTCGCATGTCCAATTCGATCAGGTTGTCGTGGACCTTGGCCACTCGCTTCAGCTGCTCTTTGAACTTGGGTTCGTACTCGAAGTAGAGGTCAACGCGCTCTTTCACATCGGGCAGCGCAATGATCTGGTCGATGGTGTGCTCGGCGCAGTAGTCGATGAGCTCCATCATCAGCTGGTAGTTCGGTATCCGGAACTCGCGGAACCTGCCGAGTCCAGTTCGGGCGTCCATCAAGAACGACAACAGCTCCCACCCCTTTGGCTCGAGAACATCTTCCATGGTGTACATGGCGGCATCCGCCTTATCCACCGCCTTCATCATGTCGCCCCAGGCAACCGGGAAGGCTTCCTTGCCCCCGTAGTGGTCGAACACCACCCGGGCGGCGGAAGGGGCGCTGGCATCGATGATGTGATTCGACGCCTGGATGGGATTGCGCAAGCGTTCGGAGAAATGGTGGTCGAAGACGATGTGAGCGCCCTCAACGTATGGAAGGTTGGTCAGGATGTCTCGATCGGTGACCTCGATATCCCCGTCCTGGACGTCCTTGGGATGCACAAAGGTGATGTCGTCGATGATGCCGAGATGCCTCAGCAGCACAGCGCAGACCAAACCGTCCATGTCGCTGCGCGTAACTAGTCGATAGCTGTCTGTCATAAATCCCTCCGCAACTGTTTAGGTTTTTCGGCCTGTTGACAGCGTTCTTGAGGGGTAATGACTAGTTCGTCATCGGCTCCAGATCGTGGAGGCGTCCCAGGCGTGAAACCGGCCAGTACCGAAAGAGCACCTGCCATTTGACCTCTGTCAGCTGCAACGCTCCCATTCCTCGACTGTCGTCGGCCGATACGGAGCGATTATCTCCGAGCACGAAGGCTTGATCGGGAGCTAACTGCCAGGTGCCGTCTCCTGTGGTGGGACCGTTGGCCCACGGCTCGGCCAGGATGGCGCCGTTTATGTGGACCTGGCCAGACGCGATCTCGACCAACTCTCCCGGCAGCCCAACGACTCTCTTGATCAAGGCGAAGGAGGGGCGACGCGGATGAGCGAACACGACCACCCTGCCCCGCTTCAACTGGCCCAGCCTGGCCGCGATCAGATAGTCGCCCGGTTCGAGGGCTGGAGACATGGAGGCTTCGACCACCTCGAACCTCGTCACGCTTCTGCGCAACATGGCGGCGGCCAAGCCCGCCGCCATTGCACCGACGATCGTCCCCGTCAGTCGGGTACGAGTCTTCACCTTCCCCCGTTCGGAGCTGGTCAGCGAGTGTATCGTGCGCCGCCTGTCTACTTAGGAGGCCGAAAGATGGGCTTGCTCAAGCCAAGGAAGATCGCTCATGCTCACTGCAACGTGCCGTGTGGGATCTATGACCCGGCGTTCGCACGCAACGCCGCCGAGACGGTGGTGAAGATGGTCGAGCAGCTGCAGTCCCTCGAAGCACCAGGCGACGGCGCTTCTTCCGCTGAGGTCGTTGAGTTTCAGCAGTCGGTTACTCGCCGCGTCACCAACAAAGAGGAACACGCCAAGAAGTGCAAGTACGAGCTACTGGATGTTCTCTGGACCCAGTACTTCAAGCCAGAGCACGTCGAGCGCTGGCCCGACTTGCACGCCAAGTTCTTTGAAGCGGGTCACCTCTGCACGCAGAACATGCAGCAGATCGACATGGACAAGGCTCAGGCTCTACTGAAGATGACCGACGAGATCGCCGGGATCTTCGCCGAATCCAAGGCCTAAGACTCCGGACCGAGTTCCTCCTCTGCGGTGGCAGCGGAGGTGTCAGGTTCATCGGCGTAGTCGGCGCGGGGTGCGCCGATGACGCCGATGTAGCCGATGGCGCTCACCGCGGCGACCACTATCGCTACCAATACCGCCGAGCCAACGAGGACGGCGAACACAGACCCAACGGTGATCGAGTCCACCGACCTCATGATCAGCTCGGCCGTGCCCCAGGCGCCGAACCCGGCTAAGGCCGCGATGGGGACGGCTCGGGCGATGGCGCGGCGGATGGGCCCGAAGTACTCCCACCCGGTGCTGCGATGCCATGCGAAGCCAAGGGCAGCGGTGTAGCCGGCCAGGGCCACTGTTGAAGCCAGGGCAAGTCCTGATACACCGAACGCTTCGAGTAGCCCCCAATAGATCGGAAGAGCGACGAGGGTTGCCACTGTTCCGATTATGACCGGCGTCCACATCTTGCGCTGGGCGTAGAACCCCCTGGCGTAGAGCTGTTGTGCTCCCCACAGCGGGATGCCAAGGGAGAAGAACAGCAACGTGCCCGCCGTGGCTGCGCTGTCGGCAGCCGTCCAATCCCCCCGCTGGTAGAGGATCGTGATAACCGGGAGCGACAAGGCTGCCAGCGCGGCCGTTGCCCCGACGGAGAGAACCACCACCCGTCTCACCGCCGCCGACATCGTCGCTGCCAAAGTTCTCACCCGGCCTTCAACCGCGAGACGCGCGAAGTAGGGGTAGGCCGCAACACCAGCAGCCTGCGCGATCACGCCGACCGGCACCAGCATGGTTCGTCTACCGTATTGGAGCCAGGAGATGGAGCCGTCCGAATCGGCCAGCGATCCGAAGCTGCGGCCCAGCTGCTCATCCAACAGCACTAGTGACTGGCCGAGCATCAACGGCAAGGCCAAAACGAAGTACTCCTTGAGCGCAGGGTCACGCCAGCTTCCGCCGAGTTGGATGCGGAGACCTGCTTGATGTGCCCCGTACCACTGGATCAAGAAGTTGCCGACGATGGCACCACCCAGCACTCCCCAGGCGAAACCGTCTGGACTCGGTTCGTCACCCTGGATGAGCAATCCGCCGGCGATGATGCCGACGTTGTAGAGAATGGGGGCGAGCGTCGGGATGAAGAACTTCTCCTTGGCATACTGCACCGCCATGAAGAGAGTTCCCACCACGAAGAAGACCTGAGCAGGCAACACGATGCGGGTTAGATGGGCTGCGCGATCCACCTGCTCCGCAGTGAACCCAGGCTCGATGAGATCGATAACGGGACGGGCCATCACCATGGCGACTGCCACGAAGATGAGCATCCCAGCAGTCAACGGGCGCAGTATCGCGCTGAATGCAGCCCAGCCCCCTTCTTCATCATCGTTGGAAAGATGGCGGCTGAGGATGGGGATGAAAGTGATCGCCATGTATCCGCCGGCCAACAGGTAGTTGAGGAAGTCGGGGATGATGAAGGCAACCTGGTACTCGTCGGTGAAGGTGTTGGCGCCCAGCACAGAGGCGAACACCATGTCGCGTACCAAGCCCAGCACTCGTGAGAGGAGGATCCCGCCTCCAACGATGAGAGCGGCGCGACCGATGCGTGATGTGACCGAGCGGGAGAGAATGGAGCGAGAGCTCACTTCCACGTCAACTTAGCCGCACGGACCTGCCGCACTGGCTCACTTGGTTAGACGAGGTCGCGCTTCACGAATAGGCGGCTCAGCCCAGCCACAACTAGCGCAGCGAGAAAGGCTGTCTTGAGGATGGCCCCGCCGGCCCCGGGAGCGAGGCTGCCGAGGGGATCTGCTAGCAATCGAGGCGCGCCATCAACTAGCGCGGCGTATGCCGAAAGCCCTATCCGACCCAACGAGGCTGGCGCCAGGCCGGGGGCCGACGAGGTGAACACCGCCTCCCACAAGAAGATGTACGCCAATCCGAAGATCACGGCCCGTTCGAACAGATAGCCGAGGACGATGAAGAGCGCGGCGTAGGCCAGGGTCGAGATCGCCGCCCCCAGCACGACGGGGAGGGTCGGTCCCCATCCACCGCCGGATGTGCCGAGCGCCACGGCCAACAACAACGACCCAGATCCCGTGACGGCAAAACTGGCTACCCAGGCTCCGGTCAGTTTGGCCACGACGATGTTCCATCTGGGAAGCGGCCTCAGCGCGATGAACGACAGCGTGTGTTGGCGCCTCTCGTCGCCAAGTGCAGCAGCTCCCAGGATGAGAGGAATGATGGGCAACACCACGAGGAACATCGTTGCCAAGGGTGCCTCGTGGAAGAACTCGAACGCGTCTTCGGCGGTGCGGTCACGGCCTCCGAAGAACATGACAACCGCCGGCAGCGCTGCCAAGGCACCCAGCGCCCAGATCCGCTTGCCGCCAAGGAGCTGGCGCACAGTTAGGCGAACGATGAGCAGGAAAGCCTTCATCTACGCCTCACCAGGTAACGGAAGACGCTCTCGAGAGATTCGTCCTCCGGTTCGACTGCGGTAAGTCGGATACCGAGATCGACGGTGAGCCGAGGAAGGTCGTGACCCAATGCCGAAAGATCGAGCGACTCGAGGTGTACCCGGCCGTCTTCAATGGTCACCGACCTGACGTAATCGGCGGCCATGAGCGCCGCTCCTAGCCGGCGCGGGTCATCAACCTCCACCCTCACCTTGAAGGGGATATCCGACATCGCCGCCCGAATGGCTTCAACGCTGCCCGCCGCCGCCAACTTGCCGTCGACCATGGCCAGGACCCGGTCGGCCAGCCGCTCAACCTCTGCCAACACATGAGAAGACACGATCAAGGTGCGACCCTCGGCACCGAGTCGGCGGAATGTGTCGATCAGCTGCGCACGCTGTACCGGGTCGGTTCCGTTGAGCGGCTCGTCCAGCACGAGTATGTCTGGGTCGTGCACCAGCGCCGCAGCCACCTTGATCCGCTGCCGCATTCCTTTGGAGAACTCGCCGATCTCACGTTCGGCGGACGCAGACAGGTTGACGGTTTCAATCGCTCGCTCCGCCGCAGCTCGAGGGTCGCTCATTCCAGACAGCACGGCCGCTGCCTCCACGAATGCGCGAGCTGTGAGGAACCCGTATACGGCGCTTTCCTCCGGGACCAATCCGAAGCGTCGGTAGACATCGGTGTCAGCGCGAGGGGAGTCGCCCTCGATAGCGATGGACCCTTCCGATGGCACAAGGAGGCCAGACAGCATCCTCAGCAGGGTTGTCTTGCCGGCGCCGTTGGGACCAAGGATGCCGGTGATGCCTGGCCCGAATGAGCAGCTCACATCGGATACGGCGACCTTTTGGCCGAACCATTTCGAGACGCTATCGACCGCCACGGTGGGGTTGGCAGCGAAGGCGGGTGACGTCGTCATAGCAGCACTCGGTAACGCCTGGCGATGAAGAGCAACGAGATGGCGGCAACCACCACGATCACAACCAGCGACACCCACTCATCGAACCCGGCGCGCTCCGGTATCCACGCTTGGATGTTGGAGTCGAATATCGCGTCTCTCAGATAGCGGGGGTGGTGATCGAGAGCCGCCAGCGCGAAGATGTCGTTGCCCGAATCGACCAGGCCCGATGTTGCCCCCGACCCAACGAACATGACGCCGGCATATATGCCGGTGGCGAAGGATGGCTTCTGGGCGAGCGATGCGATCAAGAAGGCCAGCGGCGCATAGGCGATTAGGTAGACCAGAGCGGTCAGCGCAGACTTCCACAGGTCGTCGGAGTGATCCCCGACGTAGGAGAAGAAACCCTCGTTGGCCACCGCACCTTGTCCGACCAGCAAGAGGACCTGAGGGACCAGCAGGAAACCAACGATGACGGTCGCCAACGACGCTGCCCTGGCCGCGATGTAATCCCACATGTTGAGGGGTCGAGAGGCATAGACCGATAGCGTCCCGTAGATCCTGTCCGGCACCAGCAACTCGGAAGCAGCGAGCGCGATGAACAGGATCGTGACGACTGACAGCAGCTCGAAGTACTGCGGAGCGGTAAAGAACTCGAGGTCTGCGTCCGCGCCGAAGTCGGCGAGGAAGACGCTCAAGGTGACGAAGATGATGGCGGGGAAGAGGGCAAGCGCGATGAGAGACCACGGCACGATCTTGCTGCGGGCCCTTCTTCTGAATCCGAGGACTCGGCGCAAGCCGTCGCGGTAGATGGCTGGAACAGCCCCCGACCTGCCGAGCCGCTCGCCTTCGTATGGCTTGTAGCCGAGGTCGAAAACTTGGCCGCGGTCGGTCACTTCGAACCCTCCCCTGTCTCGGACCCCTCCCGCAGGAAGATGTCTTCGAGCGAAGTTGATCTTGCGCCCAGCCGCCGCACCCCGGCACCAGAGGAGACAAGCGCGTCCTGTATCAAGGAGAAGGGGTCCCCAGCGGCCACCTGCACCAGGAGCCGTGTTCCGTCGATTCGGACCTCGGCACCTGCGCGCTGCAAGGCGTCGCCAACTGGGGCTGGATCCTCGAAGAGCTCGAGCTCGACCACCCCCGTTTGGGAGAGAGCGGATATCGGCTCGGACCGCAGCACCTTGCCGCCATCGAGCATCACCACCCAATCGCACGTGCGTTCGATATCGGTGAGCACATGGGATGAGACCAGCACGCTGATGCCGAATCCGTGGAGCCGCTCGATCAGATCCAGCATGTCCTCACGGCCTTCGGGGTCAAGGCCGGCGGTTGGTTCGTCTAGCAATACCAGCGTTGGGTCATGTACCAGCGCTTGGGCCATCTTGGCCCGTTGCATCATGCCGGTGGAGAACTCCACCATCCGGCGAAAGCGCTCTTCGTGCAGACCAACCAGGGTGAGAACGTCGGAGGCGCGCTGGCGAGCCGCCCTGGTAGGCAGGCCGGCCAATTCGGCGGCGTACCCGATGAAGTCTGCCGCGCTCTGGTCCTTCGGCATGCAGTCGCCCTCCGGCATGAATCCAACCTGGGAGCGGACAGCTAGTCGATCGGTGTTAACCGAATGCCCAAGGACGTCGATGCTGCCGTCGGCCGAAGGAAGGATGCCTAGAAGCAATTTGATGAGTGTCGTCTTGCCTGCCCCGTTGGCGCCCACCAGGCCGACGGTTCCCTGTGGTACTTCAAGGGTGACGTCGCTCAACGCCACTATGTCGCCGTAGGCGAAAGACAGGCCCTTGGTCGTCACGATCGAGTCGGTCACAGTCGAAAGCTAGCGACTGCGAACTTGGCCCCGCTGGGGCGCGCCGTATAGGTTCGCCGGGTGGATTCGGTCCTGTCATTTGCGGCTGCGCTGGTCGCCTCAGGGTTCACGGCAACCCTCGTCGCTTCGCACCTTCGCAGACCGCGGCCGCACGTTGCTGCATGGTCGGTCGCCATGTTCATGTACTCGCTGGCGACCTGGGCGCTGTGGTGGGGCCTCACCTCGGGATGGTCAGACGGGTCTTTTCGAGTGTTCTATCTGTTCGGTGCCATTCTCAATGTGCCGTTCCTGGCACTGGGAGCAGCCTTCCTGGTGGTAGGTGGGCGGTGGGGAATGGCGCTGCTTGTCTTCTTCGCCGCGTTCGGTGCCGGCGCCGGGGCTGCCACGCTGGGAGCAGACTTTGTCGCCACTCTGCCGGTCGAGCAGTTGCCTGCGGGCTCGGAGGTTTTCGCCGGGCTGAGCGAGGGCATCGCAACGCCTCGGTTGTGGGCGCTCGTGGCCAACGTCTCGGGCACAGCCCTGTTGGTTGGCTTGGCGGTGACAACCATCGTCCGGTTCCGTCTCACCAACCGCCGACTGGTGCTGGGTAACAGCCTGATCGTGATCGGAGCCATTGCACCGGCCATCGGCGGATCGCTCACCGGACTTGGCGAAGGTGGGGGCTTGGCGGCGACACTGCTGGTCGGCGCAGGTTCGCTGTGGTTGGGCTTCGCTGTCGCCTCGTCCAGTCGCGTGGCCGCCGAGCGAACCTAAGGCCTAGGCGCGACGAAGGTGCGCTCGGCTCGATCTGCCATCAACACACCGGCCAGAATGAGAGCGCCTCCCACCACGATGCCGGGCTGAAGCTGTTCGCTCAGCCACACCGCGCCGACGGTGGCAGACACGATTGGCACCAGGTACCCAACGAGCGATGCGTTACCGACGGACGTGTGGCGCAGCATCCAGAAGAACAATGCGAAAGGCAAGAAGCTGGCAGCTAGACCCAGGTACACCACCAGTGTCCATCCGTAGCCCGTGATATCGCCCCATCGCGGGAAGCCTTCCGCGATCAGCATCGCCACGATGATGACGATGGTTCCTGTAACGAATTGAACCCAGGTGAGCTCGATGGCGTCGTAGTTCCCGGCGTGGTGCTTGGCGTAGATGCCGCCGAGCGAGAGGACGACGACTGCGATGCTGCCAAGCAGAATGGCCAGTCCCGGATTGCCTCCCTCGGCCAGGCCGCTGTCACCCGATAACGCCAGCACCGCAACGCCACCGAATGCAAGGGCCATCCCTATCAGCTTGGCGGCGTGGAGCGGCTCGTCGGCTAGCAAGTAATGGGCGAGCGCG
>Ga0224512_10004546_pt1 | contig 11669 bp, 13 predicted proteins | sample SF_May12_sed_USG_4_FD_169103 | JGI IMG/M metagenome (GOLD analysis project Ga0224512, IMG submission 169103) | Sediment microbial communities from San Francisco Bay, California, United States - SF_May12_sed_USGS_13 | ecosystem: Environmental > Aquatic > Marine > Sediment | place: USA... | reverse complement strand
CCACGACCATCAGGTCGGCCTGGCGAGGCGATGCCGGAAGCGGGATGATCCCGAAGCGCATGAAGTCATAGCGGGGTCCAGAGGCAGCCATCATCTCGATCGCGCAACACGCGAGACCGAATTGGAACATCCACAACGAGTACTTCCGGCTCCAGTTCAGCAGCCATGAGACCGGCTTGAGCCCGCCGAACTTCTCGGCGACTACTCCCATCGGAGCACTCCTTTGCGGACGGCCCACAGCAGGCCCTCGAGCAACGTCAGGATGAAGAGAATCATCGCAACCAGCCCGAATGCGCCGAGGCTCTCTGCCACGATCGCCCACGGGAAGATAAACACCGCCTCGACGTCGAACACGACGAACAGCAGGCCAAAGACGTAGTAGCGGACGAAGGTCTGGTTCCAGCCCTGCCCCACGGGATCAACCCCGCATTCGTACGTGAGGAGCTTTTCTTTGGTGGGATCGGAGGGGCGGACAAGGTAGGTGACGCCCAGGGTGACAGCCACGAGCGCGACCCCAAACGCAGCGAAGGCCGCAACCGTGATGTAGTCCTGAAAATACGCGCTCACGCTGCTGCAATCTCCCTCGCAAAAAGGCTCCGGCCCCTGACCAGCGCGAAGCGCTCGGGAGTATAGAGACAAGCAACGCGCCCGCCTAAACACTTCCGCAACTGCACTCGCGGCGCCCTTGTGGCCCGGCTCCGGAGCCGGTGTGGCCCGTGCGTGCCAGCTGGGCCGCAGTACCCCCGGTTACGCTGCCGACCACATGTCGACACTCCACGCACCGCCGGACTACGCCGGGCGTTCACTGGTCAACCTCGTGGCAGAATTGGAACATCGATTGTCCACCACCGCGGTTGCACCTCGCCTGACCCCGGAGCTCGCGGCCGGCATCCCCGACGCGAGCACGTACATACTCGTTCTGATGGACGGTCTCGGCACGCGGCAGCTCGACCATCGTCTGGCCGCCACGTTTCGGGATGCGCTGGCGGGTTCGATCGCGGCTCCGTTTCCGTCGACCACCACGGTGAGCCTCGCCACCATCGCTACGGGCACGCCACCGCGCCAGCATGGGCTGCTGAGTCATATGCTCTACATGCCCGAGCACGGCGTCTTCAACGCACTCAAATGGATCGGAAAACACGGGAGCCAGGTCCGGCATCCCATGGAGACCTTCCTGCCTCGCCCCAACCTGTGGGAGCGGCTGGCGGACTCTGGGATCGAACCGATCACCGTGCAGCCCGGGCATTTCCGCACGACACCACTGAGTCGAGCGCTCTATCGGAACTGCCGGTTCGAGGCGATCTGGTCCCACGATGAGGCCGCAGCCGCCGCGCTCGATCTCGCTGCCACCCCCGGGCGGTTGATATTCCTCTACTTGGGCGACGTGGACTTCGCCGCGCATCTGTTCGGACAATCTTCACAGCCGTATGACGATGCAGTCCGTGTGGTCGCCCGCGTTTGGGACACGATTGTCTTGCGCCTCCCGGAACACGCCGCGATGGTCGGCACTGCCGATCACGGCCACATCGATTACGCCGCTGGCGACAAATACATGGTCACGAGCAACGAGGTCGCCGGAGTGGATGTATACGGCGACCCTCGGGCGCTGCTCCTCCGGGGCGACCGGGCCGAGGAGATCGCGGCCGGCTTGCCGGGCGAATGGGTGCCGCTCGAGAAGGCCAGGGCCTGGTGGGGACCCGGCCCGGAACATCCGGAGTTCGCGGAGCGGGCCCCGAGCGGTGTGCTCCTGGCCGACCCCGGCATGGTGCTCATCCCGGGGCATATGGACCGCCGGCTCATCGGCTACCACGGCGGACTCGACCCGGACGAGCTCGAGATCCCCATCCTGATCGCATGATCTCGCGTCGCCGACGGAGGATTCATGCCGACTGATGAGCCGGCACCCGAACTCGCTCCGTCGATCGAGATCGCTGCCGACATACCCGACGTTGCCGCGCTCGCTCGCCGATTTCGCGCATTCGACGCGCTTCACCACGGGCTAGAAGCCTGCGTACCGATGTCCGGAACAGATCTCGATCGGGTGGCCCATTTCCTGGCGGTCGAGCCTCATGACACGGTACTGGACATCGCGTGTGGTCACGGCGCCATGTTGAAGCGGCTGATCGGGCGCACATCGAATCTGACCGGCATCGACCTGTCGCCGTGGGCGATCGCCCGCGCCGACCGCCTGCTCGCCTCGGCCGATCCTCGAGTGCGCCTCATCCTCGGCGACGCGGCCCGGCTGCCGGCTGATCGAGATTGGACGCACATCATCTGCCTCGGGGCCTCATGGATCTTCCACGGGTTCGAAGGGACGGTCCGGGCCCTCACCCGGCGCCTGCGGCCCGGTGGCACCATCGCCATAGGTGATCTCAGACACCGTTCTGGCTCGGGCCCGGCACCCGGCGCCGTCGCGACTGCGACTGATCACCGCCAGGCCGTCGAGGCAGCCGGCGGCTCCGTGGTCGATGTCGTCGTCGCCGATGATGAGGCCTGGGACCAGTACAGCGAGGGCGTGGTTGCGGCGGCCGATAGATACCGTGTGCAACACCCCGGCGATCCGTCCGCCGACCACCGAGCCGTCGCCGCCCAATACGTCACGGACGTGGCCCGCGATCGCCTCACCCTCGAATTCGCGGTTGTCGTCGCAATCATGCCCGGCGAGTCCACTGACGCCTGAAGCGTCGACAATCCCGTCCGGCTCGGAATACTCGGACGTGTTTTCGCGATGAAGGAGAGGAGTTCTCGAAGAAAGGAACGGTCATGGAACCGATCGACTTCGCAATGCTCGTCCTTCGGGTCGGGATCGGTCTCGTGATCCTCGCCCATGGCGTGAATCATGCTCGCAGCCTCGACGGCACCGCCTCGTGGTTCGAGAGCGTCGGGTTCAAGAACGCTGGACTGCAAGCGTCGATGTCCGCCTTGGTCGAGATCGGCGTAGGCATCCTGCTGGTCATTGGCCTGCTCACGCCTCTCGCGTCAGCAGGATTGGTCGCAACGATGTTTGTCGCGTTCTGGGCGATACATCGCCACAACGGTTTCTTCATATTCCGTCCCGGCGAGGGCTGGGAGTACGTCAGTACGCTGGCGCTCGCCGGGTTGGCCGTGGGCATCGCCGGCGCCGGCCGGGCGTCCGTCGACCATGCTCTGGGTCTCGCAGATGACCTCAACGGGTGGATCGGATTCCTCATCGTGGTCGCCGGTGTTGCTGCGGCCGGCGGCCAGCTGGCGATGTTCTGGCGAAAGCCGGTCGCGACGCTCAGCGGTTGACGTGCCGGCATCGCCGGCAGCCGAGTACCTACACCGTGTCCGGGCCCGCTCAGCCCGGACGCGTGCGCGTGGGTCGCCGCACCAGACGCACCGCCACGTGCCCGGTTTTCACAAACTCGATAACCCTGTCGTGTAGGCGACAGAGACTGGGTGTGTGGGGGGCCCCGAGGTTGGTTGCCGTAATCGTAGGAGTCACACGGTGAGAAAGGAGCCCTTTCATGGCAGCCACGATAAGGTCGCTGACCCGCCCGGCACACGGCGCGGATAACCGCCCACATACGAAACACAGGACGCTCGGGCTTGCTCTAGGCCTCGTCGGCGTGGTACTCGTGCTGATAGCTCTCGTCGGGAACATCAGCGCCGCGAACGCAACAAACGAGGCATCTGCCGCCCAAACCCTGGCATGGACGTTTGGGCTGACCGTACTCGGCTTCGGGACCGTCAAGTTCGGCATCGCCGTGATCCTCGTTGGGATCCTCGTCAGGCTGTGGCTGCGGGTCGACAGCGTCGAAGCGTCACTTCCGGCCCTGCGGGCGGCGAGTGACGGGAACCAGCTGACCGCGGGCCAATCGATCTCTACTGCTTTCGGCCCGGCGGTGATATCCACCGGACAGCCGAAACCGTTGACGATCCACCGTATGGCAGGGACCATGTGGGCGCCGATGCTCGCGATGGGCGCCATGGCGCTTGTCGCCGGATTTGTACTGTCGCTCGTCTGGTCGGCGCAGGTCGGTAACGACGAGTCGGCGGTGGCAGCATCCGCGTGGACCCAAGGACTGCAGTTCCTCGGTGAAGGCTTTCTGCTATCCGGCATTTCGTTTCTGCTCGGGTCGATCCTGGCGTCGCTCCGCGAGGGCGGGGCCAGCGTGCAGGAATCAGTTGGCATCGTCGTTCAGACCCTCAAGATGCCGGGCACGGCCAAGATCTTCGTCGTGCTGATGATGACTGGCCTGATGGTTTCCATCACGCAGTTCGTCCTCTATCTGGTCGTGGCGGCCGGCGTTGACAATCCGGGAGCATGGTTCGCCTGGCTCGGCCCGTTCCGTGAGCTCGGACTCGGCCTGCTGTTGTCGGGCATCGTCATGGCCCTCGTGACCATCGGAAACGTCCTGGGTTTCCAGTTCCACCGCATTCGTGAGATCTGCGCGGTCGGCCGCTAGTTCGACGCGACAAAGAGGAGTTACCCAATGGCAACTGCAACATTCGACGGGTTCAAGGTCGACGAGTTCGACCGAGCGCCCGATATGAACCTCCCCCAGAAGCTCGGTACCCGCTTGTGGCTACCGATGTGGATCATGGCCCTCATGGGCTTCGGGGTTGGCTTCCTTCTCGCCATAGTCCGTGCGGATGCAATCGCTACCGGCTCAGCAGAGACGACGATCGCCTCGCTCGGACACGTGCAGGCAGGATTCATGTTCATCGGCTTTGCCTCCGTATTCGCGGCGATCAGCCTTGCGATCGCTCGGATCCTCGGAGCGTTCCGCACCGGCGGAAGCTCTGTCCAGGAGGTCACCGGGAACCGGGTCCAGGTTCTGGCGATGCCGCGAATGGCTAAGGCGTTCATCGTGGGCATGATGATGGCGATGATGCTCATCGTGATCGCAGTGATCATCCACTTCGTCGTCGGTGCCAGTGTGGCGTCTGGTGCAACGTCGGTCGCCGATGGCAACCAGGCATTCGAGATACTGGACGGCGTGCGTCGCCTCGGTGTCGGAATCTACTTGTTCTCGATTGCGCTTGGTCTCGGCACCATCATCACGGTGCTGAAGTTCCAGGCATCGAAGATCCGCAGCCTCGCACGCAACGTCTGACGTCCTGCGATTCTGCAACGGAGGGGTCGGTCACCCGGCCGGCCCCTCGACCGTGGGCCAGGCAAAACCGTGGCCCATCGATGACACGGCTGGATCGGTCAATCGCGCCGAGCGGGGAGGCGGGGTCGATTTCGCATCGACGGGCGATGATCCGGCGCCGTCAGCGGGCGAGAGTTGTCGCCTCGATCCCATCGGTGTTCACCCCGCTCACTCGACGCAGTGAGCCCCGGTACTCCGATCAGCTGGGCTGGATCAGGATCACCTTTCCGGTTGTTGCCCGCCCTTCGAGCGCCCGATGGGCATCGGCTGCGTCGCTGAGTGCGAACCGGGCCCCGATGCGCACCTCGACGGCGCCCTGCTCGATCCAGCCCAGAAGATCGCCGGCTCGCCACTCGAGCTCCTCGCGTGTGGCGAGGTAGTGCGGCAATGAGGGCCGGGTCAGGAACAGCGATCCCTTGCTGGCGAGAACCAGCGGATCAATGGGTGCCGGCGGGCCAGACGCGTTGCCGAACGAGACCATCATGCCGCGTGGCCGGAGCAGGTCGAGGCCCCGTTCGACGGTGGTTCGCCCTACGCCGTCGTAGACCACATCGACCGCTTTGGGACCGGCGATCTCCTCAACTGCGTCACCGAAATCAACGTCGTCGTAGTTGATGACATGATCGGCGCCCGCGCGGCGCGACAGAGCCACCTTCTCATCGGAGCCGGCCGTTGCAATCACGGTTGCGCCCCGAAGCTTCGCCATCTGGGTGAGAAGCAGCCCGACGCCGCCGGCACCGGCGTGAATGAGACACACGTCGCCTTCATCGAGCGGGAAGGTGCTCGTGCACAAGTAATGGGCGGTCATTCCCTGCAGCATGGCGGCCGCGGCCACCTCCAGATCGACGCCGTCAGGGACACGTACGAGTTCAGCAGCACGGACTGCGGCCAGGTCGGCGTACGAACCGGAAAGCACCTGCGAAAACGCGACGCGGTCGCCGGTCGCAACCGATTCGACGTCCTCGGCCGCGGCGACCACCGTTCCTGCACCTTCGTTGCCGAGCACAAGCGGCAATTGGACGGGATACAGCCCGGTTCGGTGATAGGTGTCGATGAAGTTGAGGCCGGCGGCTGTCACAGCGACCAGCGCCTCTCCGGGTCCCGGCACCGGCTCCGGATGCTCCCGGTAATGGAGGACTTCTGGTCCGCCGTGTTCATCAATCACCACTGCGCGCATCTTGCTCCTTTGCCGGAACCGCACATTAGAGCGCGGCAGCCGGACTACGCGCCGAGAGTTGACCTGCCAGGATGCGGCCACTACCAGAGAGGATCCCGATGATCGTTGTTGCCGGAACCATCACATTCGACCCTGCAGACCACGAGGGTGTGCGCCGGGCCGTGATGGACGTCGCCGGGGAGACCCGCAAGGAAGCCGGCAACCTGTCGTATGAGTTCTTCGCTGACCTGTCAGGACCAGGCCGGATGCTCGTGTTCGAGGAATGGGAGTCAGATGACGCCCTACAGGCTCATTTCGGAGCACCGCACATGCTCGCCTATCGAGCAGCGCTCGAGAACTTCGACATGCGCTCGCGCTCCATCAAACGATATGTCGTGACCGAGACATCAAACTTGTAGTCGGGAGGCATGCCGGCGAGCAACCGAATGCCAGGCCACGCCGGTGACCACCAGCACGATCCCGGCAAGCGCAACGGGCGCTTCAATCCACAGCGCGAGAAACAAGCAACCCGCCAAGCCGGCGTATGAGAGCGCACGTGGGAATGATCGCGACTCCTCCGGCAGCCGCAGCGCCGCCAGGTTCGTGATCGCGTAATAGACCAATACTGCGAACGCGCTGAAGGTCCACGTGGTCCGGATGTCGCCGACCAGCACCAGGCCCAACACGATGGCCGAGACCAGGACTGTCGCCGGCACGGGTGCCCGCCCATCGGCACGCACCGAGGCGAAGCTGCGAGGGAGGTCACCGCGGCGACCCATTGCCAGCGCGACGCGGGACAGACCGAGGATCAAGTTGAGGATCACCCCGAGCATCGCCACCGTCGCGCCCAGTGTCACCAATCCGGGCAATCCCGGGATCGAAAGCGAGCGGGCCACTTCTTCGAGAGGCGCTCCGGTCTGGCGGGTGGCCTCGGCGAGCGGGCCGGCGCCGACGGCGCCCAGTGAGGAGACCGCTACCAGAACATACAGCACCATGGTCGTGACGAGCGTTGTAACGATCGCCCGAGGGATGGTCTGGGCAGGCGCCCGCACCTCTTCGCCGAGCGTCGCCACCCGTCCGTACTACGCGACAAACATCAGCGCGCTGGCCTCGAGGACACCGCGCATGTCGCCGGCTCCGCTGCCCGCGAACCGGGACGGGTCGAAGGTCGGCAGCGCCGAGAACGCGAGAGTCACCAGGACACCAACCGATACCAGGACGATGATCGTGTTCACCGTGCTCGACCGCCGGATCCCGCTCAGGACGAGCACGGTGACGACAGGACCACAATGGCAGCGACCGCGACTGGAGCGTCCACACCAGTGAGCTGTGCGAGATACCCGGCAAACCCCAGCGCGGCCGTCGCGGCGGATGCCGATTTGGCAGCCAGGAAGGTCCAGCCCGCAGTGAGGCCTGCCCTGTGGCCGAGGAACTCGTAGCCGTACTCGTAGGTCCCCCCACTCACCGGATGCGCGGCCGCCAGTTGCGCGCTACTGAGGCCGTTCAGCACCGCCAGGACCGCGGCGATGCCAACGGCGCCGACAACCCACGATCCCGCGATCCCGGCACCGATCCCGATGCTCACGTAGACGCCGGTTCCGATGATCGAACCGAGTCCGAGGAATGTCGCACCGGCGATGCCCAGTTCGCGCCGGAGGTTGCCGCGCGGCTCGCTGGTCACGAGCGGCACCATACCGTCGTCTCGTCGACGCCCCGGCCGGCATGGGAGCGCAGCTGCGTCAGGTGGTCGACAAACGCGGGAATGCACATGAGCTACCGTCCGCTGTAGTTGACATGGCTTCGACTGCGACCGACGTACTCACCCGCCAGCAACGTCGAGTGCTGTTGGCGATCGCCGGCAGCCAGCTGCTCGTCCTCACGTTGTGGTTCTCCGCCTCAGCAGTAGCTCCACAACTCGAGATTATCTGGAATCTGTCTGCGGACGAGACCGCAGGCCTGACCCTTGCGGTCCAGATCGGCTTCGTCGCCGGTGCATTACTGTCGTCGATCACCGGCCTCGCTGACGCGATCCCGAGCAGGCGGCTCTTCTCGATCGGTGCGGCACTCGGTGTCGTTGCCAACACATCGCTGGTTGCACTCGACGCCGATGATGTCCCCGTCGCACTGGCCCTCAGGTTTCTCACGGGTGTTGCGCTCGCAGCCGTGTATCCGGCCGGTTTGAAGGTCATGAGCGGATGGTTCACCGCGGGTCGTGGCATGGCCCTGGGAACCCTCGTGGGCGCACTGACTGTTGGTTCCGCGACTCCCCACCTCGTGCGAGGATTCGGATTCGGATGGCAAGGCGTCGTTCTCGTCGCGTCGGTGCTCGCTGCCCTCGGCGGTGTCCTGATGGCCGCATTCGTCAATGACGGCCCGCACGAGGTCAAATCGGGCCGGTTCTCCTTCCGCCAGGTCGGCCACGTCGTCCGCAATCGCGGGGTTCGCCTTTCGACGTACGGTTATCTAGGGCACATGTGGGAGCTCTACGCGATGTGGACGTGGACCGCAGCCTTCTTGGCAGCCTCGGCCGCGGCCGGAGGGTACGGCGACCGTTGGATCTCGACGGCGACCTTCTTCGTGATCGCTGCCGGCAGCTACGGATCATGGCTCGCCGGCAGATGGTCCGATCGGTTCGGGCGCACGCTTGTGGCCGGAGGTTCGCTGGCTCTATCTGGCACGATCGCTTCGCTCACGCCGTTGCTGTTCGGTGCAGCGCCGTGGATCCTGGTGCCGATCTTGGTCGTCTGGGGTTTTGCAGTCGTTGCCGATTCCGCCCAGTTCTCCACCATGGTCACCGAGACGGCGTCGGGCGAGGTGCGAGGCACCGCACTCACCCTGCAGACCGCGGTGGGATTCTTGCTGACGCTCGTCACGATTCGCGTTGTGCCGCTCATCGCCGACGCGATCTCCTGGAGGTGGGCGTTCCCGATCCTGGCGCTCGGGCCGCTGTTGGGAGTCGTCTCGATGGTGCGATTGCGACGGTCCCCGGACGCAGCTCTCCTCGCCGGTGGCATCGGTTGACGCCAATCGCTGCCCGCGCGTGGTAGGTCCGCGGTTGATCGTGTGATCAGTCGCGACGGTCCGGATCGCCGGGCCCGTCCTCATCAGCGCCGGCAACCGCTTCGGCCACGTCGGACGCCGCCTCGGTGTCGGGAGTCGGTGCGGCGGAAGCGTCGTCGCTATGCACTTCGGTCGCGTCGGCCGCCGGGTCGGCGTCGGGTGTGTCCGGGTGGGCAGACGGCTCCACAGCTTGGTCCTGCAATGCCGTGCTGACCGGTGCCACGCCCGGATGGAGACCGTCGTCAGCATGGAATGGATCGAGGTGCGACATGTCGGAGGGCTCATCCGATTCGAGGAGGCGCTTGGATCGACGAGCCCGACGATGGCCATTGGGTCGAACTTCGCCGGTCGCCCAGCGGAGGCTCCCGCGCGCCCGCACCGCGCCACGCGCTAGGGCACCGAGTCCGACAAACGCGGCCAGGCCGGCGATCGGCAGCCCAACGTATGGAATCAACAACATCGCCAGATAGATCACGACTCCGAACAGATAGCCGGCAAACGCGCTCCGGCTGCGCCCCAGAATCCGCCGTCCGACGGCGATCGCCACCGGGACCGGAGCGAGCACGATGCCGAGCAGCAGGACGACGAGCAAGCTGAGCCAGACGGGAGCGCCGATGCCGAGAATGGTCAGCGCGAGGTCAGGTGGTGACAACACCGCCAGAGCGATGATCGATGCCGCGAGGAGGACCGGCATCAGGAATGCCACAATCCCGACGACGAACGATCTGAGGGGACGCGTCGCGACAGCCTCTGTGGCTTCCCGCATCGTCTGAGGCATCATCCAGATCATCAGCATGCCGATCCATACAAACGCGAGCACGCCCAGCAACAGGCTGACAAACCGAACCGCACTGAGGCGCACGTTCGGGACGGCCGGCGCCCGGCGCGTGATCGTGCCTCCGACACTTGCCTCCGGCGGCACCGGAGCGTCCGTAGCCGCCTGATAGATGAGGTCCTGGGCGACGACGGTCTCGGGACCCACGTCGAGGGAACCGACCGTCATCTGAAAATCCCGGCCAATTTGGCCGTTGAGGTACGTCGCGTTGAGCGTCTGGCCCTCGACGTCGCGACCGACATCTCCGCGTACGGTCAGCGTGCTCGCCCACGCCAGAAGATCCCGTCCGACAGACCCCTCGTTCCGCGCCGTCCAGGCGAATGCGAGCACATCGCCGCCAACCGCGCCATCTAGGCGCAGGTCGAGACTCACCAGACGGACGGAACCTCCGACGTCGCCCGACAGGGACACCGACGAGGCGTACCCGTACACGTCGCCCTCAACGGTGCCTGAAATCTCGAGCCGGTCGAAGGCCCAAACCACCAGGTCACCTTCGACGGTTCCCTCGATCGTGACCGTGTTGGCGCCCGCGTACAGGTCCTCGTCGACGACCTCTCCCTCGCGGACGAGCACCACATCAGCTGATGCCCGTGCGGCGAAGTCCTCGTTGCGCGCGTCCGGCCATCCTGGGGCGGCGACGAGCGTGAGCAACGACAGGAGCAGGAGCATGGTGTGCGTGCGCCGCCGGACGCCACTCGGCCCGGCAGTCCGGGCGCTTACGTCCGACTGGCGGCGCGACCAGCGGTTGCGGTCAGAACGGGACGGCATCGGCTACCAGATCCAACAGCGGTCCCGGGAAGAACCCGAAGAACAGCGTGATGGCGGTGGCCACCAGCAGCATCGCGCGTACCGGCAGGGAGACGTATGGGGCGGCAGCGGCCGTACCCGGCGCTTCCACCAACACGGCCTCCTCGAAGTACATGAGCACGATGGCGCGGAGGTAGAAATAGAACCCGGCGACCGACGCCACGAGACCGACGATCACAACCCACCCGAACCCGGCGGACCAGGCCTCGGTGAAGACTCCGAATTTCGCGACGAAGCCGGCGGTCAACGGGAGACCGGACATAGCGAGCATCATCGTTGCCAACACCGCCGCCAGCATGGGCTGGCGCGTGCCGAGGCCGGTGAGATCCTCCATATCCAGACCGGACGACATTGGCCCGCCCAGCAGCGACACAACTGCGAACGCGGCGATGAGCTGAACCACGTACGTTGCAAGGTAGAACCACACTGCGCCCAGTCCGGGGGCCCCGGCCGCGACGCCGGTCAGGATGAAGCCGGCGTGGGCGACACCTGAATATGCGAGCAGCCGGCGGAGATCACTCTGCTGGATCGCGAGGAGCGTTCCCAACACGACGGATACGACAGCGAGCGCGGCGATTGCCATCCGCCATTGCGGACTGAGTGCGTCGAACCCCACGAACAGGACACGGATGAGAGCTGCAAATCCGCCCACCTTGGCCGCGGCGGCCATGAAACCGACCACGCCGGCCGG
>Ga0224512_10004545_pt1 | contig 11669 bp, 9 predicted proteins | sample SF_May12_sed_USG_4_FD_169103 | JGI IMG/M metagenome (GOLD analysis project Ga0224512, IMG submission 169103) | Sediment microbial communities from San Francisco Bay, California, United States - SF_May12_sed_USGS_13 | ecosystem: Environmental > Aquatic > Marine > Sediment | place: USA: California... | reverse complement strand
AAATAACGCTGAGCGACTGCACGAGCGCCCAGGCGAGTTGTAACGGTGCGATCAGCAACGCCACGACGCCTTTGCGACGCAGCCCTTTGACGCTGATCCATTCCATATCGATGCCGGCCGCCGGCACGACCTGCGACTCGAGGCCGCGATGCGTGCCAAGCCAGACAATCTCCTGGGAACGCGCTTCGAGCGCCCGCGCAACGGCAAGCGCCGGGTAGACATGCCCGCCGGTACCGCCCGCCATGACGAGGATAGGCCGCTTGCTCATGCCGTGCCCCCATGTCTGCGATTTACTGGCCTTGCGTCGACCTCGAGTTCGTGGTGAATACGCAGCAGCATGCCGATAGCCAGCATCGTGACGATCAGGCTGCTGCGCCCGTAGCTGACCAGCGGCAGGGTCAGACCCTTTGTTGGCAGCATTCCCATGTTGACGCCGATGTTGATGAAAGCCTGCAGGCCCAGCCAGGTACCGACGCCGAGAGCCAGGTAGGTCTCGAAAAATCGCTCGGCATTTGACGCCTGCCGCGCAAGTTTGAAAATTCGCCATACCAGCGCCAGGAAGAACGCGATCAGCAGCAGTGAACCCAGCAGGCCGAACTCTTCGGCAAATACCGCAAAGACGAAGTCGGTGTGCGCTTCGGGCAGATAAAAGAGCTTTTGCACACTGCTGCCAAGGCCAACGCCGAACCATTCACCTCTGCCGATCGCGATGAGCGATTGCGTGAGCTGGAATCCTGAGTCGAAGGGATCGGCCCAGGGGTCGAGAAATCCCGTCAGGCGTTTCATGCGATACGGCGATGTCACGGCGAGAATCGCCATGCCGACAAAGGCTGCGGAAAAAAACAGCAAGAAATCGCGAATGCGGGCTCCGGCGACAAACAGCATGATCAGCGCGGTGCCCATAAGCACGATGGCTGCACCGAAATCGGGCTGGGCGAGTAGCAGCACGCAGCACAGGCACAGGACCAGCATCGGCCGCAGAAAGCCGACGAAACTCTCGCGCAACGCCTTTTGCTGCCGTACGACGTAACCGGCGAGATATACCAGCAGACAAAGACGCGCCGGCTCCGATGCCTGCAGGTTCATGACGCCGAGACGAATCCATCGCGTACTGCCGTTAACCTCATAACCAATGCCGGGTACCAGAACCACACCAAGCAGCGCTATGCCGATCATCAAGATCAGCGGGCTGAGGCGTTGCCAGATGTGCATCGGCACATACAGGCAAATGAATACGCCGACTGCACCGATCAATGCGGCAAGCAGCTGACGCTGTACGTAATAGAACGGTTCGTTCGCGACGTTGTCTGCGACAGTGATCGAGGCCGAGGCGAGAATGACAAGACCGCCCAGAAGTAACGTCAGCGTGATCAGCAATAACGTCGGATCGAGCTTCAGCTCGGTCCTCAGGCGTGCCGGAAACGGCATGGTTGCGCTGCGCGCGGTCATCTCGCCAACGCCTCCACCGCGCGACGGAACGCGTCGCCGCGCGCCGCAAAATTCTCGAATTGATCGAAACTGGCGCAAGCCGGCGCCAGCAGCACCGTATCGTCAGCTTCCGCAAACGCGGCCGCCCGGCTTACGGCATCTTGCATGTCACGCGCAAAATACACCGGCATCACCGTATCGAGTGCATCGGCAATGGCTTCCGCGTCTTTGCCAATCAATACCGCAGCGCGCAGCTTGTTTTCCAGCGCAGCAGCCAGCTCGGCGTAATCGCAACCTTTGCCCTCGCCTCCCGCGATCAGCACCAGCATGCCTTCCACAGACTGAATGGATGCGATGGCCGCCGCTACGTTCGTCGCTTTGGAGTCGTTGATGAAATCGACCGCACCTTTTCGCGCGACAAATTGCATACGGTGCGGCAGGCCCGGAAATTCGTTCAGCACCTGCAACATCGCCGACATATCCAGTTGCAGCAGTTCTCCGGCCGCCAGCGCCGCCAGCGCATTGGCCCGGTTGTGCAGACCCACCATGGCCACCTCGGATGTTGCGAGTAACAAGGTCTCGCCGCGCGCCAGATAGTCGATGCCGTCCTCGCGCCGGATGCCGTATTGACGCGCCTCGGGTTCGTCGAGGCCGAAACTGATCAACTTGTCGATGTCCCGGGCATGTTCTGCGGCAACCGGATCGGCTCGATTGATGACCGCCGCCTTTGCCTCGCGATACACGCGATACTTCGACCGTCGGTACTCCCGCTCGTCGGCATGCCAGTCGAGATGATCCGCCGCAACATTCAGCAGTACCGCAACGGCGGCCGGCAAGGAACGGGTCCGCTGCAGTTGGAAGCTGGACAATTCGAGCACATACAAGTCGGGGGTTTCCCGGGCCAGCAAATCCAGCGCCGGTTCGCCAAGATTGCCGCCCGCAAGCACGTTCCGATTATCCGCGCGGCACATGTGATACAACAGCGTGGTAACCGTGCTCTTGCCGTTCGAGCCGGTAATCGCGACAAACGGTGCCTGCGCTTCGCGGGCAAACAGTTCGATGTCGGAAACGACCTCCAGCTTTGCCTGGCGCGCCTTCCTGAGCAGCGGATGATCGTCGGCAATACCGGGCGAGACGACCACACGATCGACATCACCTGGCAGGCTGACTTTGCCCAACTCTACGGCAGCACCCGGCCATATTCTGTCCAGATCCTGCATGCCGGGCGGCTGGTCACGCGTATCGACGAACCTGGCGTCCAGCCCGGAACGCCGCAGGTGGCGCGCAACCGACAGACCGGTCGCGCCCAGACCGACGACGAGGGTCTTGCTGACGGACGTGGATTTCTTCACGGCGCTCATCGGATCTTCAGACTCGCAAAGCCGACTAGCACGAGGATCACGGTAATAATCCAGAAGCGGACGATGACCTTGGGCTCGGCCCAGCCCTTCAGTTCGAAGTGATGATGCAATGGCGCCATACGAAAGACGCGTTTGCCCGTGAGCTTGAACGAGGCAACCTGGATGATGACCGAGAGCGTCTCGATCACGAATACGCCGCCCATGATCGCGAGCACGATTTCCTGGCGCACGACGACCGCCACGGCGCCAAGCGCCGCCCCCAGCGCGAGCGCACCAATGTCACCCATGAACACCTGCGCCGGGTAGGTGTTGAACCATAGAAAACCGAGCCCGGCGCCGGCCAGCGCTGCGCAAAACACCATGATCTCACCGGTACCGGCCACGTAAGGAATACCGAGGTAGCCGGAAAAATTAATGTTGCCTGTCACATAGGCGAACAGACCCAGGGCGCCGCCGACAAGTACCGTCGGCATGATCGCAAGACCGTCGAGACCATCGGTCAGATTGACTGCGTTGCTGAAACCGACGATGAAAAAATACGTAACGACGATCTGGAACATGCCAAGAGGAACTGTCAGATCCTTGAAATACGGGATCAGTAGTGCCGTGGCAGTATCGAGCGTGCCGTGTTCCCCGGCAGACCAGTAAAGTGCGAGCGCAGCAATAATCGCTGCCAGCGACTGCCAGAACAGCTTTGTCTTGGCCGAGATCCCGGCCGGGTCCTGCAAAACGAGTTTCTTGTAATCGTCGACGTAACCAATGACACCGAAGCTCAGCATGACGAACAGTACCACCCAGACGAACAGATTTTCGAGATCAGCCCACAGCACCGTGCTCGCCGCAATGGCCGTCAGTATCAGCGCCCCGCCCATCGTCGGCGTGCCGGCTTTCAGCAGATGTGTCTCCGGACCTTCTGCACGAACCGGCTGGCCGAGCTGGGTGATGCTCAGCTTCTTGATCATCCGCGGGCCGATGACGAAAGACAGCACCAACGCTGTCAGGGCACCCAGAATCGCGCGCATCGTCAGGTAATTGAAGACATTGAAGCCGGATTCAAACTGCGCCAGGTAATTGGTGAGGTAGAGCAGCATCGTCAGGCCTCTCTACGCACCGCGTCGGGCGCACGCAGCGCAGCAACAACGCGCTCCATGCGCATGCCGCGTGAACCCTTGACCAAGACGTTGCTGTCGGCCGACAGAACATCCGCGACACATTCGATCAGAGCATCGATCGAGCCAAACCATGCTGCCCCTTCACCAAAGGCTTCGACAGCATGACGACTGAGCTCACCTACGGCGAACAGGCAGTCAATGCCGGCGTTGCGCAGACCGTTGCCGACGTCGCTGTGCAGCTTTTGCTCATCTTCTCCGAGTTCTTTCATATCCCCGAGCACGAAGTAGCTCTTGCCAGGCAGCGACGCCAGAAACTCACCGGCTGCAATCACCGACAGCGGATTGGCGTTATAACTGTCGTCGTAGAGCGTAGCGCCATTGCTTCCGTCCAATGGTTGCAGCCGACCAGCCACGGGGCGCATCGCTTCTAGCGCAGCGACGATTGTCGCGACCGAAACGCCGAGCGCCGTCGCGACAGCCGCGGCGGCACAGGCGTTGCGGACGTTGTGCGACCCGGCGAGCGGTAGCGCAATCGACACGCTCGTGCCAGCAAGATGCAGGCGAAAGCGCGTCTGGCCTTTATCGACAACAATCTCGTCCGCGTAAACATCGGCGCTGTCGCGGCAGCCAAAGCTCAGGACACTGACGTCTGTAACGAGCGACCGCCAGTAATCGAAATACTCGTCGTCGGAGTTCAGCACGGCAAATTCGGGTCGCGACTCGGCTTGCAGAATCTCGCCCTTGGCGCGTGCGACAGCCTCGATGGAACCGAAACCCTCCAGGTGTGCGGCGGCCGCGTTGGTGATGGCGACGACATCGGGTTTTGCCAGCGAAGTCAGGTAGGCGATTTCACCGCCATGGTTCGCCCCCATTTCGAGCACGGCATAGCGGTGCGCAGGCTCCATGCACAGCAACATTAGCGGCATGCCGATATCGTTATTGAGATTGCCGCGCGTCGCGAGCGTCGGCGCTACCGGTGCGAGGCACGCCGCAATCATTTCCTTGAGTGTGGTCTTGCCATTGCTGCCGGTAATGGCAACCACGGTCGCCGCTTGCTCCGAGCGCCAGGCTGCGGCGAGTCGGCCGAGCGCAAGGCGGGTATCGTCCACCGTGATCTGCGCAATTGCCGCATCGACAAGTCCGCCGACGACCGCGCCGGCAGCGCCCCTGTCCCTCGCCTGGTCGACAAATTCGCCGCCATCGTAATTCGGTCCCGCCAGCGCGAAGAACAATTCGCCGCTTTGCAGGGTGCGGGTATCGGTACTTACGCCGCTGAATGCGCGATCCGTCCCGTGCAAGGTACCGAGCATCGCTTGTGCGGCAGAGGACAGCAGCGCGTTCATTTTGCTGCCTTCGTTCGCGCCGCGAGATTCGCGGCAGCTACTCCGTAGTCGGAGAAATCGCGCCGTTCACCGTTTTGCAGCTGATAGCTCTCGTGCCCTTTCCCGGCGATCAGAATGCTGTCCACTGCGTCGGCGCTGCCAATAGCCCAGGCGATTGCTGCAGCGCGATCCTCAATCACAGTCGCACAATGCGGTTTCGCCAGACCGGCCATGATCTCCTTGATGATAGCTGCCGGCGATTCGCGCCGTGGATTATCGCTGGTTACGACAAGTCGGTCGGCGCGATGCTCGGCGACATGGCCCATTTGCGGGCGCTTGCCCTTGTCACGCTCTCCGCCGCAGCCGAATACGCACCACAAGCTGCCATGGCAATGTGCGCGCAATGCACGCAAAACGGCATCGAGCGCGGCGGGTGTATGTGCGTAATCGACGTAAACCGCGGGCGCGCCGTCGGTTACGGCAACACGTTGCATGCGCCCGGGCGGCGCGTCGACCTCAGCAAGAAGGCTACAGGCTTCTGCAATCGGCACGCCCTGGACCAGTAGGAATGCGAGCACGCTGGCAGCATTGGCAATGTTAAAATCACCCGGAAGCGACAGCGAAAATTCACCTTCGCCCCAGGCTGTTTCGACCTTGACTGTGGTGCCTTTTTCATGCGCCGCGACCGAGCGCACGAAGACGAATGGACGGCCGTTGAGCGTTCGATCGTAAGTGGTCGATACCGTAATGACATCTTGACCGCACCTGTCGGCAAGCTGCGCGCCGAACGCGGAATCGAGGTTAATGATGCGATGTCTGGCAGCGTACTCGAGGAACAGGCTTGCCTTGGTTTCAGCGTATGACCGCATGTCGCCGTGATAGTCGAGATGATCGCGACTCAGGTTCGTGAACAACACGGTATCGAAGGCGATACCGTCGACACGATGCTGCGCCAGCGCATGCGACGAGACTTCGATTGCGGCATAGCGAGCCTGTGCATCACGAAATCCGGCAAGAGCGGCGTGCAACTCGACCGCGCCGGGCGTTGTTAGCCCCTCGCCACCTTCGATTTCACCGATACCCTGTCCCAGTGTACCCACATAGCCGCAGGGCATGCCGAGACGCTCCAGGCACTGGGCAATCATCCACGCAACGGTTGTCTTGCCGTTCGTGCCCGTTACAGCAACGACTTGCAAAGCTGCCGACGGCGTCTTGTAGAATCGATTGGCTATCGCACCCAGGTGGCGGGCCAGGTTCGGCACCGCGATGACCGGCACATCGTGTGATTCGGTCGGCGCATCGGCCGTGGACGCATCAAACGCCACGGCGACGGCGCCCGCATCGAGCGCTTGTTGCAGGAAGTCGAGCCCGTGACTGTCGTGACCGCCGCAGGCGAGAAACAGATCCCCCGCTGCGATCAGTCTGCTGTCGCTCGCCAGACCATGCACGGGCACCGGCGGTGCATCCGCCAGACCGTTCAGCAGGTCGGCAAGAGTCATCGTGGCTGTCAGGTGTGTCGCCGGCATGCTCATCGACTCATTGCCTGCATGCTGCTGTTCGGGTCGCGGGCCGGCAGCGCATCCGGCGGCACGGCGAGCAAGCGGAGTGACTCCTCCATGACATTGGCGAACACGGGCGCCGCAACGTCGCTGCCGTAGTACAGCTCCCCGCCCGGCTCATCGATAACGACGACCGTGGCCAGGCGCGGGTCGCTCGCGGGCGCAAGCCCGGCGAAGATCGAAATGTATTTATCCTGCGAATACCCGCCGGCGGCAAACTTCCAGGCCGTGCCGGTTTTGCCGGCAATCCGGTAGCCGGTCACCGCGGCCTTGGTACCGGTGCCACCAGGGCGAACGACTTCTTCGAGCATGCGCCGCACTGCGAGAGCCGTATCTTTTGCAAGAATCCTTTCGCCTTCGACCGGTTGCGTGCTCGCGACGAGCGTTATCGGACGCGCGATACCGTTGCTACCCAACAGCGCATAAGCCTTGGCCAGCTGCAGCGGCGTCATGGAAATGCCATAGCCATAGGCCAGCGTCGCCTGGCTGATCGGCTGCCAGTGTTCATAGGGAGTGAGCATGCCGGCGGACTCACCCGGGTATCCGCTGGCCGTCAGTGAACCGAGACCAAAACGGGTCATCGTGTTCCAAAGCTGATCGGGCTGCAGGGACATTGCGAGTTTCGTCACGCCGACATTACTCGAGCGCGCCAGAATCGTTGTCAGGCTCACGCGACCAAGATTGCGGCTGTCCTCAATCTTTTTCGCGCCAACAGTGACGTAACCCGGAGACGTATCGATGATGCTGCTGGGTCGATACTGGCCGCTCTCGAGCGCAGCGGCGACAACCAGCGGCTTGATGCTGGAACCGGGTTCAAATATGTCAGTGATCGCTCGATTACGATAGCGATCGGCGGAGTACTGGGAGCGGTCATTAGGGTTGTACGTCGGCTGATTGGCAATCGCCAGCACCTCACCCGTGTGAATATCGAGGACGACGATTGATCCTGACTCGGCGTTGTATGCCTGGATGGCCGCCTTGAGCGTTCGGTACGCTACGTACTGAATCCGCAAGTCGATGCTCGCGCGCAGTTCTTTGCCATGATTTGCGGGCCGAATGCTTTCGATATTCTCGACCGAGCGGCCGAGACGGTCCTTGAGCACGCGCTTCGCGCCCGACTCGCCGGCAAGCCAGTGGTTAAATGCCAGCTCGAGCCCTTCCAAGCCGGCGTCGTCGATGTTGGTGAAGCCGACCAGGTGGCCGGTCACCTCGCCTGCCGGGTAATAACGGCGGTATTCGCGCTGTACATTGATGCCGGGTATGCCCAGCGACACAACCTGCTGCGCCTTATCCGGACTGATATGGCGCTTCAGGTAGATGAACTCTTTATCGAGGCTGCGTGTCACGCGGCGCATTAGCGACTGTGAGTCGAGTTCCAGGATCTTCGCGAGCTGTGGCAATCGGTCAACGGCTGGTCCAAGTTCCGGGGGATTGGCCCAGATACTGTCGACGGGTGTGCTGATGGCAAGCGGCTCACCATTGCGATCCGTGATCGTGCCCCGATGCGCGGCGATGGCTTCGGTGCGCAAGTGCCGGGTGTCGGCTTGCTGACTCAGAAACTCGGTGTTGAATACCTGCAGATGCACTGCACGTGCGACCAATGATGTTGCAACGAGTGCAAAGAAAACCGCAACCAACGCCAGCCTGCCGACAAAGCGTCTTGTGTTTTCTTGCCTGGTTTCTGCGCCGCGCGTCATTGCTGCTCGATTACGAAGATTTCAGTTGCGCGTGGTCGAACCAGCGACAAATCATCGTTTGCAACCTGCTCGATGCGAGCATGCGTCGCCCAGGTGCTTTGCTCGATCTGCAGTTGACTCCACTCGATGTTCAGCTCATCGCGTTCCTGCGTCAGCTGCTCGAGCTCGACGAAAAGTTTGCGCGATTCGTGCTTGGTATAAACCATCGCCATAGCACTCAGGACGCAGACGACTGCGAACACCATTACGAGCAGGAGGGGCTGACGTGTCGCACTGATCTGCATCAGACACGCTCCGCGATGCGCAGTCGCGCGCTGCGTGCGCGAGCATTTTGAGCAACTTCTTCCGCCGTCGGCGTGATCGCCCTGCCGACCAGCCTTAGTTTGGGCCGAAACGCCGGCGGCACATCCGGCATGCCACGATATTGCTCTGCTTCGCGTGACGCATCGCGCATGAATCGCTTGACGATACGGTCTTCCAGCGAGTGGAAGCTGATCACGCACAGCCGGCCACCGGATTTCAGCACCTCGAGCGATTGCTCGAGCGCCGCCCGCAGCTGATCGAGTTCCCGGTTGATGTGCATGCGGATCGCCTGAAAGGTCCTGGTCGCGGGATGCTTCTTGCGGACATGGGCAGGCACCACCGAAGCGACGATATCGGCCAGCTGCCGGGTAGTCCGAATGGGCGTCTGCGCGCGTGCCGCCACGACAGCGCGAGCGATGCGCGACGCTGCGGTCTCCTCACCGAGCGATTGCAGTACTTTTTTCAATTCTTTTTCTTCCACGGATTGCAGCCACTCTGCGGCAGATACGCCCGTATCCGGATCCATTCGCATGTCGAGCGGTCCGTCGCGAAGGAAACTGAAGCCGCGCTCAGGTTCGTCCAGTTGCGGCGATGAGACGCCCAGATCGAAGAGCAAGCCATCGGCCTGGCCTGTGAGCGCCATGTCACGCATGCATGTCGCCAATTTCGCAAAATCGCTCCTTATCAATGTGCATCTCGAATCACTCTTCACTGCCGGCGCGGCAGCAGCAATTGCCTGCGGGTCCCGGTCGATCGCGATCAGGCGGCCATTCGCGCCGAGTCGCTGCAAAATTGCCGCGCTGTGGCCGCCACGCCCGAATGTCGCATCGATGTACAAACCGTCTTGTTTTATATCCAGTCCTTCGAGGACTGGTCCCAGCAGCACGGGCACATGCGCGTTGCTGCTCATCTGTTGTTGTGACGCCTAGAACGAAATTGACTCGAGATCGGCCGGCAATTCGCCTTCGTCTTCTTCGGCCAGCCATGCATCCCGTTTCTCGTTCCACGAGCCCTCATCCCATAATTCAAATTTGTTGCCTTGCCCGATCAACATCGCCTGCCTGTCGAGGCCGGCAAAATCCCTGAGCTCTCGCGAAACGAGAATGCGTCCGCTGCCATCCAGGTCGACCTCGGTCGCGTAACCGACCATAATTCGCACAATGTTGCGTGCGACCCGGTTCATCGACGGCAAACGCACCAGCTTGCGCTCGAGCTCTTCCCAGTCCGGGAGGGGATAAATCAGGAGGCAGTGATCCTTGTCGACCGTAATGACGATTTCGCCATCACAACGCGCGGCCAGCCGCTCCCGATACCGGGTCGGTATTGCCATTCGCCCCTTGGCGTCCAACGTGACTTTGGTGGCCCCTCGAAACACAACGATTCGGACGGCCCCGGCTCCGCTCTTCTGGCGCGAATCCTGGGCTGGCTGCCCATTTCCTCCCACTTTTATCCACTTTTCAACACTATAAGGTCGTGGCGTTGGGAGCGTCAACAAGCTTTGGCAATTACTACTTGTTGTACAGGCACTTAGGGGTTTTCAGGTGGCCTAAATCGGGCGAATTGTGGCGGCCCGTGCGCGAGCAAAATCAGGATGTTACCGATACTTCTTCAATGCCAGTTCAAAAACGCGTCGGCAAACGGCGACAGTACTGGGTTTCGTGCATTTCTTGCTCAATTTCGCGCAGCCTGCGCGACGACTGCGCGTCGATTGCATTATAGATCAATAACTTATTGATTTAAATAGATTTATTAGCAAGACCGAGAAAGTCGGAGCCGGCGATAAGCCGGGTTCTGTACGCGACAATCATTCATCTGGGACAGCCGTCACCGACTGCCTCTAGCAACCTACCCGGGAGTCCGCTCGGAACCGGCGGTGAGGCACAGGCCTCGCACTCCCCTATTTGGTCTTGCTCCAGGCGGGGTTTACCGTGCCGCGAACTGTTACCAGTCGCGCGGTGCGCTCTTACCGCACCTTTTCACCCTTACCGGGACCGGCCCGGCGGTCTGTTTTCTGTGGCACTTTCCGTGGGCTCGCGCCCCCCAGGCGTTACCTGGCGCCCTGTCCGATGGAGCCCGGACTTTCCTCTGCAGGACGTGCCTGCAGCGATTGCCTGGCCGACTCCGACGTTCTCGAACCGCATATTCTACAGGAATCGGCCACGCGGAGGCGCTCTGAGAATTTGACGAGTAATTTGTCAGTATCAGGTGATGTCATGGCAATGCAGCGGGACAAACGAGCCTGCGAGATTGTGTGGCTGTGGGAAGCGCAGGATTCTCGGTCAGAATGCGGGCGTGGTGGCTGTCTCGAATCGCCGGCACAGCGATCTGCCCAACGAAAACCGCATCGAAACTCGTCACATATGGCGTCTTCGCCATTTCACGAAATCGGCTGTACCCCGGCATGATCTTGATGCTGGCGGCCCCAGCCGTGGCGACCGGAGCTGTCGCGTCTTGTATCGCGCACGCGGCATACGGCGTGCGGATGCGCCGCGTGTTTTGCCCATTCGGGAAGCGCGACTCGCCGGCCGAGTTCGGCGCCAGCTACCCGGCTTGCGCAGCGGACGTCGGACGTAGGATGCAATCTAGCTGTCGCGCCGCTGTGTCAGTTCGAGCAGACGTCGATATAGGAAATTACGCTTTTCGCCGGTCGCGGCGGCAATGATTTTTGCGGCGTCCTTGCCCGGTAATTTTTCCGCCAACGCGACGAGTAAGCGGTCGACATCGAGCGCCGAGCGGCCCGTCACCCGTGAACCTGCCACGACGATGATGAATTCACCCTTGCTGAGTATCGTGTCGTCCAGGACCTGCCGGAGAAGTTCGCTCAGCGGGGCTTTGACGCACTGTTCGTGAAGTTTGGTCAGTTCGCGGCCGATGAAGGCCAGCCGAT
>Ga0224512_10004544_pt1 | contig 11676 bp, 8 predicted proteins | sample SF_May12_sed_USG_4_FD_169103 | JGI IMG/M metagenome (GOLD analysis project Ga0224512, IMG submission 169103) | Sediment microbial communities from San Francisco Bay, California, United States - SF_May12_sed_USGS_13 | ecosystem: Environmental > Aquatic > Marine > Sediment | place: USA: California... | reverse complement strand
CCGCGTTGTGGCCCATCAGCTCGACGACGACGATGCGATGGTGGCTGTGGGCCGTCGAGTGCAGGCGGTCGATGGCGTCGGTCGCTATACCCAGCGCTGTGTCGAAACCGAACGTCGTGTCGGTGCCCCACACGTCCTTGTCGATCGTCTTCGGCAGGGTGATGATCGGCGCGCCCGCCTTGTGGAGCCTGAGGGCGTTCTTCTGGGTGCCCCCTCCACCCAGGCAGATGAGGGCGTCGAGATGGTGGGCCTCGATGTTCTCGAGGATGGCGTCGGTCATGTCCATCTTCTGACCGCCGACCTCCATCTTGTGTGGCTTCTCCCGGCTGGTGCCGAGAATCGTGCCGCCGAGGGTGAGAATGCCGGAAAGCGCCTGGCGATCGAGGCGGATCGAACGGTTCTGCATGAGACCTTTGAACCCGTCACGGAAGCCGATCACGCTCATCTCGTGGGTGTTGATGGCCGCTTTGCCGATGCCGCGAATGGCGGCGTTGAGGCCGGGGGTGTCGCCGCCCGAGGTGAGGATGCCGATGTGCATGTGACTGATCTGTCCCTTTCATGGCTTGCACCGATGGTAGTGCCGATGCCAGTCGGCTTCGAAAGTGTCGGGTTGAGGGTCCGTATCCGACGCCATCGCTACCATTGGGCGATGCCCGCCTCCGGTTATCCGCAGCCGCCTTCGGTGTCGGCCGGGGCGCCGATCCGGTTGGGCCTGTCGGAGAACGTGGGTCAGTTCACGCTGCTGGTCGTGGTGAACGCGCTCGTCGGCGGCATGATCGGGCAGGAGCGTACGGTACTGCCGCTGCTGGCGACCGAGGAGTTCGGACTCACCGCCTATACCGCCACCCTGACCTTCATCGCGGTGTTCGGCGTGGTCAAGGCACTCACCAACTTCGCCGCGGGCACCCTCTCGGACCGCTTCGGAAGGCGTCCGGTGCTCATCGCCGGCTGGCTGATCGGGTTGCCGATACCGCTGCTGTTGATCTGGGCTCCGACGTGGGGGTGGGTCATCGCCGCCAACGTGCTACTCGGGATCAATCAGGGGCTGACCTGGTCGACGACCGTCATCATGAAGATCGACCTGGTGGGGCCGTCCCGTCGGGGATTCGCGATGGGCCTGAACGAGGCGGCCGGATACGGTGCGGTGGCGGTGACGGCCCTGCTCACCGGTTGGATCGCCGAGCGTTGGGGTCTCCGCCCGGCACCGTTCCTGCTGGGTCTGGCCTATGCGGTCATGGGGCTCGGGCTCTCGACGGCCCTGGTGAGGGAGACGAGGGGACACGCCGATCTCGAAGCGGCGCGGCGGGAACCGTCGGCGAACGACGACGAAGTGGTGACCGACGCCGGTCCCAACTCGGGTGAGGTGACGGCGCAGCCGTCGGAACGGGAGATCTTTCTTCTGACCAGCTTTCGGGAGCGGGCGCTGTCGAGCTGTTCGCAGGCCGGCCTGGTCAACAACCTCAACGACGGTCTGGCCTGGGGCCTGTTCCCGATCTACTTCGCCCAGTCCGGGTTGTCCGTCGGTCGGATCGGTGTACTGGCCGCGCTGTATCCGGCGGTCTGGGGTCTCGGTCAGTTGTACACCGGCGGCCTGTCGGATCGGGTCGGACGAAAGCCGCTGATAGCGGGAGGGATGCTCGTGCAGGCGGCCGCCATCGCCGCCATGGCCCTGTTCACCGGATTCGGACCATGGATTGCAGGGGCGATGGCGCTCGGGGTGGGGACGGCCATGGTCTATCCGACGCTGCTGGCGGCCGTCGGCGACGTCGCCCACCCGCAGTGGCGGGCTCGATCGGTCGGCGTCTACCGCCTCTGGCGCGACGCCGGCTTCGCCGTTGGCGCGATCGTTGCCGGGTTGGTCGCCGACGCCACGTCGATCCGGAGCGCCGTTCTGGTGGTTGCGGTCATGACGTTCGCGTCCGGATTGGTGGTCGTCGTCCGGATGTACGAAACCATGTCGCCCACGGTGCTCCCCGCTCGAGACTTGTAGCAGGAGGCCGGTCCCGGGCATGTCTGGCGCAGCAATTGTCGGGAGGGGTACGGTGCTGGCCATGGACTTCTTCACCGATGTACCCGGCCCGGTGGCCTATGCGGGAACTGAACCCGAGCCGGGCGGCCTGAGCTATCAGGTCTACGATCCCGACCGGACGGTGGCCGGGCGACGAATGGAGGATCACCTACGGATCGCCGTCTGCTACTGGCACAGCTTCAACTGGCCGGGGTCCGACATCTTCGGCCACGGCACGTTCGACCGCCCCTGGCTCAGCGTCACCGGTGACCCGATGGAGGCGGCCCGGGCCAAGCAGGACGCGGCGTTCGAGTTCGTCTCGAAACTGGGCGTTCCCTACTTCTGTTTCCATGACGTCGACATGGCGCCGGAGGGGGCGACGCTGCGGGAGTCGAAGTCGAACCTCGATGAGATGGTCGACCGGGCGGCCGAGAAGATGTCGGTCACCGGCGTCAAGCTTTTGTGGGGGACCGCCAACCTGTTCTCCCATCCCCGCTACGCCGCCGGGGCCGCCACCAATCCCAACCCGGAGGTGTTCGCCCACGCCGCGGCCCAGGTCCGGCACGCGCTGGAGGCGACGCACGAACTCGGTGGCGCGAACTACGTGCTGTGGGGCGGTCGGGAGGGCTACGAAACCCTGCTCAACACCCGGATGAAACAGGAGGCCGACCAGCTGGCGCGGTTCCTCGAGATGGTGGCCAACCACAAACGCGACATCGGCTTCACCGGCACCCTGCTGATCGAGCCGAAGCCGCAGGAGCCGACCAAACACCAGTACGACTACGACTGCGCCGCCGTTCACGGGTTCCTGGACCGCTACGGCCTGCTGGGCGACTACTTCGTCAACATCGAGGTCAACCACGCCACCCTGGCGGGGCATTCGTTCCACCACGAGGTGGCCTATGCCGTCGAGAACGGCATCTTCGGGTCGGTCGACGCCAACCGGGGCGACGAACAGAACGGATGGGACACCGACCAGTTCCCCAACTCGGTCGACGAGTTGTCGCTTGCGGTCTACGAGATCCTGCGCTCCGGGGGTTTCACCACCGGGGGCTTCAACTTCGACACCAAACTCCGCCGCCAGAGCATGGATCGCAGCGACCTGTTCCATGGTCACATCGGCGGAATCGACACCCTGGCCCAGGCGCTGCTGGTGGCCGAGGCCTTGCTCTACGACGGCACGCTCGAAGCGGTGCGTGATGAACGCTACGCCGGCTGGAAGGGTGATTTGGGTCGGCAGATTCTGGAGGGCCGGGCGTCACTGGCCGCCGTGGCCGACGCCGCCGTCGCCTCCGACCTCGATCCCCAACCGGTGTCGGGCCGCCAGGAATGGCTGGAGAACAAGGTCAACCACGTCATCTGGTCCACCACCTGACCGGCGACCCACCCGAACCCCCCTGTTCTTTCGCGGGTGATAACGACCACTTGTGACCGAATTCGCCCGCGAACGACGCCGGCGGGATGAATCAGGACGGAGCTGGGTGCGAATCGTCAGTAGTCGTGGCGGGACGGACTCTGGCGGAGTTTCTTCGTGCGGCTGCGCTGACGTTTGGTGTCGAGGCGGCGCTGCTTGGCCCGCCGCGACGGCTTCGTCGGCTTGCGCCGCTTCGGCGGTGCCTTCAGCGCCTCCCGACAGAGGTCGCCGAGGCGATCCATGGCGATCGACCGATTGCGATACTGCGACCTCGTGTCGTCGGCCACCACCCGGGCGGTGCCGCCGAGGCGTCGTCGAAGACGGTTGCGCTGGCGTTCGGTCAGCGACGGCGACCCCTCGACGTCCCACAACAACTCGACGCGCGTGTTGGCCCGATTGGCGTGCTGACCACCCGGTCCACCCGACGAGGTGAAACGCCACTCCAGCTCATCGTCGCCGATGACCAGGCTTTGATTGACATAGATCGGCACCCCTCCATGGTGCCAGCCGTCGAGCGTAAGGGGCGGGTCGAGGTGACCGAGACGCGTCCGGGACAGCTCGGGCCGGCCGGTCTCCGTGTACTGGTGCATCGAGCGATCGATAGCGAGCTGTGGCTACACCAGAACGGCGGGGGCCCCGGCCGTTGGGTCGGGGCGTCGGGTTCCCGAAAGGCGCCCCGGAGCCGGTCGCCGACGGTTAGCATCGAACCCATGATCAAAGATCAGTTGCTCGACGCGGTCGCCGGTGCGCTGAACGCCCTCGGAATCGACCCGGTTCCGGACGGTGTCGTGGTGGAGCGCCCCGCCCGTCGTGAGCACGGCGATTGGTCGACCAACGCCGCCCTCGTGTCGGCCAAGGCCGCCGGGCGCAACCCCCGGGAGCTCGGTCAAGCCCTCGCCGACCACCTGTCCCAGCATCGGCCGCCCCACGTTGAGGCGCTGGAGATCGCCGGACCGGGCTTCGTCAACTTCCGTCTCGCCCCGACCTGGCTCCACGACGTGCTGACCGAGGTCGTCGAGCAGGGCGAAGAAGGGTATGCCCGGCTCGACATCGGCGCCGGGCACTCGGTCAACATCGAGTTCGTGTCGGCCAACCCGACAGGCCCGATCCACGCCGGCGGGGGCCGCTGGGGGGCCTACGGCGACTCGCTGGCCCGGATCATGACTCGGTGCGGATACGAGACGCACTCCGAGTTCTACGTCAACGACCGGGGTAACCAGACGGTGCTGTTCGGGCAGTCGCTGGCCGCCCGACGTGACGGCGTCGAAGTGCCCGAGAACGGCTACCAGGGCGCGTACATCGACGAGTGGGCGGCCGAGATGCCCGCCGACGCCGATCCCATCGCCTGGGGAATCGAGCGATCGCTGGCCGACGCCCGCGAAACCCTGGCCGCGATGAACGTCGAGTTCGACACCTGGTCGAGTGAGAAAGCCGTGGTCGACCGGGGTGCCGAGGCCGAGGTGTTCGAGCGGCTCAAGCAGTCGGGCGTCGTCTACGAGGCCGACGGCGCCACCTGGCTGAAGACCAGCGAATTCGGTGACACCGACGACCGGGTGCTGGTCAAGAGCGACGGCAACTACACCTACTTCATGCCCGACATCGCCTACCACCTCGACAAGTACAACCGGGGCGACCGGCTGATCGACATCCTTGGAGCCGACCACCACGGCTACGCCCCCCGGATGCGCGCGGCGTTGATCGCACTGGGCAAGCCCGAGGACTCCTACGAGGTCATCATCGGCCAGAACGTGAAGTTGATGCGGGGCGGCGTCGAGGTGAAGATGTCGAAGCGAGCCGGCGAGCTGGTGGAGATCCGTGACCTGGTCGACGAGGTCGGTCCCGACGTGGCCCGGTTCGCCTACCTGCTGCAGTCGGTCGATTCACCGCAGACCCTCGATCTCGATGTGCTGAAGGCACAGGCGGCCGAGAACCCGGTCTACTACGTGCAGTACGCCAACGCCCGAATCCACTCGCTGGGCCGGGAGGCGGCCGAACGGGGCGTCGAGTGCGAGCCGCTCGCCGAGGTCGATCTCTCGGCGCTGGTCCATGAGAGGGAGCTGGAGTTGCTCCGCCAGCTCTCCTCGCTGGCGGAGGTTCTGGAGATCGCCTGCAACGAGCGAGCACCCCACAAGATCACCGCCTGGGTGCGGGAGCTGGCCTCCGCCTTCCACGGTTTCTACCGCGATTGCCCGGTTCTGCGATCCGACGTCGACCCGAACCTGGCCCAGGCCCGGCTGTGGTTGGCCGAGGCCACCCGGATCGGGCTGGCCATCGGCCTCGACCTGCTGGGTGTCAGCGCCCCGGAGCAGATGTGACCCGGCCGGCGACGGAGGTGCGATAGTGGCGGGACCCGAACCCGAGCTGGAGTATGTGCCAACCGGCAACCCGCTGCCCTGGCACCTTCTGCCCGACACGGCCGAACTGGGGGAGAACGGCAACCTGACCATCGGCGGCTGCGACACCCTGGAGCTGGCCCGGGAGTTCGGCACCCCGCTGTTCGTCTACGACGAGGAGCACCTCCGGGCCCGGTGCCGAGAGGCGGTGGCCGCGTTCGGTGAACACGCGATCTACGCCACGAAGGCGTTCCTGTGCAAGGCCATGGCCCGGCTGGCCCACTCCGAGGGCATGGGCCTCGATGTGGCCACCGGCGGCGAACTCCACGTTGCCCTGGCCGCCGGGGTGCCCGCCGACCGCCTCGTCATGCACGGCAACAACAAGTCGGCAGCCGAGTTGTCGCTGGCCCGCGAGGTGGGAGTCGGCCGCATCGTCGTCGACAGCTTCGACGAATTCGACCGTCTCGAGACCCTCCATACGATCGACGGCCGGACCCCGAAGGTCCTGCTTCGCATCACCCCGGGCGTCAAGGCGGAAACCCACGAATACATCGCCACCGGTCAGGATGACTCGAAATTCGGGTTCACCGTCTCGTCCGGTGCCGCCGCTCATGCGGTGGCCCGGGCCGAAACCTCACGAGCCGTCGAGCTCGTCGGCATCCACGCCCACATCGGCTCCCAGGTGTTCCGGGTCGACTCCTTCGCCTCCGCCTGCGCCGTCCTCGGCGAGTTCGCCAACCCGCTCGGCCTCCCCGAACTGGTGATCGGTGGCGGGCTCGGGGTCCCCTACGTCGAGGGCGAGGAGGGCGCCACCATCGGTCAGTGGGCGTCAGTCATCCAGAAGGCCATGGCCGAAGCCGGGGTCACCGCCCGAATAGGGATCGAGCCGGGCCGGGCCATCACCGCGGCGGCCGCCATCACCCTGTACACGGTCGGCACGGTCAAGGACCTACCGGGCATCCGCACCTATGTCGCGGTCGACGGTGGCATGAGCGACAACCCCCGCCCTGTGCTCTACGGCTCCGGCTACGAGGCCTTCCTGCCCCGGGCCGCCACGTCCGCCCGCCCCCGCCGGGTACGGATCGTAGGCAAACACTGCGAGTCTGGTGATCTGCTGGTGCGCCAGGCGTCGGTGCCCGACGACCTGGCGGTCGGCGACATCCTGGCCACCCCGGTGACCGGCGCCTACGGCCACTCGATGGGTTCCAACTACAACAAGGTGCTTCGACCGGCGGTTGTGTTCTGCCGCAACGGCGACGCCCGCCTGGTCGTCCGGCGCGAGACCTATGACGACCTCCTGGTCACCGATCTGGGCTGACGGCCCGGAGCCACATCGCGAGGAGCTTCGTGGACAACGTTCTGATCACCGGTGGAGCGTCGGGTATCGGCCGGGCCATGGCCGCTGCGTTCGACCGTGACGGCTACCGGGTCTGGGTCACCGACGTCGACGACGAGGCGCTCGCCGGGTTACCCCAACACTGGAACGGTCGCCGGGCCGACGCCGCCGACGAGGCGGCCATGGTTGCCGTGTTCGCCGAACTGGCGGCCGACGACGGTGGGAGGCTTTCGGCCCTGTGCGCCAACGCCGGGGTCGCCGGCCCCACCGCATCGATCGAGAACATCGACCTCGACGACTGGCGTAACTGCGTCTCGGTCAATCTCGAGGGGGCGTTCCTGGCCGCCAAGCACGCGGCCCCGTTGATGAAGCAGGCGCAGGCCGGGTCAATCGTGATCACCTCCTCGACCGCCGGCCAGTACGGCTACCCCCGGCGGGCCCCGTACGTGGCGGCCAAGTGGGCGGTCATCGGGCTGATGAAAACACTGGCCGCCGAACTGGGTCCGTTCGGGATCCGGGCCAACGCCATCTGCCCCGGTGCGGTCGAGGGGCCGAGGATGGAGCGGGTCCTGGAGCGGGAGGCGGCGGCCAAGGGAACGACCCGTGACGCGCTCTATCACGGCTACGCCGCCGGGACCTCGATGGGACGGTGGGTCACCGCAACCGATATCGCCGAGATGGCCGTGTTCCTCTGCAGCGATCGGGCCCGCCTGGTGTCCGGTCAGGTAATCGCGGTCGACGGCAATACCGAGAACCCTGATCCCAAAGTCTGATCCGGGAGTCGACGGCACCGTCGATCCGGTCGCGGCGGTGCCGGCTGTCGTTGCTGGTAGAACTGGATGATGGACGACCACACACCTTCCGGGTCCGCAGAATCGAGTCAGCCGTCGGAGCCGCCATCCGGGGCGGGCTCCGACCCTCCTCCTCCTACCGGTCGCCCCTCGAGCACCGTGCCCCCCGGACCGTCCCCGACGGCGGGACCGACCGGACCCACGGGGGCGATCCCTCCGGCCGGGTCGCACGGCGGCTGGTACAGCGGCCCATGGCCTGCGCCCGGTATGAAGACGACCGAGAGCACCGGCGCGGTCATCGGCAAGACGCTCATCATGTCGGTCACCGCGCTGATCATCCTGCTCGGACTCCCCATCGTGTTCCTGATCGCGTTGATCGCCGGGCTTGCCGGACTCGGCGCGGCCACCGCCGACAGTCAGGACTTGGCCGGCGGTCTGTCGACCGAATTCGTGGCCGGGGAACGGTCGGCCGGGACCCGGCTCGTGGCGGTCCCGGTGATCGGACCGATCCTGGGGGAGGATCGTGGCGGTGGCGGGTTCCTCACGGCGGCGTCGGGCGTCACCTACGGGTATTCGATCAAGGAACATCTGCTGGAGTTGGCCGACGACGATGACGTCGACGGCATCCTCCTCGAGCTCGACACGCCAGGCGGAACGATCTACGGGTCGAAGGCCATCGCCGATGGCGTGGCGGAGTACCAGGCGAAGACCGGAAACCCCGTCGTGGCCTATGTCGGCGGGATCAGTGCGTCGGGTGGTGTGTACGCCATGGCCGGTGCCGATGAGATCGTGGCCGACCACGGCACGCTCGTCGGCTCGATCGGCGTCATCTTCGGACCGTTCGTCCGGTACCGGGACATCACCGCCGTCGACAACGGGATCCTCTTCGGCGGCGTCGAGACCACCGGTGGTGTGGAATTCGAGTACCTCACCGCCGGCCGGAGCAAGGATCTCGGCTCGCCGTATCGTGACATGACCGCCGAGGAGCGCAAGATTCTCGAGGAGGGCCTCGACAACGCCTATGACGACTTCGTGGCCCACGTGGCCGACGGGCGTGGGCTGACCGAATCCCAGATCAAGAACGACCTGGGTGCGCTGATCTTCGGCGAGCAGCAGGCCGTCGCCAACGGTCTCGTCGACACGATCGGAGCCCGGGAGGACGCGTGGGAACGCCTGGCCGAGCTGGCTGGGGCCGCCGGCGCGGACTGGCGTCTCGATCGCTCACTTCCGGGCGAACCGTCGTTCCTCGACCTGTTGACCGGAGCGGCGACGGACGGGCCCGAGCCGGCCGCCCGGGTCAATCTGCCAGCGGTTTGCACCGGGACGGCCACGCTCCTGACCTATCACGGCGAGCCGTCACAGCTCTGTGCATCGCTTCGCTCGGTTCCCGGCGAGTAGCGATTCACCGTGAGGCGGTTGTCAGCCCCGGCTCGGCCGGGCGGCGGTCGGCCGCTGGGGCCGTCTGCTGGGTGATGGGTAGCACGATACGGAAGGTCGTGCCCCTGCCGACCTCGCTCTCGATCTCGATACGACCGCCGAGACCGATGACGAGCGAGTGCGCGATCGAAAGCCCCTGACCGGTTCCCCGGCCGACCGGCTTGGTGGTGAAGAACTGATCGAAGATCCGATCCCTGACATCGTCGGGAACGCCGCAGCCGTTGTCGGATATTCGGATCTCCACGTTGGTGTCGTCGATCCGCCGGGTGGCGACGTCGATCCGCCCCGGCCGGGTGCCAGCTGCCGGCGGCTCCGGCTCGTCCTCACCGTCGGTGTGCCCCTGCGCGTCGAGCTCGGTGTTCTCGGCGGCCAGTCGGTCCCCGATCGCGTGGGCGGCGTTGACGACGAGGTTCAGGATGACCTGGCTGAACGATCCGGGCGGCACCTCGACGAGCGGAAGTTCGTGATCGAGGTCGAGTTCGAGGTCGGACACGTACTTCCATTCGCTGCGTGAGACCGTGACCGTCGTCTCGATGAGCTGATTGAGATCGGAGGCCTCGATCTCGTTCTTCGGGTGCGAAAACCCCTTCATGGCCCGAACGATCTGCGCCACCCGTAGGATGCCTTCGCTGCTCTGGGCCACCGCGGGCGGGAGCTCCTCCATGGCGAACTCGAGGTCGACCTCCTCCGCGATGTCGCGCAGCCTCCGCAGCGCATTGTGCAGATCGTCGGGGTCGTCCAGGTTGTCCTGGAGGTCGAACCACGCCTTCACGAACCGGTTGGTCTCCGCCGTCGTCTCGGCCAGGAATCTGAGGTTGTCACCGACGAATTGGATCGGCGTGTTGATCTCGTGGGCCACGCCGGCGGCCAGGGAACCGATCGACTTCATCTTCTGCGACTCGAGCAGCTGTGACTGGGTCGCCTTGAGATCGTGGAGTGCCGCTTCGAGCTGGACGCGGCGGCGGTCGGAGAAGTTCCAGTGCACGACCATGACGATCGACAGCCAACCGATGTAGAGGGCGTGGAGCACACCCCAGCCGAAGGGGTTGGCGATGGCGGCGGGATGGTTGTACATGGTCTCGGGCGCAATGGTGCCGATGACGCCGTGGGTGGCGGCGATGTAGATGACCGCGTACAGGTATGGCTGCCAGTCGGTGTAGAGGGCGACCAGCGGCAACAGCACGAAATACGAGAAATGCGATTCGATGAGCCCGCCGGTTCCGTGAACCATCAGGCCGCAGGCCAGGAGGACACCGGTCGTGGCCAGTGTCTGTCGGATCCGACGGCCGTAGCGACCGAGCAGCAGCGCGACGGCCGGTGCGGCCACGACGGCGATCTCAACCAACGTGTGCGCGACATTGACCTGATCCAGGCGAACGTCACGCCCGAAGGTGACGGCCACGGCGATGATCGACGACAGACCGTAGCCGATGACGACCATACGGTGGCGGTGGGCCCAGTCGGCCTCGTCTAGGTCGCCCGAGGTCGGGATGTACAGCCGGATACGTTCGCGTAGTGGCTTCATACCTCCCCGGTCGGATTCACCGATCGTCGACGGACCCATCGGCGGCGATCTCCTCGGCTGCGCTCAGTGGAATCGTGACGGTGATGGTTGTTCCCACGCCGACCTGCGAGTCGACGGCAAGGGTGCCGCCGTGGTTCGTCGCCACGATCTTGTTGGCCAGCGACAACCCCTGACCGCTTCCGACGCCGACTTCCTTGGTGGTGAAGAACGGCTCGAAGATACGTGGGAGGACGTCGTCGGGGATTCCGGCGCCGGTATCCGCGACCACGAGGCGGAGGGCAGCCCCGTCCGCCCGGGTCGAAATGGCGATACGGCCCGGGGTTACGCTGCTCTCCGGTCGCTCGGTGATCGCCTGGGCGGCGTTGACCATCAGGATGAGCACGACCTGGGAGAGCTGTGCCGGTTGGCAGGCCACGAGGGGAAGGTCGGCCTGCAGATCCAGTTCGACCTCGGCAACGTACTTCCACTCGTTCGAGGCGACCGAAACGGTCGACTCGACGAGACGGTTGATGTCCGTCGGTTCGGGATCGTCGCCCCCGGGGTGGGCGAACTCCTTGAGTGCCCGGACGATCTTCGTGACCCGCCGCGCCCCCTCCAGGGACTGCCTGATGGCCCCGGGTATCTCCTCGGCCAGAAACTCGACGTCGGTCAGCTGGTACCGGTCCAGGAGGTCGCGGGCCTCCCCACCGATGGCATGGCCCTCCATCGTCGACGCCACGTTCTCCAGAGCCGCTCTGCTGGCTCTCAGCAGATCGATGAGCTCGTCACACCCGGTGCCGAGGAACGCCAGGTTGTCGCCGACGTACTGGACGGGCGTGTTGATCTCGTGGGC
>Ga0224512_10004543_pt1 | contig 11679 bp, 8 predicted proteins | sample SF_May12_sed_USG_4_FD_169103 | JGI IMG/M metagenome (GOLD analysis project Ga0224512, IMG submission 169103) | Sediment microbial communities from San Francisco Bay, California, United States - SF_May12_sed_USGS_13 | ecosystem: Environmental > Aquatic > Marine > Sediment | place: USA: California... | reverse complement strand
CGACGTGGTGTGGGTTCTCTATGACCGGATCATGCGAATCAACCCTGACCGGCCGGACGATCCGGCGAGGGATCGTTTTCTGCTGTCCAAGGGCCACGGGCCGATGGCTTACTACGCGGTGCTGGCGGCGAAGGGCTTCATCTCGGATGGGGAACTCGAATCGTGGGCAACCTTCGATTCCGTGCTCGGCATGCACCCGGATCGGACACTCGTTCCCGGTGTCGAGATCTCGAGTGGCTCGCTCGGTCATGGCTTGCCAATTGCGGTCGGGGTCGCGCTCGGGCTCCGGGCGCGGGCGAACCCGGCTCGGGTCTTCTGCTTGGTTGGCGACGCCGAGCTGCACGAGGGGAGCAACCATGAGGCCATCGCGGTGGCTGCCCGGTTTGAGCTTGCGAGCTTGATCGCAGTCGTGATCGACAACAGCCCCGAAGCCGGCCGCTGGCCGGGTGGGGTCGCGGCTCGGTTCGAAGTTGAAGGCTGGACCGCAGCCACTGTCGACGGAAGGGACCACGATGACATCGAGCGCGGGATCCTGGCCGGAGGCGGCCGCCTGCCTCATGTCGTCGTGGCCCGCATCGAACCGGAGCACTGACCATGGACACGATGCGAGAACGCTTCACCACGGTCGCAGTCGATCTGCTCGAGAACAATCGGGACGTCGCGATCGTCCTGGCAGCCATCGGCGTCGGGCAGTTCGACGAGTTGGGAGCCTTCGATCGCCATCCAGAACGGATCGTCGACATGGGCATCCGGGAGCAAACGATGATCGGTGTTGCCGCCGGCCTCGCGCTTTCAGGCCTGCGGCCGATCGTGCACACGTACGCCCCGTTTCTGGTTGAGCGGCCGTTCGAGCAGGTCAAGCTCGATTTCGCGCACCAGGACGTGGGTGGGGTACTGGTATCTGTCGGCGCGAGCCACGACGTTGCATCGGCCGGGAGGACGCACATGGCGCCCGGCGATGTGTCGCTGCTCGCCACATTGCCAGGATGGGACATCTACGTGCCCGGCCATCCAGACGAGGTAGAAGTCGCGCTCAGGCGAGCTGCCGCCGCTGACAACCGTGTGTACATCCGATTGAGCGAACAGATGAATCAGGAACCGCACAGTGTCACCGGATACATCGACATCATCCGGCGTGGCACGCGTCCCTCGCCTCTGGTGATCGCAGTTGGACCGATGCTCGATGCCGTGACCGACGCCACCGCCCATCTGGACGCGACGGTCGCGTACGTCTCGACGGTTCGGCCGCTTGATGCAAAGGGGATACGAGCGGCGGCCACCGGTACGGACGTGATCATCGTTGAGCCGTACCTCGAGGGCACCTCGGTGGCGCCGCTGGCCGCAGCCCTCGCTGATCGGCCGCACCGGGTGCTGGGTATCGGCGTCGGTAATGAGGAGCTGCGCAAGTACGGCACCGCTGCTGAGCACAACCGGGCGTGGGGCCTGGATCGGGAGTCGCTGCGGAGCAGGATCGACCGGTTTGTCCGCCCCTTGCAGCTCGAGTCGTAGGGCGCCTCGGCGCCCGCCATGCCGGCATCGCCTACGCTCAACCAATGGAGCACATCCTCGTCGAGCACCAAGCAGACATCACAATCATCACGATGGCGCACGCCCGTCGCCGCAATGCGTTGTCAGAAGCGCATCTACGCGAGCTGGACACGGCCCTCGAAGATGCGGCTGCCTCCAGCGCGCGTGGGGTCATCATCGCTGCGCAGGGACCCGTGTATTCATCCGGTCACGATTTTGGCGACATGATCGATCGGGACCTCGCGGCAATGCAGACCTTGCTCGGGCTGTGTCGTGAGGTCATGCAACGCATTCCCACGATGCCGCAGCCGGTGATCGCCCAGGTCCAGGGCACCGCAATGGCCGCCGGGTGTCAACTCGTCGCGTCTGCCGACATGGCGGTCGCAGCGGCCTCGGCAACTTTTGTCGTCCCCGGAGGCAAGGGTGGGTGGTTCTGCACGACACCCGGGGTTGCTCTCGCGCGTGCGGTCGGCCGCAAACGAGCGATCGAGATGCTCTTTACGGGGGACCCGATCGACGCGCACATGGCGGCCGAATGGGGTCTCGTGAACCGGGTCGTCCCTGACGACGAGCTGGTGGAGGCGACCATGGAGTTGATGCGCCGGGCAACTCGCGGATCGGCCGCATCGAAAGCGATCGGCAAGCGAGCGTTCTATCGCCAGGTCGACCTCGACCTTGCCCGAGCCTACGACTACGCGACCGAGGTCATGGCATCCTCGTCCCAGCTGCCTGCCGCGCGAGAGAAGATGTCGGCGTTCATCGAGAAACGGCGCCCGGTCTTCGACTGAATATCTGGCGGACGCGCTTGCTCGACCAGGTCACACGGGCGATGCGGTCCAGCCCCACACGCGACGGTGGGCCGCCCGTTCGGGCGACCCACCGTGCCGGTGAAGGGGCGATGCTCAGGTTCAGCACTTGGTGCCTCACAGGTACGGTTTCCCGCGTGTCCTGCCTCTTGGCATACGCCCGTTCAAGGAAGTGAATTGGACCGGGAGGATCCGAATACGGCGCCGGCGGGCACACCTGCGACGGTCACCGCTACCGCGGTTCGCGCGAGCTTGGTGCCATCCGCCTGAGCTGTGGAGAGAAGGGCCAGCCCGAAATCGGGCAGGGCGCCGAGTGTGGTCCACAGGATCAGTCCCGATGTCCGGCGGAGACTCTGATCCAAGACACCTCCTTTCACAGGCAAGTCTCGACCCCAGACTGAGCTGGTCATAGTGCCGAAGGTCCCGTCAGCTCGCCGGCCGCCGTCACTACTCTCGACGCGGTGACCGGCCGTCCCCGCACCAACTATCCCATCGAGGAAATCGAAGCGCAGCTCATCACCGCGCTCGCCGACCGTGGCAGCGCAGTGGTCGTGTCACCGCCAGGCTCAGGAAAGACGACAGTCGTCCCGCTGATGCTGCTGGGTCAACCGTGGCGTACGGGCAAGATCGTGATGCTGGAGCCGCGCCGGATCGCGACCAGGGCGGCGGCGCGCCGGATCGCGCAACTCCTCGGCGAGGACGTGGGCGGACGAGTTGGCTATGTGACCCGAGATGACCGCCGGACTGGTCCCGGCGTCCAAATCGAGGTCGTCACCGAGGGTGTCCTGACCCGGCGGCTGCAATCTGATCCGGGCCTCTCTGGCACCTCGTGCGTGATCTTCGATGAGGTGCATGAACGGAACCTGCAAACGGATCTCGGCCTCGCGCTCTTGCTCGATGCGAGAGCAGCGTTGCGTCCAGATCTGCGCGTGCTCGCCATGTCCGCCACCATTGACAGCTCACGCGTTGCCACCATCCTTGGCGGCGAACGACCTGCACCGGTCGTCGAGGGGGACGGTCGTCTGCATCCGGTCGAGATCGTATGGCGTCCGCCGGGACCTCGTGAGCGTCATCTCGAGCCGCACATGGCCACATCGATCAGTCGGATCATGGACGACGAGCCGGGCGATGTCCTCGCGTTCCTGCCCGGGATGGCAGAGATCAACCGGGTGGCCGAACAGCTCGAACGTCACGGGGTGTATGCGGCAGTGCATCGTCTGCACGGAGGCCTCCCGATCGAGGATCAGGACGCGGCGCTCCGCTCGGGTGTGGGGCAGCGAAAGGTAGTGCTCGCGACGGACATCGCCGAGTCCAGCCTGACGGTCGAGGGCGTCCGGATCGTCGTTGACGGCGGCAAGGCACGAGCGCCGCGATTTGATCCACGCACCGGGATGACTCGCCTCAGGACAGTGTCCATCTCGAAAGCGTCGGCCGATCAGCGTTCGGGCCGGGCAGGACGGCTCGAGCCGGGCGTCGCGGTTCGACTGTGGTCCAAGATGGAGCATGCGGGTCGGGGGCGCGACATCGAGCCAGAGATCAAAACCGTGGATCTGGCCGGGCTGGTCCTCGAGCTGACTGCGTGGGGTGCCCGTGATCCAGCCCAGCTCCCATTCCTCGATCCGCCACCCCGCCGGGCCTGGCACGAGGGCGTCGCGCTGCTCACTGCGTTGGGCGCCCTCGATGCGGACGCGCTGCTCACAGATCTGGGCCGGGCCATGGGCGCGCTTCCGCTTCATCCGCGTCTGGCCAGGATGGTGGTGTCGGCGGGCGCCGATGCGGGGCTCGCGTCGTTGATCGCCGCGCTGGTCGATGACCGGGACATCCTGCGCATGCACCCTGACGAGCGGCCGGTCGATCTCAACGATCGCCTCCGGATACTCCTCGGCGAAGATGACGGGCGAGCAGACCGGCGTGCGGTGGCGCGGGTCAGGCGCAATGCGAGCGACATTGTGCGCCGTGCCGGCGCATCCGATCGGATAGACGGAATCGAGCCGAGCGGGCGCCTCCTGGCTCTGGCGTTCCCGGACCGCCTCGGATACCAGCGCGGTGGGCCGGGCCGGTTCCAGTTGCGGACAGGGACGACCGCGTGGATGAATCAGACGGATCCGCTGGCGATCGAGCCCTTTGTCGTCGTCGCGGACCTCGATGGAAGACGCAAGGATGCTCGTATTCGACTGGCGGCCGCCATCGATGCGGCCGATGTGGCCAGTTCATTCGACAACGAAGTTGAGACATCCAGTGACCTCATCTGGCATGGTCGCCGGCTCGTTACCCGGACCACACGCCGGCTTGGTGGAATGACGCTCGACATCGCCGACCGCCGGCCAGAACCCAGTGAAGCGGTCAGCAACATCGTCCTCCGCCGACTCGAGAAGGACGGGCTGGCAATGTTGACCTGGTCGGAGGATGCGGCCCAGCTCCGACACCGGGTCCGGCATCTCCGCCGTCGCCTAGGTCCTACGTGGCCGGAGTGGTCTGACGAGACACTCGTCGCGCAGGCGGCTGAGTGGCTCGGACCGTTTGTCGCTGCGGTCGGCGGCCTCGACGATGTCGAGGCGCTCGACGTTGGCTCACTTCTCCGACGTTGGCTGGGACATCCGTACGCTTTCGAGATTGATCAGCTGGCGCCAATCCGGGTCGAGGTCCCAAGTGGCCGACTGGTTCGCGTGGACTATTCAGGTGAAGAACCCAGGATTTCCGTCGCCGTCCAAGAGATGTTCGGAGCTGTTGCGTCGCCCATGGTCGGTGGCCAACCCGTCGTCGTCGAGTTGCTTTCGCCAGCTCGACGTCCCGTACAGATCACCAAGGATATCGCCGGGTTCTGGGCCGGGAGCTGGGAAGAAGTCCGCAAGGAAATGGCGGGCCGGTATCCAAAACACGAATGGCCCGCTGACCCGCTATCTGCATCGCCCGTCCGCAAATAGGGGAGACACCGCGCTCACTCTGTGGCCGTGTGACCCACCACCGCGATGCCATGTGCGACCGCACCTCCGCGCGTACCCGGTCTGACTCGCTGGGCCGGTTCGTCTTCGACGATGTGCCAACCGGCCCGGTCAGCCTCACGTGCCGCCTGGGAGGCGACGACTGCGCGGTTGTGCAGACTGAATGGACGATTGTCTGAGCACGGTCGCCACCATTCTATGAATCGGCACCATGAGCCGGTACTGCGCGCCCGCGTTCGGGCACGAGCGGAGGGAGCGAGAAACCCTCATCGTCGACGGCTGCAACGTCGATAGACACCAACATGGCCAGACGACGACTGCGCGTGCTCGCCGTGATCGCTGTCTTCGCCACGGCCTGCGGAACCAGTGCAACGAGCGTCCGAGAACCTGCTCAGCGGGTGGACGACACCGCGGTGACGGTCACTACGGCGCCGTCCACTTCGGCGGCGCCTGACTCAGGCAACGATTCCGCGCCGACGACTTCCGAGGCCGCATTGACCGGGAACGCCGCAGGCAGCGACATCGGCGTGACCCGCGAGGACCCTGTGGCAATGGGGTCGCTCGCGCCAATCGGCGATTGGCTGGTTGCCGTGACCGGGGTCGTCCCCGACGGGTCGGCAATCGTGGCAGCCGGCTCTGAGTTCAACGATCCGGCGCCATCCGGTCAGCAATACGTCGTGATCGACATCGTCGCGTCGTATGTCGGCGGCACGTCAGGTTCGTTCTGGATCGACGCGACCTGGTCGGCGGTCGGAGAATCCGCAGTTGCGTACGACACGTTCGACGCTTCATGCGGGTCCATCGAGGGAGATCCGTCGTACTTCGGCGAGGTCTGGCCCGGCGGCACGGTCGAAGGCCGGCTGTGCTTCGCAGTTGTAACCACCGACGTCGAAGATCTGCAGTTGATCCTCGATGAGGGATTCGGCGGCGAAGGCCGGCGCTTCTTCGCCCTGCAAGAAGGTCTCGGAACTGTCTCGGGAATCGAGCAACCCGAGACGCCCGCGCTGAATCACTCGGGGCCGACCGGGACACGCGGTAATCCGGTCGCGCTCGGTACTTTTGCCGAACTCGGCGAATGGTACGTGCGGGTCGACGCCGTCAATCCCGACGCCGCGGATGTCGTCGCCAACGCGGGCTTCTTCGGCGAACCGCTCGAGCCCGGTTCTCAGTACTTCCTCGCTGAGGTGACGCAGGCGTATTACGGCGACGAGCCGGGCGCCAGCGCCGGGTCCGTGCAGTTCCAGCTCCTTGGAGGGAGCAACGTCGCCATTGACAGTTGGAACGCGTCATGCGGCTTCCTTGAGACCGACGTGTCGTCGGCGGGTGAGCTCTACGCGGGCGGTGTCGTCACTGGCACGGTGTGTTTCCAGGTACCGGCCGACGAGGTCGCAGATGTCGTGTTGTTCGCCGACGCGTTCGAGTTCTCGTTCGAGCGAGCGTTCCTTGCAGTGAACGACGGTATGGGCACGGACCCCCGAACCACTCTTCCCGCAGTGCCTGACGTCGAACCAGGGTCGCAGGGCACCTGGACAAATCCGTTCGAGGTCGATGGCACGGTCGACGTCGGCGACTGGCAGATCCACGTGCTCGGCGTCGAGCGAGATGCCACTGCGACCGTTTTGGCCGAGAGCGACTTCAACGAGCCACCCCGGGAGGGGTACCAGCACGTGTTAGTGACGCTGGAAGCGACCTATGACGGGTCGGCATCGGGATCATTCTGGAGTGATCTGTCCTGGGGCCTGCTCGGCTCCGGTCGGGTCGAGTACAGCGAGTTCACGGCCTCGTGCGGGAGCATTCCCGACGACATCTCACAGGTGCCGGAAGTCTTCGCCGGCGGCGTCATCTCCGGCACCGTCTGCCTCACCATTCCGTCTGCCCACGCCGACACCCTGGTGTTCGTTCTGGAGGACTTCGTCAGCTTCGATGACAAGGTGTACGTGGCACTCGACTGACACGATCGGCCGAACCCGTAGCGATGGTTGGTTCCGGCCCCAGGGCACACGTCCACGCTGACCGATGCACATCGACCAGCGATCCAATAAACCAAGGTCCCGCGACGTGCGAGTCACAGGGTGGGAGGCTGAGCGGCCCCGGGGGTGGGTCGTGGTTTACCCTGGCACGCGACCCGGTCGCCTCCTCCTCTTCTTCGAGGTCAACCGCAACCAGCCCAGGCTGCACGCCGCTGTGGCCGCATACGGCCAAGTGGGTGAAGCCGTGCGGGTTCCCGCTGCTTCAGTCCATCCAGTATCCATCGATGCGAGCCAGGACCTGGAGCATCGTCTCGTCCGTCCCGCCACCGATAGACCCGAGCCGGGCATCCCTGAAGTAGCGGGTCGTCCACGTCTCCTCCATGTACCCGATGCCGCCGTGGAACTGGAGGCACCAGTCTGCGATCTCGCGTGCGAGGCGACCTGATTTCAGCTTGCCGATCGTCGCCATCCGAGTGGGATCCTCCCCCCGCTGAATCGCTTCAGCCGTCGCGACGTTGTAGTGGCGCAGCAGATCGACCTCAGCGGCCAGCTCAGCGAGTCGGTATTGCAGGTACTGGTTGGTGAGCAGCGGCTTGCCGAACACGACCCGTTCACGCAGATAGTCACGGGTCCGCTCCAGCGCTCGATCCATGCCGCCTACGGATGAGTAGTTGGCCCACATTCGTTCCAGAACGAACTGGGCCATCTGCTGCTGAAAGCCGCGCCCTTCGACACCGATCGTGTTCGCGACCGGTACGCGGCAGTCCGAGAACGTCACCAGCCCGGTGTCCGAGGCCCGCATGCCGAGCTTGTCGAGCTTGCGGGACACCTCGAAGCCCGGTGCCGTCGTAGGCACGATGATCTGGCTCATTCCGGCGTACCCACCCTCGTCCGACGTCCGGGCGAGCACACACAACCAGTCAGCCTGGAGCGAATTCGTGATGTACATCTTCGCCCCGTTGATGAGCCACTCGTCGCCATCCCTGACGGCTCGGGTGCGAATCGCGGCAACGTCCGATCCGGCATCGGGTTCCGTCACTGCGATCGACGCAACTGCCTCGCCGCGCAGCGCCGGGGCGAGGAACCGTTCCTTCTGCTCGGCGCTTCCGAATCGGGCCAGCGACGGTGTCGCCATGTCGACCTGGACGCCGACCGCCATCCCGATCGAACCGTGGTCGGCGCGTCCCATCTCTTCGGCGAGGATGAGTGTGAACAGGTGCTCCGCCGCCTGGCCGCCGTACGCCGGCTCGTATTCGAGCCCGAGCAAGCCCAGGTCGGCCATCTGTTTGAAGATCTCGTGGAGCGGCATCATCTCCGATGCCTCCCACTCCGGGATGCGCGGGTTGAGTTCTTTGGACACGAACTCGCGGACCATTTGACGAAATTGGTCATGTTCCTGGGTGAACGGCATCTTTCGGGTCTCCTCGTCGACCTCGCGGATGGTACCGGTGCGCAGCGCGAGAACCGGATGTTGGAGTTGTGGCGTAGGCCTTCGCCGTTGCCGTCCGTCGACGCCCATAGTGCTCTCGGCCAGCCACGCCGCAACGGTCGAGGTGCAATTGCTCTCAGCCGGTGATCAAATGGGCAGAGGTCCTTCGCGCTTTGCTGACGAACGTCGTGCGGCCGTCCGTGACAGGCGGACCGACACCTGTACGATCCGGCGTGCAGTGCGTGTGTGGTGCCTCGGTCTTCTGGTATTCCTCTCGGCGTGTCTTCCGCAAGGACGGGAGGCAACACCGGGCTCACCCGCGCCCACCGAGCCGGTCCTCGTGACCGAGGCAAGCGCGCCGACTGCATCTTCGGCTCCTACCACCACGACGACCGCGGCTCCGACGACGACCACCGAGCCCCGCTACACGCTCGCCGGTTCCGTGCTCGCCCGCGATGGTTCACCGGTCACAGACGCGGTCGTATCGATCGGCTCCATCACGATCAACGTCGACGGCAGGGGTCTGTTCAGTGTGCCTGACATCGACGCAGGGCCGGTGACAGTGTCCCGGCCGGCATGGGTCAGCCAGACCGTCGATTGGGATGGCACCGGCGCGCTTGATGTGGTTCTCGAACCTCGAGTGGTCAGAGCGATCCGGGTCAGCCGCTACGTGGCGATGGACGCCGACGAGTTTGCAGCCCTCCTCGCCCAGATCGAGGGGACGGCGGTCAACACCCTCATATTCGACACGAAGGACGAAACGGGCACGACACTGTATGAGTCACAGGTCCCGTTCGCGAACGAGATCGGCGCCATACGCAACGTCTACGACCCGGTCGCCGCCCTCGCGGCGGCCAAGGAGCAGGGCCTCTACACGATGACGCGGATTGTGACGTTCGAGGACGGGATCTGGACCGCCGCACGGCCTGAGGCCAAGCTCGCGGGCGTATGGGTAGACGCTCGCGACCCCGCGAACTGGGAGTATCCGCTCGACCTGGCGGTGGAAGCCTGTGAGTTCGGGTTCGACGAGATCCAGTTCGACTATGTGCGATTCCCCACGGGACGCGCCTCGCAGCAGGTCCAGCGGACCGATCCTGTGTCCGAAGCCGATCGGGTGGCTTCGATCAGCTCGTTCTTGGCCGAAGCGCGAACTCGGCTCCATCCAACGGGATGTGCACTGTCGGCCGCGATCTTCGGCATTGTTGTGTCGTCTCCCGATGATCAGGGCATCGGTCAGCGGCCCGAGGATGTGTCGGCGGTGGTGGATGCGGTGAGCCCGATGGTCTATCCCAGCCATTACAGCCCCGGCTGGCTTGGATTCTCGGACCCGAACGACCATCCGGGTCCGGTTACCGCGAATGCGCTCGACGATGCTGCGCCGCGCCTCGCCGGTCACGCCCTGTTGCGCCCCTGGCTGCAGGCTTTCTATTACAACGGCACCCAGGTGAAAGCGGGGATCTTCGAAGCGGAGACTCGCGGCCACGGTTGGTTGTTGTGGAACGCAGGCGGCAACTATGGCGAATCGTGGCTGCCGACCGTCGACGAGCTACCCGTGCCAGATCTCGCCGACGACCCGCCGACCGACACGACCATGGGTGAAGTCACCGATGACCAGGTCGATGATGGCACTGGAGACGCCGAGGACGGGGAGCAACCCGTGGGCGAAGATCCGCCGGCCGGTTGACGGCTCGCCGCCGGCGGCGGAGCGGACCCCGTCGCTGGCTATGGCCTCGTAGAAGCGGCCGACCTCAACACGCGGTCGAGATCGCCAGGGGTTGTCCGGTCCTCGACAACGGCGGCAGTGTCGAGGTATGTGAAGCCATCGTGATGTGATCAGTCACGAACGGTGTCGATGTGGACCCGTCTTCAGACGGGCCCACATCTCGTCCAGGCTGAGGACTAGCTCGGTCTGGTTCGCGGCGCACTCTGCACACCGGCTCCATGCGGCGGAGTGCGAGCGGCCTTCAACCAACGGCGACGGCGTCCCGTACCTGTTCGAGCAGCGACCTGACGTCGTGAGCGATCTTGGCCACCCCGGGCTGGTTGACCAGCGTGAGCACGGCGTTGGTCCATGAAGTCAACGACGATGCCGCCGTCCCCGTTCTCCCGCACGACGACGTTGCAAGGCAGAAGCACGCCGATCGCCGGATCTGCGGTGAGCGCCTGGTGGGCGTACCGAGGGTTGCATGCGCCGAGGATGAGATAATGGGCCGCGCTCGATGTCGAGCTTCTGCTTCAGCGTCGCCGCTACATCGATCTCGGTGAGAACTCCGAACCCGTGATCCTCCAGAGCTTGTTTCACCTTCTCCACGACACTCGGGAAGTCGTCCCGGGTCGTGAGGCTGAAGTGGTATTCGTCGACGATGAACTCCTTTTCGTGTGCTGAAATCAGCCGGTTTAGCCGTGTCAGGCGATCAAATGAACAAGGTCTGGGCGCCTTCTGAGATCTCCATGAAGTCCGAGGCGGAGATGATCCCCTCGACGCGGTCATAGAGGTCGTTTTCGTCCATATGCATCATGTCCGCCGACATCCGGCACGCCCACAGGTGGCCACCCGCGTCGGTGATCAGTTGGAGGAACTCGGGTACCTCGGGGATGTCGATCCCCTCGATCTGCCTCTTCATCATGTGGGTGGCGAACGCCGTCATCCCGGGAAGCCCCATGACGAGGGTCGGCATGTGCGTGGCAGGGTTTCCAACCGGTGTGAACTTCAGATGGTCCATCGTCTTCTTGTTGATGATGTCGAATCCCCAGAACGTGAAGAAAAGATGGGTCTCGATGCCCTCGCCCAGAGCTGCATTCGCCAGCACCAGGCCGGGGTACGCCATGTCGAGCGAGCCCTTCGAGCAGATGATCACCAGCTTCCGATCGGTGGCCTCATCCTCGAAGACCGGTACCGGAGCTGGAGCCGTGGTGGTCACGGATTCCTCCTTTTTGTTTGCAGGGGGCGACCCCCTTGCAACCCCCGAGGCGCCGGACCGTTTCGCGGGTGGGGGCCTTCGGGT
>Ga0224512_10004542_pt1 | contig 11679 bp, 10 predicted proteins | sample SF_May12_sed_USG_4_FD_169103 | JGI IMG/M metagenome (GOLD analysis project Ga0224512, IMG submission 169103) | Sediment microbial communities from San Francisco Bay, California, United States - SF_May12_sed_USGS_13 | ecosystem: Environmental > Aquatic > Marine > Sediment | place: USA... | reverse complement strand
TGTCGATGTAGCGGTGGATGTGGCTGATTCGGACTTTGCGTCTCTGTCGGCGACCGACGTGAACCTGGCGGTGGGTGCCACGGATGTGGTGATCGCTGGTCCGGTGACCGAGGCGTGGGCTGAGGGTCAGCACACGAACACCGCCACGGTGGATAGTTCGTACACCGATGATGGTGGGAACACGTTCACTGATTCCCAGACCGATGACGCCAACTACTTCGGTGCGGATCCTTCGGTGAACATCGTCAAGCTGTTCGCCGATGATTCGGTGATCGCCGGTGGAGCCGGAAGCTCGTTCACGCTGGTGGTGACCAACGACGGCAACGTCGACCTCGACGGTGTGTCCATCACCGACTCGGTCGATGGACGCCTGCTGGTCGGAGACGTCTCCAGCGGCGACGCCGACTGCTCCGCCAGTTCGGGGCAGAACGTGAGCTGTGTCGCCGACCTGACGGTCGGCGAATCGGCCACGATCACGGTGACGTTCAGTGTTGATTCGTCGACGCCGGCCGATGAGGTGGACAACACCGCCGACGCCAGCGGTTCCTACACCGACGACGTCGGCAACACCGCAGCCCCGAACGACAGCGACACCGACACGGTGACCATCGAAACCGACGTCAACCTCCGGCTGGTCAAAGACTTCAACTCGGATGACGTCGATCCCGACGGTTCAGGCCAGTTCACGCTGGTCGTCACCAACGACGGACCGTCCGATGCCACCGGGGTCACGGTCATCGACGAGGTCGATCCGAGGCTCAAGGTAACGGGTGTGTCCACCACTGAGGGAACGTGTTCGGAGACCCAGCTCATCGAGTGCACGATGAATCTCGCTTCCGGCGAGACGGCGACCATCACGGTCGACTACAAGGTCGACATCTACCTCGATGAAGGCGCCGACTTCGGGACCCGGGACGGGTCGTCATTCCGGTTCGAGTTCACCAACGGGTTCGTGCTCGAGGGCGCATCGGACAAGAACGTGACCCTCTACGACGCCGAGGGGAACGTGGTCGAAACCTACCGGGAGCGCAAGAAGAACGACTTCCTCTGGTCGGCCCCCAACGGAAACGACTACAACCTGCATCTCTCCTGCTCGGTGCTGTTCGACAGCGGCCTCGATGACGAGTACATGATCGCGAGCTACTCGATCAACCGCTACAAGAAGGGCGAGTACTTCCGTAGCTGTGGCGCCGTGCTCACGCCGATCGACGTGCCCAACACGGCAACGGCGAGCACGGTCGAAACCGGTGGGACGGCGTCGGCCACCGACTCCGACTCCGTGATCATCAACGAGGGCGGCTTCATCACGACTCCCACCGGCTGACGCGACGCCGTCGACAGGTAGCCAAGACGGGAGCGCGGCCACCGCCTACCAAACCCCATCGACAACCATCGCTTCGAGTCCGGGCCGACAATGGCCCGGACTCCGGCGCGTGATTTCTTCCACATTTCTCTGGGTGACGTGATCGGTGTGGACTAGACTCGCCCCATTCGCTGATTGGATCGGGGCCGATCAGAAGCAACAGATTGATAAGCGAAGGGGCGTTAGCTTTCCATGGCGGTTGGTCAACGGCGTCGGGTATTCGGGGATCCGACAGTGTGGCTGTACGGGTCGTTGCCGCGGCCGCTCTCGGGGTGCCGCGATGTCGTGAAGACGCTCCCTCCAACGAGCCATAAGGGCTCGGCTATCGGGGTGTATTGGTGCATGCAGTGGCTGTGACAGCGAGTTCCTGAGGCGGAAGGCGGGAAGCAGGCGGTGAGTGAATTGCAGGTGGTATCTCCGGCGTCGTCGCAGGCGGCGGGCTCCGGTCGAGCGGGTGCATCGGCGTCGGGCCGGTCCGAAGACGTTATCGGACTGCGCCCGGGCGGTCGCCGGCGAAGCCTGGGGATGGCGGCGCTGGGCGGGCTGTTCGTGCTCATCGCCGCCCTGCTCGGGGCGTCGTACTTCTCGTCGCTGCGGTCATCGCAAGCGGTGCTGGTCGCCGGATCGAACCTCGCCGCCGGCGACATCGTCGCCGCCGACGCGCTGCAGGTGGTGGAGCTCGGTGCCGACGGACTCGGTCAGCTGTCCTTCGTGCCCGCCGACCGCCAGGACGAGGTGGTGGGGCTGACGGCGCTCGGTCCGGTCCCGGCCGGTTCGCTGCTGTCGGTTGCCATGTTCGGCGAGCGGGCCGACGTCATCCCCGACGGGCGGTCCGTTGTGGGTGTCGTCCTCGATCGGGGTGCGCTGCCGGCCGGCGTCGTTCACGCCGGCGACGACGTCGAACTCATCGCCGTTGCGGATGCGAGCACCCTCGTCGACGAGCCCCGTGTGGCGGAAGTCCTGGGGCGAGCACAGGTTTGGGTTGTCGAACCGGCGCCGGAGCTGGAGCGGGGCACCTCACTGAGCGTTGTCGTCGAATCGGGCCTGGCGCCCGAGGTGGCCCAGGCGGCTGCCGACGGACGGCTGCGAATCGGGCTGGTGGGCCGGTGATCGTCGGCGTCGTCGGTGCAGCCGGGGGTGTTGGCACGACCACGGTCGGGCTCCTGCTGTCGGCGGCGATCGCCGAGCATGGTCCCGGTGGCCCCGATGGCCCCGATGGCCCCGGTATCGCGGAAACCGTCTTCATCGAGGTCGACCGAGCCGGTGGCGTGGCCGGTGCTCGATTCGAACTGGGGGTCCACGGTGGCCTCCGGTCCTGGGTCGCCGGGTTGGCCACCGACCCGGCACTCGACGTCTCACGGTTCGGGAAGCTGGGTGCCGACCGCTGGCGGATCGTCGCCGGACCGGAGGGATGCACCGAGGCCGAGCGGGTGCTGAGCCCCCACGCCACGGAGCTGCTGGCCTCGGCGATCACCGCGGATCGGTCCCGGCGGTGGGTGCTGGATCTCGGCCGCGGCGGGGCTGCGGTCTCGCCGCTGGCGACGGCAGCCGACTCGGTCGTCATGGTGAGTTCCGGCGCTCGAGAAGAGGTCGTTCGACTACCGTCCCTGGTCTCGTGGTGTCGCCCCGCCCGATGTGTCGTCGTCCTGGGTGGTCGGGCTCCGTGGCCGCCCGAGGAGGTGCGGCACCACTGCCAGGCCGACGTGGTGCTGGCCGGCGAGGAGATGACGATGCCGAACAGCGCGGTCGTCGATCTGATCGAAGGTCGTCGCCGTGGGCGCAGCCGGGTGTGGAGGACGGTGCTGGCCTGTCGCGACGCCGTCCTGTCGCCACCGGTCACGCCGGATGTGCGGGAGAGGAGCGTTTCATGACCGCCACTGATCGCCGACCCGGTGCGGATCCCCAGCCGATGCAACCAGCGTCGGAGCCGACTCGCGACGAACGCCGGTCGGCCTTCGACGCCGCCGCGGTCCTCATCCGTAACTCGGAGGCCCCGGTGAACCGCATGGCCGGCGAGGCGCTGGCGATCAAGGCGGTGTCCGACCTCGCCTCCGGGCGGTTGAATCCGGCCCGGCTGGAGAGCGGCCGCCCCATGCTGGACGCCGCCGCGGTCCAACAACTGTGTCGCTGGGTCGTCGACGAGTTGTACGGACTCGGCCCGGTGGAGGCGCTTCTCCGAGATCCCCTCGTTGAGGAGATCGCCGTCACCCGGTGGGACCTGACCTTCGTCTACCGGTCCGACGGATCGGTTGTCGAGTTGCATCGCCCGCTCTGGGACAGCCCGTCGGCCCTGGTCGACTGGCTGGGGCGTCTGGCCCGGACCAAGTCACGAACCGAGCGGGCCTTCAACAGCCAGTCGCCGCTGCTGGTACTCGACCTCGGTGGTGGTCTGCGGCTGGAAGCCCACCGGGACTGTTCCCTCCACACCGGGTTCACGCTGCGCCGCAACACGCTGAAGAAGGCGACGCTGAGCGAGCTGTCGGCCGGAGGCATGATGCCGGTCGAGGTGGCCGACTTCCTGGCCGCCAGCATGCGCTGCCGGTCGCTGCGGACAGTGTTCACCGGCGGCACCGGCGACGGTAAGACGACGCTCGTCCGAGCGTGCCTGGCCGAGCTCGACCGGCTGACCCGGGTGGTGACGATCGAAGACACCGCCGAGCTCGACTTCTTCGACGACGAGCTCCATCCCAACGTCGAATCGTGGGAGGCCCGTACCGCCAACGCCGAGGGTGTCGGTGGCGTCACCCTGGGCGATCTGGTGCGGCACGCCCTTCGGGCCCGGCCCGACTGGCTGATCGTCGGCGAGTGCCGCGACTACGACGCCGCGGTCCCGATGCTGGGGGCCATGACGCACGGCCAATCGTCGCTGACGACCGTGCACGCCCAGTCGGCCCGCGACGCGCTGGGAAAGCTGGCCCTGTATCTGATGGAGGGCGGCATGGACGACATCGTCGCCTACAGCCAGCTGGCCATGGCCGTCGACTTCGTCGTCCACGTCCAACGCGACGGCGAAACGGGCCGGCGGCATGTGCATGAGATCATCGAGGTCACACCGGTCGAAGGCCGCCGAACCGGTCACAACGTGGTGTGGTCGGCCCGCGGTCCGGTACCGGCGACCATGTCGAACGAACGGGCGCAACGCCTTCGCGACGTCGGCTTCGATCCACGACGTCTCGGAGGTTTGGCGTCGATGAACGGGGCCGGTCGGTGAGCAGTCTCATCGGTGCGGTCGTTGGTGTGCTGGCGGCGTTCGGTGTCGTCCTCCTCGTGGGCGCGGCCACGGGAGCGGGGCAACCGTTTCGTGGCGCCGGTCGACCCGGCTCACCGTCGGTGGCTCGTCCGCCGACCCATCGCCGGGACGAGGTCCGCACGATCGGAGCGGGCCTGATCGTCGGGCTGCTGGGTTGGCTGGCGACCGGTCTGGTGGCGGTCGGCGTGTTGATCGTCGGGGGCTTCGTTGCGATTCCGCTGTTCGGCCGGGCGCGAGCGGAGCGGGCACTGCTGGTTGACCGGACCGAGGCGTTGGCCTCGTGGGCCGAGAGCCTGCGTGACTACGTCAAGTCGCATGCCGGGCTCCGCCAGGCGGTTGTCGATTCGCTGCCCTCGGTCGACGAGGTGATCAGACCGGAAGTCGACCGCCTCGCCGCCGACTTGGAGGCCGAGGCTCCGGAAGCGGCACTGCGGCGATTCGCCGACGACGTCGCCGACCCGGTTGGTGATCTGCTGGCCACGGCGCTGACGGTTGCGCTCGGTGAGTCCGGCGCCCGCGATCTTCCCGGTCTACTGGGCCAGCTGGCGCGAGACGCACGACACGAGGTGTCGGGCATCCGACGGGTGGCGGTCGCCCACGAGAAGGCGTTCGGTACGGCTCGGGCGATGGTGATCGTCGTCGTGGCCACGGCCGTTGGCATGTTCGCCGTGAACGGTGAGTATCTTCGCGTCTACCGCACGGCGGCCGGGCAGGTCGTGCTGTTGCTGGTGGCCGGCGTGGCGTTGCTGGCGGTGTGGGGATTGATCCGCATGGCCCGGCCTGTGCAGCCGCTTCGGGTGTTGGATCCGGGCACCGGGAGCGGGCGGCGATGACGGTCCTGGTCGGCGCTCTCGTCGGGCTGTTGGCCGCAGCCGGGGTGGCGCTGGTCGCCCGCGGTCTCGTCGGCGTCACACCGCCGCTGCATGTCTTCGCCGCCGAACTGAACCACGGCCGCACCACCAACCGGGATCGCTGGGCGTGGCTGATCGGTGAGGGCAACGAACTCGACGCGAGCCTGGAGCTGGTCGGCTGGACCCGCGACGAATGGCGTGTCCACCGGCTTCAGTTCATCGCCGCAGTTGGTGGGTTCGCGGTGGGGCTGGCGGTGATGCTGAGCGCAGTGGGATTCACGCCGCTCGTCGCCGTGGTTCCGGCGGTGGCTATTGGCACGGTGGCCGGATGGTGGCTGTCGTGGGCTCACCTGAAGGAGTTGGCCGGGTCGGTCAAGACCGAAGCGTCGGCCACCGTTGCCGTGTTCCTGACGCTGGTACAGGCGCTGATGGCCGCCGGGGCCGGGCCGAACAGCGCGATGACCGCGGCCGTGCTCGCCGGTCAGGGGCGGGTGTTTCGACTGATGCGAGACGCCATGATGGACGCCCAGCTCAACAACGCCGAACCATGGGCGGGGCTCGGCGAGTTGGGTCGACGCCTCGACATCGCCGATCTGGTGAGCCTGTCGTCGTCGCTTCGCCAGGCGTCCGAAGGGGCCAGCGTGGGCGAGTCGTTGACGGCCAAGGCAGCGTCGTTGCGTGACCGTGATCGATACCGGCGCGAAGCCGAAATGGTGGCCAGGAGCGAATCCATGTCGTTGCCGCTGGTGGGCATGGCCCTGGCCTTCGTGGCGTTGATCGGCTACCCGGCGGTGGCCCTGCTGCTGTCGACGTGACGGGCCGTGCTGCGTCGACCGCCGGAGATCTGAAGGGAAGGAACCATGGAAAGGAAGCGAACATGTTGAAGTATCAGGTGGCGATGCAGGCGGGTTGGAACCGGCTTCGTACCCGACTGGTCGACGACGAGGGAGCCAGCCTCGTCGAAACCCTGGTTTGGGCCGGTGCGATCGCCGTCGCAGCGGTGGGGATCGTTGCCTTGATCCAGGCCTGGGGCACCGCAAAGGTGAACGCCTTGCCGTGAGCGCACCATCGACCGGATCGTTGACCGCCGATGATCGCGGTTCAGCGGTTGTGACCGGGGTGGCCGCGGTGTCGGTGCTCGTCGTGTTGACCTTGGCCGTGGTGCAGGGTTTGTTGGTGATGCACGTCCGATCGATCGCGTCGTCAGCGGCCCAGGACGGCGCGCTCGCCGCCAGCCGCCGGAACTCGTCGATCGCGGATGGGGTGGCGGCCACCAACGCCACCCTGCAGTTGGCTGCGGCCGGGCCGCTGCAATCGTGGTCGACCTCGGCGGCCCGAACCGGCGACCGCGTCCAGGTCACCGTCAGCGGGCAGGTGGTGTCGGTGGTCGGCTTCGGCAACGTCGACGTGACGGTCACACGAGGAATGCGCATCGAGGAGTTCCGTCCGCAGGGGACCACACCATGACGGTCGGGCCACCCCACCCGGCGTCGGAACGGGGATCAACGGTGGTGGAACTTCCGCTGATGGTGGTGGCGTTCGTGGTGCTGCTCTGGCTCGGCTACGGCGGCATCCGCCTCGTTTCGGTGCAAGGCGACGTCGACGCCGCGGCCTGGGCCGGGGCCCGCGCCGCGTCCGGATCGTATTCGGCGTCAGCGGGCGCCGCTCAGGCTCATGGCGTCGCCTCCGACATGTTGGCCTCCCACGAGTCGCAGCGGTGCGCGTCGATCGCCGTCGCAACCTCGGGTTCGTGGTCACCGGGCGGCCAGGTATCGGTGACGGTCACCTGTGTCGTCTCGCTGGCCGAGGTGACGGGTGTCGGCTTCGCCGGGTCCCGCACCTTCCAGTCAACGGCGGTTGAGCAGATCGAAGCGATCCGGGGAGGTGGCTGATGGCGGCCGAACGATTTCGGCCTCAGCGGTTCCTGGCTCAGCGGTTCCGGGCCGAGCGGGGTTCCATCCTGCCGATGACGCTGGTCATCGTGGCCGGGCTGTCGGTCGTCGTGCTGTCGTTCATCGGCGCACAGGAGGGATGGGCGGTTCGCCGCGACGCCCAGCTGGCGGCCGAGGCCGCGGCCCGAGCCGGAGCCCAGGTCGGCGCAGAACAGTGGCGGTCGTCGCAAACGGTCTCAACCGGCGCCGCTCCGCAGGCGATGGCGGTGCTGGCGTCCAGCGGCTATCAGGGGACGATCCGGGTTGCCGGCCGAGAGGTGGTGGTGACGGTGGTGGCGCCGATTCACCACACATTTCCGATGCCGTGGCTTCCCACGCAGACGTCGGCGACGGCAACAGCCCAGCTCGTTCGCGGCACCGACGGTACACAGGAGTAGAGCGATGAGAATGGTTGGTTTCATACGAGCAGCGGTGTCGGTGGTCGCGCTGGTTGGTCTGGTTGCCGGTGTTCCCTGGCTTCTGGTGAATCTGGCGGGATGGCCGTTGCCGACCGCATGGCCCGACTGGGGTCAGGTGTGGCTCGACGTTCGTCAGTTCAACATCGACGGGCGCTGGGTGATCGAAACCCTGGCCGCGGCGGCATGGCTGCTGTGGGCCCAGGTGCTGTGGGCGCTGCTGTTCGAGGGACTGAACATGGTGAACACCGGGCGGGGACGGGTCGCCCGTTCGGCGCCGCTGACGCTGCCGGTCGTATCGGTGCTGGTGTCGAGATTGGTGGCGGGTGTTGTGTCGATCACCCTGGTGAGTTCGTCACCGGCATCGGCCGGCACCACCGGCGCCATCGGCTCGGTGCTGTCCGCACGCTCCTCGACCGTCGACGAGGTGACGGAGGGGGTGATCGATCGCGACGTGAACACCCCACCCGTCCCGTCGGTGGGGGAGCGGCCGGCAACCGTGCAGGTCCTCGACGACGAGACGGCGTGGGACGTCGCCCAGCGGGTCTTCGGCGACGGCAGTCGCGTGGCCGAGCTGCTGGAGCACAACGACATCTCGCCGTTCGACGTGCAGGCCGGGGTCCGTCTCGAACTCCCGCCCGGTGTGTCGGCACCCGAGGACCAGGTGACGGTCGTCGAGGGCGACCACCTGTGGGGGATTTCGGTCCGGCGTTTGCAGGAGGCCGGAGTCGACGAGCCGTCGAACGCCCAGGTGGCGGCCCACGTGGCCTACATGGTCGAGGCCAACCACCCCGACATCGAAGACCCCGATCTGATCAATCCCGACGATGTGTTCACGTTGCCGGCTCTCGGACACCCCGAACCCGGCGCCCGGCACCGGCCCGAAGGTGACCCGCCGGCCGCTCTGGTGACCGACCTTACGCCCTCCGCTGACCTGGTCGAACCGACCAGCGATGGGCGCGGCGTCGCCGCCGAGTCGAGCCCGGACACCGCCGCCGCCCCGCCCGTAGCCCCGGTGGCCGGCAGTACCACCGACGAATCAGTCGCCGGTGGCCGAGACGATCGGGATCTGCCGGTCGGGATCGTTGCGGTTGGCGGTCTCGGGCTGCTGACCGCGGCGGTCGGTGGGATCGTCGCCCGCAACCAGGCCCGCCGCATCGGTGGCCGCCGACCGGGGACCACGCCCCACTTCGCCGTTCCACCGGCCGCCGAGCGGTTGATCGCCGAGACCTCCGACGACGAGGCGCTCGCCGATCTCGATCGAGCGCTCCGCTATCTGGGCGACAAGCTGAGTGTCGACGGCGTTGCGCTCCCGGATCTGGTTGGCGTTCTGGTCGGCGCCAACGACTTCCGTCTCCTGATCGCCACCCCTCACAACGCCGCACCGAAGCCGTTCTCCGTCGAGCGCGACGGTCTGGTCTGGTCCATCGCTCGGCCGGTCCCACCGTTCGAGGTTCAGGCGGCGCTCAACCCCTACCCGACGTTGGTCTCGGTCGGCTACGCCGAGTCGGCCCAGTTGCTCATCGACCTCGAGTACATCGGCTCGCTGAACCTCACCGGTGGCTTCGCCGACGTCGTCGACGCCATGGCCACCCTGGCCCTGCAACTGGCAACCAGCCCGCTCGCCGACACCATCGACGTCGTCTGTATCGGTTTCGGCGAGGAGCTTGCGGAACTCGAACGGATCACCGTCGTTCCGTCCATCGACACCATCCGTTCCACCCTCCACGATCACGCCGCCGGCGCAGCAGCCCTGGTCGAAGCGACCGGTGACAACGGTCCCCGGGGCCGGGCGGCCGGTGTCGGGGACTGGACGCCCATGGTGGTGTTCGACCCGCTGTCGGAGCTCGGCGGCGAGTCATCGGAGCTGATCGATACCGCAGCGGCGACGGCGGCGGCCGGGATGTCGGCGGTTGTCCACGCCGTCGACTCGGCCGCACTCACCCTCGAACTCAGTGAGGGACGGGCGGCGATCCCTTCCTATGGCGTGAGTCTTGATCGTCGATCGTTGACACGGTCGGAGCGCACCGACCTGTCTTCGGCCGTCGCCGCGGTGAAGGAGCCGCGTCACACCGAACGCCCGGACCTGTTGTCGACCCTCGAGACCTCGGGCGCGCCGTCGCCTCAACGGGGTACGAACGCCGAGCCTCCACCTCAACCCGAGCCCGAGCCCGAACCCGAGGCCCCACAGCCCCACCGGTTTCTCGTGCGGCTGCTCGGTCCACTGCGAGTCGACGACGCCGACGGCCATCCCGTCACGTTCGCCCGCTCGGCCACGCCGGAGTTCCTGGCCTACCTCGTCCATCACCGCGACGGCGTCGAGGTCACCGGGGTCATGAACACCTTGTGGCCGTCCACCACCGCTCGCCGGACCTGGATCGCAAACGTCTACGCCGACGCCGTCCGCAGCCTCGCCGCCGCCACCGACCGCGGCGTGTCGCTCACACCGAGACCCGGAGCCGATGACGAGTACCGGTTGTCTACGGTCGTCACCAGCGATCTGGAGCAGTTCCAGTCGCTCGTCTCCCGAGCGGTACACGGCCCGGTGCACCAGGCGGTGGAGTTGTTGACCGACGCGCTGTCCCTGATCGAGGGTGTGCCGTACTCGAACATCACCTCACGCTGGCCGATCGCCGAAGGCTACTGGCAGGAGGCGACGGTGATGGTCGACGAGGCGGCCCGTTGTGTGGCGACGCTGGCACTCGATCAACTCGACGACCCCGGTCTGGCCGATTGGGCCGCCGCCCGTGGCCTGCTGGCCAGCCCCCACTCGGTCGAACTGCACCGCCTCCGCCTTCGCGCTGCCATCGCTCTCGACGACGGGAGCGGCGCCACGGATCGGGGGCTGTCACCCGATGCCGTCTTCCAGCACTATCAGGCCGTCGTCATGGCCGACGATCACCGACCGGAGGCGACGTCCCGGCTGGATCCGGAGTTGGTCGAACTCTACGAGTCGTACCGCCGGTCCAAACCGGACGTCGCCCTCAGCGCCGATCCCGACACCCGGCAACGCCTGCTTCGGTAGCCGACCTCACCTCGGCCACACTCCGAGGATGGCGAGCGCCACGATCGCGAGAACCGCTGTCAGGATGGCCAAACCGATCATCCACCGCCGTCGATTGTCGACGGCGTCCGCCCTCGGCTCGAGGTCGACGTCATCGCGAGGCCGTCGTGGTGTCACAACCGTCGGTAGATCCAGCGGCGTCGCTTGTTCCTGCCGGGGTGGAGAGCCGGCGGAGTCGACGGCCCGGCGGGGTCTCCGACCGGGCTCGGCTGACGACGCAACGATCGCGTCGGCGAGGATACGTCCGACGTCAGCCCGTTCCGGACGACCGGGCGACCCTGGTCCGGAGGCAGTACCGACGTCGTCGACCGAGGCGCCCGGGTCGACGACCCGCGGCTGCCGCTGCCGCTGCCGCTGACGCTGTCGGACGACCGCGACGATGGCGTCCTCAACTTCGAGGCCGGCGCCTGTTTCCCGAGGATCCGGCCTGAGGGGTTTGTCGATGTCGACCGCCGGCTCGTCGGCCACCACGACCGGTGTGGGTGGGAGGCCGTTGTCGACCTGGACGTGTTGCAGGCGGCGGGCCATGTCCAGCGCCGAGGCGGGCCGCGCCGCCGGATCCTTGGCCAACCCGTCGGCCACGACCGCAGCCACCCCGGGCGGCACGCCGGCCGACAGTTGGGGCCGATCCGGATCCGAGAGCACCTTCCGCATGACGGCAGCAGGGGTGTCGGCGTGATAGGCGTGGAGCCCCTGGATGAGTCGAAAGATCGTCATGGCCAGCGAGTAGATGTCGCTCGCCGGGGTGGGCCGCTCGTCGTCGAGGACCTCGGGGGCGGTGTAGCCGAACGTGACGGCCATGGT
>Ga0224512_10004541_pt1 | contig 11680 bp, 12 predicted proteins | sample SF_May12_sed_USG_4_FD_169103 | JGI IMG/M metagenome (GOLD analysis project Ga0224512, IMG submission 169103) | Sediment microbial communities from San Francisco Bay, California, United States - SF_May12_sed_USGS_13 | ecosystem: Environmental > Aquatic > Marine > Sediment | place: USA... | reverse complement strand
CGATGTCGCCTTTTATGTACATTCCGGATCGGGCCTCGATAAGGAAGCGGTCAAACGCGGCAATTCGGTCTATTTCCCCGGCCGCGTCGTACCCATGCTTCCTGAACGCATTTCCAACGATTTGTGCTCCTTGCGCCAAAGCGAGGATCGGCCGGCGATGGCGGTCCGCATGACCTTCGATGCCGACGGCCGCAAGACCGGCCACAGCTTTCATCGCGTCATGATGCGCTCGGCCGCCAGCCTTTCCTATGACGAGGCGCAGGCAGCGATCGACGGCACGCCGGACGAACACACGGAACCGCTGCTTGAACCGATCCTGAAGCCCCTCTGGTCCGCCTACCGGGCGCTCGCAAAAGCCCGCGACGCGCGCAAGCCGCTGGCTATCGACATTCCCGAGCGCAAGGTCGTGCTGAGCGCGTCAGGCGCCGTTGAGCGCATCATCGTTCCGCCGCGCCTTCAGGCTCACCGGCTGATCGAGGAGTTCATGATCCAGGCCAATGTCTGCGCCGCCGAGACCCTGGAGACCAAGCGAGTACCATTCGTCTACCGCAGCCATGACGAACCGTCCTACGAGAAGCTTGAGGCGCTGCGCGATTTTCTTGGCTCCCTCGACATGCGGTTTTCCAAATCCGGCTCCGTTCGTCCCGAGCATTTCAATCACGTTCTGGCCAAATTCGAAGGCACCGCGAACGCGATTATCGTCAATGAAGTGGTGCTTCGCTCCCAGGCGCAGGCCGAATACGCCGTCGACAATATCGGTCATTTCGGCCTCAATCTGCGCCGCTATGCCCATTTCACCTCACCGATCCGCCGCTACGCCGACCTCATTGTCCACCGTGCGCTGATCGCCGCCTTGCAGCTCGGCCCAGGCGGAATGCCCGCCGTCGACGAGCCGAAGCTGGAGCGCATCGCCGGCGAAATCTCGCTGGCCGAACGCCGCGCCATGAAGGCGGAACGCGACACCGTCGACCGGCTCATCGCCGCATGGCTCGTCGACCGGATCGGGGCGCGTTTTGCCGGCCATATCCGCGGCGTCACCCGCGCCGGGCTGTTTGTCGAGCTCGACGAGACCGGGGCGGACGGGTTCGTGCCGATTTCAACCCTCGGCAAGGATTATTTCGATTATCACGCCGACCATCACCGGCTCGTCGGCCGCCAGAGCGGTGAAACGTTCCGTCTCGGCGATGCAGTTGAGGTGCGGCTGGTCGAGGCGCTTCCCTTTGCCGGTACCATGCGCTTTGAGATGGAAAGCGAAGGCCATATTCCGGCCCGCAGGGAACGAAAACCCTCACCCGGCGGCAAGTCACGCCGCAAGCCGGACAAACGGTCTGGGACCAGGGGCGCGAAGAAAGGGTCGGCGCGAAAATGACGGATTCAGGTCAACCGCCTCCCGCCTCGCGGCAAGACCGGCGTTCGCCGTGGCTGGCCATCGGCCGCGGCCTTCGTACCCGCTGTCCGGCCTGCGCCCTCGGCCGCCTCTATAAAAGCTATCTGAAAACCGATGAAATCTGCCGCAATTGCGGCGAAGAGCTTTTCCACCACCGGGCCGACGACGCGCCACCCTGGTTCACCATGCTGATCGTCGGTCATGTCCTAGTTGCTCTCGTTTTATGGACCGAGATTGCATTGAGCCCGCCGCTCTGGCTTCATATGCTGATCTGGCTGCCACTCACCCTGGTTTTGTCATTGCTGCTTCTGCCAATGATCAAGGGAGCGGTCCTCGGCCTGCAATGGGCGTGTCGCATGCATGGATTTGGCAAAGCCGGCCATGGCGATGAATAAGGGACCGACCAGTTGTGACTGAAACCGGTTCATCCGTTTACGACATCCGGCCCGGACCCTATCCCAACCGGAGGCCAAAAGACGCTGCGACCATCATGGTGCTGCGCCGCGACGCCCATGCCACCCGCGTTCTGATGGGCCGGCGCTCTGACAAGCATGCCTTTCTGCCCGGCAAAGTGGTTTTTCCGGGCGGCAGCACCGACCGGGCCGACTATCACGCGCCGTTTTCCAAAGACCTTCATCCACAGGTCATAGCCAAGCTGACGGTCAATATGCGCGGCCGCACAAGCCCCAGGCGGGCGCAGGCGCTCGCCCTTTCGGCAATCCGTGAGACCTACGAGGAAACCGGCGTTCTGCTTGGCAATGCCTGTGCCGACCCGCCGACCATGCGCAACGCTGCCTGGCGCGACTTCCTGTCCCATGGCGTCCTGCCGGATCTGGCGCCGCTCAGGCTGGTTGCCCGGGCGATCACGCCACCGCGCTTCAAACGGCGGTTCGACGCACGGTTCTTCGCCGTCTTCGAGGACGCCGTTTTTTCGGAAGTCGCGGTTCCCGACAAGGAGCTGCTTGATCCCGCTTGGCTGACGATCGAGGAAGCGCGCAACAACCCGCTGCCCGACATCACCCGCGCCGTTCTCGGCGAGCTTGAACAGCGCCTCGTTGCCGACCGGAACCTGCACGCCGACGAACCGGTGCCGTTTTATCACATGATAAACGGCCGGTTCCGCCGTGATCTGCTCTGACTGCCAGGTCCCGGCCCATGAACCGGCAGCGGCCCTATGCTCGACTTGCCGCCCGTTTCGGCATCACGCCGGGCGCCACCGCGGCGATCGCGACAATGGTTTCGGTCGGGATCGGCATCTCCCTGCTGCCGCCGCTTATCTCGCTGACCCTGTCGGCGCGCGGCGTCTCGGAGCGCATGATCGGCCTCATCGTTGCGGCAGCCGCCCTGTCCACCCTGGTATCGACACCGCTCGCCGCGCCGATCGCGGCCCGCTTGGGCACTGCCACCACCATTGCCGGCTGCACCTTCTTTGCCGCCGCCATCATCCCGTTCGTTTGGGCAACCACCAGCCTGGCGCTGCTGTTTGCACTGGTCTTTGCCTACGGATTTGCGATCACTCTTTGCTTCGTTCTGTCGGAATACTGGATCAACGCGGTCACGCCACAGCAGCGCCGCGGCTTCATTATGGGCCTTTATGCGACAATGCTCTCCATCGGCTTCGCGCTTGGACCGGCCATCATTGCCGTCCTGGGCTACACAACGATCAGGCCATTCATTGTCGGCAGCGTGCTGTTTGCGCTTGCCGGCATTCCCACCGTCGTGGCGCGTAATCTGTCGCCCGATTTTTCCAGCGAAACCCGGCATAGATTCCTGCCTTTCATCTTCGCCGTGCCGGCCGCCACATTCGGCGTTTTCGTTTTCGCCATGGGTGAGACCAGCGGTTTTACCTTCCTGCCGTTGTGGGGGCAGAACCTGGCATACACACCGTTCGTCGTTCCCTTGCTGGCGTCGGCCATGACACTCGGCAATGCGCTGTTCCAGATACCGCTTGGCCTGCTGGCCGACCGTTTCGACAAACGGATCATCCTGCTCATATGCGGCACCATCGGTTTTGCCGGCATGGTCGCCGCCTGGACCGTCACCGCATCACCGGTCGCGCTGATGGCCGTTCTGTTCGTCTGGGGCGGCGTCACCGGCGGCCTCTACACGGTCGGGCTTGCCCATCTTGCCTCGCGCTTTTCCGGCAGCGACCTGGCCAGCGCCACCGCTGCTTACATCTTCTGTTACGCGCTTGGCATGCTGATCGGTCCGCTCATTGTCGGCGATTCCCTTGCCCGCTGGCCGCTAGCCGGATTTCCGCTGGTCCTGGGTATCGTTTTTGCCGCCTATGCGCTGGTCACCGCCTGGCGGATTGCCGTTTCGCGCATATCCCCGTCTTGACTTCCGGCCAGCGAGGCGTCATGTCAGCGCAAATCTTTTGAAATCGATCGGGAACAAAAAAGATGGCCAAGGCCAGCACCGTCAAAATCCGCCTCGTCAGCGAGGAAGGCACCGGCTTTTTCTACGTGACGAAGAAAAACACGCGCACCATGACCGATAAGCTCTCGGTTCGGAAATATGATCCCAAAGCCAAGAAGCACGTCATGTTCAAGGAAGCCAAGATCAAATAGCGTTTGCGCCCTCGCAAATGCCGGTAATTAAGGCGCCTGACGGCGCCTTTTTTATTGTCTGAGACAAAGGACTTATTGAACTCGGCGGACAAGAGTGGCCGACCGGTCGTGGTTTTAAACGAGGAGGCCACTCACCACGTCCGGCCGGCCGACCCCACGGACCCAGGAGATGCGGCGGACCTGAGCAATTCCATGGGGTTTCTGGAGGTCCTGTTGGAAAACCGGCACCGCAACTGCAATGCCTGCCTTCCTGAAGACCGATCCAACCCCAATGCGACGGCGAAATCCAGCAATAGGTGAACAATTGGTAAACAGGCCCGGGGCTGGACTGTTTCGTATCAGGACAGACCGGGTAGCGTATCGTCAGGCAGCTTCGGCGACAACCCGGTTCCGGCCGTCGCGTTTTGCCGCGTAAAGCGCCTTGTCGGCCCGCAGGATTAGTCCGTCGGCAGTATCGCCGGCGCCGCGGAACGCGGCGACGCCGACGCTGACCGTCATTTCCAGATCAGGCTTGCTTTTGTGGGTAAACGGCTTGCCCGCTACCTCACAACGCAACCGGTCAGCGATCGCGGCTGCCCCTTTCAGATCCGTACCTGGCATTACTATGATAAATTCCTCGCCGCCGAACCTGGCAACAAGGTTGGTGCCGCGAACGCCATCTTTCAAACGTTTGGCAAACTCGATCAGCACGGCATCGCCGCTGGCATGGCCGTGAACATCGTTAACCGATTTGAACAGGTCGATATCGAACATCAACAGGGATACCGGCTCGCCGCTACCGGCCGAGCGCTCCAGCAGCGAGCGCAGGTGGCTGTCCAGATAACGCCGGTTATAGAGGCCGGTCAGCGAATCCTTGACCGCCATTTCCACTGCATCGTTCACAAGATTGCGCAGACAATCGGCATAGTGCTTCCGCTTCAACTGGGTGCGCGCCCGGGCGCGTAGTTCGGCTTCATCGATCGGGCGGATGACATAATCGTTGACGCCCATCTCCAACGCCCGCCTGAGCGCTTCAAGATCGTCCGGCTCGGTAACCATGAGGATTGGCGTAAACCGCGACCGATCGATCGATTTCAGATCGGAGCACAGGCGCAACCCATCGGCACCAGGCAGCCGGCGGCTTGTGATGATGAGATCAAAATCGCGCTTGGCGGCCAGCGTCAGGGCATCATCGGCTGTCGCAGCGATTTCCGTGACGCTTTTTGGGCCAAGGGCGGCATTTGCCTTGTCGATCGTTGAAGCAAGGTCATCGACAACCAGGATCCGTCCTTCCGCCGGAAACTCCTGCGTAAGGATCACCGACGGATCGATGCCGACAGATTCCATCGCGCTTGCCCGAACCTGCAATTCGTCGGTCGTCGCCTTGAGCCGGGCAAGGCTCTTGACACGAGCGAAAAGCGCCACTTCGCTGACCGGCTTGGTCAGGAAATCATCGGCGCCGCATTCCAGCGCGCGGACGCGATCCTGCGGTCCGTCGAGCGCAGTCACTATAACAATCGGGATCGGCGCTGTTTTCGGATCGTGTTTGAGGGCGGCGCAGACTTCAAATCCGGAAAGACCCGGCATCATGATGTCGAGGAGGACGACATCAATCCGCTCCAAACGAGCGATCTCCAGAGCCTCTTCACCGCTGCGAGCGGTCCGTACATCAAAATATTCCGCCTTCAGCCGAGCCTCCAGAAGCCGGACATTGGCTTGAACATCATCAACAACGAGGATACGCGCCGACACCGGACAAGGCCTCAGGCTTCGCCAACATAGGTCTTGACCGTATCGATGAAGGTCGCCACCGAGATCGGCTTCGACAGATACCCCTCGCAGCCGCCCTGGCGAATCCGCTCCTCATCGCCCTTCATGGCAAAAGCGGTCACGGCTATGACCGGAATATCCTTCAGCGCATCGTTCTGCTTGATCAACTTGGTCACCTCAAGCCCGGAAATCTCCGGCAATTGGATATCCATTATAATAAGGTCCGGACGCCGGTCCTTGAGCATGGCGAGGGCTTCGTTGCCGTTTCGCATCGGCAGCGTTTCATAGCCTTTCGCACACAGGAGATCGTTGAAGAGCTTCATATTAAGCTCATTGTCTTCAACGATCATGACGGTCTTGGTCATCCAGCATCCTCCATGCCATGCATATAAGCGGCATTGTTGAGGATTCGCCCAACAAAATCTAATTTGACGATCTACCCTTAAAGAAAGGCAAACGTTAATGGCCACAAACCAGGCAGGCATTGCGGCGGAAAGCGCTCAAATTCTTGCCGTTAAGGGCCTGGCCTATATTGCAAATGACCCGGAATTGCTGGACCGGTTCATGGACCTGACCGGCCTTGCGCCGGGCGATCTTCGCAATGCCGCCGGCGAATCGGATTTTCTTGCCGGCGTCCTGTCTTTCCTAATGGATCATGAAGCCGTGCTCCTGGCCTTTGCCGCCTCCGTCGGGATTTCGCCGCAGCATGTTGCCAGCGCCCATCTTGCTTTGTCGGGAATGCCGGCTTGGGACGGTTGATCACAAATACGGCTAAGGAAGCCTTTCTCAGCCAAATGGAGCGATGACCGGAAGGCAAATCACATCTGACGCGAATGAGCGTCTGTGCCGGGACTGCCTGGGCGAACCCGATAGGGGCAGCGGACGCTGTCCCATTTGCGGCAGCCCGCGCCTGGTGACGCATCCCGAGCTGACCGCTCTGGCAATCGCGCACATCGATTGCGATGCGTTCTATGCAGCGATCGAAAAGCGCGATGATCCGGGCCTTGCCGAAAAGCCCGTGATCATCGGTGGCGGCCGCCGCGGCGTCGTGTCGACGGCGTGTTACATCGCGCGCACATTCGGCGTGCATTCGGCCATGCCGATGTTCACGGCCCTGAAAGCGTGTCCGCACGCCGTCGTCGTTCGCCCGGACATGGAAAAATACGCCAATGTCGGCCGCCAGCTGCGGACCATGATGAGCAACCTCACGCCCGCCGTCGAGCCGCTGTCGATTGATGAGGCTTTTCTCGACATGAGCGGAACGGACCGGCTGCATCACGCGGCGCCGGCAAGAGTCCTTGCCCGGTTTGCACAGACCGTGGAACGCGAGGTCGGGATTTCAATCTCGATCGGCCTCAGCCACAACAAGTTCCTCGCCAAGATCGCCTCAGACCTCGACAAGCCGCGCGGTTTTTCAGTCATCGGTCGGGCCGAGACCCGGTCATTTCTTGCCGAACAGCCGGTCGGTCTGATTTGGGGTGTCGGCAAGGCGATGCGGGCCCGGCTGGCCAGGGACGGCATCACCCGGATCGGCCAATTACAGAGGATGGACGAAAAGACCCTCGCCACGCGCTACGGCTCGATCGGACTGCGCCTGTCGCGCCTGTCGCACGGCCAGGATTCCCGCGCTGTTATCGCCGGCCAGGGCGCCAAGAGCGTCTCGTCGGAAACGACATTTTTCTCGGATATTTCAGCGGAGGCCGATCTGCTGCCAATCCTGCGCAAATTATCGGAAAAGGTGGCGGCGCGGCTGAAGGCCAAGGATATTGCCGGCAGCACGGTCGCCCTCAAATTGAAGACCGCAAAATTCCAGACTCGCACGCGCAATGCCAAGCTCGCCGACCCGACGAATCTCGCCGATCGGATTTTCCGCACCGGACGCGATTTGTTGAAACGCGAAATCGATGGAACCCGGTTCCGGTTGATCGGCATCGGCGTGACCGGTCTGACTGAAGGCTGGCGCGCCGATCCCGACGACCTGCTGGATCCGGACGCGGCAAAAAGGGCACGCGCGGAGGCCGCGATGGACACAATTCGTGCCCGTTTTGGCCGCGATGGCGTTGAGGTTGGCCTTACTTTCGCGCCCGGCGAAGACGATAAACGCTGAACACAAGCATCAGTATTTTCGCCCTATCTGGATGAACAGGATTCCTCCTCGAGCGCCGTGATCGATTCCAGCGTCCCGGAAAGCGCATAATCGCCATAATTCATAACCAGTTCGCGTGTCACACCGTTCTCGTAAAGCAGGAAGTTCATCTGATAAACCGGCGTTTCTTCGCCGAATTCCTGGTTGTCGTCAAAATCCTGACTGAAGTAGGCAATGGAAACCGGCCATCGCGTTTTGCCCTTCGTCAACGGCTCGCTTGCCTGGTCACGTTCAGGCGTTCCGATGGCCGCCGTGGCGGTATCGGCTTTTTCGCCGGTGCCTGCGCCTTCATAGATGGACGTGGAGAAGAACCGCTGATCGGTCCGCGCCGCGGCTATGAGCGCATGCAGATGCTGGCTGGGGAAAAGCGGCGATCCGACAATTTTCACCATTTTCTCATTCGGATTCTGCAAACGGACGTCCAGTCCGCGTCCACTGCGCCGCGCTGAACCCTGGACTTCTTCCACGACTCGGTCGTTCATCATCGTCTTGGATATGAACCGGTAAAGGTCACCGTCACCGGCTTCAAATGTGGAGACGCGAAAATCAAGAATACGATCGGCGCCCTCCTCGGCGCTCAATCGAACGACAAGACGCTGGCTCATCGTGTAGCCCTCGCAGGCATTGCCGGCGACCTCGAACACCATCCGGCCGTCGGCGCCCGTAATCCCGGATCGGTTCTGGCTGTCGGCAAGATCGATGCGGTAGATGGCGCGGTGCGGCACCGGCGTGGTTTCGGCCGGCGGCGCCGGCTGCGGCGCTGCCCCAGTCAGAATGACCGTGGCGGCGAGAGCGGCGGCAAGCCGCCATGACGAATCGAAGGTCATCGTGCGCATTGTTCCTTACAGTGCGGCGAAACCGGGGCATAAAACGAATATGCTTGTAAAGCAGATAATCTCAATTGCCTAAATAACGGTGCTATGTTTCCGACCAAACTTGAGGGAGCTTGCTATGGACACAGCCATTGAAGACAGACTGGACGCCTTGGGTCTCAGCTTGCCGGCAGCCGCCGCGCCGGCCGCAAACTATCTCCCATTTGCCCGCCATGGCGACCTGATCTTTATCTCCGGCCAGCTTTGCATCGGTCCTGAAGGCCTGAAGATCAAGGGAAAGCTCGGCGACACTGTCGCGCTTGCCGCGGGTCAGGCAGCGGCACGCCTGTGCGCCCTGAACATCCTTGCCCAGGCAAAGGCAGCGCTTGATGGCGACCTTGAGCGCATTGGCCAGATCATCCGCATTACCGGTTTTGTCGCCTCCGCGCCCGGTTTTGCCGAACAGCATCTGGTCATCAACGGCGCATCGGACCTGCTCGTCGATGTACTCGGCGAGCGCGGCCGCCATTCACGCGCGGCTGTCGGCATGGCCTGCCTGCCTCTCGACGCGGCCGTAGAGATCGACGCAGTTATTGCCGCGGGCTGAGCGGTGAAACACCGGGCCAAAGCCGGCGAACTGTCATGGCTGACACTACGGCCGATCGCCCATCGCGGTTTGCACGATATGGCCGAAAAGGATCCGCAAATGCCGGAAAATTCGCTGGCCGCCTTCCGGGCCGCAATCGAGAACGACTATGCGATTGAATGCGACCTGCAAATCAGCGCCGACGGCGTGCCGGTGGTTTTCCACGATGACAGGCTCGACCGGCTGACCGGCGAGAGCGGGCCGGTTCGCGGACGGACCGCCGCCGAGCTGGCTAAGATCAACATCCTGAACAGCAGCGAAACGATACCGACCTTGTCGGACATGCTTGAGTATGTCGCCGGCGCGGTGCCGCTGGTCATCGAACTGAAAAGCTTTGCCGGCAAAAATGACGGTTTCGCGCAAGCGGTCGCCAACGAACTTCGCAATTATCCCGGCCCTGCCGCCGTCATGTCTTTCGATGGTGATCTGGGCGCTGCGATGATGGCGGCCGCGCCGGACGTTTCCGTTGGCCTGGTTGCCGAGGGCGGGCTCGCCGCAACCATCGTGCACCTGACCGCCATCATCCGTCACGGATTTCATTTTGTTTCTTTTTCGCTCACCGACCTGCCGGCGCCGGCGCCGCTGATCGCCCGCTGGGTTCTTGGGCTGCCGCTGATCTGCTGGACCGTGCGCACGCCGCAGGACGCCGCCAAGGCCAGGCGCTGGACCGAACAGATGACGTTTGAGATTATCAGGCCATAGGCTTGCCATTGTACGACGTCGTTTCCGCCTTACGTTTGAGACCATGACAGACCCGCAGCAGGGCGCGGCGCGATCGGTCCGCGTGATATCAGCGCTTTCGGAGATCAACCGGGCCGCCTGGGACGCCTGCGCCAATCCGCGGGGCGCGGCTTATAATCCGTTCGTGTCATGGGACTTCCTGCAGGCGCTTGAAGAGGCGCAATGCGTCAGCGCCGAGACCGGCTGGCTGCCGCAGCATCTCGTTTTGGACGGACCGGAGGGCAAGGACAGCGGTGGCGTTGCCGGCGTCATGCCGTGTTATCTGAAATCCCACAGCCAGGGCGAATATGTCTTCGACTACGGCTGGGCCGAGGCCTTTGAGGCTGCCGGCGGCCGCTATTATCCAAAACTCCAGGCCAGCGTTCCGTTCACCCCGGTCACCGGACCGCGGCTCATGGTCCGCCCCGGACCGGACCGGCGGGACAACCAACACTATCTCGGCGCCGCGCTGGGCGAACTCGCACGCCGCCACAAGGTATCTTCCGCCCATGTCACATTCGCGCCCGAAGACGAATGGCGGATTTTGGGTGAGCTCGGCTATCTGCGCCGCACCGACCAGCAGTTCCACTGGATCGACGGAGGCTATGGCGGCTTTGAGGAATTCCTCGCTTCCCTCGCCTCACGCAAGCGCAAAGCGATCCGCAAGGAGCGGCGTGAGGCCCTGGCGAGCGGTCTTGAGATCACTCAGATCACCGGATCCGACATCACAGAGGCGCATTGGGACGCGTTTTTCGGGTTCTACATGGACACCGGTTCGCGAAAATGGGGCCAGCCTTACCTGAATCGGCGCTTTTTCTCGCTGCTCGGCGAGCGGCTGGCGGAACGTATTTTGCTGATCATGGCTAACCGCGATGGACGCGCGATTGCCGGGGCGCTCAACCTGATCGGCACCGACACGCTGTTTGGCCGCTACTGGGGCTGCCTGGAAGACCACCCCTGCCTGCATTTCGAGGTCTGCTATTATCAGGCCATCGATTTCGCCCTGGCCAATGGACTTGCCCGCGTCGAAGCCGGGGCCCAGGGCGCCCACAAGCTGGCGCGCGGCTATATGCCGGTGACCACCCATTCGGCTCATTACATCGCCGATGCCGGCTTTCGCCGCGCCGTGGAGGATTTTCTGGAGCGCGAGCGCCAGCATGTTGCGTTTGAAAACCAGGCGCTCTCAGAGCGGGGTCCGTTCCGCAAGTCCGGCGGACTTGACCGCGAAAGCCTCACCTGAAATCGTAATATCGACTAAAACCGGGGGCGAGGATGACCGACAGGCCGGCTTACGACGACGACAACATTTTTGCCAAAATCCTGCGCGGCGATCTGCCGTCACACAAAGTCCGGGAAGACGACCATACGCTCGCCATTATGGACATCATGCCGCGCGGCGACGGTCATGTTCTGGTGCTTCCCAAAGCGCCCTCGCGCAACATTTTTGACATCGACCCGGCCGATCTGGCCCGCACCATGGAAGCCGTCCAGATCGTCGCAAGAGCGGTGATGGCGGCCTTTGAAGCCGATGGTGCGACGATCCAGCAATTCAACGAACCGGCCAGCGGCCAGGTCGTTTTTCACACCCATTTTCACGTCATTCCGCGTTTCGACGGGGTAAAGCTCCGGCCCCATACCGGCGAGATGGAG
>Ga0224512_10004540_pt1 | contig 11682 bp, 6 predicted proteins | sample SF_May12_sed_USG_4_FD_169103 | JGI IMG/M metagenome (GOLD analysis project Ga0224512, IMG submission 169103) | Sediment microbial communities from San Francisco Bay, California, United States - SF_May12_sed_USGS_13 | ecosystem: Environmental > Aquatic > Marine > Sediment | place: USA: California... | reverse complement strand
TGGCGCGCAAACTGAGCGACACCTTTGATGTCACGGTCTTGCTCAGCGCTGCAGCGCTGGATTTCGTGGATGTGCCCGATAACATCGAGATTGTATTGCTGCCAGCCTTGGGTTCTGATCCTGATAACAATGTCTTCGACATCTACAGTTCCCAGGAATTAAAAGATCTTATCGTCGCACGTCGTGACGTAATGCTGCAGGCATTTGAGCGTCTGAAGCCGCGCGTCGTTGCGGTCGAAAACTTTCCCTTTACTCAGCGCAGACTGCGGGGAGAGGTACTGCCGCTGATCGAGAGGGCGCACAACGGCGTCTACGGCGAGTCGCTGGTTGTCTGCATAACGGACGGCATACTCGTTGACGAACTGAACAAGCAGGAATTACGCGCGGACAAAACGGCGGCATTGCTCGACAGATACTTCGATATGGTCGTTGTGCACTCGGACCCGGTGTTCGCCCGAATCGAGGAGTTTTTCCAGCCCGAAAATACCTTGCACACGCCGCTCTACCACACGGGTTTCGTGATCCGGGAAAGCGCTACGACACGCCGCGATAACGACCTCGAGAATACGATTCTCGTGTCGGCTGCTGATGGACGCCACGGCGGGCCCCTCTACCGGGCGGCCGTCGAAGCGCACAGGATTCTCTGGTCCACATTGCCGCTGCCGATGAAGATCGTTGCCGGCCGAAGTCTGCCCGAAGCCGAGTGGCAGCAACTCATGACGGCCGCTGACGAACTGCCGGAATTGACTCTCGAGCGATCGGTACCGGACTTGCGTCAGGAAATGACCCATGCGCGTTGGTCGGTGAGCCAATGCGGGTACAACACGGCAGTCGACGCTCTCTGTGCACGCACACCGTCGCTGTTCGTGCCTTGCGGCAACGGGCAGCAGCAACGCGAACAGATCGTGCGGGCACAGCGGCTCGTGTACTGGGGCGCGGGGCGTTTGCTGATGCCGCATCATCTGAACGGTGCCTCGCTGGCGAACGAGATCCACGCGCTGATGCGCTTCCAGCTGCGCCGTTTGCGCTTCGATCTCAATGGCGCCTCCAACACGGCGCAGCTGATCTCGCAGGCGGTTTACCATAATGACTTTTCGCCGCTGCCGATAAGGCCGAACATGGACGACCGAAGGCCGCACTAGGCCTTATTTTGTGCGGTTTTGCACAAACCTGACCTTCTGGGCAGGTTTGTTCTGATCAAGTTAGTCATTGAACTCTGATCCCAGGGTGGAGGTCGCCCGCGAACGACTCGCGCAAACTTCTATCTTAATAACACCGGTCCGCTGCGTTACCCACCCAGTGTTTATTCATCGAGATGATGAAGCAATCGTCTGTTCCAGACGACCAGGGGTTGTGAACTCATCTCACGATTAAAAAAGTCTCCTTGAGGAGTGAATTGACATGAATAAACTAAGTAAAGATAAATGGATGGGTATTGCCACTCCGGTGTCACTGGTACTGGCTCTGGTCCTGTCGAGTAATGTGTTTGCCGGACCTGGGAAAGGCAAAGGACCGCAGTCCAGCATCAGTGTTTTCAGCGTGTGTCACATCGTCGATAATGGGGACGCCTCGATGCTGGTCGTGGACACGACGGTTACCGACAAGAGCAGCGGCACGGCGACCGCTGAGGTCGCTAGTGCGGGCATCCAGGGTGAGCAGAAAGTCAGGGGCCCGAACTGGTCACCGTTGGGCGATGGCGCCGAACTCTCTATCGCGGCCGACAGCACCACTGTAACTGTCGCACTTCCAATTTGCGAAGGCGCTGTCCTTAGCGATCCCCTTGAGGACAGTTCGAAGGCTATCAATGCCCTGGTCACGGTCTATTTGAAGGAACCCTCGAACAATGACATGTACACCAGCCGCTGCAAGGACGATCCCGCGACCGAGTACGTGAACGAAGCGATACTCAAGGTCGCCGACTACACGACGCTCTGTAACCCGTAGTCCCGCCTTCATGGCACGGAGTACATCTTGCACGACTGATTGACACGTCAGCGGCAGGGTGTACTCCGCTTTTCATAATCTTCTTCTGCGGCTGACGCGCCGGGGCCCGATTGAGCAATTAAACAGCCTCGTACGCGGCGTCAGTTCGCGAAGGCGTTGTCGATTTCGGCCGTGGCCTGCAGCTCCTCGATGAGCGTTTCCACGATCGTCTGCAGCTTCTGCTGTGTCAGATAGGGACGAATCTTCTCGGAGGCTTCTTCCACCGGCACGGTACGCCCCTCGCGGCGCTCTTCGACTTTGATTATGTGAAAACCGAATTGCGTTTCCACGACATCGGAAATTTCTCCAGGCTGCAGGGCGAATGCTGCTTCCTCGAATGGCGGCACCATTTGCCCCCTTTCGAAAAATCCGAGATCACCGCCCTGTGTAGCGCTCGGTCCATCCGAATGCTCGAGCGCCAGCACGGCGAAATTGCCGCCGGCTTCGAGCGCTTCTTGTACTTCCGTAATTTTTTCCTGTGCAAGCGCTCGCGCTTCTTCGTCCTTTGATTTCAGTGCCGCCAGGATATGCCGCGCCCGAACTTGCTCCGGGATTGTCATCTTGTCGATGTTCGCGTCGTAGAATTCCTGTATTTCTTCGTCACTGATCTCGATCGTCGGCAGGATGCCTTCCGAAACCATGCGCTGCGCGGAGCGTTGCTGGCGGATGTCTTCGCGGTAGGTCTCTTCGGTGAAGCCGCCTTCCTTGATCTTGAACTGGAAGGCCATCTCCGTATCGAAGCCGCTTTTCATTTTCTCGAGCTGTTCGTCGACATCCGCGTCGCTAACGACGAAATCACGCCGTTGTGCTTCCTGCCACAGCAATTCCTGCACGATCAGCTGGTCCAGCACTTCCTGTTGAATCCTTTTGTATTCTCCAGGCTGCGTCATGCCACCGGAGCCCAGGCCACGCTGATTGACCAGATGATCGACCTGCGCCTGCAGAAACGTGCGTGGGATGCCCTCGCCATTGACGGTAGCGGCATAGGGGGATGTCTGCGCCTCGGCTGCGCAAGCCATGGCGAGCAACGCCAGCATCTTCGGTAAGTTTGTCTTCATCGATTTTTCCTGTTAGTTCGTTTAGTACTGCAAGCACACGGATCGCGGCTCATTGTTCGAGGCCGATCCATTTGCCCGCCGGCGACAGTTTTTTCTCTCCCAGGTCGAGCGCTACAACATAGCCACCCAGCGCTCCGATTCGTCGCGTCGCGTTGTAACTGATCGGCGGCATCAGTCCCGGCTGAAAATCTGACAATCCTTCGAGTTCCTTGACCAGCCGTTCACGACTCAAGTCCTTGCCGGCACGTTTCAGTCCTTCGACCAGAATTCCGGCGGCGACAAATGCAGAAATCTGTACCGTACTATGGCGATAATCGATGCCATGGTCTGTGTGCAGTTTCTCAAAGTCGCGCACACCCCTGGCGGTGTGGTCGGCCGGAATCGATGAATAAGCGAGGAACACGCGACCCTCGTAAGTGGCCGGGATATCGAACATTCCTTGGCTGGCGAAAACGCCGGGCAACAAGAGGTCAGGTTTCCAGTTTCGCCGACCCGCCTCGTCCGCAAGGCGCCGCAGATCGTTGGCCGACCCGAAAAACATGACCGTCCCGATATTCTCCTGCTGCAACGTCTGCGCGGCATCCGCAGCATCAAAATGCGGGGCCTGGTAGCTGCTCGTCCGGGCTGGCTGCCAACCATTGGCAGCGCTTTGCGCATGTGCAGCGTTCGCAGCTGCCTCGTAGACAGCGCCAATTGGATGAATAATCGCCAGCCTTGCATTGTCCGGCGCCGGCCCGGCCGCGGCGTGACTGGCCAGTATCCTGGCCTGTTCCGAGAGCCCGCCCAACAGGTAGAAACTGTAGCGATAGAGCCCGTCGCCATCCTCGGGGGAAACCGTAAAAGGCCCGACCAGTGGCACTTCCGTTTCTTCGGCCAGCGCGGCCACTTCTTTTTCGATGCCGGTCAGATAGCCGCTGACCAGGGCAAATACAGACTCCTGTTGCAGGAAGTCGCGGGCGTTCCATCCACCCTGCAGCGGATCAGCGGCATACTCGCCGACAACAAGTTCGACCTGCCGCCCGTGTATGCCGCCGTTCGCATTGATGTCGGCGAAATACCCATCCAGTACGCTTTTCATCGCATGACCGACGCTTTGCAGCGGCCCCTCCAGCGGTAACAGGGTTCCGAGTCGGATGACATCCTCGCTGAGACCGGGATCGAGATCTGTATCTATTTTCTTGATATAGGCAACGAGGTCGTTCATATCGGACTCGGACATCGAGTAGCGAGGCATCGCCATATCGAGCTCGTTGTTCGCCGAATCACGACCGATAATGATCGAACGTGCCAGCGACATCTCGTCAAATGCCGGATGTGATCGACCGTATTCGTGATCGTGGCCGTAGGGCGCAGTGAGTGTCTTCCACGTGATATCGGAGGGTAAGACACCGCCCTCAGGCCGCCCTTTGCCATCGGCACCGTGACATCCGGAACAAGGAAGCAAGGCAGCCGCGATCGGTGTGCCACCGCGCGCAACCAGCACGGTTATCGGTGCACCCGATCGCGATTCGCCCTGCATATAGACCTGCTTGCCGCGCAGTTCCTGGTCGGACAGCTCAATTGCATGCGACGCCTGCCCAATTACGGACGAGAGCAGTACTGCTGTCAGGCCGCTGGACATCGTTCGCAGCAAAGCGGCGCAATGCAGTTGGCGAGTGTTCATGACTGACGCCGTATGCTGACTATGACGTCTCGTTGTCCCGAATGAGCAACTGCAGTTTTTCGGCAATCGCCGGCGGCTGCTCGTGCGGCAGGATCTTTATCCAGTGGGCGGCATTGACGTTGCCGGCCAGCATCATGGTCGAATGGGCTTCGATCTCGTCCGTATACTGCCCGAGGCGCTTGATGATGTGCTCGAGATTTTCGGGCTTGCCGGTGAGAAATACCCAGCCATCGTGGTCGGCGTGATGTGTTTTTGCGAATTCCTTCATCGCTGCCGGCGTATCACGTGTCGGATCAATACTCAGCGACACAAAACGCAGCGGATCACCGACCTGGCCTTCCATTCGGTCCCGGACCAGGCTGAGCTTGTGCGTCATCAGCGGACAGGCACCCTCGCAATTGCTGAAGATGAAATTGATGACGACCACCTTGTCTTTGAGTACATCGTCGAAAAAACGCACCGTTTCCCCGTCCTGGTTGATGAGTTCCAGGTTGGTGAAGTAGTCTCGCGCTCGGTCCTCCTTGGACTGCGCGCTCGCGGCTTGCTGCGCCAGCGACAACGACGAAACCAGCATCAGTACGCTGGCAATAGTGATGCCGAGTAATCTTGTCCATGTTTGTTGCATTCTCATTTCTCCCTGACCGCCGCCTGCGCACCACGGGCGGCGTCAAGCTCGCCAATTTTTTCCATAATTTTTTCCGCGCCCGGAAAACCGAGGAACCGCGACCATTCGCCGCTGCGGCCGTCGCCCACGAGTATCATCGACGGGTGATCTTCGAAGCTGGGCGTGTAGGCACCAAATCTTCGCAGTACATCGTCGACTGTCTGCTTGTTACCTGTCAACCAGATCCAGCCCTCCCCAGCACGGAGTTTTGCCGAGTACGCCTGCAAGCGCTGCGGCGTATCGCGCAGCGGATCGACCGACAGCGAGACCAGTACGACATCGTTACCGAGCCGGTCGCCCAGGCGGTTTTGCACCTGGCTGAGAATGGCGGAGAGTACGGGACAGATGGTGGTACAGGTCGTGTACACAAAATCGACGACGACGATACGGTCACCGATGACGTCTTCGCGCAGACCGACCGAAACGCCGTTCCGGTTCAACAGCCGGACGTCCGGAATCTCCAGGCGGGTTGCTTTCGCCTTTGGCTCCGATTGCTCGTTCATCATTTGCCGGTGTTTCGCGTGCGGGTCGGTATTACTGTCGGCTGCAGCCGGGCCGCAGACCGCGGCCAAAAAGACCAGCAACGCGATGGCTGCGCCAAAGCCGGGTGCTGGCGTACTCATGGCTGGGTCGCGCCGACTGTGGTCTGTGACGTCAGCGCTTTGCCCACCATGATGGTCCGGTAATCCAGATCCTGGTAGTCAGCCCCCAGTGACGGCGCTGCAACGTACACGTAATAGGCGCCGGCCTGTTTGAATGGCAATTCGGCCTCGTAGATACCCTCGCCGACCTGTGTCGCCAGAAGTTCGGTCAGGTTGTACCGCGGTGCGCGGAAGAACTTGACCCGCACATCGGTGGCTCCGGTCTTGATTTCACTGGTGCCAGGGTCGTACAGGCGAAAGCGCAAAAGCATATTCTCGCCGACGCGCGCCGACTTATTCTCGCTCAGGTACTCGACAGCCAGCGGCCGGCTTGCGTGCTCGATCGCCGGATTCACCTTGGCTTGCATTTCGAAACAATGCAGGAACTGCGGCGCTTCGTTGAGGAACGCGACTTCGAAAGTACCGGCCGTCGGTACCTTGACGGTCGCCGAATAGACACCAGGGCTGGTTTCCTTGAGCGCCCGGTTGGCGATCTGCACGGCACGCGGTTTGTGTCCGTAGTTGCGGAATGCACCCATCGGCGCGTTCATGCCCTCCATGTAGTAGTACACGGTGGCGTCTGCCGGGCTCACGACCAGCACGGCCGCCTCCTGTGCCGCCGGCACCATGCCTTCTGCGATGCTGATATCCGCCACCTGCCCTGGCGGGAACGAACCGGCGGCAAAATTATTGACGATGACCTGCCCGCCGCGATCGAGCTCCTGCAGGTTGATCATCGAGATGCGCTCCGACTCCAGTACCCTCAGGTAGGCGAAGGTTCGCGTGATGCCGATCGAAAACGGTTTGCCGTCGATCGCAATGGTGTGCGCGATCTCATCCGTCGCTGCGTCGATGACATAGGTCTCGTTCTCGAGCGGATTCACGAGGATGCCCCAGCGGCCGTCTTCCGAGAACTTCATCGGTCCGAGACCCGGCTTGGCCTCGATGCGTGATACGACCTCCCTGCGCTCGGCATCGATCACTGTCACGATACCGCTTTGTCCGTCCGCGATGTAGGCGGCCTCGCTGAGCGGCGAATACGCGATCGATATAGGCACCGGGCCCGTGTTCAGGACGTCGACCGTTTCGAGACGGCCGATGTCGATGACCGTCACTGTACCGGATTCGCGGTTGCTGACAAACGCGCTGCGGCTGTCGCCCGAGAAACCGATCTCGTGGTGGCCGGCGCCCGTCTCGATCGTCGCGACGATATTGCCTGTCGCCGTTTCGATGACGGTCACGCCGCCTTTCTTACCGCTTTCCGCATCGTTTCCAATCCACAGGTATCTTTCATCTGGCTGCAACACCGTGCGCATAGGCATTTCGCCTGCCGCGACGTTTTTCGTCACTTTGAACGTGTCCAGGTCGACGACCGCGATTTCGCCCGCCCGCGGCATGCTGACGAACATGGTTTTCTCGTCCGCGGTCTTGGCCCAGTCCGCGCCCGGCCGTTTCAGCGGGATGTTGGCATAGAGACTGGTGATACCCGTGATTCCGACGACCGGATCGATGATCGATATGCTCGCGTCACGGTTCAACACCATGATGTAATAGCTGTTCAGATCGATCATGGGCCGCATGCCCACCAGGCCCTGCAGGTACTGGGTGACCCGCTGCCTGCATTCGAGTGACGTGCCCTTTTTCTCGCCGTCCGGGGTTTGCGTCAGGTCGATCCAGACACCCGGGTACACGCTTTGCAGCGGCTCGCCGTCTTCAGCGCCCGTAATACGAAACTCGATATCGGCAAACTCGCCTTCCATGACGTCTCGTGGTTTCGCGCCGGGCCGCAACGGCCGCGCGGTGAACTCCACGTTCATGCCTTTTCGCTGGATCAGGCCGGTGTTGACCGGCATCTCCAGCAGCGGCCCCACCAACTCGTCTTCTGCGACTGCCGGAACCGTGGCCAGGGTCGCGCCAACTGCCAGCAGCGCCAATAGCGGCGCCGTAGCGGTCCCTGTGATGCGTAAGAAATGTAACACCTGCATTTCCTCCTGCTGATTGTCAGGCAATTCCGAACCGTCTTGTCACTCCGCACCGGTCCGGGGTGCCTTCTTTTTTAAGCGAAGAGCGGTGCGCACTACACGCACCGCTCTCGCCGCGTATCGTTTACTGCCTGAACTACGGCGATTCAACCCGCACGATGCCCCACAGGCCCTGGGCATTGCCGAGACCCATGTGGTCGCGATACAGGTAGTCGCCCGCAACTGCGCTGGGGCCACCGGCACCCGGGATCACGATGTCGTAGTGCTGGCCCCCAAACCAGCTCTCGATGCCGCCGAGGTCGAAGCCCTGCCGATTGTTGCCGAGCCGTTGCGAGCCGACCTGACCGTCGCCGTTGACGCCGGTAACACCGTTACCCATGTCGCACTTGCCCTCGAGCGTAACCGCGTCAGGTCCGGTATCACCGTAACCGGCGCATACATACGGATCGCGCTGCCACACGTGGCCGTGCAGGTCGTAAGTGGAGCCGCGGCCGGGCGAGAAAGGCATCAGCACGTGTTGCCGGAAAGGCGTTCCCGCCGTCACCGTAAGCACCCCGGTCTCCGGATCGCCGATGCCGTTCAGGTCGTTGCTGTAGGCCATGTCGGCATTCGGCTCGGTGCTCATCCCGTCGTGATCGGTGGGGTTGATCCCGAACCGATACCACAGGGCCTCGTTGCCGTAGTTGATGGCCATGTGCCCCATGTCCTGCGCGTCCTCGGCCACACCGAAGCTGCCCTCGCCGAGGAGGTTCTCGACCGGGTAGGAGTCCGCATAGAGCATGCTGGCCCCCTTCTGCCCCACGGTGGTGAAGTCGCGGAACTCGCGCACCGTCGCATCGTTAATACCGCTTGAGGGATCATCACTGTGTATCCCGCTCGCCCACACCGTGGCCACCGTGTTTGTGCCGGCGTCCACGGTCCACGTTGCGTCCTGCGGATAGATCACGGCAGCACCGATCAGCGCCTTCTGGCCCTGCTCGATCTTGTCAGCCGGCATCAGGTTGAAGCCGCCGAACTCGATGGCCGTGGCGACCAGCTTGATATTGCGCTTGTTGCCTGGGCCAGTGTCCGGCTTCTGCTCGATGTGGCCGGCATACCACTGGTAGGTTTCCTGGGTACCGGGGGCCGCGGTCTGCTGGGCCGGGTTCCCGCCGACATTGGTGCCGTCGCTGCGAGACACGTCGTACTCCACCAGCTGCGGGTGCAGACCGACGTGGGCCGAGGGTTGCATGAGATTGTTCTGGAACGTGGTCATGCCCTCCATCCCCGCACCCGGATCACGCCGCACCATGCCGATGATGGGGTTGCCCGTGGCAAGGTCCAGCGTCTGGTCCCAGTCGACGTCGGCTGCAGCAACTTCTTCCCCTGTGGTCAGGGAACCGTCACCGTTCAGATCAGCCATATAGGTGTAGCCAGGCGCATCGAAGAACGCCGGCGATGCCAGATCCGCATCCCTGTAAACACGGTAAGTGCCAGTGCCGTCGGTATACGTTGCAGGCGTCAGCACCTTGTTACGCAGGGTAACGTTCATGCAGTCGCCAGCGTTGGCGCGTAAGACCAGAGGCTCCATCGCCACCGCACCGTCATAGACGCCGTTGGGGCCATCAGTGGCCTGCTTGGTCATGGCTACGTCGCAGAAGCCATCGCCAGTTTGAGTGCCGTCCGGACAATACTCCGGTTCCGCCGGCCGCAATTTAACCGGACAGCCCGTCAGCTGATGTTGCACCCCGGAAACCTCATTAATGCAGTAGGGATTGGCAGAGTTCCAGAACCACACGTCCTTGCCTTTCTTCTTGTAGCTGTCCAGGTAGGCGTCGTCAGCGACGAGATCGTCCGTGTTGAAATAAATCATGGCCGTCGGATCGTGCAACGGGCCCGCTCCACCACGAGCTTCTGCGGTCGCTGCAACAGTCGTCGCGCGCGAGTTGTACACGAGCGTGCCGCCGTCACCATCCGGCGATCCGCCGACATGGGCGCCCGGGAACAGATCCTGGATCGTCACGCCACCAGGCGCGCCGAGCACGTCGTTGGCGGTCACGGCTGTGATGTCGTAGTCACGGTCCGGCGCACTCTTCGGGCAAACATTGTCGAAGTCCCGCCTGTTGGTGATGTTGACACTCTGATTGGGATCGTTGTTCGGCAGAGCGAACAGATTGGGGGAGTTCTTGCCACTGCGCAACAAACCCCACGTGCCGGTCACCCAGCCGTCCAGGCTCGCGTTGAAGCTGTAGGCGTAGTCCACCTCCTGGCCGCGCTGACTGAAGTCGGCGAATATCGGTGTGCGCAGCGAGAACTGCTCGCTGATACCGCCGGCCTGGGCGTTGCGCCAGCCGGAGTTCTTGGATTCACCAAAACCCGAACCACCTTGCAGCCACTTCAGCCCGTGGACGATGGCGGTGTGCTCCTCCTCCTGGCCGCCGGCCTGCATCTTGATGTACACCCGGTCGCCGTCGTTGGCACGCATGGTCGGCGTGAAGGGATCGCGGCCGACCAGTGCGCTCAGGTCGGTGATCGGCGGACAGAAGACGCCGCCGAAGCAGGCGCCACCGGCATAACCGGCGGGTGCATTGCCGAGCTTGTCGTTCAGCTCGGGAATCGCCCGGGTCACGTTGGACGCCATGGCGAACGCCAGGTCGCCGGCCTTGCCCTCGGCCTGCATACCGCAACCGGTGCGGTCGGTGCCGCTGCAGTCGTTGGTACCCGCGTCCGGTCCCGGCCGGTCGGGATCAAAGATCCGCGCCGCCAGCGACTCGTTGCGATAGTTGACCACGTACATGCCGGGGTCGTCCGCGCTGATCGCCTCGGGGCAGGGTCGCAGCGGGGCGTTCGCGGGTCCGGGGTTACCCGGCGCAGGATGCACCGGACAATCGGACGGGAACTCCCAGATGTCGAGCGGGAAGCCGTTCTTGAGCGATGCCTGCTGCCGGAAAGACGGCTGGATGGCGTCGCGGAAGCTGTTGCGGATATTCGCGCCTGCCGTGGGCAGCCGCTCGGGCACGTAGGTCACGTAGTCGGCCCAGGGATTGTCGATCAGGCCGTCGTGGTTCGCATCCACGCCAGCGTAGTCTTCCAGCGCGAAACCTTGCGGTCCGGCGCCCACGAAGACACCCGGCTGATAGGCATGCTGGAAGTCCGAGTATTCGATGTAGAACTCGCGATAGTTCTCGACCAGTTCAGCCTCGACGTTCTGGGTGTAGTCGCCACCGAAACCGTCGTCGCCGGTCAGGATGGCCGCCTGCCAGGAGGTCGGCCCGCCGTCTACCCGGCCTGCCTCCAGGGGAAAGCCGTCGGGGTCAAGGTTGAGCCCCTGGCCGGTCTCGTTGTGCACCCACTTCGAGCCCGCCGGCTCGATCAGCATCGTGGCATAGAGGCCGACCTGCTGATGCGTGGACGGTCCGTAGTGGTCGTGCGTGAAGATGATGCCCAAACCGCGGTCGACGCCCTGAACATTGACCACCGGGTCGGCGAACCAGCGCTGCATGGTGCTGCGCGTGCCTACCCACTGCGTGGCGAAGGGTGTCTCACCAAAGAATGGATGATTCGCCGGTTCCAGGACACCCGAAATGGTGAGCGAGTGACCGTCCGATGCGACCACAGGATCGCCGTTGACATTCGTCGTCACCGGCGTATTGCCCGGCGTGGCGTTCCAGTGATTGATCGCCTCGATCATTTCGACCACGGCCTCCGGTGA
>Ga0224512_10004539_pt1 | contig 11685 bp, 8 predicted proteins | sample SF_May12_sed_USG_4_FD_169103 | JGI IMG/M metagenome (GOLD analysis project Ga0224512, IMG submission 169103) | Sediment microbial communities from San Francisco Bay, California, United States - SF_May12_sed_USGS_13 | ecosystem: Environmental > Aquatic > Marine > Sediment | place: USA: California... | reverse complement strand
CTCCGAGGGTGAGCGGATCGACACCGTCGAGGTCGACTGCTTCGTCGCATCGAATCTGCTGGTTACGGTCAGCTCGAAGCCGGTGACCGGCATCAACTGGCTGTGGCGGTCGGTGCAGAAACACCCTCATATGGGAAGCCTCGGTGCCGACGAGTTGTTCGCCCAGCTGGCGGAGGTGGTCGGTCGTCGGTACCTGGAGGTCATCGCCGAGTTCGAGGCCCGCATCGACGACATCGCCGATGACGCCCTCGACGCGGACCCCGATGTGTTGGGCGACATCCAGGTCCTCCGTCGGGAGGAAACCACGGTTCGCAAGGTCCTTCGCCCGCAGCGGCTGGTGCTTGCGAATCTGCGACGGAGCACGATCGGGGTTCTGGGACCGGAGTCGATAACCATGTTGGGCGACGCCTACGACGTCCACAATCAGGTGGTCGAGTCGCTCGGCGCGGCCCGTGCGCTCTTGAGTGACGCGCTCGACACCTATCGGGGGGCCGCCGCCGACCGCCAGGCCACGGCCACCACGATCCTTGCCGTCTACTCGGCCATCCTGCTGCCGCTCACGCTGATCACCGGCTGGTACGGGATGAACATCGACCGGTTGCCCGGCGCCAACAACGAATTCAGCTGGGAACTGGTGCTGGCCGTGATGCTAGTGCTCACCCTGCTCTCGTTCGCGGCCTTCGTCAAAGCGGGCTTCATCCGGCCCCCGGAGTTGAGGCGTGAGACGGTGCTTCGAGGCCTGGCCGGTGCGGCCAAAGCCCCGGTCAAGCCCTTCACGATGTTGCGCAACCCCCGGGTCCGTCGCAACGCCGGCCCCCGGTCGTCGTCGACGAGGCGCGGTCAATCGAGGACCGGGTGAAGACGTCGACGCTTCCGTCTATCTCGGATCGGTCGACGCGGTGATCGTGACGAGGCCGCTTTCGTTCGGGCCTTCGACGCGGCGGATGCCGATTTCGTAGGTGGTGTCGGGATCGAGATCGACGAAGGTGAACTCGGTCTCGTCACCGATGGCGGTCGATCCCCCGACATCGCCGAACCGGACGTAGGCACCGTCCAGGAAGAGATTGTGCAGGTCGGCCCCGGCCCGCGCATCCCAACTCACGGTGATCGACGTGGGTGAGGTGTCGACCACCTCGAATCCGGTCGGTGCCGTGACGCCGATGAGGAACTCGCTGTCGGGCACGGGGTTGGCCAGCGTTGTCGTGCACGCCGTGCTCGGTACGCCGGACCGCGGTTCGACGGCAACCAGGTAGTCGGTGTCGGGGATCAGGGGATCATCGGACAGCGGTTGGTGTTCGATCACGTAGCGAAAGGCCTCCGCCGGCACGGTGTCGATGATCACCCCGTCGAGCAGGATGTCGACCGCCTCCGTGGTCGGTGTCCAGGCGACGACGATGGCGGTGTCGCTCACCTGGTCGATGGTGATCGGGCCGAGTGGCCCGGCCAGTGCGCAAGGGTCACCGGCACCGTCGATCTGATCGAATGGGGAGGAGCCGTCGTTCGAGACGGTTGTGGTCTCGCTGGTCGAGCCGGCCTCGCCGGCCTCCTCCGTGGTGGTGTCCCCGGGCTCGGTGGTGACGACGGCATCCTCGACGGCCGTGGCGTCGTCGCGTCGTAGCAGGTAGGCCCCGGCGGCGATCACCACCAGGATGGTGACGACGACGATCGGTACCGTTCGGCTCCGCCTCTCCTCCTCGTCGAACATGGTGGCCGTGGCGGCGTCCGATCGAAGCGCGGCATCCACCGACCGCCGCCACTGCCCGATCGACCGGTAGCGCAGCGCCGGTTCCGCGGCAAGGCCGACCCACAGCGCGGAGGCCAGCGCCGGCCGTTGATCGGCCTCAAGGAGCTGGATGACGTCGTCCCAGCTCTCGTCGTCGGTGCGGACGCGGCCCACCGCCACCTGGGCCAGTGATGCGCTGGCGTCGAAGACACCGTCCCGCTCGTCGCCGGTATCGCCGACCTCGTCCCGAGCAACGTCGTCCGCCCCTTCGTCGCCGACGTCATCGGCGGACTCGTCGGCCTCGTCGGGCTCGTCCGACTCATCGGGTTCGTCGGGCTCGTCCGACTCATCGGGCTCGTCCGACTCATCGGGTTCGTCGGGCTCGTCGGGCTCGTCCGACTCATCGGGTTCGTCGGGCTCGTCGGGCTCGTCCGACTCGCCGGACTCGTCGGGCTCGCCGGGCTCATCGGGCTCGTCCGACTCATCGGGCTCGTCCGACTCATCGGGCTCATCGGACTCGCCGGACTCATCGGGCTCGTCGGACTCGTCGGACTCGCCGGACTCGTCCAACTCATCGGGCTCGTCGGACTCGTGGGTTTCGTCGCTCGGCGCGACGTCCAAGTCCTCCCCGGGATCGAGCAGCGCGGCCTCCGTCGACTCCAAGCCCGTTGCCGGCCGGGTCGTGATGATGATGTCCGATGGCTCCACCGACGGAGGACTCCCGGCGGCCTTCAGTTCATACCAACGGCCCAGCGTCTCGTAGAGGAAGCCGCTGACCCGTTCGAGATCGCGATCGGTCACCGAGCGCGCCTCGTCCTCCATTCTCGTGGCCAGGGTGAGCCGCTTCTCGTCGGTTGGTTCGCTCATCCGCAGGTGGCTAGAGGTTGGCCGTGAACCAATGGTGGAGATCAGCGCAGGCGGTGAGCCGCCTCATGCACCAGTCGACGAACGAGGCCCTGGTCACCGACGCCGGCGTCGGTTCGGGCCAGCGGGCCTGGATTGCGTTCTTGTGGCGCAGCAGATCGGCCCGGGGGTGGTTCTCGTCGTAGGGGTTCGGCACCCTCTTGTAGTCCCGGCCGGCGATGTCGAGCTTCCGGCCTCGACCCAACTCGGTGAGGATCGCGTCGAGTTGAGCGCCCGTCGACTCGTCGGCCACCAGCTCGCGCCAGCGCTCGACCGAGGGAAACGGAGCGCCCGAGGCGAACCCAACATCGGTTTCGCTGATCCGAACCCACAATGTGGGAGCGGTCTTCTTGTTCTCGCCGTCCCAGAACTTGAGGAGCAGGTGATCCTTGTAGGGAGCGCGATCGGGAGAGAAACGAAGGTCGTTGTTGATCGGGGCGATCGACCCGTTGGTCTTCGGTTGGGCGACGATACCGGGTGAGATCTCGTCGGCGAGTCGTTCACCGAGCGCCGTGACGAACGCCTTCGTCGGTCCGACAACGGCCCGATCGTAGGTCGAACGATTCCGGTCGAACCACGCCTTGTCCTTGGTGCCGAGGACGGTGAGAAACTCCAAGCCCTCGCGAGGAAAACCGGAAAAGGTCTCGCTGTCGTCCATAACCCCATGCTACGCCGATCGTCAGCTCGACAGGATGGGTCAAGTTTCGGGTATCACCACTGTGGTCGTGCGTCGCGCCAGCTGCCCGCCTTCGGACCGCGACCGCACGACGATGTCGTAGCTGCCGGGGGCGACGGCGGTGAAGTTCTGGCCGTGGCTCTCCCAGCAGGGGCCGATGACCTCCGGCCAGCCGGGGGTGACGTAGCTCTGGCCCGCACCCTGGTAGCTGGCAATCGTGCACAGGTTGGTGGTGAACGTGATCCTGAAGCTGCCGTCGTCGTTGACCTTCACCCCGAGCGCGCTCATCGTGAGCGGCGGCTCCGCAGTGGTGGTGCTGGTCGATGTCGATGTGCTCGAACCGGCTGTGGTCTGCGTCGTCGACGAAGCCGTCGACGTTGTCGACGACACCGAGGCCGAGGTCGCGGTCGTGGTATTGGTCGACGATGATGACGATGTACTGGAACCGGTCGTGGTCGGCGTGCTCGACGGCGTCGATGAGGCGGAGGGTGTCGTTGTCGACGGACGGCTCGTGGTCGTGTCGGCCGCCACCTCGGGTGAGATCACCGACAGGCTCAGTGTCGCCTCGATCTCACCAACCGAGACGGTCACCGTCGTCAGGCCCGACCGCAGACCCCGGATCGAGTTGTTGGCCGTCACCTCGGCGATGGTCGGGTCGGCGACGACCCACACGGCCGCCGCCAGTGCCGCCGGATCGACGGCCGTTCCGTCGGACAACGTGCCGAGCAGGTCGGCGGTTGCGATCTCGCCGACCGCCAGCTCGAGTCGCGCCGGTGACAGCGTCAGTGACGTCAGCACGCCGTCGGTCTCCATGGCCTCCTGGGCGGCCTGAGCCGGCAGTGACTCGAGGAACTCGGTCTCGACATCCAACTGAGACTCGGCCAGCGCCTGCAGCTCCTCGACGGAGGTGATGTTGTCGGGGGCCAGCATGTTGTACACGAGCACGAAGCGGGCCCGGGGGGCAAGCTCGCCGATCTCGAAGATGGCGACGCCGGGATCGGTCAGCACCTCATCGGGTTCGGGACGGAACGTCGACACCAGATGCTCGGCGTTGATGGTCTCCGGGAACGCCTCATAATGGGTGGCGTCGACCGGCTCGGTCCCGCTGTTGGCCACGATGACCTCGGCGTCGATGATTCGCCGGCCCTGGTCGTCGACGGCGAGTTCCCATCGCCGGGTGGTGATGAGCCCGTTGGCGCCGAGGTGGGGCAGGAACGAGAAGGCGGCCTCGGTCGTGCCGGCACCGACGTCGGCTGCGCCCGAACGATTCCGGCTCCAGGCGAACCACCCGAGAGGAACGATGAGGAGCAGGGCCAGGGCGACCAGGCCGAACGGCAGCCAGCGCCGCCGGACCGCGGAGGCGGTCGTGGACGCCATATCCCGGCGACCAATCGGCGGAGGATACGGGTTGTCGTCTGCGGTCCAGGCCGGTGGCTCGGCCCCATCGGCTCGAGCGCCGTTGCCGGGGCGCTCCGGCGGGGCGTACCCGAGGATCGATCGACCTTCCCCCTCGTCGCCGCTGCCGCCGCTGCCGGCCGGGTAGCCGAACGAACCGTGGCCGTCGGACACTTCGGTTCGAGGGGTCCGACTGCTGCCGTCGAACAATGCGGACGGCCGGGGATTCGAGTCGGCCACGAGCACCGTGGCCGAGGATCGGGGCCCCGGCGGGCGACCGTAGCCGCCGACGGTCTCATCGCCGCGGAACGCGTCGTGCGTCGGGGCCGGAGGCGGGGACTCCGACACATCCCGAAGGTCGAGTACCGGTTCGTTGAGCACGGTGGGCTGTAGATCGGCCGGGACCACGGGGGCCAGGAGGTCCAGCGTGGCGGCGACCGTGGCGGCGTCGGGCCGGTCGGCCGCCTCCTTGGCCAGCATCGCCTGTAGCAGCTCCGACAGTTGGTCGGGTACACCGCCCAGAACCGGGACCGGGCTGTTGACATGGGCGACGGCGATGGCGATCGGTTCCTCGGCCCGATAGGGCGGGTGGCCGGTCAGCATCTCGAAGAGCATCACGCCGAGCGAGTAGATGTCGGATGGCCGGCCGATCGGCGTCGAGCCCCCGGTTGCCTCGGGAGACATGTAGAGGGGCGTGCCCAGCGTCGTCGTCGAGGAGCTGACGACCGACTGGCCGATGAGGCGCGAGACGCCGAAGTCGGCGATCTTGGGTGTCTCGTGCACCGTCCCGTCGTCACCGACCATCTCGGCGACGATGACGTTGGCGGGCTTCATATCGCGGTGGGCGACCTGGGCGTCGTGAATAGCTGAGACGCCGGACGCGATCCCGGCGGCCAGTCGAACGGCGCGGCGGGTGTCGATACCGGAGGCGATCACCCGACCGAGATCGGGGTGATTCAGGTACTCCATGACGATGCCGAGACGCGGATCGTCGACCACGAGTTCGATCACGCGCACCACATTGGGATGGTCGATGCGGCTGAGGGCTTGGTGTTCGCGGACGAATCGCCCGACGACGGCGAGGTCTGACGTAAGGTGAGGATGCAGGACTTTGACGGCGACGTCGGACCCGTTCAGGGCCGCTTTGTAGACGACACCCATCGCTCCGCGACCGATTTCCTCGCCTAACGCTATTCGCCCGCCAAACAGTCCCTCCGCCAAATTCTCCTCCCGGTTCGCAATCTCTCATTCTATTGCCGCGCCGGCCGGCTTTTTGGTCGCGAAGGGCGCCCCGGCGGTTCTTGCTGCGAGTCCGGCCCTGCTGGGGCCCGGAATGGGAGGCGTTGGCCGTGATGGTCGCCAAAACGTCACGGTTGAGCCGTTCCCGCTCGCCGTTCGAGTGCTACCCTGCCGGTAGGTTCAACCCCAAGCAGCAACAAGCAACCGTGAGGCGAGCGGTGCCCGAAAGACTGCCGGGGTTCGATGACAACTGTCGATGACAATGAGGTATGGGATGCGCGTTCGGCACGTGGCCGCACTCGGTGCGGTGGCAGCGGTTTGTTCGATGTTCGGGTCAGCGGCTCTGGCCGAAGACCCGGAGGCGATAATCGAGATTCCGATTCAGGAGGTGTACGTCAAGGGTGACGCGGGCTCGAGCGTGGCGATGGGCTCTGCCGACGTGGCCGACGAGATGGTCGGCCGTTCCTGCAACGTGGTGGCCACCGTCACCAATCAGGAATCGGTCCACCCCGGCAACAGGCTGGTTGTGAGCAGTAGCAATTCGAGGGTGGAGATCGCCGGTATCGAGGACGTTCCCGACGCGGTGACCACCAACGGCGGCACGATCACCCTCGGCGACACCGTCACGGCTGTGGTCGTGCTCGGTAGCGACGGGGCCACCAGCCTCGGCTCTCGCCTGACCGTGACCTGCGAGGCACTCCCCGAGGCCGAGCCGACTCCTCCGACCCCGGCCAGCCCCGTCTACACCGGCTGATCCCGCTCGGGTTCAGTCCCACGCCGGAGGATCGTCGATGACACGCGCCGCTGCAAGCCTGGTGCCAGCGCTGCTGGCGATCGTCCTGATCGGCTGTGCCGCCGGTCCCGGGCCGTCACTGGTCGATCCGGTCGCGTCGGCCGAAGCCGGCGTGGTGTCGAGCGAGAGCGTCGACGGCCCCGCAACCGATCCCGGGTCGAAAGCCGGCGGTGCCGCCACACCCGCCGCAGATTCGGCGGAGGAAGCCTCCGGGCCGCCACCGTTCACGGTTGTCGCCTCGGCCACGTCGCCGTCGGTCACCGCCCGCGTCGAGCCCGACGAGGCGGCCGCCGTCGTCGAGGAGTTCGCAAACCCGACCGCCGTCGGCTCCTCGCTGGTGTTCCGGGCGGTCGACGGGGGAGTGGCCGACGGCGAGTGGATCCACGTCCATCTTCCCATCCAGCCGAACGGCACCACCGGTTGGGTGCGACGGGCCGATGTTGCGCTGAGCAACAATCCGTTCCGGATCGAAGTCGACCGCGCCTCCTACTCGCTGCGGGTCTTCAACCAGAACTCGTTGTGGCTTGAAACCGAGGTGGCCATCGGCAACGGCGACACGCCGACCCCGGTCGGTGACTTCTACCTGCTCGAGCTGCTGGCCCCACCGGATCCGAGCGGTCCGTACGGGCCGTTTGCGTTCGGGCTGTCGGGGTTCAGTGAGGTGCTCGATTCGTTCGGGGGAGCCGACACGGCGATCATCGGGCTGCACGGCACCAACGATCCGTCGTCGCTCGGTACCGACGTGAGCCACGGTTGCATTCGGATCGAGAACTCGATCATCGAGCAGCTGGCGGCCAGCGTTCCACTGGGGACCCCGGTTCTGATCACCTGAGAATCGTTGCCGGGAGTTGATCACCTGTTGATCCGGGCTTTATGCCCGGTGCGGTAGCGTTGCGCCATGTCCGGCCATTACCACCATCACCGCGCCCACGATCTTCATTCGTCCGAACCCCGGGGTCGGCTCATCATCCGTCCGCTACCGCGGCTCCGGAGTCGCCGAGCGTTCCTCGGCGATCTCGGCGGGGGCGCGCTTGCGCTCGCCGTGCTCACGCCGGTCGCCATCGCCGCCTGTTCCGACGGTGAATCCGGCGAAGGGTCCGACGCCGCGACACCGACGCCCGCCAGGTCCGAGGAGGAAACGACCTCCACGGTCGCAACGGCCGAGTCGGGCGACGGCGATGAGTCGGCCGCTTCGGATTCAGTGGCCGAGGAAACGTCGGATCTCCGCTGGGCCCGGGCCAACCTCGGATTCGTCTCCGCCTATGTCGTGGCTCGTGGCAATCGGGCCGCCGTCATCGACACCGGAACCGCCGGCAGTGCCGAGACGATCGGTCAGTCACTCGGCGACCTGGGCCTCAACTACAACGACGTCGAGAGCGTGATCCTCACCCACAACCACGGCGATCACATCGGATCGATCGGCGACGTGCTGACCATGGCCGTCAACGCGACCGCGTTCGCCGGTGAAGCCGACCTCGGTGGCATCGACGGTGACATCACGGGTCTGGTCGGCGGCGAGGACGTGTTCGGGATGGAAATGGTGGCCACGCCGGGCCACACCCCCGGATCGATGTCGGCCATCGATCACGGCAGCGGGCTGCTGATCGCCGGCGACGCCCTCATCATTGCCGCCGGTCGGGCGGCCGAACCGCCGGCCGAGTTCACCGCCGACGCCGAGGGTGCCCGTGACAGCATCCGGGCGTTGGCCGCGCTGACGTTCAACACGTTGCTCGTCGGTCACGGCGATCCGATCGAGAGCGCGGCCGACGAGTCGGTCGCCGCCCTCGCCGCCTCGTTCTAGGTTCCAGCCCGACCCGACCCGACCGCCGCCGTCGAACCAGTCCTCCCAGCCAACCGAGCGTACTGAATGGTGAGGGGGCTAGCGTTTGCGGCCGAACCGGTCGAACGGGGTGTCGAGGTCGACGCCCTCCTCCCGAGCGGCGGCCACGATGTCGTCGACGGGTAGGCGTTGGCTCGGCCCGGTCGGGAAGATTCCGGCGGACCACGATGTCGTCGACGTCTCTCAGCGTCCACCGATCGGGCTCCACATCGGGCACGTCGTCCCAGTCGACCGGAACGGCAACCGAGGCCGTGGCCGTCGCCCGCAGCGAGAACGGGGCGACAACGGTGGCTCCACGGTTGGCCCGCAGCCAGTCGACGAACACCCGATCCCTGCGGTCCTTCTTCAGGAATTCGGTGGTCGCGATCTGCGGGTGCCGCACGGCGACCAGCCCGGCCAGAGCCCGATTGGCGACGGCAACCTGGTGATGGTCATGATCGGCGGTCAGCCGCATCCAGAGGTGGAAACCCTTCGACCCGGTCACCACCGGGTGCGATGACAGGTCGAACTCGGCCAGCACGTCACGAACGAGCAGAGCCACCTCGTGCACGTCGGCCCCTCCCCGACCGGTCGACGGATCGAGGTCGAGAACCATCCAGTCGGGTGGCCGGTCGGGAATTCTCGAGGTCCATATGTGGAACGTGATGGTGCCCTGATTGGCCAGCCACGGGATGTGCTCGGCCTCGGTGACCACCGGGTAGACCGTGGTGCCCCCCTCCTGTTTGGCCACTTCGAACCGGCCGATCGACTCGGGGAAGTGCCTGGCCACGTTCTTCTGCATGAAGCCCTTGGCTCCCACCCCGTTGGGAAAGCGATGCAGCGTCAGCGGCCGCTCGAGGAGCATCGGCAGCATGTGCTCGGCGACCGCGTCGTAGTAGGTGACCAGGTCGGCCTTGGTGAAACCCGGCTTTGGGAAGATGACTTTGTCGGGGTTGGAGGCCTCCACCGGACCCACCCTAGGAGCTGCGGCCGGTCGGTTTCATCCGCCGCCGTGGAGCCGTCGCAGCTCACGCTTCAGCACCTTGCCGGTGGCGTTGTGGGGGATCTCGTCGAGGAAGACCACCGACCGGGGCACCTTGAACCGGGCCAGGTTGGCTCGACAGTGGGCGATGATGGCCTGCTCGGTCAACTCCCTGCCCTCCTTCAGGACGACGCAGGCCCGACCGACCTCCACCCACTTGTCGTCGGGCACGCCGATAACCGACACCTCGGCGATCTCCGGGAGCTGGTACAGCACCGACTCGACCTCGGCCGGATAGACGTTCTCACCTCCCGAGATGTACATGTCCTTCCAGCGGTCGATGATGTAGTAGTAGCCGTCGTCATCGCGGCGGACGGCGTCACCGGTGTGCAGCCACCCGTCGGTGATGGCCGCAGCGGTGGCGTCGGGTCGATTCCAGTAACCGGGCGTGACATTGGGGCCCCGCACCCACAGCTCCCCGGTGACGCCGGACTCGTCGATGTCGACACCGTTCTCATCGACCAGGCGAACCTCGGTGTGCATCGCCGGTTGGCCCGCAGCTCCGATCTTCGTAACGGCCGACTCCGGTGTCAGGGCCAACACCATCGGCGATGTCTCCGTCATCCCGAACCCCTGTTGCAGCGGCAGACCCTTCGCCGTCCATGTTCTGATCAGCGGCTCGGGGGTTGGGGAGCCGCCGACGCCGCAGATCTCCACCGTCGGGAACGTCGCCGTCTCGAACGCCGGGTCCTGGCTCATGAACAGGAAGTTGGCCGGAACCCCGAGCAGGTGGGTGACCCCGTGGTCGGGATTCGTCAGGTACTCGAGCGCCAGCGACGGTTCGAAGTCGCGCATGATGATGTTTCGGCCGCCGTAGTGGTAGGCGGGATTGGCGAAGCAGTTGAGGCCGCCGGTGTGGAACAGTGGCAGGAACGCCAGGTTGGTCATGTCGACCCCGAGTTTGAAGAAGCTCGTCGAGTTGACGACGTTCCACAGCACCATGCCCTGCGTGATGATCGCCCCCTTCGGACGTCCGGTCGTGCCCGAGGTGTACATGATGGTCACCGGCTGATCGTGGAACCAGCTGATCGGGTTGTCCATCGGCTCGATCGAGAGAATCAGGTCCTCGTAGTCGGCCACACGGGCCGCCTCGTCGGCCGACGGACCGTCCCAGTTGACGAGGTGGTCGATACCGCATGTCTTCGCCACCTTCTGGGCCACGTCGGCGAGAGGGTCGTCGTGGATCATGACCGCCGGGTCGGCGTCGCCGACGATGAATTCCAGCTCCGGAACGGCGAGCCGCCAGTTGAGCGGAACCATGATGGCGCCGAGCTTCCAGCAGGCGAACTGGACCTCGAACAGGTTCGAGTTGTTGTGGGCGAGCACGGCGACCCGATCACCGTCGCGAATCCTGAACTCGGAGGCGAAGGCGGCGGCCAACCGGGAGGTGCGGTCGTTGACCTCCGCCCAGGTGAATCGGCGTTTGGTGCCGAGGTCGATCACGGCCTCCTTGTCGGGGCGAACCTTGGCGTGGTGGGCCAGCCAGTCGAAACTCTGTGGGCTCATGTTTTCCAAGTTCACCACTGCCGGGCGGGCCTGTCGAGATCGCTCCCGCTCTGTCGTTCGGTACGTGGCCGCCGCCGCCGGCGGCGCGGGACATGAGCAGAACGACGAGAAGGGGTCAGGCCATGCCGGCGAGGTGTTGCTCGATCTTGTGGCGCATCGCCGGTTCGGGGTGGGCGCCGATGACGGTTTCCAGCGTCTCCCCGTTGTGGATGAACACCATCATCGGGATGCTCTGGGCCTGGTAGTCCATCGACGTTTGCGGGTTCTGGTCGACGTTGACCTTCACCACCTTCAACCGATCGCTGTACTCGACCGACAGCTTCTTCAGGATCGGAGCCACCATCTGACACGGTCCGCACCACGGTGCCCACAGATCGACGAGTACAAGACGGTTGGTGCGGATGGCATCGCCGAACGTGGCGTCGGTGGCGTCGACCAGCCAGGGAAGATCGGCGTGGCATTTGGCGCACCGAGGACGGCCACTGACCGCCACCGGGGTCCGGTTCTTCGTTCCACACGATGGGCAGGCCACCACAGACGAATCAGCCTTCGAAGCCATGGAATCGATTTTACCCCTTCCCGAACCGGC
>Ga0224512_10004538_pt1 | contig 11687 bp, 11 predicted proteins | sample SF_May12_sed_USG_4_FD_169103 | JGI IMG/M metagenome (GOLD analysis project Ga0224512, IMG submission 169103) | Sediment microbial communities from San Francisco Bay, California, United States - SF_May12_sed_USGS_13 | ecosystem: Environmental > Aquatic > Marine > Sediment | place: USA... | reverse complement strand
TCAACCACGTCATCCGCAGTCGCGTTGAAACGCAGGCTGGAGTCGGCGATCCGGCCCTCGGTGTAGACGATCAGGCCCTTGGTCAGGAATGCGTCGGACACGGCAACAGCGCCGTTCAGCACACCACCCGGGTTGTTCCTGAGGTCCAGCACCAGGCCGGTGAGCTTGCCATCATTATCCTTCCTCAGCTTGTCGATCGCATCGACCAGGTAGTCCGCCGTCTTGGACTGGAACTGCGAAATACGCAGGTAACCGTAACCCGGTTCCAGGGTCCGGCTCTTGACGCTCCTGACCTTGATGATGTCGCGCGTAATGGTGATCTGCAGCGGCTTGTCGAGGCCTTCGCGCACGATGGTCAGCTCGATATCGGTGCCGGGCTTGCCGCGCATCACCTTCACTGCATCGCTCAGGGTCATGCCCTTCACGGGTGAATCGTCCAGCCGGATGATCAGGTCACCCGCCTTGATGCCGGCACGCTGGGCCGGGGTATCATCGATCGGCGCGATGACCTTGACGAAGCCGTTTTCCATGCCGACCTCGATGCCCAGTCCACCGAACTGGCCGGTGGTACCGACCTGCAACTCCTTGAACTGGTCGGTATCGAGATAGGCCGAATGCGGATCCAGGCCCGTCAGCATGCCGCGGATGGCGTTTTCCAGCAGCTCCTTGTCCTCGACCGATTCGACATAATCATTCTTGATGCGTCCGAACACGTCACTGAAGGTGCGCAGTTCTTCCACGGGCAGGGTAGCCGCGGCCGTGTCGCGTTCGGCGAACACGCCATGCCCGATGGAGACCAGCACCCCCAGCACCAGCCCCGTGACTAACAGCAAATAATTCTGGGTCTTTACTTTCATAGGATTTGTTCCAAGCAGCGCTCCGCTTGCGGTCAGGCTGCCTGCCTGTCCGGGGCACCACGATCTGTCGGTAATTATGACAATATCACAGGGACACTAATAGCGGTATCGGCGTACCCCTAAAAAGCTTTTGAAATCCGGTGGAATTCCTGCTCTCCAGGGTAAGACAGCAACGCGCTGCGAAGGTGCCCGTCGCCGATGGCCGCACGGCCCCGGCCGCCGCAATCCTCAACGGCTGGCATGCTGCTCGGCAGGTAGGCCGTCAAACCACGGCGCGGGATTGAACGGCCGGCCATCCTTGCGCAACTCGAGATACAGCGCCGACTGTGACTGGCCGCCGCTGTTGCCGACCGCGGCGATCACCTCGCCGGCCTCGACCCACTCACCGACCTCCTTGAAAAGGCTGCGATTATGCCCGTACAGCGACATATAGCCGTTACCGTGGTCGAGGATCAGCAACAGACCGAAACCGCGCAGCCAGTCGGCAAACGCAATGCGGCCCTTGGCTATCGCACGCACATCCGTGTCGGGACGCGCCTTGATCACCAACCCGCGTGACTTGAGCTTGCCAGCGGCGAGACGTTCACCGAAACGCATACTGATGCGCCCTGCCACCGGCCAGGCCAGCTTGCCCTTGAGCGCACTCAGCGATTGATACCGGCCGACCGCCGGCGGGATGTCCCGGAGTGCCTGCTGGAGTGACTGCACCAGCGCCTGCAGTCGCTGCTCGTCCTGCTCGAGGGTTCCCAGCTCGCTGGTTTTTTGCTTCAGATCGGCCTGCAGGTTTGCCAGCACCTCGCGCCGGTCCACCTGCTGCTGTTCGAGCTGTTGCGCCTTTTCACGCCGTTGCCCGTGCAGGGCCTTCAGCCGGGCCTGTTCATCAAACAGCGCCTGTTCGAGGCTCGCCAGTTCATCCAGCGCACTGCGGATCGACTGCATGCGCTCGCTGCGCGCACGGCTTAAATATCCATGATAGGTCATTATGCGACCAACGGTTGCCGGGTCCTGCTGGTTAAGCAGCAGTTTCACCTGCGCCTGCCGGCCCATGGCGTAGGCGGAGCGCATGTCACGCGCCAGCGTGCTGCGCATCTGCTGCAGCGCCTCCTGCTGTTGCCCGCGCTGCCGGCCCAGCGTCTCCAGCTGCTGCTCGGATGCCTGTACTTCGCTCTGCAGCCGGTGTATTTCCGCACCCGTCGCGCCGATCTCTTTCTCCGCGCGTTCCAGTTGCCTGTACAACCGGCCCTGGCGGTCGCGCATCGAACCCAGCTCGCCCTTGAGGCTGTCGATCCGGGCGCGCAGCTGCTTGAGGCGGGTGGCCTGTTCCGCGACCTGACCGGAATCGGCCACAACCTGATCGGTACCGAGCAGGAGGCTCACCAGAAGCAGCAGCAGCGTTGCTGCCGTATGGCGACAGGCCACGTCAGGCAGGCGAGGTTTCACCGGCAGGCAAACAGTACCATCCGGTATTCGTATCGGCCCGGCAGGAAGACCGGCGAATCAACCATGCAGTTCGACTTCGCCTACCGGCCGGGTCTGGTCAGCGCTGTCTGGCAGCAGCTCAACCAGCGGGGTACCCGTCATCTCCGGCGGGACGGGCATATTCATCAGGTACAGCATGCTTGGCACGACATCACTCAGCGAACCGTTCTCGGCCATCTGCGCCGCGCGACCAACATAGACCAGGGGAACGAAGTTGGTGGTGTGCGCCGTGTGAATCTGTCCGGTACTCTCATTAAGCATCAGTTCGGCATTGCCATGATCGGCTGTGATCAGCATTTCCCCACCCACCGGCAACAGGCTATCGAGAATCCGGCCGAGACAGCTGTCGATGGTCTCGATCGCCTTCACGGCGGGATCGAATTTCCCCGTATGCCCGACCATGTCGGGATTGGCGTAATTGCAGATTATGACGTCATATTTGCCGCCTTCGATCGCCTCCACCAGCTTGTCGGTAACCTCCGGGGCGCTCATTTCCGGCTGCAGATCATAGGTTGCCACCATGGGTGACTTGACCAGAACACGTTCCTCGCCTTCGAACGGGGTCTCCACGCCGCCGTTGAAGAAAAAGGTCACGTGGGCGTACTTCTCGGTTTCCGCCAGGCGCAATTGATGCAGGCCGAGGCCGGCGATGTACTCGCCGAAGACATTCTTGAGCCGCTCGGGCGGAAACGCGACCGGCACGTCGAAATCCGACTTGTATTCCGTCAGGCTGACAAAACTGCCCAGCTGCGGCACATAGTGACGCTCGAAGCCGTCGAAATCAGGTTCGATGAACGGTCGGGTTATCTGGCGGGCGCGGTCCGAGCGGTAATTCATGAAGACAATGACGTCGCCATCCTCGACATGCACCGGCTCGCTACCCGGCGGCAGGATGCGCGTCCCCTTGACGAATTCATCGGCCTCGCCGCGCGCATAGGCCATTTCCAGTGCGCTCAGCGCATTCTCTGCCTCGTACTGCGCCCGGGCCTCGGTGATCAGGTCATAGGCAGCCTGAATCCGTGGCCAGCGATGGTCGCGGTCCATGGCATAGTAACGACCGATGATCGAGGCAATCCGCCCGGCACCAAGCTCACGGAACTTGTCATCCATCGCCTGGAGAGATTCCCTGGCGCTGTGCGGCGGCGTATCGCGCCCGTCCAGAAAGGCATGCAGGAAGATCCGCTGCGCACCGCGCTGCACGGCGAGTTCGGCCATGGCATGGATGTGTTCTTCGTGGCTGTGTACACCACCCGGCGACAACAGCCCGAGCAGGTGTATCGCCTTGCCGTTTTCGACGGCCAGGTCCACGGCGTCGGTCAGGGTGTGATTGTTGAAGAAGGAGCCGGTCTTGATGGAGCGACTGACACGGGTGAATTCCTGGTAAACCACGCGGCCGGCACCCAGGTTAAGGTGACCGACCTCGGAATTTCCCATCTGGCCGGCCGGCAGGCCGACGGCGGCTCCGGAGGTACGAATCAGGGTGTGCGGGTAACGGTCCCATAACCGGTCCCACACCGGCTTGTGTGCCGCGGCAATGGCATTGTGTGCCGTGCTCTCGCTGTAACCCCAGCCGTCCAGGATAACCAGTACCATGGGTTTCGCCGGAGTGGCCTGGGAACCGGAGTGGTGTTGCTGTTCGTTCATAATATTTGGAATGAGTCTAATTCATAAGCACAAACAATGCCACAGGCCAGGTGGTGCGCCCATGAGGATCATACGGAAATGTGGCAACAGGCGTGACATTACCTATAGCCCAAACGGCTTATTATTGTATAATGTTTTATTAATGATTGCAGTAACATAAAACATTCAGGGGGCTTAGGGGACACTCAAATGAATATGACCAGCGATCTGTTGATTTCGCGCGACGAAGACATCGACCGGGCGTCGCGCTCCCTGAAGGCCATGTCCCACCCCTTGCGGCTGAAGATCCTGTGCACACTCGGTGACCAGGAAGTCAGCGTTCAGGACATCGTGGAAAGCGTCGGTACATCGCAAAGCAATATATCCCAGCACCTCGCCATCCTGCGCGACAAGGGTATCCTCGCCTCACGCAAGGACGCCAACCGTGTCTATTACCGTGTCGGCGATTCGCGCACCCTGCGCCTGATCGGAATGATGCGCGAGGTGTTCTGCGAGCACGGTTGACCGTTGTTAACGGTTCCGCAACACCGTCTAAGTAAGGCGGCCCGCCGCATCCAGGGCACAGCATCGCATTGACCCAGGCATGGATTTTAACCAACTCAGCGAATTCGTCACCAACCACCTGCTGCTGGTCATGGCCTTTGTTATCCTGCTGGCCATGCTGCTTGGTGGCGAGCTCAGGCGCCGCATCAGCGGCGTCCAGTCCGTCACACCGGTCGAGGCCACGCGACTGCTCAATCATGACAACGCCATCATGATTGATATGCGCAGTGACAAGGAATACCGCGATGGCCATATCGTGAACGCCGTGCACATGCCGGCTAAAGACCAGGCCATCGACGCGAATCTCGACAAGTACCGCGACCGCCCCCTGATTGTCTACTGCAACAGCGGCAATCAATCGACACAGCTGTGCGGCAAGCTGCGCAAGCAGGGCTTCGAGCCCGTATACAACCTCAAGGGCGGTGTACTGGCATGGCAGCGTTCCGAACTGCCGTTGACCAGGGGCAAATAAGACAGGCGCTGCCCGCAACCGCTACCCAGACAGAATCCAGACAAGGAAATACGCCATGGCCGATGAAGCACAGTCCGCAAACCAGGGGGGTAATGACGGCAAGGCCATCATCCCGCAAAAGGTCTACCTCAAGGATGTCTCTTTCGAAACACCCAACTCACCCGACATCTTTACCCGTGAGTGGCAACCCAAGCTCGGTGTCGACATCGACAGCCAGACCGCCAGCGTCGCCGAGGACACCTGGGAAGTGGTGCTGACGATCACCGCCACGGTCAAGGTGGGCGAGGCCACGGCATTCCTGGCCGAGGTACACCAGGCCGGTATCTTCACCCTCAAGGGCTTTGAACCGGAACGGCTGCAGCGCCTGCAGAATGTCTATTGCCTGAGGACACTCTACCCCTTCGCCTGTGCCGCCCTCTCGGACCTGGTGACCCGGGGCGGCTTTCCCCAGCTGGTGCTGGCACCGATGAATTTCGAGGCCCTCTATGAAAAGCGCCAGCAACAGGCAGCGGCGGACGAAGCGGGTTCAGCCCGGCATTGATAGCGGCGGGCGTGAGCACCTGGACCGGCTGCAAACAGGGGGGGCGGTGACACAGTCACCGATCAGCGTACTGGGTGCCGGCTCCTGGGGCACGGCACTGGCCATTCGCCTCGCCGTCAATAACAACAGCACCTGGCTGTGGGGCCACGAACCGGAGGTCATGGCCACGCTGGCGCGCGAGCGCCAGAACCACCAGTTCCTGCCGGGCAAGACCTTTCCCGAATCCCTGTCGATCGAGGCCGACCTGGCGCAAGCCATCCGCCAGGGCCGGGATCTGCTGATCGCCGTGCCCAGCCACGCCATGCGCGAGGTCCTGACCCGGGCCGCACCTGCGCTGGAGAGCGGCAGCCGCATTGCCTGGGCCACCAAGGGTCTGGAAAGCCGCAGCGGCAAGTTCATGCACGAGGTCCTGGAAGAGGTGCTGGGTACACGCTATCCGGCGGCCGTGCTGTCGGGACCGACCTTTGCACAGGAGGTCGCTGCCGGGCTGCCTACCGCATTGACAGTTGCCTCGAACAATCCGTCCTTTGCCAACGACCTTGCCAACCGGCTGCACGGCGAGACCATGCGCGTCTACACCAGCGACGACATCATCGGCGTGCAGCTCGGCGGCACCGTCAAGAACGTGCTGGCCGTCGCGGCCGGCATCAGCGATGGCCTGCAACTCGGTGCCAACAGCCGCGCCGCCCTGATCACGCGCGGCCTGGCGGAAATCATCCGCCTCGGCGACGCCCTGGGCGCACGCCGGGAAACCCTGATGGGGCTCGCGGGGGTGGGCGACCTGATACTCACCTGCACCGACGACCAGTCACGTAACCGGCGCCTGGGCCTGGCGCTCGGTCGCGGCACACCCGTGGAGATCGCCGTCCGGGAAATCGGCCAGGTCGTCGAGGGCTTCAACACCGCGCGCGAGGTCGTACAGCTGGCCGGCAACAACAAAGTCGACATGCCGATCTCGGAACAGGTGTTCAGGGTACTGCACGAGGGCCTGCCTCCAGGAGAGGCGGTTCACAATCTGCTGACCCGTGAGATCAAGGCGGAGTCGCACTATGGTAAAAAAGGTCAGTACCACTGGAGGAATAAAAGGGACTGTCCCCTTTACTCAGACGAAACCCTGCTGGCGCCACGCCTCGTAGACAATCACCGCCACACTGTTGGAAAGATTCAGGCTGCGGCTGGTCTCGCGCATCGGCACCCGCAACACCGCGTCCAGCCCGCTCCCCTGCAGCACGCTGTCCGGCAGGCCGCGAGTCTCCGGACCGAATAGAAAGGCATCGCCAGGCCGGTAGTCGACCCTGTCATAGCGGCAGCGTCCACGGGTGGACACCGGCCACAGGCGCACCGGCTTCACCTGCGCCCGGAAGTCGTCCAGGGAATCGTGTACCGCCAGCGTGGCCCATTCGTGATAGTCCAGCCCCGCACGGCGCAATTTGCGGTCTTCCAGGTCGAAACCCAGCGGCCTGATCAGGTGCAGTGCGCTGCCGGTATTGGCGCAAAGGCGTATGATATTGCCCGTATTGGGTGGAATCTCGGGCTGATATAAAACGACATGAAACATCTGTCAACCTGCAAGGCCATGGATTGATGACGGAACCTTCTGCAACTGAACAACATAAACTCGCCATCGACTTCTGCGGGCTGTCCCTGGCCACGCCGCTGGTGCTGCTGTCAGGCTGCGTCGGTTTCGGCGAAGAATACACACGCGTGTCCGGCTTTTCCAACCGGGACGCCGGTGCCGTGTGTCTGAAGGGCACCACGCTGGAACCCAGGCTGGGCAACCCCCCTCACCGGGTAGCCGAAACCCCGATGGGCATGCTCAACGCCATCGGCCTGCAAAACCCCGGCGTTGATCACGTGGTCAACGAAATCCTGCCGGTGCTCGATTTCGACGAGACCCGGTTCATCGCCAACGTGTCCGGCTCGACAGTGGAGGAATACGCGGAGGTCACCCGCCGTTTCGATGACTCGCCGATCGACGCCATCGAGATCAACATCTCCTGCCCGAATGTGAAGGAAGGCGGCGTGGCCTTTGGCAACGATCCGGACATGTCGGCACGCGTCGTGGCTGCCTGCCGCGCCGTGACCAGCAAGCCCCTGATCACCAAGCTGTCCCCCAACCAGACCGATATCGCTGACAACGCCCGTCGCTGCATCGAGGCCGGCAGTGACGGCTTTGCCGTGATCAACACCCTGATGGGAATGGCCATCGATATCAACACGCGCACCCCGGTCATCGGCAACAACCAGGGCGGACTGTCCGGGCCGGCGATCAAGCCCGTGGCCCTGCTCAAGGTGCAGCAGGTCTACCAGGTCTGCAAGCCACACAACATCCCCATCATCGGCCAGGGCGGCGTGACCACAACGGAGGATGCCATCGAGTTCCTGATCGCCGGAGCCAGTGCCGTCGGCGTAGGAACCGCGCTGTTCTATGACCCGCTGGTGTGTAGCAAGATCAACCGGGGTCTGCTCGACTACCTGCAACTACACCAACTGGCCGGTATCCCGGCGCTCACCGGCAGCCTGGTACTCAACGACCACAGTGCCGCTCCCTGCTGCGGCAGCTGAGTCCAGCTCAGACCGGCCCGTTGAGGCCGAGTTCCTTGAGCTTGCGCGTCAGGGTGTTCCGCCCCCAGCCCAGCAGGCGTGCCGCCTCCTGGCGCCGCCCGCCGGTGTGCTGCAGCGCCGTCTCGATCATGATGCTCTCGAAAACCGGCAGCGCTTCTTTCAGCAATTGTTTACGGTTGTCGGCAAGCTGCTGATAAGCCCACTGGCGCAGTAACTGCTGCCAGTCGGCACCGGCAATTGCGGCAGAACCGGTCTCACCCAGCAGTTCATCGGGTAAGTCCTCGACCCGGATCTCCTGTGCCGGTGCCATTACCGTCAGCCAGCGGCACAGGTTTTCCAGCTGGCGCACATTGCCGGGCCAGTCCAGCGACATCAGGATTTTTTCCACCTCAGGTCGCAACACCTTCGACTCGACTGCAAGTTCCTGTGCGGCCCGACCCAGGAAATGCCGCATCAGCAACGGGATATCCTCGCGGCGCTCGCGCAGCGGCGGTATGTGCACCCGGATCACGTTGAGCCGGTGAAACAGGTCCTCGCGGAAATCGCCGTCTTTCACGCGTTGTTCCAGGTCCTGGTGTGTCGCTGCGATAATGCGCACATTGACCTGCTTGGGTGTGTGCGCACCCACCGGATAGAACTCACCGTCGGCGAGCACCCGCAACAGGCGGGTCTGGAGTTCTGCAGGCATGTCGCCGATCTCGTCCAGCATCAGGGTGCCGCCATTGGCCTGTTCGAAACGGCCGGTACGTCGGCTTTGCGCACCGGTAAACGCGCCGCGCTCGTGCCCGAACAGTTCAGACTCCAGCAGGTCGCGCGGTATGGCTGCCATGTTCAGCGCGACAAACGGCTTGTCGGCACGTTCGCTGTGGCGGTGCAACGCCAGCGCCACCAGTTCCTTGCCGGTACCGGATTCGCCGTTGATCAAAACCGTTGCATTCGAATGCGACAGGCGTCCGATGGCACGAAACACCTCCTGCATGGCGGGCGCCTTGCCGATGATCTCGGGTGATTCCTGTTCGATCTGTGATACGACCTCGTGCTGTTGCTGCTCACGCAATTCCAGCGCCCGGCGGGCAAGTGCAATCGCCTCGTTCACATCGAAGGGTTTCGGCAGGTACTCGAAGGCCCCGCCCTTGTAGGCGGACACCGCGCTGTCGAGATCGGAGTGCGCCGTCATGATAATCACCGGCAACTCCGGGTACAGGCCATTGATCCTGTCGAGCAATTCCAGTCCGTCCATGCCCGGCATGCGAATGTCCGAGATGATTACCGCGGGCTCTTCGTACTGCAGGGCGTCGAGCGCGCTCCCGGCATCCTCAAATGCCTTCATCGCCAGGCCGGCCTTCTGCAGCGCCTTTTCCAGCACCCAGCGTATGGAGTTGTCATCATCAATGACCCAGATTTTCCCGTTATGATTCATTGCTTGCTGTCCAGTGGTAATAAAATTGTAAACACAGTTTCACCCGGCTTGCTGTTGCATTCAATCAATCCCTGGTGACGACTGACCAGAGACTGGGCGATGGAAAGACCGAGACCGGTACCCTGGCTGCGGGTGGTGATCATCGGGTAAAAGATCTTTTCACGCAGGCCTTCGTCAATACCGGGACCGTTGTCGATGACCTGGATACAGGCCACCAGGCGGTGCAGGCGATTGCCGATATTGAACTGGCGCTGCACCCGCGTGCGCAGTGTGATTTCGCCTGCACCTTCCAGCGCCTGGGCGGCATTGCGCACTATATTGAGTATGGCCTGCAGCATCAGATCGGGATCGGCCTCCACGTCCGGCAGGCTGGGATCATAATCCTGGTGTATTGCCAGGTCGCCCCCTGCTTCCACGCGGACAAGTTCACGTACCCGTTCCAGGATGATGTGGATATTCGTGCTCTGCATGTTGGGGATGTCATTGGGACCCAGCATCCGGTCCATCAGATTCTGCAGGCGATCCGCCTCGCCGATAATGATCTGCGTGTATTCCCTGAGAGCGGCATCCCCGATTTCCTGTTCCAGCAACTGGGCGGCACCGCGCAGGCCGCCCAGCGGGTTCTTGATTTCGTGGGCCAGTCCCCGAAGCAGTGCGTGGGTGGCTTCCTGCTGCGTGATCAACTGCTCTTCCTGCTCGATACGCAAGTGATGATCGACCTTGCGCAGTTCCAGCATGACACCGTTTCTCTGCCCCGGCAGGGTGATCGGCGAATGGGTGCAGTTGACGATCAGGGTGCGCTGGTCAGGCAACTCCAGTTGGCAATTGCGCTGGTTGACGACGTTACCGCTGTCCATGGCTCCGCACAGATGCTCGCTCACCGTTTCGGCATTCTTGATGAGTTCCCGGACCGACTTGCCGTATGCGCTGCGCGCGCTGGTGGCCAGCAACACCTCACCCGCCGGGTTGAGATAGCGCAGCCGGAACTGGCCATCGAAGACCAGCAGCGCGGTGCTCAGGTTGTCCAGTAACCGTTCGGAGCGGATTTCGGGGAAGTGCTCAAGGCCAGCCATGGGGGGGATAATGCAAAAACCAAACCATAATTCAGACGGCGCGGAGGGCCCGGTGCCAGCAAGGCAAACACCTGTAAAAACAGGTAGATGCCAACCGGCAGAGGGGCCGGATCCGGGGGCCGCGGGAAATCACGGCCCCAGTATGCACCAAGTTGGTGCAGGTGTCACGGGAAGTGAGGGTTTGCGGGCAGGCTACTGGCGGCTGGGGAGGTTGACCGATTCGCGGTGCATGTGAAAGACCACCGTATCGGTGCTGATGACCGTATCACCCTGGGCATCGACCACGCTGGCGGACAGAAGGTGGGAGCCCCGGTTCAGGTCGGTAAAACTGACAGTGGTGCCGGCGACCGGCTTACCGTGGGGCGCATCATCCAGGTAAAACTGGATCCGGTGACCCAGGCGGGTCTTCAAAACGGGCTGCAATGACACGCTCGCCGTCAGGGCCCCGAGGTTATTGCGCACCGTGGCATCATCCTCCGGGGCAGTGAACACCATGTTCTGATACAGGCTCTTTGGCGGCTGCTTCTGTTCCGCGCTACCGGTAGGGGCGCGTGTACTTGCCGGTGGCGACTTGTAGGTCGACAGCTCCGGCAGCTGCATCTGTTCCGCTCCCGGTCCTGGTTGATCGGAAAAGACCACCTCGCCGTCGGCCGTCGTGGATCTGTAGATCTCGGCCTGCGCCACGCCCGTGAACAGCACCAGAAAAATGACTAAATATCTCATAAAACCACCATAGCCCCGACATGGCAGCGATGCAAGACTGTTCATCTGTAATTTGATTCCTTTTGTCGGCTCCAGTGCCACATCCTTGCAAAAAAAATTATTCACCGCAGAGACGCCGAGATCGCAGAGCATAAAAAAAGGAGACTACACACCGCAAAGGCGCAAAGAACGCAAAGGTAAAAACATAAATTATTGCTAAAAACACCGAGCCGGGGAACGACAAAGATGCGGTCATTCATGAAACCTGAAGTATGGTTTTTTTAACATGAATTGTGTTTAAGCTTTGCGTTCTTTGCGCCTTTGCGGTGAATGATTTCGGGTATTTCTCTGCGATCTCGGCGTCTCTGCGGTGAATATGTTGTTTATATTT
>Ga0224512_10004537_pt1 | contig 11688 bp, 7 predicted proteins | sample SF_May12_sed_USG_4_FD_169103 | JGI IMG/M metagenome (GOLD analysis project Ga0224512, IMG submission 169103) | Sediment microbial communities from San Francisco Bay, California, United States - SF_May12_sed_USGS_13 | ecosystem: Environmental > Aquatic > Marine > Sediment | place: USA: California... | reverse complement strand
CGGTCGAGACATCCACAACCGTGGGCACGGGACCTACCTGTTCCGGTGGGTCGACGGCGCATGGCGGGTCGTGCACACGCAGTCGGCGAGCTCGCCCGTGCGGTAGGGCTGGATTGGCTTTCCGACGCGTCGTCACCGGGCCCCCAGCCTCCTGAGCGCCTCGTCCAGCTGTGACCGGTAGGTCGCCCGGTCCCCGGGCCTCACCCACGCGTTGCGTTCGTCGATCCTCCGCCAGATCTCGTCGATGACCTGGGCCAGGAAGCCGGCCGAGGATCTCGAGGCCTCGTTGGGCGGCGTGTCGGCGAAATACACCGGCGTCGTGTGCGCGAAGGCGTAATTGTCTCCCGAGTAGCGGGCCTTCCCGCCTCGAGCGCGCACGGCGACCCAGCGGGCGCCCTCGACCGGCACCGTCGTCGACACCTCGAGCCGACGTCCCCCGTCCTCGACGTGAATCTCCCGAGCCACGGAGCCGTCGACGATGACCTGGACGACGTCGACCGGAGCGATCGACACCAGGTCGATGTCGATGCTCACCTCCGAGCGCGGAGGGAGCTCCGAGCCGGGCTCGCGACCGTCGATCATGGCGAACAGGAGCGGGCCGTTCGTCGCGACGGTGCGACCGGCGCGCACGGCTTCGATCCAGTTCCTCCACGTGAGCGGGCCGTCGAGCCGGGCGTATGTGCGCGCGGTGCCACCGGACGGATCCCGCCAGACGTTGGAGAAGTTGTCCGTGCCTCCGGTGGCCGGCAGCCGGACACCGACGTTGAGCATGTGGTAGTACATCTCCGCGCTCGCCAGCTCGTCCGATGCGATCGAGACGACGTCGTAGAAGTCGCCCCGGCCGAGGAGCGCATGGATCGGGATGTCCGATTGGGCTGCGCGTCCGGGTGTGCTCGCGCTCGCACTGTCCGGCGTGTAGGGGTGTAGGAAGCCACCGATGCCCCCGAGCGCGCGTATGCTGTCGAGGTACATCAGCTTCAGCCCGTCGGCGGGATACGGCGTGTTCGTCGCGCCGCCGATGAGCGGCATGATGAACTCGTCCACGCCGAGCAGGCCGACGTGGCCGAACGAGCCGCGAAATTCCTGCGTGTAGCGCAGGATGTAGTCGTCGGTCGAACCGGCCCAAGCGTCGCCCGTGAGGTCGCTCCACCGGCCCATGATCTTGGTGCCGTCCATGTGGATCAGGTCGTTCGCGACGTGCAGGTCGTCGGCGCGCTGCCAGTCGAAGAACTCCTGTTGCGTGATGCCGTAGCGGCCCTCGTGCAGGTCGTGCACGTGGGTGTCGCCGGAGACCCAACGCGACGCGCCTGGATCGGCGAGCCGTTCAAGCCGGAGCTCCACGGTGACGGTGCGCCCCGCGACGGCCTCGACCGTCTCGTCGGCAGGAATCCACTCGAAGCCCCGTAAGGCCTCGACCCGCACCGCCCCGGCGGGAACGGTGACCTCGAATTCCCCGGAGGAGTGGAAGTAGTGGATCTCGTTGGCGGGGCTGACGCGATGAAAGGCACCGTCTGGCACGTATCCGCGCCCGTCCACCGCGAGCAGCTGGATGCGCGCCGGAACGGTGCCTCCGTTCGGGCCGACGACGCGTCCCCGCACGGTCGCGGTCTCGTACATGGGAGACAGGCGCGCCGGCATGATCCTCTGCCATGAGCGGTGTCCGTCGCCGAAGCGGGACGTGACCCAAAGCGCGGTCGGCCCTTCGTGGTTGCTCACGAAGGCCACCCGCTCGCCGTCGGGACTGATCGCCGGCGCGAACTCGTCGAGCGGTTCGGCGGTCAGGCGGACGCGGTTGCCTCCCGTGGCTGGGACCGTGGCGAGGTCGTACGAGCCCGCCGCATCGGATGCGAAGACGAGCGCGGAGCCGTCGGGCGTCCATGCAGGCGCCGGGCGGTAGCTCGTCTCCTCGTAGTGGACGAGCGTCGGCTCACCACCTGCCATGGGCACCGTCCAGATACCCCCGCTTCCGAGTCGTCCTCTGACTCCGGAGATGTAGGCGAGCGTCGCCCCGTCCGGCGAGACGGCCGGCTGGAACTGGTTGCCGGGACCCGCGACGAGCGGCCCGATCGCTCCCGTCTCCAACTCGTAGCGCAGGATGTCGAATCCACCCCCGCTCGCGGAGGCGAAGACGATGTAGCGCCCGTCGGGCGTCCAGGTGGGTTGGACGTCTACGCCGGCTTCGCCGGTGAGCCGCGTATAACCCGTGCCGTCGGCGCGCACCAGGCCGATGTCCATTTCGCCGTCGGTGTCCACGGCGAACGCGAGCGATTGACCGTCCGGGCTCCAGGCGGGCTCGAAATGGTAGCCGGGGCCGCGGGTGACGGCCCGGGCGTCGGCCGAACCCAGGCGCTGGATCCAGATGTCTCCGCGCATGGAATACGCGACGGACGATCCGTCGGGGTGCCAGTCCGGGTCGATGGGGCCGCTCGTCACCGCGGGAAGCATGTGGTTCTCGACCCGGGTCGAGAGGCCGTAGCGCGGGAGCTGGGCGTGAGCGGCCGACGTGGCGCCGAGAAGCGAGACACAGACAAGCACGGCGGGGTGCCTCATGGGTCGGTGCCCTCTCCAAAGAGAAAGAAGTCGCAGAGCGGGTCGGTCGTGGCGTTCACACCGGCACTCGCGAGCATGATCCGACGGAAGCGGTCGCCCGTCAATTTCTCTCGGGGGATCCGCGCAGATCTCCGTGGCCGCACGGGTAGCGGACTCGGCCTCTCCACGTCGACTCGGTGAACGCACCGGGCACCGCCGCCCTTCGGCCGGCGCGGATACTAGATTCCTTGCATCGGGAGGCCCGGCTCCCGACGGAACCCGACCCAGGGAGAACCCAGTGAACAAGACGATCGAGGCGGCACTCAACCAGCAGATCAACGCCGAGCTGCATTCGGCCTACACGTATCTGGCGATGTCGGCCCACTTCGCCGAGAAGGACTTCGACGGATTCTCGACTTGGATGCGGATGCAGGCCCAGGAGGAGCTCGCGCATGCCATGAAGCTCTACGACTACGTCCTCGAGCGTGGAGGCCACGTGGCTCTGGAGACCGTGGCGGCGCCGGCGAAGAAGCTCGGGACACCGCTGAAGATCTTCGAGACGGCCCTTGCCCATGAAAAGAAGATCACCGGCATGATCCACGATCTGTACGAGCTGGCCAGGAAGAACAAGGACTACGCCACTGAGAATCAACTGAACTGGTTCGTGACGGAGCAGGTCGAGGAAGAGGACAGCGCCGGTCGGGCAGTCGAGCAGCTCAAGCGGGCCGGAGACAACATGTCGGCGCTGCTCATGCTCGATCAGCAGTTCGGGGCGAGATCGTCCGAATAGCATTCGGGCAGGCCGAGGGGCGTCGGCCAGGCGCACCGGCGCCCACGGTGGGGCGCTAGCCCCGACGTTGGCCCGCGGGCCTCCTACACCGCGCCTGCGCCGGTCGGATCGGGCGCGGCCTGCAGGACCTCCGCGGAGGCCTGGTCCGCGTACTGCTCGAAATTCTTGATGAACATCGATGCGAGCTTGTGTGCGGTCGCGTCGTATGCGTCGGTGTCGGTCCACGTGCTGCGTGGATCGAGGACCGCGGACGGAACGCCAGGTACCTCGGTGGGCATCGACAGACCGAATACCCCGTCCTTCTGGTACTCCGCTTCCCGGAGGTGGCCCCCGAGGATCGCGTCGATGATGGCCCGAGTGTACTTGAGCTCGAAGCGGCTGCCCACACCGTGTGGGCCTCCCGTCCAACCCGTGTTCACCAGCCACACGTCGACGTCGTGCTTGCGGATCTTCTCCGCGAGCAGCTCCGCGTACACCGTCGGGTGGAGGCTCAGGAACGCGGCACCGTAGCACGCCGAGAAGTTCGGGACCGGCTCGGTGACGCCCACCTCGGTGCCGGCCACCTTCGCCGTGTATCCACTGATGAACTGATACATCGCCTGCTCGGGGGTGAGCTTGCTCACCGGAGGGAGCACACCGAAGGCGTCACATGTCAGGAAGATGATGTTGCTGGGGTGCCCTCCGATGCAGGGGATCTTGGCGTTGTCGATGTACTCGATCGGGTACGAGCAACGCGTGTTCTCCGTGATGCTGACATCGGAGTAGTCGACCTCGAACGTCTCGGGATCGAAGCCCACGTTTTCGAGCACCGACCCGAACCGGATGGCCTTGTAGATCTCCGGCTCGCCCTCCGGGCTCAGATCGATGGTCTTGGCGTAGCAGCCCCCCTCGAAGTTGAAGACGCCGTCATCGCTCCAGCCGTGCTCGTCGTCTCCGATGAGGTGGCGATTCGGATCGGCTGACAGCGTCGTCTTGCCTGTTCCGGACAGGCCGAAGAAGAGAGCGACGTCACCCTCGTCGCCCTCGTTGGCGGAGCAGTGCATGCTCAGGACGCCCTTCTTGGGAAGCGTGTAGTTGAGCACGCCGAAAATGCCCTTTTTCATTTCGCCGGCGTACTCGGTGCCGAGAATGACCATCTCCCGAGTCTTGAAGTTGACGTTCACGCTCGTGCGCGAGCCGACTCCGTCGAGGCTAGGAATCGCGGGTAACTGGCCGGCGTTGAAGATCACCCAGTCCGGCTCTCCGAAATCCGCCAGCTCCTCGGGGGTCGGCCGGATGAGCATGTTACGCATGAAGAGCGCGTGGTATGCTCTGGTGCAGATCACCCGGACCTTGAGACGATGCTTCGGGTCCCACCCCGCGAAGCCGTCGATCACGTAGATACGATCGCGGCAGTTCAGGTAGTTGATGGCGGCTTGCTTGTTGAGCTCGAATGAAGCCTCGGGGATCGGGCGGTTGACGTCGCCCCACCAGATGTCGGCCTTCGTCGTCTCTTCCTCGACGATGCGCTTGTCTTTCGGAGAGCGTCCCGTTTTGGGCGCCGAGAACGCCATCAGCGCGCCGTTGTTCGCCAGCGCGTATCGCTCCAGGGGCACAGCGAGGGAGTAGAGCTTCGCCACGGATGGGTTTCGGTAAATGTGATAGCCGACGATGGAGTGGTTCGTCGTTTCACCGGTGATGCCGTACGAGGCCAGATCGAAGCTCACGGGCCTATGCTCCTTGCGGGTCGGGGTTTCGGGTGCGGTGCGTCCGTTGAGTATACAAACTAGGAATCAGGCCGTTCGACAGCCCCCGTGGAAGCAGAGCTGCTCAGCGCCCAGCCGTCAGCCTCTCAGCCAGAGCCCGCAGACGCTCCCGGGCCCTCTCGTCGTACGCCTGCTGGTTCGCGCGAGTCGGGGTCGTCTGATTGAAATAACCTCCGGTTCCGAGATCGTCTCCGTCGATGAGGTGCATCACCGCATCGACCCCGTCGTGGACGCTGCTGCGCACGCGGGCGCCCCGTTCCAACACCATGTCCGTGTCCATCATGGACGCCGGATGGACCGCGTTCGTGCTGACGCCACTCCCTGCCAGCTCCTCGGCCAGATCGAAGGTGAACATGATCTGGGCGAGCTTGCTCTGCGCGTATGCGCGACCGTCAGTGTAGTCGTCGTCCAGCATCACGTCGTCGAAGTCGATCGGTCGTTGGGCGGCGGACGAGACGTGGACGATTCGGGACGGGGCGCTCCGCCGCAGGAGCGGAAGAAGCTCTCGCGTGAGTAGGAAGCTGGAGAGGTAGTTGACCTGGAAGTGGAGCTCGTACCCGTCGTCGCTCAGTTGGCGGGGGCCTTGCAGCCAGATCCCGGCGTTGTTGACGAGCACGTCGAGCCGATCGTAGTCACGCCGTATTGCGCGTGCGAGGGCCCGGACCGCGTCGAAGGAACCGAAGTCGGCAAGGTACAGGCGCGCGCTCCCGCGACCGCCGGCTTCGATTTCGGCCACGAGCTCCATCCCCCGATCCGCACTCCGCCCGTGGACGACGACGTGGTCTCCGCGTGCGGCGAGAGTCCGCGCTACCTCCCTTCCCAGCCCGCCCGTGGAGCCAGTGACGAGGACCACCCGTTGACCATCGGTCGGCGAGCGGCCCGCGACCGGCTCGAGCTCCTGTCCCGAGGAGGCGAGGGGCGCGGCAAGGCTCGTGGCGAGCAGCGCCATAGATACTCGTGCGATCCGGATCATGAAGGGACTCCTTGCGCGAACAATCCCACGAAAAGCCCGAGACACCGATGCCCCGGCTGGCCGCAACATCCTGCCGCGTCGAAGGGTCGGCAAGCGGGACGCGCCCACCGCTCATGAGCTGCCGGGGTCGAATCGCGCCGCTGTGCGGGCCCTCGGTGAGGGGCCGTCGGGACGTCGGATCGGCTTGCCCCACCAAGGACCGTACCGGATACTGATCGGGGCCCGTGTCCGACCCGATCACCAAAAGGGGCCCCATGAATCGAGCAGCCTTCGGGCTCGCGGGCGGAGCTTCCGTACTGTCGATCCTCGGCATCGCTTCGGCGTGTCTGGAGCAGGCCGCGCCGGTCGCTGATGCGGCGGCCGGTCCCCCGATCTTCGAGGTCGACCCGTTTTGGCCGCGACCGCTTCCGAATCATTGGATCTTGGGCTCGGCGATCGGTGTGTCCGTCGATTCAAGGGACCATGTGTGGATCATCCACCGCCAGGACACCTTCGATGAGCGCACCGAGATCAACGCCGTGGCTGACCCTCCCACGGCGGAGTGCTGCGCACCCGCTCCTCCGGTGCTCGAGTTCGATCCGGACGGCAACCTCGTGGGCTCCTGGGGCGGCTCGAGTGACGAGTACGATTGGCCGCAGTCGAACCACGGCATCACCGTCGACCACATGGACAACGTGTGGATCGGTGGCAACGGGGAGAACGACTCCCACATCCTGAAGTTCACGCGCGCCGGTGACTTCCTGCTTCAACTCGGCGAGCCGTTCATGCGGAGCGGCAGCAACCATCCGGAGAACTTCTGGCGTGTCGCGGAGGTCAACATCGACCCCGAGGCGAGCGAGGTGTACGTCGCCGACGGCTACGGTAACAAGCGGGTCGCCGTGCTCGACGTCGAGACCGGAGAGATGAAGCGCTACTGGGGTGCGTACGGCAACGCCCCGGATGACGCTCCGATCCCGGCCTACAGCCCGGACGACCCACCAGCTCAGCAATTCAGGAGCCCGCTCCACTGCACCGCGCTCTCGCATGACGACCTCGTGTATGCGTGCGACAGGGCAAGCGACCGTATCCAGGTCTTCCAGCCAGACGGCACCTTCATCCGTGAGGCGTTCATCGCACCGGAAACGCTCGGCTCCGGTTCTGCGTGGGACATTGCCTTCTCACACGATCCCGGCCAGCGCTTCATCTACCTCGCCGACGGCTCCAACAAGAAGGTGCACGTGCTCGACCGGGAGTCTTTGGAGGTCGTGTCCACGTTCGGCGGCGGGGGCCGCCAGGCCGGTCAGTTCTACGGCGTTCACAGCATCGCGGTCGATTCGCGCGGCAACGTCTATACGACGGAGACCTACGAGGGCAAACGGGTGCAGAAGTTCGTCTTCCGTGGCTTCGGTGCGGCGGGCAGTGGAGAGCAGGGACCGGCCTGGCCGAGGGCGGAGGGAAGATGAGGTGAGCGACTCGCCCGATCGACCAGAGCGAAGGAAGCGCAACCTTCGGGATACGCAGTTGTGGGAGCGTGACCTGAACGGGTACGCCGTATGTCCGTGGTGCGCCGCGATGGTATACGCAGCGCGGGCCGACCTCCATCAGCAGAATTGTGGAGCCGCGCAACCCGAGCGCCGTGCTGAGGACAGGTAGCCGGCGCCTGAGCCGCCTCTTCCTCGCCCGGTCCTAGAGTGACTCGGCCATGTCGGCCAACCCCGCGCCCTGCTTCCTGAGGCGGTATCCGACATAGAGGAGCCCGGCCGAGCCGACATGTGCGGCGACACCGGCCGGAACGGCCCAGCCGTACAGGAAGACACCGACGATGGCGAGGAGCACGGCGCCCGCGATCAGGCCCCGGCTCCAACTCCGCACCATTGCTCGCACCTCCTGAGGACTGCGACCCGCGACGGCGTCCACGGCTCGTTTTTGAGCCCACGAGGCGTCTTTCCCGAGCTGAGCCTTCGCCCTCTGCTTCTTGAGATGTGCAGGCTCTTTCCCGGGCCTGAAGCCCTTCACCGGGCGCCGAGGCCCGCCCCGCTTCTTCGCCGCCATGAGGTGTTGATTCCTTTCGAGTCGAGTGACGCGATCGCCCGCGAGACTACACCGTTCCACGACAATGGTATCGACGTCCCCGCCGAACGCCGACCCCGCGTACGGGTAGCCCCAAGTCGTGAGATTCTTCTACCAGCCGCGCGACCGGCGCGGCAACCCGCTGCCCCCCGTGCGGGAGCGTCTGGCCGCCTTCCGCTACATCCCGCCCTTCCTGCGCATGGTATGGGCGACGAAACCGTCGTACGGCGTCGGAATCGTCGTCCTGCGGACGATCAACGCGTTCTTGCCCCTCGCGATGCTCTGGGTGGGCAAGCTGATCATCGACGGGGTCGTCGCCAACGTCGGCGCCGCGAATCCGGATTGGACGCTTCTTGCGCAGTACATCGGCCTCGAGCTGGGGCTCGCGCTCGTCTCGGACATCCTCGGGAGGCTGACGAGCCTCCTCGAGAGCCTGCTCGGCGATCTCTTCTCGAACGAGATGTCGGTCCGGCTCATGAAGCACGCGTCCACGCTCGACCTCCAGCACTTCGAGGATCCCGAGTTCTTCGACAAGATGCAGCGGGCCCGGCGCCAGACGATGGGACGAATCGCGCTCATGTCGCAGACCCTGACGATGGGTCAGCAGTCGCTCACCCTGCTCTCGTTGTTGACCGCCCTGGTGGCGTTCAACCCATGGCTACTCCTCATTCTGGTCGTGGCGATCCTGCCGTCGTTCCTCGGAGAGACCGCGTACGCCGGCATCGCGTACTCGTTCATGTTCCAGTGGACGCCGCAGCGCCGCGAGCTCGACTACTACCGGTGGGTGGCCTCCGAGGTCGAGCCGGCGAAGGAGATCAAGCTCTTCGGCCTCTCCGACCACTTCATCGGCAAGTACTCCGACCTCGCCGATGAGTACGTCCAGGAGAACCGTCGCGTAGCCACGCACCGCGCTGCCACGGGTGGCGTTCTGACGTCGCTCTCCACGCTCGCCTACTACGGTGCCGTCGCGACCATCGTCTACGAGGCCGTGATCGGAGCGATCACCATCGGGTCGCTGACCTTCCTCATGGGCACCTTCCAGCGGAGCCGGGGCCTGATCAGCAGCATTCTCATGACGATCGCCCGTGCCTACGAGCAGGGGCTGCAGCTCAAGGATCTCTTCGATTTCCTCGCCGTCCGTCCGCAGATCAAGAACGTGGAGAACCCGCTTCGGTTGCCGGACCCGGTCCGCAGCGGCTTCGTCTTCGACGACGTGGGCTTTCAGTACCCGGACGCGGACGGGTGGGCCGTACGTCACGTCTCGTTCGAGATCCTGCCGGGCGAGCGCGTGGCCCTCGTGGGCGAGAACGGAGCGGGGAAGACGACCCTCGTGAAGCTGCTCACTCGGCTGTATGAACCGACCGAGGGGCGCATCCTCCTCGACGGAGTCGATTTGGCGGAGTATGACCTGTTCGAGCTGCGCCAGGCGATCGGGGTCATCTTCCAGGACTTCTTTCGCTACGACCTCACGGCGCGGGAGAACATCGCGGTCGGGCGGATCGAGCGGCGGGAGGACACGGACCGAATCGTGGACTCTGCCGAGAAGAGCATGGCGGCCGACGTCATCGAGCACCTGGACCAGAAGTACGATCAGATGCTGGGCCGCCGGTTCGAAGGCGGCGCGAACCTATCGGGGGGCGAGTGGCAGAAGATCGCGCTCGGGCGGGCCTACATGCGCGACGCCCAGCTGCTGGTGCTCGACGAGCCCACGGCGGCGCTCGATGCACGCGCCGAGCACCAGGTCTTCCAGCGCTTCACCGAGCTCACACAGGGCAAGATGGCCGTCCTGATCAGTCACCGCTTCTCGACGGTGCGCATGGCGGACCGGATCGTGGTGCTCGACGAGGGAAGGGTTCTGGAGGACGGAAGTCACGAGGAGCTGCTCGACTTGGATGGACGCTATGCGGAGTTGTTCAATCTGCAGGCGGAGGGGTACCGCTAGGGCCTTCATCTCCGAGGTGCGGAGGGCCGGTACGGGGCGGGCACCTCGAGGACGCTCATCCGGGCTCGAAATCCGCCGCTCGCCAAAGTGGCCCACTCTCGTAGTAGTCCCCGTTCGTCATCACGGCCGACACGCTCCGGATGTTCGAGAAGTCCACGAGCGGGTTTCCATCCAGGATCGCGATATCGGCCTCCTTTCCGACCTCGAGCGTCCCGGTCACTCGTTCCATTCCCATGGCGCGTGCCGGAATGACGGTGGCGGCTCGCAAGGCGTCGAGCGGCGTGAACCCGCCGAGTTCGTGGTACGCCTCCATCTCCCGATAGAGGCTGAAGACGGGCACCACGTTGTCCGTCCCCGCGACGATCGGCACACCCGCTCGATGGAACGTCCCGATGATCTCCATCGCCATGCGTACGTCCTCGGTCATCTGCTCGGCCCGAAGCGGATCGACGCCCGGCAGGAATCTCTTGCCTTCCCATAGCTCGTAGGCGATGCGCGTGACGTCCGGCTCTACGGTTTCGACCGGCGTGCTACTCGGCAGGTTGCGAATGATGTCGAGCGAGATCGTCGGGTCCAGGACCACTTCGTGCTCCAGGAAGTGCGACGTCGCGCGGGCGATCCGGTCAGGACTGATTTCCCTGTCGAAGAGGTAGAGTCCACCGAGGTCGGCCACCGACTCGTCGGGGAACAGCACGGAGAGGAACAACGGTCGGTGATTGAACTGGTCCATGCCTCGTTCGACCGCCTCGACGGCGTTGCCTACCGCGCGCGGCACGTGCCCCGAGACGGTCATCCCCCGCGCATGGGCTTCCTCCGTCAGAACCGAAAGGACTTCGGGCTCGATCGCGGTGTAGATCTTGATTTGGTCGTAGCCTTCGTCGAAATACCTCGCCACGACGGCACGAGCCTCTTCCGGTGTGGTCGCGCGGATGACCCCGTTCCCGGTAATGCCCGCCCCGTCCACCATCCCGGCGAGCAGAATGTCCGGGCCCATCATCCCGTCGTCGGCGACTGCGTCTCTGAACGCCGTGGCGAACTCGAGCTCGTTGCCCAGGTCACGGATGGTCGTGATACCGCCGGCCAGGTACGCCGGCGCCCACTGGACCTGGTTCGCGTGTGCGTGCATGTCCCAGAGCCCCGGAATCAGCGTCTTGCCCGACACGTCGATCACCCTCGCGCCCGGCGGGATCTGCACCTCGGCGCGGCTCGCGATCTCGGTGATGCGGCCATCGGCGACGATCACGGTCATGTCGCTGCGTGTCGCGTCGCTCAGTCCGTCGACGACGTCTCCGCCAACGAGTGCAGTGACTTCCGTGCGCGTGCCTCGGAGGGACTCGGTGTAGCCGGCGAGCGTGCGCATCTGCTCCTCGACGTTGCCGGCTATGAAGAAGGGCAGGGCTTCTTCATAGCCCTCCCGGATCGCCTCTCTGAACTGCGTGTTGGCCTGAACGAGGGCGACCAGGTCGTTCGACGCGTTCAACCAGATCGTGCGGAGACCCCAGTTGATCCCCTCGACCACGTACCGGTCGAGCGGCCTCGCTGAATCACACTGCGCGAAGGCTCGGATCGACACGGGAGACTCGGTCGTCCTGGAGCTTCGGTTGGCCTCCACGGAGCTGCCAAGCGAGTTGGCGGCGCTGATCGACGGTGACGCCCGGGC
>Ga0224512_10004536_pt1 | contig 11688 bp, 12 predicted proteins | sample SF_May12_sed_USG_4_FD_169103 | JGI IMG/M metagenome (GOLD analysis project Ga0224512, IMG submission 169103) | Sediment microbial communities from San Francisco Bay, California, United States - SF_May12_sed_USGS_13 | ecosystem: Environmental > Aquatic > Marine > Sediment | place: USA... | reverse complement strand
GTTAAACGGGATGACATGGCCGCACACGAGTGTCGGATTCGGGGCGCCTCGTTGGCACGCTCCTCGCAGTTCCCACGCGGGCGGAAGCCAAAGTTAATCGCAGTCGGCGGGGGGGCGACGGTTCCTCGTCTCAGGGGTCCCGGCTCCGGCTCGGGACCCCACCTCCCCGCCACTCGCCCCGCGGAGCACCCCTCGAGATTGTGCCTCTGGTGGACGGACCGCCGCAACGGTCGTTGCGGAAATGCGGCGTATTGCTTGACATTCTTTGGCAGAAGTAAATATTTACTTTGTTAATTCCAGGAGCAGAACAACGTGGATCTCCCTCCCGAATCCCGCACCCCGGCACCGCGGCAACCCGCCGGCACTCGGCCCTACCGCTCCCGCCCTGAGCGGCGCCGGCAGATCGTCGACGCCACCATCGCCATCATCGCCGAGCAGGGGCTCGCGGCCTGGAAAACGGCCGAGCTGGCACGCCGCGTGGGGGTGTCGGAGCCGACCCTGTTCCGACACTTCGCTAATAAGGAGGAGATCCTCTCCGCCGCGGTGCAACGCGAGGCCGAGGCTGCCAGGGAACTGGTCCGGAACTATCGCGGCGCGGGCGACGCCCGGAGCCGTGCCGAGGGCTTGGTCGTCATGATCGTCGACTACTTCGCGGCGACCGGGGGCGGGCCGATCGTCATCCTCACCGGCCAGGTCATCCGCGTCTCGCCCGAGATTAGGCAGGACATTCTCGCCACGGTCCAACTGGTCCGCGACACATTCCACTCCCTCTTCTCCGAAGCGGTCCGCGAGGCAGGCAACCCACCCGGCGTCCACCCGGATAACTTGGCCGACCTGGCGATCGCCATCATCCAATCGTCCGCCCTCAGGTACGTCATGTCGCAACGGGCATATCCTCTGCGAGAACGCGCCGCGAGCATGCTCGGCGTACTGCGGCACGCGCTCGCCGGCGGACGAGGAGGTGCCTCATGACACTTCGGCTTCGCACCTGTAGCGCACTCGCTCTGGTGCTGCTCGCCTGGCCACGGCCAGAAAGGAACCTCGCGGCGCAAGCAGAACCTGCTTCCCCCCGCGACCGCCTCACGCTGATGATGGCCGTTGAACGGGCACTCACCGTGTTTCCAACCGTTGCGGCGGCCAGGGCGGGATACGACGCGGCCCAAAGCACCCTGGGTCAAGCCAAGGCCACGTGGTTCCCCACCCTGCAGCTCAGCGCCTCGGCGACCCGGTTCGAGCGGCCGATGGCGGTCACGCCGATTCACGGGTTCACTCCGGGAGTGCTTCCGTCTTTCGACGAGACCCTGATCCAGGGGGCGGCCACGCTGTCGTTCACCCTGTTCGATGGCGGCGCGCGTGGCGCCAGAATCGGCGCCGCGCGGCAGGCGGTCGGGGCGGCCCAGGCGTCCGTCACCGGAAGCGAGCAGGATCTGATCGCCTCGGTGGTCCGGACCTACGCCCAAGCGCTGGCCCAGCGGGAGACGCTCGCCGCGCACGACGAGCGGCTGCGGGCACTCGTGACCGAACACAGTCGGGCCGCGCAGTTCCTCGCGGCCGGACGGGGCGCCGAAGTCGCCGTCCTCCGCGCGGACGCGGCGGTGGCCGAAGCCACCGCGGTGCGGGTGTCATTGGCCGCCGAGTTGGACCTTTCGGTTCGGAACCTGGCGCGGCTCGTCGGCAGCCCGCCCGATTCGATCGCACCAGACGTGCTCTCGCCGGTCGTCCTGCGCGAATCCGACCTGCCGAGCCGTGCCGAGAGTCATACCCTGGCACTCGGGGCGAGCCCAGCGGTCGAGCGCGCGCGTCGCACCGTCGCCGCGGCCCGGGCCGGCGTCGGAGTGGCCAAGGGGGCGCGCTGGCCGGCACTTGCGCTGGTCGGGCGCTACATCGATCGCGGGAGCTCCCAGGGTGACTTCACCGGCGAGTGGGACGCCGGCGTTCAACTGTCCTATCCCATCTTCACCGGTGGAGCAATCAGCAACCACGTGTCCGAGGCGAAGGCTCGCTTGGCCGGCACGTCGGAAGAGTTGCGTCTCGCTGAGCTGGATGCCGCGGAACGAGTCGACCGCGCCTGGTCCGCGGTGGAGGAGACCCGCGCACGCGTGGCAAGCCTGGTCACGGCGGTCGTCGGTTTCCGCGAGGTGGCGCGAGTGGAGAAGCTTCGGCTCGACACCGGCACGGGCATCCAGACCGATTACCTCGCGGCCGAGGCCGACCTGCTGAACGCGCGGGCCAACCTCGCCGGAGCGCGGTACGGACTCCTCACCGCGCGGGCAACCTTCGCACTTGCCACAGGCCAGCTCAGCCCGGCTTGGTTGGCGGCCAATTTGGAGATCGAACCATGACCGGCCCCAAGCGTTTCATTCCCGTCGCAGCGGTGGTGGTGCTCCTCGTCGTGGCGCTCTGGTGGATTTTGTTCCGCAACCAGCGGCCCGGAGACAGCCTCATGGCCTCCGGAACGGTCGAGGCAACCGAAGCCCGGCTTGGCTTCCCGGCCACGGGACGCGTCGATTCGATCATGGTTCGTGAGGGCGACGCGGTACGTCACGGTGTCGAGCTCGCGCACCTGGACCGTCTCGAGATCGAAGCGCGCCTCGAGCAGGCCCGCGCAACGGTCGTGTCCTCGCGCGCGCTCCTCAGGGAACTCGAACGCGGGTTCCGCCGGGAGGAAGTTGCCCAGGCTCGCGCGTCGCTGAACGCGGCCAACCGCCGGGTGGACGATGCCAGACAGGCATTCGACCGCACGAAGCGGCTGCTCGAGGGTGGCGCCGTGAGTCAGGAAGCATTCGATCGGGCGCAGATCGCCTTGGATATTGCCGAGAGCGAACGGACCAGAGCCGCCGAACAAGTGCAACTGATGGAATCGGGGCCGCGGCGCGAGCAGATCCAGGCTCAACGCGGCCAATTGGCGCAGGCGGAGGCATCGGTTCAGGCCATCGAGGCCGGTCTCGCCAACATGACCATCCGCGCACCGTTCGACGGTATCGTCACGGTCAAGCATCGGGAACCGGGCGAGATCGTTGCCGGAGGCAGCCCGGTCATCACGGTCATGGACCCCAGCGACCGCTGGGTCAGGATCTACGTGCCCGAGAACCGGCTTGGTGCGGTCCGGCTGGGCGCGTCCGCGGCCATTACGACCGACACCTATCCCGACCAGGACATCGCCGGGGAGGTAACGTACATCGCGAGCGAAGCCGAGTTCACGCCGAAGAGCGTGCAAACCAGCGAGGAGCGCGTGCGGCTGGTGTACGCGGTCAAGGTGCGGATCACCGGCGACAGCTCGCTCGCGCTCAAGCCCGGCATGCCGGCGGACGTGCGCATCACGCTCGAGAACCAACCCTCGTGACTCAGACCGACCCGATGGTCTCGCTGGAGCGGCTGACGCGGCACTTCGGCGACGTGACGGCGGTCGACGGACTCAGCTTCGAGGTGACGCGAGGGGAGCTCTTCGGCTTGGTCGGTCCGGACGGGGCCGGCAAGACCACGACGCTGCGCATCCTGGCCGGCGTCCTCCAGCCGAGCGAGGGCGACGCCATCGTCAACGGGATCAGCATCGCGCGGAACCCCGAGGCCGCGAAGCCGAGTCTCGCCTATATGTCGCAACGATTCGGCTTGTACACCGATCTCACCGTGCTCGAGAACCTCCACTTCTATGCCGACCTCTACGAAGTCCCGCGGGCGGAGCGCGATGCGCGGATGGAGCGGCTGTTTCGCTTTTCAAACCTGGGCCCGTTCACGCAGCGTCTCGCCGGGCAGCTGTCCGGCGGGATGAAGCAGAAACTCGGCCTCTCCTGCGCCCTCATTCACCAGCCGACCATTCTGTTGCTCGACGAGCCGACCTTCGGGGTGGACCCGATTTCCCGGCGCGACCTCTGGTTGATCGTGCACGAGATGGTGGCGGAAGGCGTCACGGTGATCGTCAGTACCGCGTACATGGACGAAGCGGAGCGCTTCGACAAGGTAGCGCTCCTCAACGAGGGGAGGCTGCTCGCGCTGGCGACGCCGACCGCCATGCAGCGCGAGCTCGATGGCCGGGTTTACGCCGTGGAGGTGGAGCCGCTGCGCGAGGCGCGCGACCAACTGCAGCCGGTGTCGACCGTGGAGCGGGCTGCGGTGTTCGGCAACCGGCTCCACGTGACCCTCACTCACCGGTCCGACGCGTCTGCCATCACGACAGCGCTTCATGGAGGTCGCTTCGCAGTCAGGAGTGTCACGCCCATCGAGGCATCGATGGAAGATGTCTTCATTCACCAGATCATTCGGGCGGGTGCGGCGTGAGTCCGGAACTAACTGCTGTCCGGGTGGACGGACTCACCAAGCGCTTCGGCGACTTCGTCGCCGTGGATCATGTCACCTTCGACGTGCACCACGGGGAGATCTTCGGCTTCCTCGGCCCGAACGGCGCGGGCAAGACCACCACCATCAAAATGCTCACCGGACTGCTCACGCCGAGCGAGGGAAGCGGCACCGTGGCAGGACTGGACATCGCAACCCAGGCGGATCGCATCAAGCGTCAGATCGGTTACATGTCGCAACTGTTTTCGCTCTACGCCGACCTGACGGTGGAAGAAAACATCCGCTTCTTCTCGGGGCTCTACGGCGTGGACCGGGAGCGGCGGCTCGAACGGCGGGACTGGGTGCTCGAGGTCGCAGGCCTGACCGAGCACCGACAGCGGCTCACCGGCCAGCTCCCCCTGGGATGGAAGCAGCGATTGGCGCTCGGATGCGCGGTGATACACGAGCCGCCAACGTTGTTCCTCGACGAGCCGACGTCCGGGGTCGATCCAATCTCACGGCGGCGCTTCTGGGATCTGATCTACCAGTTGGCGGGAGACGGCACGACGGTCTTCGTGTCGACCCATTACATGGAAGAGGCGGAGTACTGCCACCGGTTGGCGCTGATGAACCGCGGTGCCTTGATCGCACTGGATGCTCCCGCCGCGCTTCGTGAGGGGCTGCATGTGCCGATGCTCGACATCGAGACCGACGACGCACCGCGGGCTGTGGCGGCCCTCCGCGACGCGCCGGGCATCCGTGATGCGGCCATGTTCGGCCGCCGTATCCACGCGACGGTCGACGATGCTACCGCCGCACGGCAGGCGGTCGCGACCGCGCTCACCCGATCCGGTATCGAAGTTGGTGCCATGGCCGAGATCACACCCTCGCTCGAGGACGTGTTCGTGGCGTTGGTCCGGCGCGCCGGAGGCGCGCCCGATGAATAGGATCGGCCGGAGGGAGCACGTGGCATGCTGAGCCGGCGTAGACTGGGGGCCGTGGCGCGAAAGGAGATCATTCAGCTCCGGCGCGATTCGCGCAGCCTGACCCTCGCGTTCGTCCTGCCCGTGCTGCTCGTGGTGCTCTTCGGCTACGCCATCACGTGGGATGTCGACAACATCGCAACCGCCGTGGTGGACCAGGATCGCTCCTCACGCAGCCGCGAGGTGATCGACGCGTTTCGATCATCCGGCTATTTCACCGTGGCCCGGATCCTGGAACGTCCGGGCGATATCGGCCGTCTGATGGATCGGGAAGCCGTTGAGCTCGCGCTGGTCATCCCACCGGACTTCTCATCTGCGATCCGCGCCGGCCGACCAGCGAGGCTTCAGGCCATTGTCGACGGGAGCGACGCCAACACGGCCAGCATCATCCTGGGCTATGCCCAGGCCGTGGCCCTATCCTATTCCTCGACGCTCCAGCTCGATGGTCGGGTGCGGGCTCCGCCGGCCACCGCCGAGAGCCGGGTGTGGTACAACGAGGACCTCTCCAGCCGCAACATGATCGTGCCGGGCCTGGTGGCGGTCATCATGATGATCATCGCGGCCATGCTCACGTCGCTCACCATCGCGCGCGAGTGGGAGCGTGGGACGATGGAACAGCTCGCCGCGACCCCGGTGCACCGGTTGGAGGTCGTGATCGGGAAACTCCTGCCCTACCTCGCGATCGGCCTGATCGACGTCGTAGTGGTGTCCCTGATCGGCATCCTCCTCTTCGGAGTGCCGTTCCGTGGCAACGCGATCCTGCTCATGATCCTGGCAACGTTCTTCTTGATTGGCGCGCTTGGGCTCGGGATGTTCATCTCGGCGGTGGCCAAGAGCCAGGTGCTCGCGACGCAGCTCGCGATGATCGCGACGTTCCTGCCGGCGTTTCTCCTGTCCGGCTTCATGTTCGCCATTTCCGTCATGCCGGCCCCGCTGCAAGCCATCACATATCTGGTGCCGGCGCGGTATTTCCTAGTGGTCACCCGGGGCATCTTCTTGAAGGGCGTCGGGGTCGAAGTGCTCCGGGTGCAGGGCCTCCTGATGATCGCGTTTGCGGCCGTTGGGTTGGGCCTGGCCACCCGCATCTTCCAGAAGAGGATCGAGTGAGCGGCGGCCGCGCGGAGCGGGTGTTCGAGATGGTGCGGAAGGAGTTCCGCCAAATCTTCCGCGATCCGCGGATGCGGCGCGTCATCTTCGTGGCGCCGATGATCCAGCTCATCGTGTTCGGGTACGCCGTGTCGACCGACGTCCGCCACACCAGTACCGTGGTCGTCGATCACGACCGGACCCAGCGATCCCGCGAGTTGCTCGAGGCATTCACTGCCTCGGGATATTTCCGTATCGACCAGGCCACCGCTCGTCCCCGGGACGTCGTTTCGGCGCTCGATCATGGCGACGCGGTGATCGGCCTGGTGATCCCGCGAGGCTTCACCGCCGATCTCGAGAGCGGCAGGGGTGCGGAAGTCCAGGTGCTGGTTGACGGCACCAATTCCAACACGGCCCTGCTGGCCCGGGGCTACGCGGAGCGGATCGTGCAACAGTTCGGTGTCCGCGTCACGGCGGCCGATCCGAGCCAGACCATCGTGCTCGACGAGCGGGCCTGGTTCAACCCCGACCTGGCCAGCAGGAACTACAACGTGCCGGCGGTGATCGGCGTCATCATCACGCTGGTGTGCCTCCTGCTCACGGCCCTCGCCGTGGTGCGGGAGCGAGAGATCGGCACGCTGGAACAACTCCGGGTGAGCCCGCTCTCCGCCGGGGAGCTGATCGCGGGAAAGACCATTCCGTTCGGACTGATAGGGTTGGCCGACCTTACCTTCGTTACCACCGTGGCACTCCTCTGGTTTGGGATCCCGTTCAGGGGAGCGCTCCCGCTCCTGGTTGGGAGCAGCGTGCTCTATCTCCTGCCGGCCCTCGGCGCAGGGCTCCTCATCTCGACCATCTCGAACACCCAGCAAGAGGCCTTCATGGCCACGTTCCTCTTGTTCATGCCGACGATCCTCCTGTCAGGCTTCATGTTCCCAGTGAGCAGCATGCCGGAGGCCTTCCAGTGGCTGACGCTCCTCAACCCGCTGCGTCACTACCTGGAAATCATTCGGGGGGTGTTCTTGAAGGGGACCGGGTTGGCAGAGCTCTGGCCGCAGCACCTGGCCCTCTTGGTGATGGGGCCGACGGTGCTCTGGTTTGCGGCGCGGCGTTTTCGGAAGGCAACCGACTAATGCGGAGCCGCGTTCCAGGTTTCCTCAAAGCGCCGGATGAGAGCCGGATAGATCAGCAGCCGCCGGAACGGATCGATCGACGCCATATAGTACGGCGTGAACCAGCTGACCGGCTTTACGTACGTGGCCCAATACAGGATGTGCCCGCCAGCAGAAGGTACCAGCGCAAAGAGTAGAAACGAGTGGACCGTTCGGTTGATGACCTCGCCCACCCCCTCGCGCTCGAAAGTGAAGAGCGTAGTCCAGAAGTAACGCGTGGAGCCCGGCGGGTCGAGCGACCGCCCGCGATCATCGTCAGACAGGCGATTGAGGTAAGATCGGGCGGCGGCGTCCGCGACCTCTCGGTCCCAGCCGAACGCTCGCCCCACCATCGAGCGGAGCCCGAAGAGCGCCGTGGCCATCGGACCCACCCCCGAGCGCGCCACTTCGACGAATGCGTCGAGGACTTCCGGTACGGTGAGGTTCGGACTGCCACCGTGGAGCTGGATGCGCCACACGTCGTGGAGCGGCACGTCGGACAGGAATTCGTGTACCCGAAGGCGGAGCGCGCGAAATTCCGATGAGGACACACGTGGGTGGGCAGGCAGCGTGGGCTTACTCCCTTGGACGCGAGGACCCGTTCCACTGACCGCCGCCGTGGTTGCTTTTGCCGGCCAACGGGTGAATGGTGCGACCATGAAGGAAGTGATCCGCACCGTGTCCCTGAGCCTGGCCTACTCGATTCACACGGCCCTCGAGGCCGCCGGGACCGAGTCCGTGGTGCAGGGTGAGAACCTGATCGGCACGACCGCCCAGGGAGCGTCGGTCCTCGTGGTGCACGACGAGGACTTCGAGTCCGCTCGAGAGGTGCTGTCCGACTTCAGCGCCTAGGGCTGACGGGTCAGTCGAGACCGGGTTTCGGGTCTTGTCGCGGGTGTTACACTTCGGCGGTCGTTGGATCGATGACCGCCCGGACAGCCGAAATCCGGTTTGCCGGGAATCCCCCCTCCTTCGCATGCCGCTGGATCGTCGCCGCATCCGGCGCCAGGTAGACACAATAGATCTTGTCATCGGTGACGTAACTCTGGATCCACTGGATGCTGGGTCCGAGGTCCCTCAACACACTGCACGACTTCTGCGAAATCGCGTGGAGTTCATTCGCCGAGAGCTTCCCTGCATTCGGAATGTCGCGTTCGATCACGAACCTCGGCATTCTCAGCCTCCCTCTTGAGAAAGCAATAATGTCCCCGCGTCCCGCCCCGTCCGGCACGCCTATACCCAATGTCATCTTCAGTTGTCAGCGGCCCGGCGCGTAATGCCGATTGCTTCGGCCGCCGTCAAGCCTGTGTCACCCGCCAGCTGGGACCGCGGGAGCGGCCTCATTCCACATCCAGCGGTACGTTTCCCAGGCACCATCAGCCCCACGCCTATACAGCACGGACCACTTGCCGTTCCGGGCCACGACGTCGGGTCCGGCCGCCGGCGTCGGATTGAAGTTCCAGGTGCCGTAGGCGTAGGCGTAGTCGCCCATCGGGATGACTCCATCGACCGTGGCGGTCTGTTGCACCATGGCAATGTCGATTCCCTGGGCCATGATCCCCAGGATAGCGTCACGACCCTGGGTCGGCGGGCCGTCCGGCTGCATCAGGACAGCGCCTTCGGCGATCATCGGACCGTACGTCGCATCGTCCGCTGTGTTCCAGGCGGCCACGAACTCGTCAACCAGGGTCCGAATCGCCGCCTCGTCGGCCGCTGAGGTGTCCGGTGCGGCCTGCGGGGTGCAGGCCGCGAGGACGAGCACCGAGGTGAGCCCGAGCATCAGATTACGAAGTGCCATTGTCGCTTCTCCTACCGCGTCGCGGGGATGCCAACATGGATGTCGCGACCCCGTTGCCGCCAAGCTGCCTGACGATCACGGGAATCAGGACGGAGCCCTCGAGCCAGAGCGGCTCCCAGGGTTCGACTGCCTATTTACCGGTAAATCGGGAGGATGGCAAGCGGAGGGAGTCTCGAAGGGACGCCGCTCGACACCCGGGAAGCTCCGTGATGACGAGCGGACCGTCCTCCCAGTTCCATGCTCCCCGCGTCACGCGTGGACTGCGCTCCGATCCAGATTCCGATACTGAATGGCCTCGCTCACGTGGTCCGTCGCGAGGTCCTGAACCGCCGCCAAGTCGGCAATTGTCCGCGCGATCTTCAAGACACGGTGATAGGCCCGGGCCGAGAGGCCGAGCCGGGTGATCGCGGTCTTGAGGAGGGCGTCGATGCCGCTCGTGATCCGGCAGGTGCGCCGGAGGTCGCGCGGGGTCATGTGTGCGTTGGCATAGACGCCCTGTTGGCCCTGGAACCGCTCGCGCTGCCGTTGGCGCGCCGCCTCCACCCGATCCCGGATTGCCCCACTCGATTCGCCGGTTTGCCTGGCCGCGAGGTCTTGATAGGCAACGGCGGGCACAGAGAGGTGGATGTCTATGCGGTCGAGCAACGGGCCAGAGACGCGAGACAGGTATCGCTCGACCGCGACCGGCCCGCAGCGGCAAGTGCGCGTGGTGTCGCCGTTATACCCGCACGGGCACGGATTCATGGCAGCCGCCAGCATAAACCGCGCGGGATAGGTCAGGCTCATGGCGGCCCGGCTCAGGGTCACGACACCGTCTTCCATGGGCTGCCGCATGACCTCGAGCACGTTCTTCCGGAACTCCGGCAGCTCATCGAGAAACAGCACACCCCCGTGGGCCAAACTCACCTCCCCGGGGCGCGGGTGCGATCCGCCGCCGATGAGCCCGGCATCGCTGATGGTGTGATGCGGCGCCCGAAACGGCCGCACCGCTGACAGGGCATGTCCCGGCCGGAGCGTGCCCGCGACACTATGAATCTTGGTGGTCTCGAGCGCCTCTTCGAGCGACATGGTCGGCAGGATCGTGGGCAGGCGGCGGGCCAACATGGTCTTCCCCGCCCCGGGCGGCCCGATCATCAGGATATTGTGCCCGCCGGCGGCGGCAATTTCGAGCGCGCGCTTCGCGACATGTTGGGCTCTGACATCGCCGAAGTCGACGGTGTCGGCGGCGCGCTCCCGCATGAGCGCCGCAAGATCGACGCGGTGGGGCACCAGCGGGTGCTTCCCGGTCAGGAAGCCGCATACCTCGAGCAGGGTCCGCGCCCCGCGCACTTCGAACCGCTCCACCACCGCGGCTTCGGCCGCATTCGCCAGTGGCAGCACCATGCCGCTGAGGCCGGCCGCTCGAGCGGCGAGCGCCATGGAGAGGGCCCCTCGCACGGGGCGCAGACCGCCTTCGAGGCCCACCTCGCCCACGAACGCGTGACGTTCGAGCAGCTCGCCCGGGACCTGGCCGCTCGCTGCCAAGATCCCGAGCGCAATCGGGAGATCAAACGCAGAGCCCTGCTTCGGGATATCGGCCGGGGCCAGGTTGATGGTGGTGCGCTTGAGCGGGACGACGAAGCCCGCATTGCCGAGCGCGGCGCTCACCCGCTCGCGACCTTCCTTCACTGCGCCCTGCGGGAGCCCGACGGTCGAGAACGACGGCAGCCCATTCGAGATGTCGGCTTCGACGTCAACCAGATAGGCGTCGATGCCGAGCACGGCTGCGGAATACACGCGTGCAAGCATGGTGGAGGAACCGGTGGCTGGGACATCACACGGTACGCCACGACCTGAGAGCACGCGAACCCTTCACACGCATGCAGGCGCGAGGGTGTGCGCCCTCGCCGGTGGACCTGTCGAACAGGTTCCCTAATCCTCCTCGCGGCGCGACATTGGGGAATCCCGTGCGAGGACGACCTCGTAGGGAAGCAGCCCCATTGCGTCGACTCCGACCGGAGCATGCTGCGTGGCCCTGAGAGGCAGAGCGGCCGAGCAACGAAACCGCTTCCAATCGGTCCTGGGTGACCGCTACGCCATTGAAGGCACCCTCGGGACCGGCGGGATGGCCACGGTCTATCTGGCCCGGGACCTGAAGCACGGCCGCACGGTTGCGATCAAGGTGCTCCACCCCGAGTTGTCGGCCGGCGTTGGACCGGACCGGTTCCTCCGGGAAATCCAGATCGCCGCCAATCTGGTCCATCCACACATTGTCCCGCTCCTCGAATCGGGCGAGGCGGGCGGTTTCCTCTATTACGTAATGCCCCTCGTCGAAGGCGAGTCATTGCGGCAGCGGGTCGTGCGGGACGGTCCACTGCCGATCGGAGATTGTGTCCGCATTCTGCGGGACATCGCCGAT
>Ga0224512_10004535_pt1 | contig 11690 bp, 13 predicted proteins | sample SF_May12_sed_USG_4_FD_169103 | JGI IMG/M metagenome (GOLD analysis project Ga0224512, IMG submission 169103) | Sediment microbial communities from San Francisco Bay, California, United States - SF_May12_sed_USGS_13 | ecosystem: Environmental > Aquatic > Marine > Sediment | place: USA... | reverse complement strand
TCGACTTGCCGCGGGCCTTCAGGTTCTGGCTGCTCTTGTATTCGATCGAATACCGGCTGGTGTCGTAGGTCACGTTGACGACGATGCTGTGCTTGCCGCTGGACCACGAGCGTTTGGCCTCGATCAGACCCGGGCGAACCAGCGTCATCTGCCAGCTCTTTGCCGGTCCCGCGCGCATGATGGCGCCGGTCACCTCCTCGAGCGTCGGATTGGACTTGGCCGCGATCGGCAGCGAGGTGTAGCTGGCACGCTCCTGCGAGGTGCCGCAACCCATTGCCGTGACGGCAAATGCCATCAGGCCGGCAACAAGAAGGGTTCTGTATCTCATGATATTCGTACCTTTCGTATGCTCCGTGTGGAACCGCAAACCAAGGTTCCCGTGCGTCTGAAACGGTCATCCCGACGCGCGCTTTGGACCGGGGTGGCGCGCTGGCCGGCTAGAAGTTCCAGGTCTCGTCCTTGATCGCTTTTTGCAGCGCGTTGATCTGCTCGTTGTAGGCCCGGTGCACCCGGCCGTCCGAACGCGTCAGGTTCTTCGAGGACTTGGGGACGATGCGATAGGTCTTCGTGTCATAGAGCACGTCGACCACGATGTTGTGCTTGCCGCCTCCCCATTCCCGCTTGGCCTCGATCGCACCGGGACTGACCGACTTGGTGACCCACTGCGACTTCCGGCCGGCGCGATGGATCGCTTCGGTAACCTTCTCCAGCTGGACGTTGCCCGAATATCCGATCTTCTGGGCGCCGCTGGTCTGCGCGGTTTCGGTGCAAGCTGTTCCAAGCAGGGGGACGACAAACAAAAGGGCAAAGAGTGCACGTCTCGGCATCATTTCCTCCATTTCGCACGACGCCTCGCCTCTTGGGCCCAGCTTCGTGCGTGACGTCGCATGTTGGCCACATAAATCCGCCACATGGATTCGCCGCATAGGTCAGTATGTTGCTTCCCCGCGTGACTACCCTTATTCCGTTAGCACCGCAACCTAATCATCGCCGGACAGTATTTTGCCCGCGACCATTCCAGCGATCCGCGCCGTATCCAGAACAGGTCTGTAGTGGCTGGACCGGTAGGGGTTGGCGTTGTAGATCGCGTCGATCTCAACGAACTCGACCCCATAGCCGGCGCGCAGCGCGTTAATCAGGAATTCGCTTTCGAAGACGAAGCAATGGCGCCGGTCGTGCCGCGCCGAGACGCGCTCGATGATCGCGCGCGGATAGAGCCGAAAGCCGCATTGCGTGTCGGCAATGGCGCTGCGGCCGGCCCGGGAAATCCAATAATCGGCGCATCTGTTGGCCAGGACCCGCAGCGTCGGCCGACGGCCGTTTCGTGCAACGCGCTGGCCGACGATCATGGTTTGCGGAGACTGCGCTGCGCGCGCGACAAAGCGGGGGATGTCGCTGGTCTTGTGTTGCAGGTCGCCGTCGATCGTCACCACCGCCTCGGCGCCATGCGCCAGCGCCTCGTCGAACCCGGCCATCAGCGCAGCCGCCTTGCCCTTGTTCCGCCGATGGCGGATCAGCGTGATCGGAAGGCTCTCGATGAGCTCTGCCGATCCGTCGGTCGACCCATCGTCGACTACGATGACCCGGCCGCAGACCGCCAGTGCGCCGGTGGCGACTTCGACGATCGTGGACGCTTCGTTCAAGGCCGGGATGACAACGGCGATTGCGGCATCGGATGGCGCTGCGACTTGGGGCTTTTCTGTCTCGTCGCTTGATGTGTTGGTGTCGACCAAACGGTGCCTCAGATATTGATCAAGGGACTTGTGATTCCGGTCGCGCTGATGACCGAAACCGCGTTGTCCGTCGCTCGTGGTCCCAACCCGGATCGTCGGCCTTGCCGCGTCGCCACGCTGTCGAGCCTACTTCTGCGTGATTTGCCCCGTCTTGGCGATCAGCACTTCGGTCAGTCCCGGCAGTCCGCGCCCGCGACGGCGGATCTCCGAGGTGAAATCGTCGCGGTAGAGCACGATCTGGCTGAACCCGAGGATCGCCACGTCGACGATCATGAAACGCGATTGCTTGCGTCGCAGTCGCCAGCTGATCCGCACCGGTTTCAGGAGCCTGCGGTTGATGTGGCTGTGCACGAAGATGTCGCGCCGGCCGATCGGCGAGGTGCCGGTGATCTTGAACAGGTCGGTTGCCTTCAGGCGCTTGTCGATCTGCTCGGAATATTTCAGCATCCGGCGCCCATAGGAGTTGACGACGAAATTCTCCAGCGCCGTCATGTAGCGCCGTTGCTGGTCGGGTGTCGCCCGCTTGAAATAGGGCCCGGCTGCAAACCGCCCGATCGTCTGATGGTCGAAGTGGCCCTTGAAGATCGCCCGCAGCTCCGCGAGCTTCTTGATCTTGCTGGACTGCCTGTTCTTCAACACCGCCAGTACCTTGTCGATGCCGTCGCGCACGAAGGCCTGGGCCCGCGTCTCGACCGATTGGGCCCCGGCCGGGGCGGAGGCGGCGAGGATCAGGAGGGCGGCCGCCGCCGCGGTTCTGATGGCACCGCCGATTCGCGCTGCTGGCGGCATACTTGCGAAACCCGCCAACCGGGCCGGCACGCAAATGCGTCGCGCCGATGCAGCCCTCGCCGCGTCCAACACGGCGCGTGGGCGATTACTGGAGGTTTTGCTGAATAGCCGGTGCATTCAAGAGGTGCTCGAACTTACGTTTGGCGGCCGACGCGGCCAGGGGTCCGACCTGCGCCGGCAAGGTGACGGGTCCAAGGTTGTCGCGTCCCTTGATGCGGTTTGTTCCGAGTAGCCGCCCCGACGTGTCGTAGATCTTGGCTGCGAGATCGTAGTGCAACGCGACCCTCACATAGGTATCGGTCTTCCATTCAAATACCGTAACCAAAAGCAGCCGGCCGGCGCCGCTCGCCTTGAGGCGGGTGATCGCGTCGCCTTCGGGCGTGCGGAACGGAAGCGGGGTCGATTTGGCCTTGTATCCGTCGGCGATGATGCTGGCGAACTCGTCGGCCAGCGGACCGCGGGAGATCGTGTTCACGTTCCAGGGATTGCCGAGGGCGGCGCGCTGCAAGCCAACGAAGCTCGGTGCTTTGTCCTTCGACAAGACATAAGGGCGTTGATCGAGCACGCCGACGGTAAGGCTGCGCGCGCTCGAGGCGGTCAGATTGGGCGGCGTGGTCCGATAGTCATAGGTATTTCCAACCGCGCAGGCCGTCAACGCATAAGCCGCCAGCAGTATGGCGATCACTCTGGTTCCAAATGATATCATGATGTGCTGCAGAACCCTTGGCTGCGTCTCCCGTCGGTCATTGAGCCGTTGTTCGCAAGTTTAACACGCAAAGGGCGAATACTCGGGCATGTTTTGACTGGCGCGCGACACCAGCGCGCCTCCGACCGGCGTAGGCGTGATTGCCCGGTGGTGGCGGGCCGTGTTGCGCGAGGAGACGCCTTCCCGGGCTGCCTTGATTGCGCGCAACGCTGGGGCCAGCTAAGTCCTCAAGGCTGGTGATCGCGCGACAGGTCACGCCGGACATGCCGGACATGGAGCGGAGGCTCGCGACGTGCTGAGGGTTGTCATTGTGGCCGTGGTGATACTCCTCTTCCATGGGCTTGCCTTGGCCGGCGAGCCCGCATGGTGCCTGGCGGTGATGTTTGCCGGGGCCTCGGCAGCGTTCGGTTATCTTGTAATTCGCCGGCGCCCCAGAGCGGCCATTCTGATTGCCGGCGCTGGCGTGCTGGTACTGGGGCCGCTGGTGGGGTTGGCGTTCTTTGCCTCGCCCGAATGGGCGCAGGCGATTTTCGTGCCGCCGGTTTTGGTCAATCTCACCGTTGCGGGTGTCTTCGCCGTCTCGTTGTGGCCCGGCAATATGCCGTTGGTGACCCGGCTTGCGATCATCCATCACGATGGACAGCTTCCCGAGCCGCTCGTCGGCTACACCCGCAAGCTTACGATCGCCTGGGCCGCGGTGACCGCGTTTATGGCGCTGGAGGCCGCGGTGCTGGCCGTTCTGGTCGATCTGTCCACCTGGTCATGGATCGTCAGTGTCGTGAACCCGGCGGTGTTGGTCGTGCTCTTCATGGGCCAATTCTGGTACCGCTCGTGGCGCTACCGGTCTTATGGCAAGGTCACCGCCGCCGGCGCGATCAGAAAAATTGCCGCGGCCGGCGCCCGGCGATCGCCGACACCTTGATGATCGCCGGCGTCACACGCGGGGGCTCGCCCCGTGCGGCCTACCAAGCGTGATCATATTTGGGTAGTCTTCGCCATGGCGGCCGGGGCAACGAGCGATGATCCGATGAGCCAGCAAAGCTCGCTTGAGATTGGAAACGGCGAACCGGTCCCGCCGCACCCCGTCATGCGCGAGTTCTATCGTAGCGAACAAGAGCGCCGCTCGGTGTTGATTTCCGCCTTCGACGCATCCGCACGTCAGTACGATCGGATAAACACATCGGCGTCGCTTGGAAGCGATGCCCGATACCGTCGAAGCACTCTGGCGCGCAGCCGCCTTGCACCCGGCATGAAGGTACTCGATATCGGCTGCGGCACCGGAATGATGGCGCAGAGCGCAAAGGCGGTGGTCGGCCCGGAGGGATTGGTGGTCGGGGTCGATCCAAGCCGGGCCATGCTGGACCAGGCATTGGCCCACGACCGCGTCGATGGCGGCATCATCGGGATCGCCGAGCGGTTGCCGGTGAAAGACGCCGAGTTCGACCTTCTGACAATGTCCTTCGCGCTTCGCCATGTCTCGGACCTGGTGGGTGCGTTTGGCGAAATGGCCCGCGTGCTTCGACCGGGCGGCGAGCTGCTGATCCTGGAGATCACGAAACCGCCGAACCGGGCGGCTTATCACCTGCTCAGATTTCATTTGAAGTTCGTCGTGCCGGGCCTGGCTCGCCTCGTCCGCGGCGGCCGGTCGGCGCGCTGGCTTTACAAATATTGCTGGGAATCGCACGAGCAATGCGTGCCGCCTGAAACCATTCTCTCGGCGATACGGCAGGCCGGGTTCGCCGACGTGCGACGAACGGTCACCTTCGGCGTATTCAGCGAATACCGGGCGACCAAGCGCTGACGGCTAGAGCGGGCCCGTACCGGTTCGACGCAAGTCAGTATGCTCTGGCGCTCAGGCCAGGCCGCCGCTGACGGCGATGATCTGCCCGGTGATGTAGGACGCGCGGTCCGAGCACAGGAACCCCACGAGGGCGGCAACCTCCTCGCTCCGGCCGGAGCGTTGCATCGGCACCAGGGCTTTGATCTTTTCGGCCGGGAACACCTCGTTGGTCTCCGGCGTGTCGATGATCCCCGGCGCCACCACGTTCACCGTCACGCCGCGGCTGGCGCATTCCAGCGCCAATGATTTGGTGGCGCCATGCAGTCCGGCCTTGGCAGCGGCGTAGTTGGTTTGCCCGCGATTGCCGATCAGCGCGGCGATCGATGAGACATTGACGATGCGGCCCCAGCGCGTGCGCAGCATCGGCAACAGCAGCGGCCGCGTGACGTTGAAGAACCCGCCCAGCGACACGTCGACGACGCTGCGCCAGGTCTCGCCCGACATCCCCGCGAGCGGCCCGTCGCGATGCATGCCGGCATTGTTGACCAGCACCTGCACCGGACCCGATTGAAGAACGCCCTCCAGCGCCTTGGCTGCGCCCGCTTCGTCGGCCACGTCGAAGCCGAGGGCTTCGGCCGATCCGCCCTCCGCGACGATCGCCGCCGACAACGCCTCGGCCTTCTCGATGTTGCGGTTGCCGTGGACGATGACCTGAAAGCCTTCGCGAGCGAGCTCACGGCATATCGCGCCGCCGATGGCGCCGCTCCCACCCGTCACGAGGGCTCGTCTGGCCGCCACGTTTGTCTCCTGTCACCGGCGCCGGGAAATCGCGGGGCGCGCGGTCTTTGCCCATCCCGCCCTTGGAATGCGCGTATCGAACAGGAAGGCGCCGGGAATATCAATCGATCCGCGCGGCGCCGAAGGCTATTCCTGGCGAGATTCTGCCATCATTCGCCTCGGGCCAACCGGCCGTGCCGCATTAGTCGATTATCCACCATCGGTTTGCTAGAGTTGGCCGGCATCATCGAACAGACTCCGGGACTGGCAAATGACGACGCGGATCTACGCGTGTTTGGTTGGGCTTTCTTTGGTCATCGGCGGCTGCACCGGCAATCCTGGCGGCGAGATGGCTGAGCGTTGCTCGCGTGGTTTGGCGACGGCGAATGGCGAGCTCCGATCGGCCCGGGTCAGGGGTCTGAGCGGCACCGCGAACTGGTCGAAGGCCGCCAGTCTGCTCACGGCGGCCAAGGTCCAGTACGAGTTCGAGCACTACCCGAATTGCGTTGAAAAGGTCCAGCGGGCCCGCGTCTACCTAAGCCGTCTGCGCCGCTAGCGTTGCCTGGCCGCGGCTGGCGGTCACGACATCACCTGCACGCTGGCGCCGCCATCGACCCGCAAGGTGTGGCCGTTGACGTATGAGCCGGCCTCCGATGCGAGGAAAACCGCCGCGCCGGCCAGCTCCGACGGTTGGCCCCAACGGGCCAGCGGGATGGTGCGCCGGATCATCGCGTCCCAATCGGGATCATCGACGAAGTGCTTGTTCGTCTCCGAGAGGATGACGCCGGGCGCGATGGCGTTGACGGTAATGCCGTGTGGCCCGAGGTCGACCGCCAGCCCGCGCATCAGCCCCGCCAGCCCGCTCTTGCTGCTGGGATAGGCCGGATCGCCCGGCCGCGCGAAATCGCCGGCAAGCGAGGTCACGAAGATGATGCGGCCGCTGCCTCGCGTCAGCATATGCCGTGCGGCGAGGCGCGCGAATTGATAGGGTGCGACGAGGTTGGTTTCCAGGAGGGCACGGAAATCCTCGGGCTCGATGTCTTCGAGCGGTCTGCGGTCGCGCGCGCCGGCGTTGGCGACGACGCCGTCGAGCTGTCCAAACCGCTCAATGACCTCGTCGACGGCGCGGCCCGCGGCATCGAGGTCGGTGACGTCGAAGGGCAGGGCGAAGGCACGCGGCACATCCCGGCAGCAGGCCTCGAGGCGCTCGGCGTTGCGGCTGTTGAAGCCGACCGTCGCGCCCGCCTCGGCCAGTCCGCGCGCGATCTCAAGGCCGATCCCGCTCGATGCCCCGGTGACGATGAAGACTTTGTCGGTGAGGGAAAACAGGGGCGAGTTTACCGGCACGGCCTTGTTGCTCCGAATGCGATCCCGCTCCTTCACTACGCGAGCGACAGGGCGAACTCAATCCCCGCGCTGATCAGCGCCGCCGGCCTTGCCGGAAGCAGCTCGGCGATGGGGCGATGCCCGGGCTCGACGCCTCGCGGCGAACCCGATCGGCAACGCGCCGAGCGAGAGGGGCAGGAGGGATTTCGTCGTCACAGCGCAGCCCAGACGACTGGGTCCTCCCGAGCGCACGTCTCCGGTCTAATCAATTGATATTAATCGAAAAATATTCATGAGGTGGTCGATCCTGTGTCTCGCGGTCGCCACTGTCCATATCGGGGCGCCAGGCTAAATCGATCGTTAACCGCACCCGCCTAGGATTGGCGCGGGATTGGCGCGGGATCGTCGCGCTACCGGGAAACGGCCGCCACTCCGACCTTTGCCGCTGGGACCCTTGCCGCGATCGGCTCCGGCAACGTCCGGCGATCTCAGCCGGCCGAATAGCCTCGAAGGGCAGGACTTCGTGAAGCTGATCGTCCAGATACCATGCTTCAACGAGGAAGCGACCTTGCCGGAGACGATTCGCGATATCCCTCGGGAGATAGCGGGCGTCGACACGGTCGAGATCCTCGTCGTCGACGATGGCTCGACCGATCGCACGGCCGAGGTCGCGCGCGAGTGCGGGGCCGACCACGTCGTGCGGCATCCCCAGAACAAGGGTCTCGCTTTCGCATTTCGGACCGCCATCGATGCGAGCCTGGGCCTCGGCGCCGACATCATCGTCAACACGGATGCCGACAACCAGTATCGCGGCGGCGACATTCCGACGCTAATCGAGCCCATCGTGGCAAAGACAGCCGACATCGTCGTCGGCGACCGGAACCCCGGAACCAATCCGCATTTCTCGTTCGGTAAGAAGGGCCTGCAGGTTCTGGGCAGCGCCGTTGTGCGGCGGATGTCGCGCATCGCCATCCCGGACGCCGTGAGCGGCTTTCGCGCCATGTCCCGCGATGCGGCGCTCCAGATCAATATCGTCTCGTCCTTCAGCTACACGATCGAGATGCTGATCCAGGCCGGCGCCAAGCGCCTCCACGTCGTGTCCGTGCCGATCGGCACCAACGGCAAGACCCGCGAGTCGCGCCTGTTCAGCAGCATCCCTCAGTTCATTCGCCGGTCGGGCGCAACAATCTTGCGCAGCTATGCGATGTATCGGCCCTTGCGCGTTTTCTTCCTGATCGGTGGCGTGTTGATAACCCTCGGCGCGCTGCCGATCCTGCGCTTTCTCTATTTCTATGCGGTGGGCGCTGGCGGCGGGCATGTGCAGTCGCTGGTGCTCGGCGGCGTTCTCCTGATCATCGGCTTCATCACCTTGCTGTTCGGCCTGCTCGCCGACTTGATCGGCTTCAACAGGCAGCTCATCGAGCGCACACTTCAAAAAGTGACACGCCTGGAGGCAGAGCGCCAGGCGCCGGGGCAGCAGGCAATCGACACGGCAGCGATACGAAGCGAGATAGGCCGCCTGACGAAACGAGGCGGGGCGCGTTGAACCAGCCGCTCGAATCGACGAGTTCGGCGGACGACCGCGTCCGCGACCAACATGGCCGTGTCTTGGTCGTGACCTCGAGTTTCCCGCGCTGGGTTGGCGACGCCTCGGGCTCGTTCGTGCTGAACCTCGCGCAGGACCTGTTGGCGTGCGGTTGGCGGGTCGACGTGCTTGCGCCCCACGCTCCGGGAACGAAAGTGCGCGAGGACATGGACGGCGTTCGGGTCGAACGCTTCCGCTATCTCTGGCCTGCCAGGCTCGAGACGCTTTGCTATGGCGGCGGCATTCTCGGCAATCTCCGTCACGACCGGCTCAACATCCTCAAGGTTCCGCCGCTGGTCCTCGGCGAAGGGGGAGCACTGCTGCGCCGCCTCGTCAGGCGTCGTTACGACGTCGTGAATTCCCATTGGTTGGTCCCGCAGGGCTTGCTCGCGGCGCTCACCACGCGGTTGTGCGGCGTCCGTCACGTATCGACGGTGCACGGCAGCGATGTCCTCGCCCTGACGGGACGAACGGTATCGGCGCTGAACAGGTTCACCTTGCGCCAGGCCGACGCCGTCACCGTGAACAGTGCGGCGACCCGCGCGGCCGTTGATGCCATTGCGCCGGGTCTGCATCGGCTGCGTACCATCCCGATGGGCATTGCGATCGACGCTGCACCGGACGCCGATGCGGTGGCCCGAATAAGGGCGCGCCACCGCCGCGGGGCAGGACCGCTGCTTGTGTTTGTTGGTCGACTGGTGCGCGAGAAAGGTGTCGGCGACCTTATCGACGCGCTGGCCCGGCTCGTGCCGACCAATCCGGATATTGCCGCCATTGTCGTCGGCGAAGGGCCGGACCGCGCGGAGTTTCGACAGCGCGCCGCCCAGGCGGGGGTCGCCGATCGGATAGCCTTCATTGGCCAGGTTCCGCCCGACCAGGCGCTGCAATACATGGCGGCCGGCGACATCTTCGTCGGCCCTTCGTGGATCGAGGCGTTCGGACTGGTCTTCGCCGAGGCGCTCAGCGTCGGAACGCCGGTGATCGGGACTGCGATAGGCGGCATCGCCGAGTGTGTCATTCATGAAAAGTCTGGTTTGCTTGTCGCGCCGCGCGCACCCGAAGCGCTCGCGGCCGCAGTTGAGCGCTTCGTCGCCGATCCGGAATTCGCCTCGAGGACAGTCCAGGCGGGACGGGCGATGGTTCAGGGCAAGCTGAGCCGGAAGGCCACGGCACGGGCATTTTCCGACCTGTTCGGTTCAGTATTGAACACCCGTCCCGACCGCGCGCCGCGCAGTCTCAACGCAGCACCGCCGCAGCGCTGATGGAGCCGAGCGCGCCCATGAGCGGCAATCCCATGAGCGGCAATCAGGGCGCACCCGCGAACCCGGTGGTCACGGTCGTCGTGGCGGTGCACAACGGCGCGCGCAGCTTGCAGCGGTGTATCGATAGCGTCGCGGCGCAAACCCTGACCGACCACGAACTCATCGTGATGGATGGCGGCTCCAGCGACGGCACGGTCGAGATACTGAAAGCCAATGCCGAGAAAATCGGGTACTGGGAGAGTAGTCCCGACCGGGGCATTTTTCATGCCTGGAACAAGGCGGTCGCGTGCGCCCGGGGCGAGTGGATCTGCTTTATCGGCGCCGATGACTATCTCTGGGCTGCTGACACGCTGGAGCGTTTCCGCCCGTTTCTCGATACGGCCCTGCCGGCGCACAAGGTTGTCTACGGCACGGTGGCCGTCGTGTCGCGCGCCGGCGAGACCATCGCCCTTATTGACGAGCCATGGACACGCGCGCGCCGGCGTTTCTTCACCGCAATGAGCATTCCCCATCCGGGCACGTTCCACCATCGCTCGCTGTTCGCCGAGCACGGCTTGTTCGACGAGAGTTTCCGTCAGGCCGGCGACTACGATTTTCTCTTGCGCGAATTCCGCAGCCGGCCGCCGCGCTATGTTCCTGGCATTGTCCAGGCCGGTTATGAGGAAGGCGGCGTGACCACAAACCTCCGTGCGGCCTTGCGCGGCATTCGCGAACGACGGCGCGCGCTCGTTGGTAACCGCTTCCCACCGTCATGGATCGGTGCGGCGTGGATGTATGTGGAAGATCTCGGCCGGGTCGGCCTTCGCAGCCTGATGGGCGAACGGACGATGCGCCGGGTGCAGCGGGTTTATCGCGGGCTGCGGACCTAAACACGGCCGAGGACGCGCGCTCGTCCTCACGGAATTGCGATCACAAAATCTGATTTATCCGGCGCCGCCGCTTGTCCGATGACCAAGGGCAATCTATGCTGGTTACCCAAGACGCGGTGCAACGCGGGGTGCAGAAGGCATGGGCACGACAGGCCCTATTGTCTTATGGGAGGACGCACCGAGCAGTCAGGCGACGAAACGCGGCAGCCGGCAACGCACACAACGCAACGCTCGTTGTGATCGTTGTGGTCTTCGTGATCATCGTAGTCGCCGCTGGGTGGTTTTCTCGTTTGTATTGGCGATCTGGGGCGTTGTCGGGATTTCCGGCGGCGCGGCGCGGGCTGATGCGTTCTATGACGGCCTGGTCGCCTACAACAGCCGGAACTATGCCGGGGCCGCACGGATTTGGCGGCGGCTCGCGCACAGCGGCCACGCCAAGGCGCAGAGCAGCCTTGGGTATCTCTATGTGAAGGGATTGGGCGTCCGCCCGGATTCGGCCAAGGCTGCCGAGTGGTTCCTGCGCGCCGCCACCAAGGGCGTCGTCGAGGCGCAAATGTTCCTTGGCGTCATGCACTTGAGCGGCGACGGCGTGCCGAAGAGCCCGGTGCTCGCCTATATGTGGAGCGATGTCGCCTTGGCGGCCGGCTACGCCCAAGCGATCGCATTCCGTGCCTCGGTCGCGCGCGAGATGACCGCCGCACAGATCGACGAGGCGCAGCGGCTGGCGCTGAAATGGCGCAGGCTGCAGGCCGCACAACAGAAGCGAAAGTAAGCGGGACAAGGAACCAGACCGGACCCGGCGCGGGTTGTCTGGTTCCTCGAAGAGCGAGGACACGGCAAGGCAAGACACACGGCAAGACATA
>Ga0224512_10004533_pt1 | contig 11692 bp, 11 predicted proteins | sample SF_May12_sed_USG_4_FD_169103 | JGI IMG/M metagenome (GOLD analysis project Ga0224512, IMG submission 169103) | Sediment microbial communities from San Francisco Bay, California, United States - SF_May12_sed_USGS_13 | ecosystem: Environmental > Aquatic > Marine > Sediment | place: USA... | reverse complement strand
CCAGGATGCTCGGAGTGGCGAGGAACAAGGCCCTGCGCGCCCAGCTGCGCGAGAAAGGCCTGGCGCGCGCGCGGCAGTTCACCTGGGACAGGTGTGCCCGCGAAACCCTCGCAGTGATTGAGCGCCTGCAAGGCTAGCGTGCGGTCCCCACGGTGAAAGTCCTTCAGCACGTCAAGTTCTTCCGCACCACGCACGGCGGCATGGAACGCGTGGTCGAAGAGCTGGTGCCGGCGCTGAACGGTTTTCCGGACCTCGAGGTCGACGTGCTGTGCCAGGGACCCGAGTGGTGTGAATACGCCCTTTCACCGCGGGGCGTGGTGTTTCAGGCGAAGCCCAGCATTTCCATCTCGAATGCATCCCTGTCCTGGCAGGAACTTCGCGTTTGGCAGCGCATCGTTTCCCGCTACGACATCGTGCACGTGCACGCGCCCTGGCCGCAGAGCGACCTCAATCTGCTGCTCAGCCGCTTTGACGGCGCGGTGATCGTGCACTGGCACCGCGATATCGTGCGCCAGCGCCTGCTCTATGCCCTGTACCGGGGGCTCGAGCGATGGCTGCTGCGGCGCGCGGACCGCATCTGCGTGACCTCGCCCAAGCTGCTGGCGGAGTCCGCCGCGCTGGAGGGATTCCGCGACAAGGCCGTCGCCATCCCCATCGGCATCGGCGAGGCCGCCGACGCCATCGGCGACGACGAAGTGCGCGCGCTGCGCGCCAGTCATGCGGGGCGCACCCTCGTCTTCGCGCTGGGCCGCCTGGTTCCGTACAAGGGTTTCGAGCATCTGGTGCGCAGCGCTACCGCGCTGTCCGCGAACGGGCTGATGCTCATCGCCGGCGACGGGCCGCTGAGGCGCGATCTGGAGTCGCTGATCGAAGAACTCGGCGTGCAGGACAGGGTCCAGCTTCTTGGAGCGGTGTCTGGCCGGGAGGTGGAGCTCTACATGCGCGCCTGCGACGTCTTCTGCCTGCCGTCGGTGGACAAGTCGGAGGCGTTCGGCATCGTGCAGATCGAAGCCATGCGCGCTGGCCGGCCCGTGGTGTCCAGCCGCATACACGGCTCGGGCATCGACTGGGTCAACCAGGACGGGTTGACCGGCCTGACGGTCGAGCCGGGCAGACCCGATGCTCTGGCGCAAGCGCTGAACCGCCTGCTAGAGAATGCGGAGCTCGCCCGCGCCCTTGGCGCCAACGGGCGGCGCCGGTACGAGGAACTGTTCACCGTGCGGAAGATGGCGGAGCAGGTGCGGGCGATGTACCAGTCGCTGCGCCTATAATTGCGCCCCGATATGGCTCGGCCTGCCCGCGAATGGTTCAACGACGCGGCACTGTGGATCGCCGTTGCGCTCGGCTTTTCCATCCCCATCTCGACCGCGCTCGATGGCGTACTGGTGGTCGCGCTTCTGCTGTGCTGGGCCGCGAGCGGCCGGTTTCGCGAGAAGTGGGCCGCAGTTCGCGGGAACGCCTTGGCCATCGCCCCCTGCGCGCTGTTCTTGCTCTACGTAGCGGGATCCGCATACAGCGTTGGCAGCACAAGTGACGTGCAGTATGCGCTGGGCAAGGCATCGAGGCTGCTGCTGATACCAGGGCTGATATCGCTGCAGCCGGGAAAAAGATATCAGGAACGCGCGCTGCAAGCCTTCAAGGCTGCGGTCGTCCTGACCCTGGTGCTGTCGTTCCTTATCTGGCTGGGACTCATGCCGGAGGGCGTATTTGCCGAGCGTACGCACTTCAATCCGGTGGTATTCAAGCTCAAGATCACGCACGGCGTGCTAATGGCCTTCGGCGCCTTTGCGTTCGCTCTGCAGGCGCGCGAGGCGGCGGATTTGCGATCGAGAATGCTTCCCGCGCTGCTCGCCGGGCTCGCGGCGTTCAACGTGCTCTTCATGGTATGGGGCAGGACCGGGCAGCTCGTGCTGATGGCACTCGCGCTTTACTTTCTGCTGACGACGTACGGCCGGCGCGGGCTGCTCGCCGCAGCGGCGGCCGGCCTCGTCATCGGCGGAACCGCGTATCTGGTCCCCTCGAGTTCGCTGCACCTGCGTGCGCAGGCTACGATCAAGGAATTCGAGGACTGGCGCGCAGGTAAGCCCGACAGGCTGGCGAACACGCGGCTGGAAGCCTGGACTAACAGCGCGCAAATCGTGCGGAAGCACCCCTTTGTCGGCGTAGGCACCGGGGGTTTCGGCGCCGCGTACGCGAAGCAGGTCGAAGGTACGTCCATGCCGCCGCTCGGTCAGCCGGAGAACCAGTACCTGCTGACGACGGTGCAACTCGGGGTGGTGGGTCTCGCTGCGCTGCTCGCGCTGTTCGCCGTCCAGTGGCATCGCGCTTCGCAGCTCGCGACGCGAAGGGATACCGACCTCGCGCGCGCGCTCGTCATCACGATGGTCGTCGGCTGCGTGTTCAATTCGTTTCTGCTCGACCATACGGAGGCGCTGTTCTACGGCTGGCTGAGCGGGCTGCTCTTCGCCGGCCTGCGCCCCAGAGAGGAGAGTCGCGCATAGCGGGCGCCACGGGCCGGTACAATCCGACCATGCCGCACACGCGCAGCCAAAACAGCCGCCAACTGTACCTGCGCCTCCTGTCCCACGTCCGCCCGCACTCGCGGGTGTTCGCGGTGGCGCTTTTCGGCATGATCACCGCGGCCGCGACCGAGCCGCTGTTTCCCATGCTCATGAAGCCGCTGCTCGATGGCGGCTTCGCCGCGGGCGGCAGCACGAGAATGCCGCCCATCTACTTCGCGCTGGCGATCGTCGGCATCTTCATCGCGCGCGGCGTGCTGACCTTTTTGGGGCACTACTGCATGGCCTGGGTGGCCGACAAGGTGGTGCTCGACCTGCGCGCCGGAATGTTCGCGCGGCTCCTACGCATGCCGACGCGCGTTTTCGACGACGAGACGGCCGGCGGCCTCCTTTCGCGCGTGGCCTACGACGTCGCCAACGTCAGCGCCGCGGCCACCACCGCGCTCACGGTGCTGGTGCGCGACAGCATCGTCATCGTCGGCCTGATGGCATGGCTGCTGTATCTCAACTGGGAGCTGACTCTGATCGCGCTGGTGATCGTGCCGCTGGTGGCGATCTTCGTGCGCGTGCTGTCGCTGCGCCTGCGCAACATGGCGCGTTCCGCGCAGCGTGCCATGGGCGACGTGGTGCACGTGCTCGAGGAGACGATCGAGTGCCACCGCGTGGTCAAGGTATTCGGCGGACAGGACTACGAGGCGAACCGCTTCGCGCGCGCCATCAGCCGGCTGCGCGGCTTCAACATGCGCCAGAAGATTCCCGAGGCGCTCATCACCCCGGTTACGCACCTGCTCGCGGCCTCGGCGATGGCGGTGATCGTCTACGTGGCGCTGCAGGAATCTCTCGCCGCGCACGCCACGGTGGGCGAATTCGCGTCGTTCTTCACAGCCATGTTGATGCTGTTCGCGCCGATCAAGCAACTGACGCAGGTCAACTCCGCTCTGCAGCGCGGGCTCGCCGCCGCCGAAAGCGTGTTCGGCATGATCGACTCGCCGCAGGAAGACGACCGCGGCACGGTGACGCTGGCGCGCGCGCGCGGCGACATCGCCTACGAGCGCGTGAGTTTTACCTACGAGACGCGCACCGAGGCCGCGCTGCGCGACGTGAGCCTGCGCGTGCGGCCGGGCGAAACGCTCGCGCTCGTCGGCACTTCCGGCAGCGGCAAGACGACGCTGGTGAATCTCCTGCCGCGCTTCTACGCGCCCTCTGGCGGGCGCATCACGCTCGATGGCCACGATATCCAGACGCTGACCCTGGAGAGCCTGCGCGGCAACATCGCGCTCGTGTCGCAGGATGTCGTCCTTTTCAATGACAGCATTTACGCCAACATCGCCTACGGCCGGCTTGCCGGAACGAGCGAGCGCGACGTGATCGCCGCGGCCGAGGCGGCGTATGCCCTGGACTTCATCCGCGGGACGCCGGAGGGCCTCAATACGCTGATCGGCGAGAACGGGCTGCGCCTGTCCGGCGGCCAGCGCCAGCGCCTGGCGATCGCGCGCGCGCTGCTCAAGAACGCCCCCGTGCTGATCCTGGACGAGGCCACCTCCGCGCTCGACTCCGAATCCGAGCGGCAGGTTCAGGCGGCGCTCGATGCCCTGATGCGCGGCCGTACCACCATCGTCATCGCGCACCGCCTGTCCACCGTCGAGCGCGCGGACCGCATTGCCGTGCTCGAGCAGGGGCGCGTCGTGGATGTCGGCCGGCACGCCGAGCTGCTTGCCCGCGGCGGCACGTATGCGCGGCTCTACCGCATGCAGTTCGCGGACCAACCGCTCGCCGCAACGGCATAATCGCGCCATGCTCATGGTCACCGGCGGCGCGGGCTTCATCGGCTCGAATCTCGTCCTCTCCGCGATCGCCGCCGCAGGCGAGCCGGTCGTCAATCTCGACAAGCTCACTTACGCCGGCAATCTGGCCAACCTCGACGCACTGCGCGGCGACGCGCGCCATGTCTTCGTCAAGGGCGACATCTGCGACCGCGCCCTGGTGCGGCAGCTGCTCGAGCGCCATCGCCCGCGCGCCATCCTGCACCTCGCGGCCGAAAGCCACGTCGACCGCTCGATCGAAGGGCCGGTGGAATTCGTGCAGACCAACGTCGTCGGCACGTTCGCGCTGCTCGAAGAGGCGCGCGCCTTCTGGCTGTCGCTCGCGGCGCCCGAGCGCGCCGCGTTCCGATTTCTCCACGTCTCGACGGACGAAGTCTACGGCTCGCTCGGGCCGGACGATCCCGCGTTCAGCGAGACCACTCCCTACGCGCCGAACAGTCCCTACAGTGCGTCAAAGGCAGCCTCGGACCACCTGGTACGCGCCTATTGGCACACCTATGGACTGCCGACGCTGACCACCAACTGCTCGAACAACTACGGCCCGCACCAGTTTCCGGAAAAGCTCATCCCGCTCATGATCCACCAGGCGCTCGCCGGCAAGCCCCTGCCGGTGTACGGCGACGGGCAGAACGTGCGCGATTGGCTCTTCGTGCTCGACCATTGCGCAGCGCTGCGCGCGGTCCTCGAGCGCGGCCGGCCCGGGGAGGTGTACAACATCGGCGGCGGCGCGGAAATGAAGAATATCGACCTGGTGAAGACGTTGTGCGCGCTGCTCGACGACGCGCGGCCGCGCACCGGCGGCAGCTACGCCGACCTCATCACCTTCGTGAAAGACCGCCCTGGGCACGACCGGCGCTACGCCATCGACTCGGGCAAGATCCAGCGCGAGCTCGGCTGGCGGCCGCAGGAAAGCTTCGAGTCCGGGATGCGCAAGACCGTGCGCTGGTACCTGGAGCGGCGCGAGAAGAGGGCGGCATGAAAGGCATCATCCTCGCCGGCGGCGCCGGCACGCGGCTCTACCCGGTGACGCAGGTCGTCTCGAAGCAGCTCTTGCCGGTGTACGACAAGCCGATGGTGTACTACCCGCTCACCACGCTCATGCTCGCGGGCATTCGCGATATCCTCGTCATCTCCACGCCGCAGGACACGCCGCGCTTCGCCGATCTCCTCGGTAACGGCCGCAGGTGGGGCATCAAGCTGTCCTATGCGGTGCAGCCCAAGCCCGAAGGCCTCGCGCAAGCCTTCCTCATCGGCCGGAAGTTCATCGGCAAGGACGCAGTGGCGCTTGTTCTCGGCGACAACCTGTTCCACGGCCATGATCTCTCGGCGCTGCTTTCGCGCGCCGCGGCGCGCAAGAAAGGCGCCACCGTATTCGCCTACCCCGTGACCGACCCGCAGCGCTACGGCGTCGTGGAATTCGACGTTAAGGGCAAGGCGGTGAGCCTGGAGGAGAAGCCGAAAAAGCCCAAGTCGCGCTACGCGGTGGTGGGTCTTTACTTCTACGACAACCGCGTGGTGAAAGTTGCCGAAGGCCTCAAGCCCTCGGCGCGCGGGGAGCTCGAGATCACCGACGTCAACCGCAAGTACCTCGAATGGGGCGTGCTCGAGGTAGTTCCGATGGGCCGCGGCTACGCCTGGCTCGATACCGGCACGCACGAGTCGCTGCTGGAAGCGTCGCACTTCATCGAGACCATCGAGAAGCGCCAGGGGCTGAAGGTCGCCTGCCCGGAAGAAATCGCCTACCGCCAGGGCTATATCAGCGCGCGGCAGCTGAAGGCGCTCGCGCGGCCGCTCGCGAAGAGCGGCTACGGCGAGTACCTGCTGCGCGTCGTCCAGGAAAAAGTGTTCTGATGCAGGTCCTGCCGACGGATATCCCCGGCGTACTGCTCCTCGAGCCGCGGGTCTTCGGCGACGCGCGCGGCTTCTTCTACGAGGCCTACAACCGGCGCGCCTTCCACAAAGCAACCGGGGTGGATGTCGACTTTGTGCAGGACAACCATTCGCGCTCGGCGAAGAACGTGCTGCGCGGCCTGCACTACCAGATCCGCCAGGCGCAGGGGAAGCTGGTCCGGGTCACCGCGGGCGAGGTCTGGGATGTGGCCGTGGACCTGAGAAAGAGCTCGCCCTCCTTCGGCAAGTGGACGGGATTCACGCTGTCCGCGGAATCGAAGCGCATCGCCTGGATCCCGCCGGGCTTCGCGCACGGCTTTCTCGTGGTCTCGGACTCGGCCGACGTGCTCTACAAGGCGACCGACTATTACGCGCCGGAGCACGAACGCACGCTGCTCTGGAGCGACCCGGCGCTGGGCATCAGGTGGCCGCTGGCGGGGGCGCCGGTGCTGGCGGATAAGGATCGGCGCGGCACGCCGCTCGCGGCCGCGGAGGTGTTCGCTTGAGGATTCTCCTGACCGGCGCCAACGGCCAGGTCGGATGGGAATTGCGGAAGACGCTGGCGCCACTGGGCAGCATCACTGCGCTCGGCCGCGCTGAGCTCGATTTGCTCGACGAGGCGAGCATACGCGAGGCGGTGCGCGCCGCGAAGCCCGAGGCCATCGTCAATGCGGCGGCCTACACCGCGGTGGACAAGGCGGAGTCCGAGCGCGACGCTGCGTTTGCCGTGAACGCCACTGCGCCCGGAATATTGGCCGAGGAAGCGAAGCGCGCAGGCGGGCTCCTCGTGCACTACTCGACCGACTACGTGTTCGACGGGACGAAGACCGGGCCCTACGTCGAGGACGATACGCCGAACCCCGTCAACGTCTACGGTGCCTCCAAGCTCGCGGGCGAGCGCGCCGTCGCCGCCTCCGGTTGCCGTTATCTGATCCTGCGCACGAGCTGGGTCTACGGGCCGCGCGGTAGCAACTTCTTTCTCACCATGCGGCGGCTCGCGCGTGAGCGGCGGGAGCTTCGGGTGGTGGACGACCAGGTCGGCGCCCCGACCTCGAGCCTCGCCATCGCGCGGGCGACAGCGCGGCTGCTGCCCCAGACCACGGGGGGCCTGTACCACATGTGCGCGGCCGGGGAGACGAGCTGGTGCGGCTTTGCGCGCGCCATTCTGGCGCGTGCTGGGATGGCCACCCCGGTGGTCGCCATCCGCACCGAGGACTACCCGACCCCGGCGCGCCGGCCCAGGAACTCTCGCCTGGACTGCTCGCGGCTGCGCGCGGACTTCGGCATATCGCTCGCGCCATGGGAGGAGCAGCTCTCCGAGGTAACATTGGCCGCACGATGAGCAGGAAAGTCGCATTGATCACCGGCATCACCGGCCAGGACGGCGCCTACCTCGCCGAGTTCCTGCTCGCCAAGGGCTACGAGGTGCACGGCATCAAGCGCCGCGCCTCGAGCTTCAACACCCAGCGCATCGATCATCTGTACCAGGACCCGCACGAGCCCGACCGGCGCCTGATCCTGCACTACGGCGACATGACCGATTCGTCGAGCCTGACGCGCATCGTGCAGCAGTCGCAGCCCGACGAGATCTACAACCTCGCCGCGCAGAGCCATGTCGCGGTGTCGTTCGAAGAGCCGGAGTACACCGCCGATTCGGACGGCATCGGCACGCTGCGGCTGCTCGAGGCCGTTCGCATCCTCGGCATGGAGAAGAAGACGCGCTTCTACCAGGCCTCGACCTCGGAGCTCTACGGCAAGGTGGTGGAAACGCCGCAGAAGGAGACGACGCCGTTCTATCCGCGCTCGCCCTACGGCGTGGCCAAGCTCTACGCCTACTGGATCACGGTGAACTACCGCGAGTCCTACGGCATGTACGCCTGCAACGGGATTCTCTTCAACCACGAGTCACCCATCCGCGGCGAGACCTTCGTGTCGCGCAAGATCACGCGCGCGCTTGCCCACATCAAGCTCGGGCTGCAGGAGTGCCTGTACCTCGGCAACCTGGATGCGCGGCGCGACTGGGGTCACGCGCGCGATTACGTCGAAGCGCAGTGGCTGATGCTGCAGCAGCCGCAGCCCGAGGATTACGTCATCGCCAGCGGCAAGCAACACAGCGTGCGCGATTTCGTCAACCTCGCCGCGCGCAAACTCGACATCAAGATCTCGTGGAACGGCGCGGGCGCGAAAGAGCAGGCGCTGGATAGCGCGGGTAGAAAGATCGTCGCCGTGGACCGGCGCTATTTCCGTCCGGCTGAAGTCGATACCCTGCTCGGGGATCCGACCAAGGCGAGGACCAAGCTCGGATGGACAGCGAAGACCTCATTCGATGCGCTCGTCGAGGAGATGGCGCGGGAGGATCTTCGCGAGGCCGAGCGCGACGCGCTGGTGAAAAAGCACGGCCACCGCGTGCATCAGCAGCACGAGTAGCGTGGAGAAGACGGCCAGAATCTACGTCGCGGGCCACCGCGGACTTGCCGGCTCTGCCCTGGTGCGCCGGCTGCGCGCCGCCGGCTACGAGAACCTCGCGCTGCGTACCCACGCCGACCTGGAGCTGACCGACGCGGCGGCGGTACGGCGATTCTTCGAGGCCGAGCGGCCGCAGCATGTGCTGCTGGCGGCAGCTAAGGTAGGCGGCATCCTCGCGAACAGCACGCTGCCGGCCGAGTTCATCCACGAGAACCTGGCGATCCAGACCAACGTTATCCACGAGGCCTGGCGCGCAGGGGTGAAGCGGCTTCTGTTTCTCGGCTCCTCCTGCATCTATCCCCGCGACTGCCCGCAGCCGATGAAGGAGGAGCACCTGCTCACGGGGCCGCTCGAGCCGACGAACCGGCCGTACGCGCTGGCGAAGATCGCGGGCATCGAGATGTGCTCGGCGTATAACCGCCAGTTCGGCGCGCAATTCCTCGCCGTGATGCCGACGAATCTCTACGGCCCGGGCGACAACTACGACCTGGAGACTTCGCACGTGCTGCCCGCGCTCCTTCGCAAGGCGCACGAGGCAAAGGCGCGTGGGGACGAGGCCCTGGTGGTATGGGGGACGGGCAAGCCGAGGCGCGAGTTTCTTCACAGTGACGATATGGCCGATGCATGCGTGTCGCTGCTGCGGCTGGAGGATGAGCGGTTCCGCTCCGCGATAGCAACCTATCCTCCCCTGATCAACATCGGGGCGGGCAAGGACTTGACGATCCAGGAGCTGGCGCAGCTCGTGTGCGAGGTGGTGGGGTTTCGCGGCCGGCTGGAGTTCGACGCGGCGAAGCCGGACGGCACGCCGCGCAAGCTGCTCGACACGAGCCGTCTGGAGCGGCTCGGGTGGCGATCGCAGATCGGGCTGCGCGAGGGAATTTGTCTCGCCTACGACGACTACGTTGCGAAATATTTCCGCAGTACCCTGTCGAGATAGCCGTCGTCGGCATCGAGGGCCAATTCCTCGGCGAGCGCTTCGACCTCCGGGCATCGAATCTCGTAATGCCCGCCTCTGGGAACGACGTCGTAAACGGCGGACTTGCCGAGGATGGACTCCATAGCGCGCACGAACTCAAGGACCGAATAAGCCCGCAATGCGACGTTGATCCGGCGATTCCAGTTGGCGCGATCGCGGATGAGCCGCTCCGTGATTCGCGCCACGTCGTGCACGTCGATGGGATAGCGCGTGGCATGTTGCCAGACCTGAAACCGCTCGCCTCGCGAGATGCGCTCGTGCAGGAACGGCGCCAGGGTCTGGCTGCTGCGGCCGGGACCGATCGCGAGCGGCAACCGAACGACCATCCAGGGGGAGCCATGGTGCTCCAGCAGGCGCTCCATCTCTAGCTTGTGCACGACGTAGGGAGTCTCGCGGCGCTCGGGATCATCGGCGCTGCAGGTGCCAAAGTAGACCAGAAACCGGTCGCTGTACCGGTTACGTGCCGCGATCAGCCGCTGCCTTTCGCGCTCGAATGCGCTCAAGTCCGTCTCGTCGGAGTTCGAGACGCCGGCGGCGTAGATCAGCACGCCGTCGGCACTCCTGAATGCCGAGAAGGCGCGCGCGAGGAGGCCATTGCCGAGCACCACAGGTCAGCCCGCCGCAGACACCACCGTCCGGCGCACCACCGCGCGCGCCGTCCGCGCCAGCCCGCGCAGCAGGCCGACGCCCGGCCAAGCCCCGCCCGGCGAGCTGGGGTGGACTTGCTCCCAGCGTGCCAGTTCGGCGACGTAAGGCGCGTAGATCCCGCGCCGGATCGCGGGGGTCAGCTCGACGCCGTACTCGTGCAGGGCCGTGTCGTAGAGCCCGAACAGCGCCTGTCGCAAACGATGGAAGTGGAAGAAGACGAGCGGTTGCCCCTCGACCAGGATACCCTCAGCGCCAAGCGTCACGCGGCGCGCGTCGAGGTTCCAGGGGCCCGCGTTCATTCCGGGGTGCTGCAAGATTCGCGCGGCGGGGAAGAGCCCCGGCACCTGGTCGAGGTACTTCTGGTCCCCGTAGCGCGCTTTCTCCACGAGGAGGGTGCTGGACTCCAGGCAGCGTTCGCGCCACCAAGCGAGGAAGCGGAGCGCCTCCGGTCCCGTATCGACGTTGAGCCATCCGGCATTGAACCGTCCGAAACGGATCAGATGCAGGTTCTGCTGCGTGAAGCGATGAGGGGCGAGCACGATCGAGCTTGCCCTGCATTCGCGTTCGACGAGAGACGGATCGCCGAAGAAGTACAGGTCGGCATCGAGATAGCTTACGCGGTCACTGCCCGTGCCCCGCTCCAGCAAGTAAAGGAGCAGGGAGGCCTTGCAGGCGAAGAAGAATTCGAGGAGCGCGCGGCCGCGGCGTGCGGCCGCCAGCGCCGGGTCCCATCGCAGGAGCGTATCGAGAGCGATGGGCTCCACGCCTGGCAGGTCGGCACCGGCGAGCGACCGGAAGGCGGGCTCGTCCAGGCACAGGACATGAAACGTGAAGCGGCCACCCTGTCGAAGCAGGGATCGATGAAGGCACAAGCCCCTGCTTAGATAGTTGCGGTCGAACAGGGTACAGTAGCAATTCACGGTCTGTGCCAATCAGCGCGAACCGGGCTTGCGGGCCTCAAGATACAGCGAGTCGGGCTTGCGCTCGCGTCCCGCGCGGATCTCCAGCGCATAGCCCGCGAATCCGGGGATCGCGCTTTCGCCAGCCCCACAGGCGCGTGCGCCGACGAATCCCGCGCGCTGCACAGCGCGTCCGAGCGAGTAGCGGTCGTACATCCATCGGTGCACTTCCCCGCTGCGGCGGAAGAGCCCCTCGTGCAGGGCCGCGCGGCCCTCTGCACCGAGGAAAAGAAACGCCGCCGCCCCGGCGGCGACCTGGCGCATCTTGGTGATCGCGGCGCGGCATCGTTGCAGAAAGCGTCGTCGTGATCTGCCTGGCGCAGGGGACGCTTCCCCGGCGACCCGTGCCTCGATGAAGGCCTTCTGTTCGTCGGTGGTCGCGCCATCCAGGAAAACCTGCATCTCGCCGCC
>Ga0224512_10004531_pt1 | contig 11693 bp, 9 predicted proteins | sample SF_May12_sed_USG_4_FD_169103 | JGI IMG/M metagenome (GOLD analysis project Ga0224512, IMG submission 169103) | Sediment microbial communities from San Francisco Bay, California, United States - SF_May12_sed_USGS_13 | ecosystem: Environmental > Aquatic > Marine > Sediment | place: USA: California... | reverse complement strand
CGGGTTGGAACCGGCTGATCAGGTACCGACGCTTCGTTGGATTGTGTGCATTCACCTACCTGACGGCGCACTTTCTGTCGTATGTCGTCCTCGACCAGTTCTTCGCGTGGTCGTTCATTCTCGAAGATATTGCCGAGCGTCCGTTCATCATGTCGGGATTCGCGGCCTGGCTGCTGCTGATCCCGCTGGCCGTAACCTCCACGAAGGGATGGATCCGCCGACTCGGAAGGCGCTGGACGAAGATCCACCGGCTGGTATACATCTCGTGCCTGCTCGGTGTGCTCCACTTCTACTGGAAGGTCAAGGCGGACACACAGGAACCACTCGTATTCGCCCAGATTGTGTTGATCCTGCTGCTGTTGAGGACACCGGCCGTCCGGCGGCGGATCGCCGCCTGGCGAGGAACATCCCGCGCCTAGACGACGACCGCAGCTGCAGAGTCCCCGGAAGGGAACGCCGGAGCGTCAAACAACGGCAGAGAGTCGGACCCTAGGCGTCGCGCAGGGGGACCATGACCTGCGGCCGCTTTCGGGTCGCAACTCTCTCCAGACTCGCTTCGGAACGGACTCCGTTCCGGGCGATGGTTCCCTCGATGGCCAGACCATCCGGGCTCAATAGCCCGCTGAATTCAGTTCCTCCGGCCGTTGAGAGACACAGCCGTCCGTTCTCGAAACTCAGACTGGTCACCTGTTCGATGCTGGAGCCTCCTGCGCGTCGCAGCAGCACACGCGCCATAAGGCCCGAGTCCGCCTGCTTGAACTCGAAAAATGAGACGACCGGGGTACCGCTCCTGGCTTCATCACCCGGAGATTCCGCGACCCACGTCCACACTCCTACGATGTCCCCGGCCGCCTCAAATACGTTGCTCTCCAGGCCGGCCTGACCGGCCTCACCCGCCAACCACGTCCCCACCACGATCACGACCGCGGAGAGCAGCGTTCTCAGTCCTTCGTTGTCACTCGACCTGTCGTACCGCATATCATTCCTCACAGGCAGCCGCGATTCGCGACCCAAAGCGTGACAAAGGCGATTGCCCTAAGAGCAACAGCCGTGCCATGGACGTTCGACACCGGAAGTGCCTGTTTCACAATATGTTAGATCGACTCGACCGCAGGTGCGGCGAGGGGGGCGCCGTCCGACAGTGGGATCAAGTGTACCGGAACCGGACAGTGCGGCTCGCTTGCCCGAATCGCGGAACCTGCGGTAGAATTGCCCGCAGGATCCGGAGACTCCGGATCTCAGTGTCACCCGGCCCAGGAGCCTGGACGTGTCGAACATTCCGGAGAGCTTCATCCTGATCGGCATCATTACGGCGATTCCGGTCGCGGGTATCCTCGTGGCTCTGATCGCCGCCCGGATTCCCTCGAAACGCGCGGACTCCTGATCGACGGGTCTGACCAGCCAAACCTGACGGCACGATCGCCGGTGGGCCCGCAGAGAGCCCACTCGGGTAGCCTCTCATGATGACTCAGCCTGACACGCACCTGCTCATGCTTCGTCTGGCCGGCGAACTGGCCATCAAAGGAAGGCGAACGCGCCGCCGATTCCAGCAGAAGCTCGTCCGGAACATCAAGGACGCGTACCAGGCTGTCGGGTGCGAGTGCACGGTGCGGGAGGAGTGGAGCCGGCTGTTCGTCGAGGTTGACTGCCACATCGTGGAGGACCCCCTGGCGAGCGTGTTCGGACTCAGCTCGTGGTCCCGGATCGATGACGTGATCGAGGCCGACCTGGACAAGATCGTAGCCCGGGGACGGGAACTCTACGGTGGCCACGTCAAAGGCCGCACCTACGCGGTACGCGCCAGGCGCAGCGGCCAGCATCGGTTCAGCTCCGCCGATGTCATGCAGCGGCTGGGGGCAGCGCTCAACGCCGATGCCACCGTCGATCTCGATCATCCGGACGTAGAAGTGTGTGTCGAAATCAGGGATGCCGAGGCGTACCTGTTCGCCGGGCGGTCGCGGGGCGCAGGTGGACTCCCGCTCGGTCTCGAGAGTCGTGCCGTATCCCTGCTATCCGGTGGTTTCGATTCAGCCGTCTCGTCCTGGAAACTCCTCCGGCGTGGCGTGGCGTTGGACTATGTGTTCTGCAATCTGGGTGGAGACGCCTATCGAAGGATGGTGCTGGAAGTCGCACAGTTGCTGGCCGAGAAGTGGAGCCACGGTACACGACCCCGACTGTATACCGTCGACTTCGCTCCCGTCGTGGCGGAGCTCCAGGCGGTGGTGAGTAGTTCGTACCTGCAAGTGGCTCTGAAGCGTCAGATGTATCGGGCAGCCGAGGCCATCGCCCTTAGAACCAGAGCCGACGCGATCGTGACGGGCGAGGCGGTAGGGCAAGTATCTTCCCAGACGCTGGCCAACCTGAGGGCGATCGACGCCGCCGTCTCACTGCCGGTGCTGAGGCCGCTCATCGGATCGGACAAGGAGGAGATCATTGAGGCGGCTCGCCAGATAGGTACGCACGATCTCTCGGCCCGCGTTCGCGAGTACTGCCTGATCAGCGACGGCCGGACAGCGACGGGGGCGCGTCCCGAGACCCTGGAGAGGGAAGAGGCCGGCTTGAACCCGGAGATCCTCGAGGCAGCAATATCGGAAGCCGTAGATGTGGGCCTGCGAGGCCTGCGAATGGACGCCATCGTCGCCGCTGGGTTGTTCACGGATCACGTGCCGGAAGGTGCCGTCGTCGTCGATCTCCGGGAGCCGGGGGCATCTCCACTGCCGATCGAGGGGATCGTGCGCTATGAGCCGGACGACCTCGAAGCCCGCTTCGCCGAATTCGATCGAGCGAGTCCCGTCGTTCTGGTCTGCCCGCAAGGGATGGTCAGTGCGCGGTTTGCCGAGCGGATGCAGCGGGCCGGATTCGAGGCGTACAGCTTGCGTGGCGGCACTCGAAAATTATTGCGCCTGCACGATCACGAGCAGATCGAACCATGAGTGGTGCATCCGGAGGTGCGCAACTGGCAGATCTCCAAGCCCGTAACCTGCCACGGCACGTAGCCGTCATCATGGACGGCAACGGCCGCTGGGCCACGGAGCGAGGATTGCCCCGCTGGCGAGGCCACCGCGAAGGGATGCGTGCGGTGCGGCGCACCGTGGAGGCTGCGCTTGAACTGGGAATCGAGAATCTCACGCTGTACGCATTTTCCGTCGAGAACTGGTCACGTCCGGAGGAGGAAGTCGGTGCTCTCATGCACCTGCTGAAGGAATTCGTGGAGCGAGAGATCGACGAGCTGTGCCGTCAGGGAGTGCGGACGCGCGTATTCGGAGATCGCGAGCGGTTGCCGGCGGCAGCGCAGTCGTCTGTGCAGGTGCTTGAATCGGGGACGGCCGCCGGAACACGGTTGAACCTCAACGTGGCGATCAGCTACGGGTCGCGTGACGAAATTGCTTCGGCGGCCCGACGGCTCGCGACGCTCGCGGCCGAGGGCCGGCTGGATCCATCCGATATCGACGTGGCCCGGTTTTCTGAAGAACTCTACACCGCGGGTTGGCCCGACCCTGATCTGCTGGTGAGAACGTCGGGAGAGATGCGAGTGTCGAATTTCATGCTCTGGCAGATCGCTTATGCCGAGATCCACGTGACGCCCGTGTTGTGGCCTGAGTTCGGACGGGACGATCTGTTCGCCGCTGTCGCCGACTACCAGGGGCGCGAGAGGCGCTTCGGTGGAGTGACCTCTTGATGGGAGTCGACCTGGCTCGTCGCCTCGGAGTCGCGGCCATCGGCATTCCGATCGTGCTGGTGGTAGCGTGGTGGGGCGGGGCGGCCATGGCCGCTGGACTGGGTCTGCTGGCGGCGATCGGCGTCTGGGAGCTAGGCCGCATGCTCAGGACAGGCGCGAATCGGTTTCTTGGACCGCTCTCCGCAGCCGGAGCAGCCGCGATTCCGTATGTCGCATGGGCCGTCGGAGCCGAAGGCGTCGTCGTGCTTCTTACGCTGCTGCTGCTGGTGATGCTCGCCGCGGCCACACTGCGGATTCGGCCTCTGGAAGGACCGTTTCGGGCCGTGGCCCTGAGCTTCGCCGCCGCCGCGTACGTCGGGGGCATGCTGAGCTACGGACTGTTGCTGCGTGAGACGCCCGGCGCGGACCCGCGTCTCGGCACAGCGTTGTTTTTCCTCCCGGTCGGTGTCACGTGGCTGGCCGATACGGCCGCCTATTTTGGCGGTCGGCTGTTCGGCCGGCGTCCGATGGCTCCCGTCGTGAGTCCGAACAAGACGATGGAAGGCGGCATCGCCGCGCTGCTGGCGGGGCCCGTGGGCGCGCTGGCTATTGCGCGTCTGGCGATTCCGGAGGTTGCCGCGCTCGGCGTGCTGCCCGTGGCGGTGCTGGGCCTGCTGATCGCGGGCGCGGCCATCCTGGGTGACCTGGTGGAGTCGGCCATCAAGCGGGAATGCGGCGTCAAGGATTCGTCCAATCTTCTGCCCGGCCACGGAGGGCTCCTGGATCGGATGGACTCTCTGCTGTGGGCGATTCCCGTGGCCCATATCGGCCTCAGCGTGCTGCTCTGATGGGCGAGCGCAGGGGCGTAGTCGTTCTCGGCGCGACGGGTTCCGTGGGCCGATCGACCTGCAATGTCTTGAGACGGCACGCGGATCGTTTCCGGGTCGTGGGTCTCAGCGCCGGTCGGCAATCCGACGCCCTCGACCTGCTCGCGACGGAATTCGAGCCTGAGTTCGTCGTGCTGGCGGACAGCGGACAGCGCCGCGAGGCATCGTGGACCGGCGAATGGCGCTACGGCGCGGCGGCCCTGATCGAGGCGGCTGCCGATGAGCGAGCCGACATCGTGGTCAATGCACTGGTAGGGTCCGCCGGCCTCGAGGCGACTCTGTCGGCGCTCGAGGCGGGTAAGCGACTTGCCCTCGCAAACAAGGAATCTCTGGTCGCGGGTGGATCGCTGGTCGTGAGGGCGTGGCGGGATGGAACCGGGGACATCCTGCCAGTCGACAGTGAGCACAGCGCGATACACCAGTGTCTGGCGGGACGGCCGAGCGGGGAAGTCCGTCGCCTGATTCTGACGGCAAGCGGTGGACCCTTCCGGCAGATGCCCGTCGGCGAGTTCGCAGACATCCGCTGCGCCGATGCGCTGGTCCACCCGACCTGGAATATGGGGTCGAAGATCACGGTGGATTCGGCGACGCTAGCGAATAAAGCACTGGAAGTAATTGAAGCACATTTATTATTCGACATAGCGTTAGGCAATATTGACGTGGTGGTGCACCCCAGTTCGATCGTACATTCCATGGTGGAGTTCCAGGACGGTTCTACGATGGCCCAGATGGGGTTTCCGACGATGGAGATCCCGATTCTGTATGCGCTGTCTGCACCGGAGCGACTGAGAAACGAATTCGAGCCCTTCGACCCGGTTGCCGCGGGTCCTTTGGAGTTCGAGACGATGCGGCGAGCCGCCTTCCCGATGTTCGATCTCGGTCTGACCGCCGCCCGGATCGGCGGTACCGCCCCGGCCGCGTACAGTGCCGCAAATGAGGTAGCCGTGCAGGCGTTCCTCGCGGGATCCCTGTCATTTACAGGGATCCCCGCAGTCGTCGAATCTGTTCTGCACTCGTGGGACGGGGGTCCGGCCGATAGCGTACGGACCGTCGTCGAGGCAGATGCCGAGGCACGACGCCGGGCCACGGAGGCGGCCGGGAACTGCCCGGACCGGCCGGGGTGCTAATGACAAGCTTCCAACCTGCACGGAGTTGACTACCGCATGCTGCTGACCATAGCCGCCACGATCGTCGTGTTGGGCGTGTTGATCTTCGTCCACGAACTGGGCCACTTCTGGGCGGCCAAGGCCGTCGACATCGAGGTGTCGAGATTCTCGATCGGATTCGGTCCGAAGCTGCTCGGGTTCACCCGGGGCGAGACCGAGTATGTGATCTCGGCGGTACCGCTCGGCGGCTACGTGAAGATGGAAGGCATGGTCGGCGAAGAGATTGTCGAACCGCTGGAGGGGAAGAGGAGCGCTCCCCGTGCGCCGTCACCTCGCGACTTCGATCAAAAGCCGCTATGGGCGCGCTTCCTGGTGATCATCGCCGGCGTCGCGATGAACCTGGTGTTCGCAGTGGCCGCGTTCTCCGTCGTCGCCTCCTCGACCGGTATCAACGTCCCGATCGTCGCCGATGTAACCGAGGGGATGCCGGCCGCGGCGGCTGGCTTGCAGGTCGGGGATGTGATCGTTGAAGTGGACGGGCGGCGGGCCGTGGACTTCAGCGACGTCCAGCGCAGTCTGCAGGACAGGGCAGGGGAGCCCGTCGAGGTCGTCGTTGAGCGAGGATCGGAGACGCTGACCTACGTGATCACGCCCGAGGGCGTAAGACGCTTCGACGAGCTGAGTGGGGACAGCGTGGTCGTGGGACAGATCGGTGTCGCATTCTCGGCCGCGATCAGCGTCAACCGGCGCCTCGGGCTGGGGGCGGCCGTGGGGGAAGGGCTTCGCCAGACGGGATACTGGGCGGCGGAGATCGGCCGATTCGTGGGGCGCATTTTTTCGGGGCAGGATTCCGCGAGCGAACTTGGCGGCCCCATCGCGATCGGCCAGCTATCGGGACAGTTCGCTCGGGCGGGGTTGATTCCGTTCCTCGCGTTCATGGGGATCATCAGCGTGAATCTGGCCGTGCTGAACCTGCTGCCCATCCCCGTGCTGGACGGCGGCCATCTGATGTTCCTGGCCGTGGAAGGGCTTCGTGGCAGGGCGATGAGCGTTGAGCAGCGCATCCGGCTCACGCAGGTAGGAATGCTGTTCGTACTCGGTTTGATGGTGTTGGCGATCGCCAACGACATCATCCGGCTGGTGACGTAGCCGGCCCCTAGCTTACCAGCCTCCACACCTGAGCCAGAACGAAGCACACGCCGAATCCCATCGCCAGCGGGAGAAGCGCGGCCACCGTTGTCCACTTCTTGCTGCCGGTCTCTTTGTAAATCGTATACAGGGTGGTGGAGCAGGGATTGTGGAGGAGACTGAACAGCATCAGGTTCACCCCGGTCAGCGTCGTCCAGCCGGCACCGCGCAACATGTCACCCACGTCTCCAAACGACCTCTCGAACATCACTCCGGTCCCTTCACCCACTCCCGTCAGGGTGGCGGTCGTAAGGACCGTGAGCATGAGAACAGTCGGAATCACGATTTCGTTGGCCGGAATCGCTACGATGTAGGCGAGCAGGATCACGCCGTTCAGCCCGATCAGGAGTCCGAACGGATCGGCCCACGAGATGAAATGCTCGGCAAGGCTGGCGTCGCCCACCGAGATGTTGGCGACCAACCAGATTACGGCTCCGGCCGGAGCGGCGAAAACCACCGCGCGCCACAGCACGATCAGCGTGCGGTCGATGACGGATGTGTAGAGCGTCTGCAGTAGGCGAGGCGGCCGGTAGGGAGGCAACTCCAGGCTGAACGTCGTGGCCTCGCCTCGAAGCATGGTGCGCGACAGAAACCACGAGGCGACGAACATTGCGAACACGCCGAGCAGAGCGATCCCCACCACCGCGGCGGCGGAAACGAGTCCTGCCCAGTGTGCAGGGACGAGCGTCCCGATGAACACCGTGGCGATGAGAATCTGAGTCGGCCAGCGTCCGTTACAGAGCGAGAAGTTGTTGGTAATGATCGCGATCAGTCGCTCGCGCGGGCTGTCGATCACGCGCGTCGCGATCACTCCCGCCGCGTTGCAGCCGAAGCCCATGCACATGGTCAGCGCCTGCTTGCCGTGCGCGCCAGACCGGCGGAACAGACTGTCCAGGTTGAACGCGACGCGAGGCAGATACCCGAAGTCCTCGAGCAGCGTGAACAGGGGAAAGAAGATCGCCATCGGGGGCAGCATGACGGCCACGACCCATGCGGTCGCCAGATAGACACCGTCGACCAGCAGACCGTTCAGCCACCCCGGGAGCGCAATCGCCGCTCCGAAGTCTCGCAGAATCGGGTGGACGGTATCGACGAGCAGCGTCATCAGCAGGCCGGAGGGCCGATTGGCGCCGGCAATCGTGAGCCAGAACACGACCGCAAGGATGAGCAGCATCACCGGGAAGCCCATCCAGCGGTTAGTGAATGCACGATCCAGCACGCGGTCCACATCGAATTTCGCCTTCCGGAGTCCCGTGGCGCTGACACGTTCGGCGATCGCGTGCGCCGTATCGTAAAACCGGCCCATCACGGCGTCGTGGAACTCGGGGCCCAGCTGCCACCGGAGCTGGCCAGCCTTACGGAGCACCGGCTCTCCGGTTGAGGCCTGGACAGGTAGCGTTTCCGACCGGGCGAGAGAGCCGGCGGTGTACGCCGCCGCTTCCGTGTATGAAGAAACTTGCCCCCGCCTCCCGTCGGATCCGGCCCGCGCTCCTCCCCGGCCGGTGGACAGCGAGACGGCTGCGGCCGAGCTGTCAACTTCCAGTCGGCCGATTTCACCGGTGCGAACAGCCTCTTCCACCCGCGCATCCTTGTTCAGGAGGCGGAGTGCAACCCAGCGCGCATTCGGCAGCTCCGGAAAGGTCTCCTCGATCACCGGCACGAGCTGCTTGACCGACACCTCGACCTCGGGAGGGTAGTCTTCCATCCGGTACGGCCGGTTGGAGACTTCTCCGGTAGCCACCCGGTGAACGGCCTGGCGCAGCTCCGGAATGCCGATCCCGCTGCGCGCGGCCGTGGGAACGACGGGAACGCCGAGTTGCGCCTCCAACTTCCTCTCGTCCACCGAGATCCCGTGCCGCCGCGCTTCGTCGATCAGGTTCAGGCACACGACGACGCGATCCGTGATCTCGAGGATCTGCAGGACGAGGTTCAAGTTCCGCTCGAGGCGTGTCGCGTCGACGACGACTACGGTGACATCCGGCTGGCCGAACAGCACGAAATCCCTGGCCACCTCTTCATCAGGGCTGCCCGCCTGGAGCGAGTACGTGCCCGGCAGATCTACCAGTTTGACACGCTGCCCGTCATACGAATAGTTGCCCTCGGCGCGGGCCACCGTCTTGCCGGGCCAGTTGCCGGTGTGCTGACGAAGGCCCGTAAGCGCATTGAAGACGGTACTCTTGCCGGTGTTGGGATTTCCGGCCAGGGCGACCAACTGGTCGAATCGTCCGGGGCTGAGCCCCAGTTGGACCAGCGCTTCCGTCCGGTCCGTGGAGCACCCGTGACAGGTGGACGTCGAAGAGAAAGCCATCTACTTCCCCCCTCCCGCCGCGTGTCTCTCGTGCGCCGAGGGGCTGCCGTCCGCTTGCGGGTCCGGCGGTGCGGTCCGCGCCGAGCCGATGCGGGTGATGCGGATCAGCGATGCCTGGTCCAGACGGAGCGCGATGAGTGCGCCTCGGATCCGATACGCCACCGGGTCGCCGGTCGTACTCCTGAGCTCGGCGCGGATCTCCGTGCCGGTCACGACGCCGAGGTCGAGTAGCCGACGACGGGCCGGTCCCTGGCACGCCGGTGAAATCCCGAGTACGCGACCCGTTTCGCCCTCCCGCAGGTTGGCGAGCGTCTGCGTTGGGAGCTCGACCCGCTGCTCTATCGGCTCGACCGCGATCCGACTTGCGACGGCGGAAGACATCACGTGCTCCCGCCCGTCCGCTTCGAAGTGGACGGCATCCAGGGACGTGTCCAGGAGCCGCAGTCGCATTCCGGGACCCAGGCCCGCCGTCACGATCTCCTGGAACAACTCCGGTGGCTCATCCTCGAGGTGGACGATTCGGGCGATCGCACCCTCTTCCAGGGTCGCCAGCGGCTGTCCGGCCATCGGTGGGATCTCCCCGGCAGCGGTCGGGATCGGGTCGCCGTGGGGGTCATACAGCGGATGACCGAGACGGGACGCCAGCTGCTCGGCCTGCTCACGCGTCAGGGTATGCTCCCGGCGGTCCGCCTCCGCGTGCCATTCGGTCGGATCGACGCCCGTTCGGTCTGCCAGGTAGCGCTCCCACAATCGGTGCGTGCGCAGAACCCGGAGGGCGTAGGTCCGGCCCTCCCTCGTCAGGATCGGATCCAGCCGCTCGAAAGTGAGAAAGCCCAGTTCCTCCAGCCGCGACAGCAGCCGGAGGGCCTGGCCGTGCGACGTGCCCAGGAATCCGGCGAGGCTTTCCTCCGTCGCGCGACGCCCGGCGTACTCGCAGTTGTATAGATGCTTCAGCGTGTCCTCGACGAGGACACGCTCCTCCGAGCGCCGGAAGCTCGACAGGCGAGCAATCAGCCCTTTCTGCGGCCACAGAAGAACCACCAGCGCGACGCAGGCAAGAACGAAGGTCACGAGTGCAACTGCCGGATTCATCGCTGTTGTGGACTCCCCGTCGGCTTTGGGTGGACCGCCGGACGAACGGCGCCGGTCCACCGGAATAATTTAGTCTAACCTAAAAATAACTAACGCCTGGACCGGTGTCGCGTCAACCCGCCGCGTCCACAAGGATGCGGGGAAGGTCATCCGGCTGGAGAGGTGGCGACTCCGAACAGCCGCAATTGCGGACCGTCGTCGCGGGCGGCGGCAGCCATCGGCCCGACGTCGAACCAGGGTGACGGCTCGGACTGGGCGGCAACCGCCAGGCGTCCGCGGAACTTCACACGCCGCAGCGCCCGTTCGACTTCCGCGCGGGCGACGCCCGAGTCGTTGCATTCCTCGCTCAGATGCGCCAGCAGAATCCCACCCAACTCGGGGTGGGAAAGCTCGGCCGCCAGTTCACCTGCCAGGCGATTGGACAGATGGCCGCGGCTTCCGCCGATTCGCTGTTTCAGCGACCACGGGTAGGGTGCCTCGCGAAGGCGCACCTCATCATGGTTGGCCTCGAGAACGAGAAAGTGGCACCGTCGAAAAGCTTCGCGGACCGGTGCCGTCGCTCGGCCGATGTCCGTCGCCACGCCCGCCGTCAGTCCAGTCCGACTATCTTCCAGGTGTATGGCCACGGGGTCGGAAGCGTCGTGACAGGTCGGCACCAGCCGAACCGTCAGATGTCCGAGCGCCAGGCGCGCGTCGCGGGCATGGGTGATCAAGCGCTCGCTGCCGCGCATCAGGCTTGCGCAGGCTGCCGCCGTCCCGGCGGTCATGTGCACGGGCCATCCCCACCTTCGCGCGGCGACGCCCACGCCGCCCGTGTGATCCCGGTGTTCATGCGTAACGAGCACCGCGGAGATGCGACCAGGAGTGTATCCAAGTGCGTCCAGCCGACGGGCGAGCTGGGAGCCGCTGAATCCGGCGTCTACGAGAACGGCGGTGCTGCCGGCTTCCACGAGCAACGAGTTCCCTCGGCTCCCACTCCCGAGACACGCAATCCTCAACCCGCGCCAGCCTCGTCCACCGCACGCTGCCAGCAGGCGGACAGCCACGCCCGAACCCGGTCGTCTGCCTCAACGTCCCGCCGCGCGAGCACGCGCTCCACCGTGTTGAGAAAGCTCGGCAGCTCATAGGAGCCTGCGGCGGCCCCGGTACCCCAAGAAAACGGAGCCACCCATTTTCCCGCAGATCGTTCGCCGAAAATACTGGCACCCGCACCGACCACCGTGCCCGCGGTGAGGAGCGTTCCGATCGCCGTTTTCACGTGATCTCCCAGCAGACACCCCAGCTTGATCAATCCCGTTTCAATGGGGCCGCCAGGACCCCCCAGTGAGATGGCTCCGTACGTGCTCTTCAGGTCGGAGTTGGTCGTCAGGGCTCCGAGGTTTACCCATCGGCCGATGACGGCGTGACCCAGGAATCCATCGTGTGCCTTGTTCACGAATCCGAGCGTCGTCGTG
>Ga0224512_10004530_pt1 | contig 11695 bp, 12 predicted proteins | sample SF_May12_sed_USG_4_FD_169103 | JGI IMG/M metagenome (GOLD analysis project Ga0224512, IMG submission 169103) | Sediment microbial communities from San Francisco Bay, California, United States - SF_May12_sed_USGS_13 | ecosystem: Environmental > Aquatic > Marine > Sediment | place: USA... | reverse complement strand
AGATAAATCCCAAGACCGGGAAGCGGCGCAACCTGGGAACGTTCCGCACCCGGACGGCGGCGGTGCAGCACGAGCGCGAGATTCAGTTCTTCAAACGGCGCGGGTAAGCTGCTGCCTGACCAGCGCATAAAGCTTCCGCCTGACGAGAGAGATCGCGTGCTGATCAGGGATGAAGAACAACAAGATCGGGCGGCAGTGCATGCCGTCAATGCCTCCGCTTTCGAAACACCCGCCGAGGCCGATCTTGCAGATGCTTTACGCGAGCAGGCACATCCGGTTATTTCGCTGGTCGCCGTGGATGACGGAACGATTGTGGGACATATCATGTTCTCGCCTGTTTCGCTGTCTGGCCATCCCGATCTCAGGATCATGGGTCTGGCCCCCATGGCGGTTACACCGGAGTATCAACGCCAGGGCATTGGTTCGGCCCTGGTGCATGCTGGCCTTGATCGATGCAAACAACTGGGTTTCGGTGCCGTGGTTGTCCTGGGGCATCCCGAGTATTACCCCCGCTTTGGTTTCCTGCCTTCCAAACACTTTGGTATAAGGAGCGAATACGAAGTGCCCGAGGAAGTATTCATGGTCTTGGAGCTGCTATCTGGCTACTTTTTGGGTGTATCGGGTACGATCAAGTTTCATGCTGCGTTCAGTAACGTATAACACACCACAATGGAACCTTGTCTCTGCTTTGTAACGCCCGGCGCTCCTGACCTCACTGGTGGCATGTTCCGACGGCACATCGCGAGCGATATTTGAGAACTTACCCGCGTTGGCTCAGCATCGCGATCCTGCTCGGCATCGCGACCGTATTCGCCCTGAACCACGTCGCGGCGCGCATTGCCTTCGACCACGGCACCAGTGTCGTCACAGGGGTCGTGTTCCGCTCGGGTGGCACCGCGTTGGCCCTGCTGGCACTGCTCTTTGCTTTTCGTGTTCCGATCCGCCTGCCCGCGCTGACGACGCGGCGCGCGCTCATGATCGGCGCACTGATCGCGCTGCAGAGCTATTGCCTGTATTCCGCGGTCGCGCGGCTGCCGGTCGCGCTCGCGCTGCTCACGTTCAATACTTATCCGATGGTGTACACGCTCATCAGCTGGGCCGCCGGCGCCGAACGCGTCTCACCGCGTGCGTTCGTCACCATGGTCGTGGCGCTCGCCGGCCTCGCGCTGGCCCTGGATATCACGCGCACCGGCGACGCGCTTGCCGCGCGCTGGGACGAGATCGGCACGGGGGTCGTGTTCGCCACCGGGGCATCGCTGGCCTTCGGTTCGGTGCTGTTCCTCAATGCGCACTGGCTGCATGGTGTCGATGGCCGGGTGCGCAGCCTGCTGACGATGACGAGCTGCAGTCTGATCGTCCTCGCCGCTGCCACCGCCACCGGCACGCTGGCGCTGCCGCACGACGGCACCGGATGGCTCGGCCTGTCGCTGCTCACGGTGTTCTACGGTTCGGCCATCACCGTCTTCTTCATGGTGCAGCCGCACATGCGCGCGACGAGCGATGTCGCCGTGCTCAATTTCGAGCCGGTGGCGCTGGTCTTTCTCGGCTGGGCGATCCTCGGGCAGAGCCTCGCCGCGACGCAGATCGCCGGCGCGCTCGTGGTGGTCGGCGCCATCATCGCGCTCGGCATGGCGAAACACTAGTAGCAAGAAGTATATTCCCCGGTTTAGCGGCAACTTCCGGTTCATGTTAAGGTCAGTGTTCCTGCAGGGAACATAACCAGGAGAGGATGGCCGTGGAACTGGGAATGATCGGTCTGGGGCGCATGGGGGCCAACATGGCCCGGCGCCTGCGCCAGGGCGGCATCGGGGTCGCCGCCTGGAATCGTGAGTCCAGGGTCACGCAGGACCTGGCGAAGGAAACCGGTCTCAAGGCCGCGGCCTCTCTCGAAGACCTGATTTCCCGGCTTCAATCTCCCCGCATCGTCTGGCTGATGCTCCCCGCCGGGGATGTCACGCAACAGCATGTCGACAAGCTTTCCGGCCTGTTGTCCCCGGACGACACCATCGTGGACGGCGCCAATTCCTTTTACAAGGATTCCATGCGCCGCGGGCAGGCGCTGGCAAACAGGAAAATCCACTTTATCGATGCCGGCGTGTCCGGCGGTGTCTGGGGACTGGAGAACGGTTACGCGCTGATGCTGGGCGGCGAAAAGGCCGCCATCGAGCGCCTCCAACCCGCGATCAAGGTACTGGCGCCGGGACCCGACAAGGGCTGGCTGCACTGCGGGCCGGTCGGATCGGGACATTTCGTGAAGATGGTCCACAACGGAATCGAATACGGAATGATGCAGGCCTATGCCGAGGGCTTCGCACTCATGAAGGGGCGCGTGGATTTCAAGCTCGATCTGGGCGCGATTGCCGAGATGTGGCGCCACGGCAGCGTGGTTCGCAGCTGGCTGCTGGACCTCACCGCGGAGTTCCTGAAACATGACCAGGAACTGAAGGATATCGCTCCGTATGTGGCAGATTCAGGTGAAGGCCGCTGGACCGCGCTCGAGGGCATCGAGCAGGGCGTGCCGACGCCGGTCATGAGTCTCGCGCTCATGATGCGATTCGCCAGCCAGGGCAAGGACGAATACGCCGACAAGCTGCTGGCGATGATGCGCCAGGGTTTTGGCGGCCACGCCACCGGTTCCAAGAAGGGTTGAGCCGCGCCATGGCCGATATCGGACCCTGCTATTTCGTCATCTTCGGCGCCACCGGCAACCTCAGCTCGCGCAAGCTGCTGCCGGCGCTCTACCAGCTCGAGGCCGCGGACAAGCTGCACGCCGACCTGCGCTTCCTGGCCACGGCCCGGCGCGAGTGGGAACTGAGCGAGTGGCTCGGCTTCCTCAAGCAGAGTGTCCAGGATCATCTCGGCAAGTCCTTCGAACCGGAGGTGTTCAAGCGCCTCGAGGCCAGGTTCGATTACGTCGCGGGCGACCTCAACGATCCGCAGGCCTACAAGCGCATCATGGACGAGCTGAGCAAGCCGCGCATGGGCGCCTGCGAGAACATCGTTTTCTACCTCGCCATCAGCCCGTCGGATTTTCTCACCGTCATCGAGCAGCTGAGCAAGGTCGGCATCAGCCGCAGCCACGGCCGCCACCGTATCGTGGTGGAAAAGCCTTTCGGCGAGGAGATCGAGAGCGCGCGCGAGCTGAACGCGAAACTGCACCATTATTTCGACGAGGAACAGATCTTCCGCATCGATCATTACCTCGGCAAGGAAACGGTGCAGAACCTGCTGGTGTTCCGCTTTGCCAATACCCTGATCGAGCCGATCTGGAACCGCAATTACATCGATCACGTGCAGATCACGGTGGCCGAGTCGGAAGGCGTGGGCCGGCGCGCCGGCTACTACGACACCGCCGGGGCACTGCGTGACATGCTGCAGAACCACCTGATGCAGCTGCTGACGCTGGTGGCCATGGAGCCGCCGGCGATGCTCGACGCCGATGCGCTGCGCGACGAGAAGGTCAAGGTGTTGCGATCGATCCGTCCGATCCCGCCGCAGGCCCTGGGAGACTACGCCTTCCGCGCCCAGTACGCCGCCGGACGCGTGGATAACGAGGACGTGGCGGGCTACCTCGAGGAACAGGGGGTCGCGAAGGACTCGGTGACCGATACGTACGTCGCCGCCAAGTTCTACATCGACAACTGGCGCTGGCGCAACGTCCCGTTTTATCTCCGCACCGGCAAGCGCCTGGCCGAGGACTTCTCGATTATCGCCATCCGCTTCCGCCATCCGCCGCAATTGCTGTTCCACGAAGCCGGTGCGGCGCACATTGACCCCAACTGGGTGCTGCTGTCGATGCAGCCGACCGAGTGCATGCACATCGAGTTGCACGCCAAGGAGCCGGGGCTCGGCATGAACACGCGCATCGTGCGGCTCAACGCCTCGTACCGGCCGAGCCGGGCGACCACGATGGAGGCGTACAAGACGCTGCTGCTGGATGTCATCGAGGGCGACCGCAGCCTGTTCCTGCGCTTCGACGAGCTCGAATGGGCATGGCGCGTGGTCGATCCGATCCTGCGCGACTGGTCGCGCCGGCGTGAGTTCATTACCACCTACCCGGCCGGTTCCTGGGGGCCGCGCGAGGCGGCACGCCTGTTCGAGCGGGAAGACCAGTTCTGGCGCAACGAGATTTGATGCGTGAACACGCAAGCACCCAAGATCCGCTGGCAGGTGTTTCCGGACGCGGCCGCGCTCGCGGAACAGGCGGCGGCACTGATCCTCGAGGCCGCGCGCGAGGCGATCGCGGCACGCGGCGTGTTTCATCTCGTGCTCGCGGGCGGTGAAACGCCGAAGCAGGCTTACGACCGGTTGCGCGAGGTCGGGGCCGATTGGCCGAAGTGGCAGATCTACTTCGGCGACGAGCGCTGTGTGTCGCCGAAAGCCCCCGAACGCAATGACCGGATGGCGCGTCGCGCCTGGCTCGACCACGTGGAGATTCCGGCAAAGAATATTCATCCCATCCCCGCCGAACAAGGCCCGGATCAGGGGGCACAGCGCTATGCCGAGTTCATCGCTGGCGTACCGGAATTCGACCTGGTGTTACTGGGGCTGGGTGAAGACGGCCATACCGCGAGCCTGTTTCCCGGCCGAAAACAGGGCCTGGGGAAAGGCGATCCCGACGCCGTCGCCGTGCGCGCCGCGCCAAAACCGCCGCCGGAGCGGGTGACCCTGAGCGCCGCGCGCCTGAGCCGCGCGCGGCGGGTGCTGTACCTGGTGGGCGGACATGCCAAGCGTGACGCGGTAATGGTGTGGCGCGCGCTGGCCGATATTCCGCCGGTCCACATCACGCCCACGCTGGGCATCGATGTTTATGTCGACCGGGCAGCGTGGCCGGAGGCATAATACGGAGTGGTGAATTATGCATAAGAGCCGGTACGCCAGCGTCGAGTCCCATGTCACCAAGGACGGCTCCACGATTCGCGAGCTGATGCATCCCAGCGTGCATGGCAACGCGAACCAGAGCCTGGCCGAGGCCGTCGTGCCGATCGGGCAGGGCACGAAACTGCACCGGCATCGTCGCAGCGAGGAGATTTATCACGTCACCGAAGGCGAGGGGCGGATGGTGCGGGGCGATGAGATTTTTGCCATCAATCCGGGCGATACGATCTGCATTCCGCCCGGGATACCGCACCGGGTGGACAACACCGGACCGACAGAACTGAAGATTCTCAGCAGCTGCTCGCCCCCGTATTCCCACGAAGACACCGAACTGCTGGAATAGCAATTCCTCCCATGGGTGTCGGGCCGCCATGACTAGGCCGGACTCCGCCGTCAGGATGCCTTCGGCAAGAACCGCGTCGTGTCTGGCGCTAACAGGTAATATTCATCGTATAGCCGAAGCAGGGGCTAGAGACTTTTCTTTGGACCGGCGGCTGCTCCGGGTCATCTTCCAGTTCCATGTCCACGGCAAATGCCGTAACGACCCCGTAAGCCACGTACGTCCAGTTCACTCCCGTGGCCGCGACGGCGACACCACCCGCGGCGTCGGAGACGACACCATAGTTCAAGGCGCTGATTCCGTTAATCTTCATTTCCGGCAGGCGGTTGCCATTCAGGCTGAAGTCGAAAAACGCAGGAATCGGGTAATTCACCAGTTCATTCACCCGATCCCGGCCGATCATCATGGCCGGTGTACGGGAATAGTCGAGGCGAAATCCGAATCGCATCACTTCGTCCTTCTGCCGCGGACTCCCGTCCAGCGGAATCGCGCTGTACATCATCAGGCTCGGTGCCGCGATGTCGTTGGCATCCCCCAGTGATGCAGCGTGACAAGGAACGGCCGTCAGCAAAATGGATGCGACAAATACCTGGTGAATTTTATTCATGAGATTCCCGCAAAGAAATGAAATGTGCCCGGACTATTCGCAACATGCATGCCATGCGGACAGAAAAACGGGACGATCAGGCGGTCCTGGCGTCGCAGACCGGCATATTTTTCAGTGAAAATGACCCGGACAGGAATTGCCACATGGGTAATGCGTAAAAAACCCCTTTCCAAGCATGAAGTTATCCTGTTTCCGGAAATATCCGCGGCGGCACGGGAGTTGCAGGCTATACCGGCTGAAAACTTCGGTTATATCTGAAGAATGCGTATCAGCGGACGGCCAACGACATGCAAGCGCGCGGTAGCCCTGGGGCTATTCGCGCTGCTGTGCTTTGCCGGTCCCGCGCGGGCAGAGGTGTATGTCTACGAGATGCCCGACGGCTCGCGCGTCATCACGGATCACCCGATCAATGCCAAGAATTCGCGCGTTGTGCGCGTGACGCCCGACGTGAAGGGCGCAGGCAAACTCGCGGCGCAGAAGAACAGTCCGGCATTCCGCAAAAGCCCCGATACCTATGACCGGCTCATCCGCCAATATGCCAAGGAATACGATGTGGATTTCGCTCTGGTCAAGGCGATCATGCATGCCGAATCGTCATTCAATCCTTACGCCATCTCACACAAAGGCGCGCGCGGACTGATGCAGATGATGCCGCAGACCGCGGCCCAGTACGGTGTGCGTGACATCTTCAATCCGACCGAGAATATCCGGGCCGCGATAAAGCACTTGCGATACCTGTTCGAGACATTCGATCACCGGCCGGTGCTTGTCATTGCCGCCTATAATGCCGGCGAGAATGCGGTGAAGCAGCATCGCGGCATTCCCCCGTACAAAGAGACGCTGGATTACGTCAACAAGGTATTGCACTACAAAAAACAGTACAATCCCAACTACCGACTGTATCGCGTATCCTCCACCGGGCGCTGATTTGCCAAGCCCGGGTATTCACTGTAACCTGCGGCCGATTGCATTTCCCCGGCCTCACATTCGCCCGAGCTGCGCATGAGCAATGACAAATCCGGCCTGCCGGAGAACAAGGAGTTCCAGATTCTGAAGGCCCTGAAACTGGTGCTCACCGACGTCGTGAAGGACACGGCAACCCAGCCGGGCCTGAAGCATCCGCTTTCCGAGCGCACCATAGAGGGAATCCGCCAGTGCCTGAAGCTGATTTCCGCGCGCGAGCGCGAGCTGATCGAGGAATCCGGCAGCAGCATGGGCATGCGTCCCTATTACGCGGACGAGCCGAAGAAGAACGTCGTGGTGCCGATCACCAAAATCAGCCGCGGCAAAAAGAAAAATCCCGAAAAGAAATAGGACCTTCCTTATTTCGCCCGTCGCCCCGTCCGGCCGCCGGATGGCACGTGCGCGGTCCGGCGCAATATTGCGTATTGTTCCAGCAGCGGATCCAGTACCGGTTCGAGTTTCCGCCGCAGCAGGGTTCCGCTCGCGCTGGAGGCGGCGATGATGGGCGTCACCAGCGCCTCGCCGGCATGCGCCAGTGTGAGCATGGCGGCAATTTCCCCGTGCAGTTCCGGGACGCTTTCCCGCAATGCAGCCACATCTCCTTTGCCGGACTGAAGCCGCATCCGCGCCGCGCCCAAGGCCGCGGTGATTTCGTCCACCGGTTCCTGCCCGGCGAGCGCCGGCCTGAAGTATTTCCCGATGACTTCCATCAGTTTGGCCACGGTGTATTTGTCCACCGGATGCAACAATTGCATCTCGGAGACGGCGAGAAAAGTCTGTCCCGGGGTGTCGAGCAATTTTAATAGAAAACCGGCGAGTGTATTTCCCACCGCCAGTGAAGCGAGCCGGTCGCGATAGTTCGACGTGTCGTCGCGCGCCGGCAGGGAGTCGGGAAGCTCGTCCGGGACCGCATCCAGGAAACCGATGTGATACACGTTGCGGTGCGTGCCGAGACGGAATATGCGCTCGCGCGTGCCGGCGTCGATCAGGCCGGGTTGCAGCACGAGCCGTATCGTGGCGATGACCAGCATCGGGTCGGTTTCGAACGGCAGATGCTCGACCAGGAATTGCGCCAGCTCCTTCCCCATCTTCCCCCGGACCACGCCCTGCTTTTCCAGCAGACGGCGGGCGATGTCGGACGTCGGCATGGACCACCACGTGCGCCGCGCGAGTTCGTCGCTCAGCCCCGGCGCGCCGGCCACGGCGGTGACTGCTTCGGGCTCGCCCAGGAGCAGCAGCTTGTCGAGCCGGTTTTCACGCGCCTGGCCCATGCGCGTCCAGCGCTGCAGGAACACCGGGTAACCGCCGGGCGATCCGAGCACGTGGCTCGACAGCATCTCGCGCACCAGCCGCAGGTATTTCTCCGGGCGGCAGTTGGGATTGAGCGGCACGCGCGCCTCGCTGCCACGTGCCAGCCCGTAAACCGTCATGCTGTTTTCATCGATGCGTATCGCCTCGATGTCGTTGGCCAGCAGCACGTTCAATCGCAACAGGTCTTCACTGGAGAGTTCCATGGAATTCGGGCGGAGGCGAAACGGGTAAAAACAGATGTCGCGTCAGTTTAACTGAATCCGCTGGCCCCAGGGCACCTTTTCCCGGCCCTTCACCAGCCACAGCACCGGGAACGACGGCTCGTGAACGGGAAATTCACCCTTGGCGTCGGTGAAGTACAACAGCAGGTTCGGCGGGTGGTCCTGGTTTTCGGCCCAGTCGAAGACCGGCGTGAACCTGGTGCCACCGCCGCCGTGCCACTGTTTCGGCAGCGCGATCTCCTCCCACGGTTCGAAGGACCAGGGGCCGTCCTGCGCCAGCTTGTCATCGCAGGCGTGCAGGGTGATGCGCGCGCCGACCTGGCCCTTGATGGCATTGACCTCGCTGACGAATTCCTGCATTTCCTCATCCGTGATGGATCCACTGGTATCGAGCGCCACGATCAGGTCGACGTGCTGGCTGCGCAGACCGGGCAGGATCGCCGCGCCCTCGCGCCGCGAGGGATGCGCGAAACTGTAATCGTTGCGTGAGGCGCGCGTCATGTAATGCGCCAGCAACATGCGCCACGGCAGCTGCGGTTGCAGCAGGTGATCCACGATGCGCGCCATGGAACCGCCCAGCTTGCCGGACTGGATCGCCTGCTGCGCCGCCGAGGCCAGACGCTGTTGCCACTGCTTGTGCAACGCCTCGCGCTCCGGGGCGGACAGCGGCGGCGGTTGCGGCGCACCGGAAGCGCCGGGATCCACTTCGCCCTGACTTCCGCCGCCCTCATCGTCCTGCGCCTGTCCCTGGCCGCCCTGTCCGCCACCCTGTTCACCCGGACCGTGCGGCTTGTCGTCCTGATCGTACAGGTGCTGGTCCATCGGCTCTTCGTTGCTGTTCTCCTGGATGCAGGGGTAGATTTCCTCCGCGGTCATGTCCCGGTAGGCATCGAGAATGAGCGCGTCCGGCGCCGGTCGCAGACCGTCGGCCACGAGCAGGGGGTTGATCGCGAAATCGCAGGCGACATCCCAGCGGCGCTTGTCGCGGTGCTCGCGGCGCGCGAAGTGCGACAGCGCGCAGTGCAAGGCCTCATGCGCCAGGATGAACTTGGTCTGTTCGAAAGACAGCGCGTCGATATAGGCGGGGTTGTAATAGAACGAGCGCGCGTCAGTGGCCGTGGTCGGGCACCATTTGGGATCGGCCTGCACCAGCGGCAGGCGCAGCACCAGCGCGCCGAGAAAGGGTTTGTCGATGATCAGCCAGGTGCGCGCGGCGACGAGCTTGTTCTCGATGTCGTCCTGTTCCGCCATGGCCACCCGGAAATTACTGCGTGCGCGCGGCAGCCGGCGATTTCTGCCACATGTCGAAGATCATCACGCTGGCGATCTTCTTGGCCCATTGCGCGAATTGCGGCAGCGCGAACAGTTTCTCGCCCACGGCGCGCTGCATGTCCGAGACCAGCATCACGCCCATTTCCCGGTTCGGGAACCGGCCGGCGTAATCGAGGATGTGTCCGAACACCTCGGTTTCGTCGGCACCGCCCCGGGCGCGGATCGCACGGCCCACCAGCGCGGCGGCCACGGCGTATTGCAAATCGATTTCCTTCGGCACGGTGGCAGACGTCCCCTGGATGATGGCGTCGATGTCCGGCAGGTTGTCGAGGTTGTCGATGAAGGCCTTGAGTTCCACGCCCGCGGCCGGCCCGACGCAGGCCTCGAGCGCGCCCAGCAACAGTTCCGGTTCCTCCCCGAACTTGGCCAGCGCGCGGTGTGCGAATTCCCATGATCGCGGACTGGGGAAGGCCACCGGGTTGTGCGCCGGGTCGAAGTCGAACAGCAGCTCGGGCCGGAAGCGCAGGAACGCGATGACGCGCTCATCGATGTTGTTCGCGTAGGCCCAGGCCACCCAGTCGTCGAGATGGGTATCGACCGCGAAGTGGGAAAAACGGTTGGCCAGCGGTGCCGGCATGCTGTAGGTGACCCCGCGGTCGCCCTGGCGGTTGCCGGCGGCGAAGATCGCCCAGCCCTCGGGCACGACGTAGGCGCCGAGACGCCGGTCGAGGATGAGTTGATACGCGGCCGCGGAGACCGTAGGCGCCGCCGAGGTGATTTCGTCGAGGAACAGGATGCCTTCGGGGCCGTGGCGCTTCGAATCGGGCAGCATCGCCGGAATCGCCCACTCGACCACGTCGCCGACGCGGAACGGAATGCCGCGCAGGTCGGTCGGTTCCATCTGCGACAGGCGGATGTCGATCACCGGGACGGCGTATTTTTTCGCCACTTGCGCCACCATCTGCGACTTGCCGACGCCCGGCGGGCCCCAGAGCATGACCGGCGTGTGATGCCCTTCGCGGGTACTCAGGAATTCGCGTTCGAGAACGGCAAGAATAAGCGCTGGGCGCATGGAATCTCCGGTTGGTATACTGGCGTTGTGCAGCCGATGATTAGAGTATAATTTTGCCGCCGGCGAGCGTCCATGCACATTTTATTGACAGTCTGATCAAAATGGCGGATAAGGCGCGTGGACTTACTCCGTATGATCGTTTCTTCATCACATCTCCCGCCAGAGCGGACATGACCCGCCCGGAAATCCTCCCTGCCAATGCCTGAAACGGGACAAGCACCGAAACCCGCGGGTCCCGACACGCGATCGCCGCTGACGCGCTGGCGCCAGCGTCTGCGCCACATGATGCTCGGCCCGCCGCGTGATCCCATGGCGCCGGAGACGCACCGCCATATCACGATGATCGCCTTGCTCGCGTGGGTCGGTCTCGGCGCCAACGGATTGTCCTCGACCGCCTACGGTCCCGAGCTGGCCTACATTGCCCTGGGCACGCACACCGAGCTGGCGCTGTTCCTCGCGCTGGCGACGGTGATGACCGTGTTCGTCATCGCCATTTCCTACAACCAGGTGATTGAACTGTTTCCCACGGGCGGGGGCGGTTACAAGGTCGCCACGCGCCTGCTCGGCAAGAGTCCCGGGCTCGTTTCCGGGAGCGCACTGGTGGTGGACTACGTGCTCACGATTGCCATATCCATCGCCGCGGGTGTGGACGCGCTGTTCAGTTTCCTGCCGTTGTCCTGGGGATTTCTCAAGACCGGGACGGCCTCGCTGGCGCTGCTGACGCTGGCGGTGCTCAATCTGCGCGGGGTCAAGGATTCCATCAAGGTGCTGTTGCCGATATTCATCGGTTTCGTGACGACGCATGCCTTTCTCATCATTTACGGTGTGGGACGTCACGCGAAAAACATCGGCACCCTGTTTCCGGACAGCATCGCCGAGGCCCAGTCGCTGTCGGCCGAGACGGGTATTCTTTTCGTGATCGCGTTGTTCGTGCGCGCCTACGGCATGGGCGGCGGCACTTATACCGGCATCGAGGCGGTGTCCAACAACGTGCACATGCTGAAGGAGCCACGCGAGCGCACCGGCAAGCT
>Ga0224512_10004529_pt1 | contig 11695 bp, 12 predicted proteins | sample SF_May12_sed_USG_4_FD_169103 | JGI IMG/M metagenome (GOLD analysis project Ga0224512, IMG submission 169103) | Sediment microbial communities from San Francisco Bay, California, United States - SF_May12_sed_USGS_13 | ecosystem: Environmental > Aquatic > Marine > Sediment | place: USA... | reverse complement strand
TCATCAGTAACAGGTCGCCCCCCACCCGGTTTTTACCGTCGTCTATTCCGAGCATCCAGAACTCGACGAACATGTTGATCCCGGAATCGCCGAAACTGTCGATCTCGCAATCCGGGCGTTCCTCGATCGGAACATCGTCGCCACTGATCACCTGCGGATGACTGGCGACGACTTCCTTGATGATATCGACCAGTTTCCCGACATCGGTGCTGTAGGCGACCGAGAAATCGACCCGGTAGCGCTGCCGCTTGTCCTTGTGGGTCCAGTTGATGAAGGTCTCGACGATGAACTTTTCGTTGGGCACCATGATGTCGCGGCCGTCATAGGTTTCCAGCGTCGTCGAGCGCATGTTCATCTCGCGCACCACGCCGGCCTTGTCATCCTCGAACTCGACGTAATCCCCGATCGCCAGCGATCGGTCGAGCAGGATGATGATGCCAGAGATAAAATTGGACGCGATCGCCTGCAGGCCGAAGCCCAGGCCGACGCCGATGGCGCCGCCGAACACCGCGAGCGCGGTCAGGTTGATCCCCATGACCTGCAGCAACAGCAGGAAGATCACGAAGAAGACCGTGATCTCGAGCAGTTTCGAGGCGACCTCGCGCGTGCGTACGTCGAGGTTGGCCTGCCGGCTTATGATTTCGCGCCCGGTGCGGTTGGAAACCCGCCCGATCCAGAACAACATCGAGCCGAAAATGGCGACGCGGGCGACGCCGTAGGCGGAAATCTCGATATTACCGATCGAAACCGACATCGATTCGAGGATCTCGATCAGGCCTTCGAGGATTCCGACCAGGTGCAGAAACAGCAGCGGTATCCCGAGGTAGCGGAATATCCCGGCGATCATCGAGTTCGAGATAAAATCGTTGATGATCGAGTTGAAAAGCAGCAGGATCGCGATGGTCAGCGCGGTTTGCACGAGCCAGCCCTGGTCCAGCAGGCTCTGGCTGATTTCGACCGAAATGCGCAACATCATGATCGCCAGCAGCGGGAAGATCAGGTTACCGAGCTTGTTGACGAATATTCGTAACGGCTGCCCCTCGATATCCTCGGGTTTCCGGTCGAGAAATGGCGCGAACCTGCGAATGCGGTTTGCCAGCACGAATGCAACCGCGTAGATACCGACGATAATGCCGAATTGAGAATAGGTTTCCGGCTGCGCAAGCGCGCTGTACACCGATTCCTGGGCCTGCTCGATAAGCGGACTGATTTTATCTGATTCCATGCTGGATCACCTTTTTCGTTTCAGTTAATAGCTCGATTGGTAGTGATGTCTTAATTAATCTCGAGTTGTCTTCGCGGGCGATGCAAGATGCGGTTGGCGGGAACCGATCAGGATCACGACGGCTCGCCGATCGAGAGTAGCTGCGAATCATGCGGGCGGATTACTGGTCATCACGATCGTCGTAAAGCCGCAGCCTGAACTCCCAGTCCTTGCGCTTCGGCAGGAACAGGCGGATGCCGACATTTTTGCCGTCGTCCTGCTGCACAATGTCCGCCTCTCTTTGTTGCTGGATCGGGTCGCCGGCAGGCGAAACGACCTCGATGCGGCCGACGCGCCCGAATTCGATCGGAATACTGATTCCGATCGCCTGGATGTCCTCGCCCGGCAGATTCGAGATATCCGTTATCTCGGCGCCGAGCCGGTCGCCGGTATAGCCAGGGACGGCTCGCAGGTTTGCGGACTCGACCGCCGCCAGGCGCGGCGGCGGACTATCGGCGTGGCCGGTGCGCCGCGCTTTGTGGCCGTAGCAGCTCGTTAGCAGCAGACTGCACAGGGTCATGATGCATAAAATTCGAATTGAAACCATGTCAAACGCTACTCTTCGGAAACGGGATCTCCGGTGTTTTCAGGGCATATCGCCTGCGCTCAAGGTCGGCGGCCGGTGTACGCCCGCGATAATAACTTTTCCGATCGACGAGCGTAAGCATTATGTCTTAACATTACGACTCGATTTTCAACGCCGACAGGAGAAAAAAATGGCAAACGAAGGATACCACGAACCGATCGACGAACTCAGCGGCGAGACGCGCGACATGCACCGGGCGATTACTTCGCTGATGGAAGAACTGGAGGCGGTAGACTGGTACAACCAGCGTGTCGATGCCTGCAATGACAAGGAGCTGAAGGCCATACTCGCGCATAACCGGGACGAGGAAAAAGAGCATGCGGCCATGGTGCTCGAATGGATCCGACGCAAGGACCCGCGGTTCGACAAGGAGCTGAAGGATTACCTGTTTACCGACAAACCCATCGCCCACGAGTAAATCCGCTACCCCGGCCGGTGACGGTCAGGCGTCGGCAGCTATTTGAGCAACCCCCGGGACCGCGCCGAAGATCAGGACCGCAACACGCGCCGCGCCACCAGGCAGGCGACCATGTCGCCGGTGACATCGACCATGGTAGACAGCATGTCGAGCGGCCGATCCACGCCGAGTATGATCGCGATGCCGGCGGCGGGAATGCCGACGCTGGTCAGAATGGTCGCGAGAATCACGATACCGACACCGGGGGTACCGGGAGATCCGATCACGGCGCCGGTCGCCATGACGACGATCAGCAGGATTCCCGCCATGCCGATATCGACGTTGAATACCTGGGCCAGGAAGATCGCCGCGATCCCCTGGTAGATAGCCGTGCCGCCCATGTTGACGGTGGTGCCGAGCGGAATGACGAAGCGCGCGATAAAAGGCGGCACCTTGAGTTTTTCCTCGGTCGTGGACAGCGTCAGCGGCATCACCGCGGCCGAACTGGAGGTTGAGAAGGCGAGCAGCAGCGCCTCGCGCGTGAAGCCGATGAAACGGCCCGGGTTTATACCCCGACCGCGGATCGGGGTAGCCCGCGCGATTAAACGGATTGAGTCCGCTATCCAGGTATAATATCGCCTTCACCATAAGAGCGGGACAAAAACTTATGTTCGACTGGATTGTGAACCCGGAATCCTGGGTTGCGCTTGGCACGCTGGTTGCGCTCGAAATCGTGCTCGGAATCGATAATATTATTTTCATTACGATCCTGGTTGGCCGCTTGCCGAAGAACCAGCGCGACAAGGCCAGGCGGATCGGACTGGGGCTGGCGATGCTGGCCCGGTTGGCGCTACTGTTCAGCATCTTCTGGGTCATGGGCCTGGTCGAACCCTGGTTTACGATTCTCGATACCGAGATATCGGGACGCGACGTTATTCTCATCGGGGGCGGGCTTTTCCTGTTGGCCAAGTCGACGCACGAAATCCATACCAGCCTGGAAATACCCGAGGACGAGGGGGGGTCGCCCGCGCATGCCGGCTTTTTCTCTATCCTGGCGCAAATCGCTATCCTCGATATCGTTTTCTCGCTCGACTCGGTGATTACCGCCGTGGGACTCGTCCAGCACCTGTCGATCATGGTAATCGCGATCCTGGCCTCGGTCGTGGTAATGCTGTTTTCCGCGCGGCCGATCGGGGATTTCGTCGATCGCAATCCGACCATTAAGATGCTCGCGCTCTCGTTCCTGTTGTTGATCGGCTTCACGCTGATCGCGGAAGGATTCGACGTGCAGGTTCCGAAAGGATACATCTACTTCGCGATGGCATTTTCTGTCGGGGTCGAGTTATTGAACATGCGCGCGAGAAAGAAGCGGAAAGCCGGCAGCATTCACCTGTCGAAAAGGCTTGCGCGGGGCGATGGCGCCTGACCCGGGGCAGGTGCCGCGGTTTGCTTATGCGGTATTTTTGGTGATACTGTGCGGTCGATCCTGGTCTCCGATCGAAAAAATAATTAACCAGCGGAAAATGACTCCAGCCTCATGATGCGTACCCTCGCCCCCGTCGCCGCCCTGCTATTCGCGGTCGCCCTGTTGCTGGCCGGCAACGGGCTGCTGGGCACGCTGATCCCGGTGCGGGCGCAAATCGAGGACTTTTCGATCTTCTCGATCGGGCTGCTGGGTTCGACTTACTTCGTCGGATTTGCGAGCGGCTGTTTTTACGGTCCACACCTGGTGCAACGCGTGGGGCATATTCGCACCTTTACCGCCATGGCGGCGATCGTATCCGCGGTCGTGCTGGGACATGGCATGGTGGTGCTGCCTTTGCCGTGGTGGATAATGCGGGTCCTGACCGGCTTTTGCTTCGCGGTGCTGTACATCGTTATCGAAAGCTGGCTCAACGAGCGCTCGACCAACGAAACGCGGGGCAGCGTGCTGTCGGCCTACCTCGTGATCAACCTGACCGTCATGACCGTCGGGCAGATGATGATTACGCTGTCCGATCCGGCCGGCCTCGGCCTGTTTGCGCTGGCCTCGATCCTGGTGTCGATCGCGGCCGTGCCGGTCGCGCTGAGCGTGTCGACCGCTCCACGCCCGATCGTGACGGTCCGGCTGCGCTTCAAGAAGATATTTGCAACCTCGCCTGTCGCCTTCACGGCCTGCGTCGCGGTCGGACTGGCCAACGGCGCCTTCTGGACGCTGGGACCGCTGTTCGTGCAACGAGCCGGATTCGATGTCGGAGGGGTCGCGCTGTTCATGAGCGCCACGGTCCTGGGCGGGGCGCTGGGGCAGTGGCCGGTAGGTCGGCTGTCCGATAATACCGACCGCGCGCAGCTCATCGTCTGGGTTGCGCTCGCGGCAGCCGTGCTCGGCGTCGCCGTGGTTGGTGCCGGGTTTCTGTCGCTGCACTGGCTGCTGCTGGCCGCGGCCTGCTGGGGTGCCGTCGCTTTTCCGTTATACGCGGTCGCGGTTGCGCAGGCCAACGACCACGCAAAACCGGACGAGTTTGTCGAAATCTCCAGCGGCATGCTGCTGGCCTATGCCGCCGGCGCGGTTATCGGGCCGGTAATCGCGACGATTTTCATGAAGCTGATTGAAACCGGCGGTCTCTACGTTTTCACGATCACCATCCACCTGCTGCTGGTCGTTTATGCCTGGCGACAGCTTGCGCGCGAAACTCGAATAGCGGCAGGCGAGCACCTGCTTTCGGCGTCGCAGGCCCTGCAATCGTCGGCGACTATTTCCACCGTGTTCGATGCGGAAATGCAGGAATCGAATCCCGGGACCCAGGAACCCCGACCCGACAATTAGCGTGACCCGCGTGCTGCAGCATGTCGCGCCCGGTCCAACGCCCGCAGCCGGCAGGAGGAATCTTACATGGTGGAATTCAAGGAAATTATCTCGGTCGCGGGTTACGGGATCGTAAGCATCGGGGTGTCGATCATCATCGTGGGTACGGTAACGTCGTCGCTGCGTTTTCTGAACTGTTTACGCAACGAGCCCGAGGATTACGCCTACGGCGTGTATCGCCGCCAGCCTGGGCGCTGCATTATCCTCGGGCTGGATTTCTGATCGCGGGCGACATCTGCTACGCGCATTGCAGCCGCTGCCTGCCTAGATTTCTGCTGCCTGCGATGATTGCGCGGGATGAGTTTCGATATCGTCCATGAAATCCTTGTGCTTGCCTGATAACTGGTAAGCGAAGGCGAGGATTTCGGCGATCACGACATACAGCGCCTCGGGCACGTGGTCGCCGAGGTCGATCTGGTCGAGCACCAGCGCCAGGTCCCGGTCCAGATGTATCGGTACGTTGGCTTCCTGCGCAAGCCTCAGGATCTGGTTTGCGATCTCGTCATGACCCCTGGCGGTAACCCTGGGTGCCTGTTTGCCGTCGTATTCGAGCGCGATAGCGAATCTCGGTATTTCACGCATGGTTAAACCTCGATGTCGATCAGGGATTCGCAGAAATCCGCGGCGCTCGGGGTCGGTTCGGGTGCGGCCCTGCCGGGAAAGCTGTGGAATTCTCCGGGACTGAATCCGGCCGTGCAAAAGCGTTGCCTCAGTTGCGGCAGCGCCGCGCCGATGCGTTCCCGCGTCGGCTCCCTTTCGCAATAAAAACTGGCGGCGACCGCCAGGCCTTCGACAACGATATGGCAGGATACGGGGCCGAGATCGGCAAAATCGAAACCGAGTCGGATATCCCAGCCACTGTCGGCTTCCTGCTGCGCCTGGTTGCGTTGCGTGAGTTCGACGTGGAGAGTTTTGACCTGCTGCGCTTCGAGCAGCGGTAGCGCCAGGCTCAACGTTAGTGGTTGCTGGGTCTCCTGTTGCAGCCCGAGCGCAGCGCGCTGCATCAGGTTATGCGCAAGGCTCTGCTCGACCAGTTTTACGCCTTCCCTGATCTGCGGCAGCAATGATTCCGCGGTCGTTTGCCTGTTGGCTGCTGCATCGGTGTCGGTCGGCTTGCCGTTACTGCTGCGCAGCGATCGCGCGAGTTCTGTCGCGAAGCTTTCCGGGTCGGCCAGTTGCTTGAGCATTGCGCCTGCCCGCATCGCCCTCGCGTCCGCCTGGTCCGATCCGGAAGGCCTGACCAGCCCGGCGAATTCGAACCAGCTTTTCAGGCGTGCTGCGTCGATTTCGGGAAACCTGGTTACCAGTTGTAGCAGCGGCCACAGCGCGCCGCTGCCTGTCGCGCCGCGCTGCAACGCGGCGGTTTGCGCCGACAGCGCTGCGCGCTCGACCGTCGGCAGTCGCGTATCCGGCATGTCGCGAAGCCCCATGGCTTGACGACGCGGATCGCCCGGGGTCGCGGTGGTTGCCGCCGCGGCCGGCCGGTCGATCCCGGCGACGTATCCCGGTGCCGCAGCGCCGGTATGAGAGCCGGCAATTGCCGCTGGTTTCGATGCCGGTAACGGCTGCAGGATTGCGTTCGAGCCGTGCCTGCGAGCGTTCGCTTTGACGATATCGCGATCTGCGCCCGCCTGCTGCGACCGTGGTTCGGGCTCCCTGGCAGGCAGTGTGCGAGACCGCGGGCCGGCGGCCTCGATACCAGGGTCGATCGGCGACGGGGGGCGCGCCGCCGGGAGCGAACGCGAAACGGTTGCGCCCGCAGCCGCATATTGTGCGCGCAGCGTGTCGGCGGCGGCACCGGACCTGGCGCCGGATTTGACGGTAGCCGAGACGGATTGCGGCGCGCGCCCGGGATCCGCTCCCAGCCGGGCCTGGCTGCCTTCGCGTGGCGATAATCCAGTTCCTGCGGGTGCCCGGGTAGCGGCGAGTGTCCTGCTTACCAGGCCGAGCAGTTTAACCAGGCTGGCAGCCTCGTTTTCCGCCCGACGCGGCAGCAGCTGCTGCAACACGGCCTTGTAGACCGACTTGCGTTCTAGCGGGGTAACTTCGATGCTGCGCCGATTATCGATACGCCGCAGGCCCAGCAGCTGATTTTTCACCAGCCCGGTCGGGCGCGGCAGTTTCAGTATCTGCCCGGCGAGCTCGATCTCCGCCTGGCTCGCGGCAATCCGGGTAACGATTGCCAGCATCGGCCGGCCGGGTGGCAGTGCACGTGCCAGTTGCGGATATTGCGCGCTGTCGAGGCTGATCGGTTTGCGCGGCGCGGGACTCGTTTTCAACACCGGGTGGCTTGCGCTTTCGTCCAGGCGCAGGTTTATCCGATCGCCGGGTTTGTAGTCGAGCGTATTGCGGGTCAGTATTTCCCCGAGGCGGCTGCTCAACAGCAATTGTCCCTGCAACAGCCTGATCACCTCGGCTTCTACGGTACCCGCCGCCCTGAGCTGCGCAAGCAGGTTGGGAACCCGGGATGCGACCGCCGTGGGATCGATCGGGTCGGTGGGGAAGTTTATGTCCATGTTGGCAATATATGTCCGCCCGGGGTAAAGAGCTGCCGTTTATCAAGCCGATACCTGCCCCGGGAACCGCGACCCCGGGCCAGCGCTGTGGGCGCCAGCGTTGTAAATTTGTCGCCTTGACTTTTTTTCGGCCGTGATCGGGACTTCTTGAGGTCTAATCGTTGCCGCAAGCGTCGTTTTGCCGTCCATATTCGACAAAAAACTGCCATTTTCTAGATTTGGCAGGAAAATATAGAGATAAGTGTTTGAAAATAATAATATTTATAAATTGGCACGTATCTCGCATGTATTTCCGGTATGAAGCATTTATCTACAGGTGATTGACAAATGTCGCAAACAACCCAACTGGTAAATAATCCGAAATCGGTAGTGCAGGCGCCTGCTCAGGTGATCGCGCTGGACCCGCGATCCGGCGATAGTACGCACGGCAGCCAGAAGTACATCCGTATTCTGCAACTGTCGGACCTGTTGTCGCGGCATCTCGAAGTCGGACAGATTATCGAGGCGTTCATGAGCGAGATAGCCAGCGACGTCGATCACTGCGGTTATCGATTTGACAGCGAAGACATCAATGGCTCGATCGCACAGGGTGTCGTCGAGGGCTTCCCCGCCAACTACCGGCTCAAGATTCAAAACCGGCTGCTCGGAGAGCTGACCCTGTTCAAACGGTCGAGGTTTAACAGCCACGAGCTTTGCGAACTCGAAGATTTGCTGTGCGCGCTGATATACCCGGTTAAAAACGCCCTGATGTACCAGATTGCGCTCAAATCGGCTTACCGCGACCCGTTGACCGGCCTCAACAATCGCACCTCGATGGAAAAGAATCTGCCGCGCGAGGTCGATCTGGCAAAACGGCATAGCCAGTCGATGGCGATCCTGGTGATGGATCTCGACGGCTTCAAGGAAATAAACGATACCCACGGACACGATCTCGGTGACCAGGTCCTGCGCGAGGTGGCGAATGTCATCAGCCAGGTCGTGCGCAATACCGACCTGGTATACCGCTACGGCGGCGACGAGTTTGTCGGCGGCCTTGCACAGACCGATACTCACGGTGCAATCGACGTCAGCGAGCGCATCCGCAGCAGCATCGACAACCTAGATATGACCGCGCTCGGCATAAGCGCAAACGTCCAGGTCAGCATTGGCATCACGCTGGTGCGTCGCAGCGATAACTTCCTCAGCGCTTTCAAGCGGGCGGACAAGGCGCTGTACCAGGCCAAGATAAACGGCAAGAACCAGATCATCATCTGTTGACCCGGCAGGTTCTCCGATCGCCTGACAGCTTCGGTTGGTGCGATGCAAAATAAACCCGACGCGGTGGGCTGGCGTGTTCGACCGCAATTACACCTGGCTGCCGATCAGGACCGGCCAATCGCGACGGCAATAATCCGTGACTTTACTCCTGATTCGTTTGTCCACGCTCCCCCGAGTGTCGCTGGCGGCCTGGTTTCGGCCTCGTTGCCGCGATAGTAGCCAGCAGGCGGGGCGGGCGCTGAAAAAGGCGGTAAAATGGGCTATAAAATAAAAACCTGGCCGTAACCGGTCCAAAGGGCTTACCACTTGCAGCAGGGGATCGAGGACGAGCCGCGGGGATCGCATCCCTATCGAATGTTATGCCGGGCAACGCGGCAAGATCGGCAACGCTCGCCACGACTGCCGTAACGTCACAGCGTGCAACCGGCGCGCCGTAGTTTGAGGATGTAGTATCGCGGCTAGTAGTGTACAGTGGCGCCCAAGCCGATCGGCCACGAGTATCGCGGGCTCGAACAGTGGCAGGGCCTGCAAATCGGCTATCGCGGCCCGACTTCCCGGCGGTGGACAAGTCGAGGCCGGCGCGGGCAGACAGGTCAAGATTCGGTGGGCTGGGCCGATAAATAAAAAGGTTTACTCGTGAAGGGTTTGTATCAGTAAAAGAGGTAGCATCAATGAGTATAAATATGACGGTTTCGGACGATGGCAGCAAGGTAACCATCGCGGTTGCCGGCAAGTTCGATTTCCAGCTATACGATGAATTCAGGGCGTCGTATGCGGATACCGTGGGCAACGGGATTCAGTATGTGATAGATTTGGCGGATACCGAGTACCTCGATAGTTCTGCCCTGGGCATGCTGTTGTTATTGCGTGAGCACGCTGGTGGTGAATCATCAAGCATCGAAATTACGCAGGCATCGCCCGAAGTACGCAAGATTCTCGATGTGGCTAACTTCGGAAAACTATTCAAACTATAACCGGATTTCGAGATGATCGATTACGCCGAAAAACGCGACTTTCTGCGCATGCCCATCGATTGCGAGCTTACCTTCACCGTCAGCGGCAGCGGCAGGCAATACCAGGGCAGCGTGATCAACCTGAGCAGTAAAGGCATATTGTTCACCTCAACCGAAAAATTCGACCCGGGCACCAGTCTCGACATCATTCTAACCCCGAGCAATTCGCTGACGCCGCCGATGCAGGCGACCGTCGTGGTTTCGCGTGTGATCAGTAACGACGTATTATTCGAAGTCGCCTGCGAGATCGCTGAAATAAAGGCCTAGCCCGCATATCTCACCGAGTTCCTGCTGCGGACGCCACAGTATTTTTGCTACGCCCTCGCTACGTAAACCGGTGAGATATGCGGGCTAGCGCCCGGCGTAGTGGTTACGCACGTAGTCTTTTACCAGGCCGATAAATTCTGCGGCAATATTGTTTCCCTTTAACGTGACCGTTTTGCGCCCGTCCTGGTAAACCGGCGCTACCGGCTGTTCGCCGGTTCCGGGCAGGCTGATGCCGATATTTGCATGCTTGCTCTCGCCGGGGCCGTTTACGACGCAACCCATGACCGCAACTTTCATGGTTTCGACGCCGGGATAACGGTGTTTCCAGTCGGGCATGGAGGCGTCGAGTTCCTGCTGTATCTGTCTGGCAAGCACCTGGAAGTATTCGCTGGTGGTGCGCCCGCAACCGGGGCAGGCGGTTACGCTGGGTGTAAACGAACGCAGGTCCAGCGACTGCAGAATCTGCTGCGCAACCTTGACCTCGCGTTCGCGCGCCGCGCCGGGTTCGGGCGTCAGCGATACCCGAATCGTATCGCCGATACCCTGGTTTAGCAGGATCGCGAGCGCCGCGCTCGAGGATATGATGCCCGGATCTCCCATGCCGGCCTCGGTCAATCCCAGGTGCAGGGCATAGCGGCAGTCCTGCGCGAGGCGCTGGTATACCGCGATCAGGTCAGGCACGCGACTCATTTTACAGCTGATCACGATGCGATTGACCGCCAGGCCGATCTCCTCGGCAAAGGCGGCGCTCTCCAGCGCCGAGTCGATTACCGCCTGTCGATTGATGGCTTCCAGCGACAACGGGTCGGCGAGATTGGCGTTACGGGTCAGCAGCGTCGCCAGCAGTTGCTGATCGAGACTGCCCCAGTTCACGCCGATTCTGACCGGCTTGTCATGGCGGCAGGCGATTTCGATCATCTCGCTGAACTGCAGGTCACGTTTTTTACCGCGGCCGACGTTACCCGGGTTGATACGATACTTCGCGAGCGCGCGCGCGCAGGCATCGTGCTCCCGCAGTAGCTTGTGCCCGTTGAAATGAAAGTCCCCGATCACCGGCACCCGGCAGTCCAGGGCTTCGAGCTGCTCGATGATATGCGGCACGGCGCGCGCGGCGTCGTCGTTATTGACGGTGATGCGGACCAGCTCCGAGCCCGCATCGTGCAGTTGCCTGACCTGCGCGACGGTCGCGGCGATATCCGCGGTATCGGTATTCGTCATCGATTGCACCACCACCGGAGCAGCGCCACCGATCGTGACCCCGGAAACGTCGACGCTGTGTCTGTTGCTGAATGGTTTCATCATATTGCGTTCTGCAGCCTGGCGGTCGCCAATAGTAAAGAACATTCGGCTACAGTTAAAGAACTAAGCCGCGGCGTCGGGGTAATTCGGACCGGCGCCACCCCGGCAGAATCTGCAGCGCGAGGCACGCACCATGTTTCACAACGGGATTAAAACATTTAGAATTCCGGTCTGCGCTGAATGGAAGTGCCGTGTTCGACCAGATAACCGTAATCGCTTTTGACCTCGATGATACCCTTTGGCCCTGCATG
>Ga0224512_10004528_pt1 | contig 11696 bp, 11 predicted proteins | sample SF_May12_sed_USG_4_FD_169103 | JGI IMG/M metagenome (GOLD analysis project Ga0224512, IMG submission 169103) | Sediment microbial communities from San Francisco Bay, California, United States - SF_May12_sed_USGS_13 | ecosystem: Environmental > Aquatic > Marine > Sediment | place: USA... | reverse complement strand
AGACCTCCTGGATCGGCTCCACCTCGTCTTCGAGTGCCGCCAGGATCTCCTCGACGGGTGGATGGTCTCCGGCCTCGCGGCTCACGTAGCGGTAGGTCAAGTCTCCGCCGGGCCGGATCACGAACACGCCGCCCAGCTGCCAGGGATCGCCCTGCACGCCGGCCTGGCGAGAGCCCGAGCGGAGCGCTCGCAGGGCATGCAGCGGGAGCCTCGGCGAAAGCAGCTCGACCCGACCGCGCCGGAGGCCTGCGGCGCGATAGGCGCGCAGCTCCGGGTCGACCAGGAGCGGGCAGTCGAGCTCGAAGTCCTCGCGAAAAGCGGCGGCAAAGTTCGGGGCCCCGTTCCCGACGATGACGAGCTCGGCTCCTCGAGCGCGAATCTCGTCGATCCGGTCGCGCAACTGCGCGACCTGCTCGCGGCAGAACAGTCAGCCGAAGTGGCGGATGAACACCAGGACGATCGGCCGGTCCTGCCAGAATGTTCCGAGTTGTTCTCGGTCCCCCGTCCAATCGGAGAGCTCGATGCCCGAGAGCTTGCTTGCGATTCGCACGATGAAATTCCCAGTCTGCCGGTCGGCTCCAGTCCTGAGTCTACGCCGGGAAGAAAGCCGGCCACACCAGCGCGTCGAGAAACGCCGTCTGGAAGCAGAATGCCAGGCTCCCAACAACGGCCAGCTTATGCGCCAGCGAAGGCGGAGACGGCCGCACCGCTACGAGACCCGCCAGCAGCCCGAGCGAGCCGATCCCCACGGCGGCCAGCGTCAACCGGATGGCCCACCAGAGCCCGTCGCTCGGCGATTCGAGCATCGCGAAGGTGAGCGGCATCCACAGTGCCGACGGAAGCAGGATCAGCGCGTAGAGCGCGTTGAACGTGCCGAAGCCGAAGCAACTACCGCCGCTCGTCGTCGGCTTCAGGCGGTACATCAGGAAATACGTAAACGCGAAGTATCCCGCCGCGGCGAGGCACATGTTGACCGTGTAGACGGAGCGCAGTCGATCCGGAACGCCGCCCCAGAAGTCGCCAGTCTGTGCCGAGTAGGCGACCAGACAGTAGGCATAGCTTGCCAGAACGGCGGTGCCGCCGAAGAGGTTGATCCGAGCCATCGCGCGTCTTCGTGAGAGCATGTTGAAACCTCCGATGTCTCGTCTACCGGCTGGCGACCAGCCGTCTGCGCAGCGACTCGTCGAGCGGCTGGTCCCCAAGCCAGATGGCGAAGAGTGCCGACGAGAATTCCGCGCCCTCGATCACTCCGCGGCGGCGGCCATTGCGCGCCAGCTCCGTGCCGACTCCCGGAACGTACGTGAGCGCGTAGCGATCGCCGGGCTCGACGTCGTCGTAGAGGGTATTGAGCCGATCGATGGAGCCGCGGAGGCGCGCGAGGGTCACCGCGTCCACGTTGCGCGCGATGCCCTCGACCGTCGCCCGGGCGAAGGCCCCAGCGGGAATCGACCGCAGGTACTCGATCTCGAGACGCCGGGGGACGTCGTCGAGGACCCGGTCCGGCGCCACGCCTTCGCCGAGGTAGAGCGCGGCCACGTACCCCTTGATGAAGATGCGGTATCGGAATACGCCGGCGCCGTTGAGGCGCAACCGCGTCCCGTTCCACTCGGTGTGGTCCGCGAAATCCACGCCTTCGACCGTTGCGGCGCCCGCCGGCGCGGCGGAAGCCCAGGTAAGCGCCAGGCCCATGGCGATGGCTCTGCGAATGCCCATGGCTGCGTAGGGTTGTGCAGAATAGCCATAATGTCAAGATATAACCTATACAATTTATTGCCCTCGAATGAGGCGAAATTGGATATAATAGTGAGATATTAAAGGAGCTTAAATTCTATTATTGCGTACTTCGTGACCTCTCAAAATACCATGAGAACCTAGACATTTTTCTCAATTTGTATAAGTTTTCCTCATGGCCAAGCCCCATGTCCCCGAGACGACCTACCCCCTGCGCGCCGCGGTGCGGCTCACCGGGCTGTCGCCGGAGCTGCTACGAGCCTGGGAGCGCCGCTACGGCGTGGTCGAGCCGCTCCGCACGGCCGGTGGAACGCGTCGTTACCGGGCCTTGGACCTCGAACGACTGCGGCTGTTGAAGGCCGCCGTGGATGCGGGACATCGCATCGGTCGGGTAACGCGCCTGGATCCAACCGAGCTCGCGCGCCGCGTGGCCGTGGCCGAGACGCCTTCCGAAACCGGACTGGAAGCGGTGCTCTCGGCCCTCGAGCGGCTCGACCCGGACGCGGCCCAGCGTCTGCTGTCGCTACAGCTCTCCGCAATGGGGCCGGTCCGCTTCGCCCGCGAGTTCGCGCTCCCGCTCGTTCGCGAGATCGGCGAGCGCTGGGCCACCGAACGGATGGGCATCGCCTCGGAGCACCTGGCCACCGGCGTGCTGCGCTCGATGCTCGGTTCGGCACTGACGCCGACCGCCGCCTCGCGCCTGGGTCCGAGAATCGTCTTCGCCACGACCACCGGCGAGCGTCACGAGCTCGGGCTGCAGATGGCGGCGCTGACGGCCATGGGTGCCGGCGCGAACCCGATCTACCTGGGCGCCGAGCTGCCCGTCGAGGACCTGCTGGGAGCGGTGGAGGACGTGGGGGCTGCGGTCCTGGCGCTGAGCCTGGTCACCACGCCCGCGGGCCAGGCCGGACACGCGATCGGGGCGCTCCGCGTCGGCCTTCCGGACGCGGTCCGCCTCTGGATCGGCGGCGCCGGAGCCGGCGTAGTCGATCTGATCCCAGGGGTAGAGCGGATCGGGAGCCTCGAGGACCTCGAGCAGCGCGTTGCCCTCCTCGGCTTCGAGCAGCGGGGCACCCGGTGAGGGTCCGCGGAGACGCAGGGGGATTCTGCGGGCCCCGATGAACGACGCGTGGCAGATCCGGGTCTTCTCCGACGGCGCACGTGCAGGCCGGTAGCTCCTATCGAATGAGCCAAGCGCCCTTCGGCTATTCTGTCGCTTTGGCGATCGCGGCACCGTCGTCCCGGCGGAGCCCGTAAGGCTGGAGGCGCATGCGGGCTCGGGCGAAATGGGCGCTGGCGCTGGCCGTGATCGCAGCTGCGGGGGCGCTGGCCGCGAGCCGCCTGCTGCCGTTCGAAGCGTCCGATCCCGCGCAGGCCGGGCCGAAGTACAAGGACGTGACCGCCGAGCGCGGAGCGTTTCGCGTCGCAGTCACGGCCAACGGGCTGGTCCGACCCATCGACCGCATCGAGCTCAAGTCGAAGGCCAGCGGCGAGGTGATCCGGCTGCCCATCGAGGTGGGCGACCGCGTCGAGAAGGGGGCGCTGATCGCGCAGCTCGACCAGGTCGAGGAGCGGGCGGCGCTGGCGCAGGCCGGAGCGGATCTCGAAATCGCGCGGGCGCAGCTCGACCTGGCGGAGAAGAACTTCGCCCGGCGCCAGCAGCTGTTCAGCAGCAACGTCATCTCGAAGGAGGTGCAGGACCAGACCGAGCTCGACCTGGCGGTGGCGCGCAGCAAGCGGGTGCAGGCCGACACATCTCTCGAGCGCGCCCGGGATCGGCTGGAGGACACGGTGATCACGGCGCCCGTGGCAGGCGTGATCCTCCAGAAGTACGTGGAGAGCGGGCAGATCATCGCCTCCGGCGTCTCCAACGTCGGCGGCGGCACCCCCATCGCCGACATCGCCGACATGGGCAACGTCTACGTCGAAGCCGGCATCGACGAGATCGACATCGGCAAGATCGCCGTGGGGCAGAAGGCGGCGATCCGGGCCGAAGCCTACCCGGAGAACCGCTACGAAGGCCAGATCGTGCGCATCGCTCCCGAGGCACGGGTGGAGCAGAACGTCACGCTCTTCGACGTGGTGGTCCAGGTCGCGAACAGCGACGCCAATCTCAAGTCGGGCATGAACACGACGGTGGAAATCGTCATCGTCGACGAGCCGGACGTGCTGACGATCCCGGTGGCGGCGCTGCGAAGGGATCGCGACCGCCCCGGCGGGTCGGCCGTCGCGGTGTTGGTGAAGCAGGGCAACGACTACGTGGTGCGCGAGATCCGAACCGGCCGCAGCGACCACCGCGTGGTCGAGGTGCTGGAGGGTCTGGCGGACGGCGCGGTGCTCGGCATTCCCATGGCCTCGCGCCTGAAGGAGGAGAACGACCTCATGAACGCCCGCATGCGCGAGAGGCAGAGCTTCGGCAGCAGCGACCGCGAGAGCCGGCAACCGAGTGACAAGGGAGGCTAGGGCCCGTGGTCGTGCTGGAGAACATCAGGATCGCCTTCCAGAGCCTGCTGGCGAATCCGCTGCGCTCGCTCTTGACGCTGATCGGGATCGCGGTCGGAATCGGCGCCGTCCTGCACGTCGTCAGCCTGGGCGAGCTCACGCAGCGCCGCATCAACGAGCAGCTCGAGACGATGGGGAGCAACGTACTGCTGATCCGGCCCGGCTATTCCCGCATGCGGGGTGTGCGCACGGCGGAGAACGTCACGACGCTGACCTGGGACGACGCGCGGCAGCTCGAGCACGAGTCCGCGGTGCTCCTGGCGGCCGTGCCGACCTACAGCGGCCAGGGAAGTGCCGAGCACCGCGACCGGAACTGGCAGACCCGGGTGACGGGGACGACCGCCGCCTACTTCGACATCAACGCCGAGGTGCTGGCGGCGGGTCGCGCGTTCAGCGAGCGGGAGGTCGCGCAGCGCTCGCGGGTGGCGGTCCTCGGAGACACGGTCTGGCAGGAGCTCGCCGACCGCGGGAACCCGGTGGGCCTGGAGATCCTGGTCAACTCACAGCGCTTCGAGGTGATCGGCGCTCTCGAGGCCAAGGGAGAGGGTTGGCACAACCCCGACGACCAGATTTTCGTGCCGCTCACGACGGCGCAGGAGCGTCTCTACGGCGTCGATCAGCTGTCGAGCATCCTGGCGCGGATGCGCGACGGCGGCGATTTCGACGAGGCCCTCTTCGACATCGAGACGATCCTGCGCCGCAGCCACCGGCTGCGCGAAGACCAGGACAACGACTTCAGCGTGCGCCGGCAGGATTTCTTCCTATCGGCGATCCAGGACACGAACCGCGAGATTGCGAACTTCGTCGTCGTGATCGCGCTCGTCTCACTGCTGGTCGGCGGCCTGGGCATCGCCAACGTCATGCTGGTCTCCGTAACCGAGCGCACGCGCGAGATCGGAATCCGCCGGTCGCTGGGAGCCAACCGCTTCCACGTGCTCGTCCAGTTCCTGACGGAGGCCGTGATGCTCGGCATCGTCGGCGGCCTGTTCGGGGTCGTGGGCGGGTCCGTCTTCAACCGGATCCAGATTGGCGCAGACGCCGTCACGGCCTGGGTCTGGGTGGGCTACAGCTTCGCCATCTGCGCCGGGATCGGGGCGATCGCGGGCGTGTACCCGGCGGTCCAGGGGGCCAACAAGGACGTGATCGAAGCACTGCGGTACGAGTAGAGCGCATGCTGATCCGACTTCGCTCCGTGACCCGCACCTACCGCATGGGCAGCGTCGACGTGCACGCCCTGCGCGGCGTTGACATCGACATCGAAGCGAACGAGTACGTCGCGATCATGGGGCCGTCGGGCTCGGGCAAGTCGACCCTGATGAACATCCTGGGCTGCCTCGACACGCCGACGAGCGGCGATTTCCAGCTCGATGGGCGGGACGTCTCCGGCCTGAGCGACGCCCAGCTGTCGAAGTTGCGGAACGCCTTCGTGGGCTTCGTCTTCCAGACCTTCAACCTGTTGCCGCGGGCCACGGCGCTGCACAACGTGGAGATGCCGCTGATCTACGCCGGAGTCCGCCACGCGCGCCGCCGGGAGCGGGCCCGGGCGGCGCTCGCCCGCGTGGGGCTGGCCGATCGCATGCAACACCGGCCCAACGAGATGTCCGGCGGTCAGCGCCAGCGCGTCGCCATCGCCCGAGCGCTGGTCAACGATCCGGCCCTGATCCTGGCCGACGAGCCCACCGGAAATCTCGACAGCGACACCGGTCGGGAGATCATGAGCGTGCTGGATACGCTGCACGCGGAGGGGCACACGATCCTGCTCGTGACCCACGAAACCTACATCGCGGAGCACGCCCGCCGCAGGATCCATTTGCGCGACGGGCGGATCCAGGCCACCTGACGCCCTGGCGCGTGCGAGCCGTCAGCCGAGTTTGGACCAATTGCGGGGCTAACTGTCCAAGAACTTCTGACGACGTACACGGGAACCTCCCGCCGCGGCCGAATCACCGCTCCGTCGTCTCGGGTAGCGTGGCGATCTCACTCCAGTATTCGTCGAAGCACTTCATGGCTTCGACCAGGCCTTGATACGTGTTCGGCTTGGTAATGTACGAGCTCGCCCCTCGGTCGTAGCTGAGTTCGATATCTTCCTCCACGTTTGACGTGGTAAGCACCACGATCGGAATGCCCCGAATCTCCGGGTGGGTCTTTATCTCCTCGAGCGCCGCGTGTCCGTCCTTCTTCGGCATGTTCAGGTCCAGCAGGATTATGCCGGGTCGCGGTGACGTCAGCGGATCGGCGTATTTTTCACGGCGCATCAGATAATCCATCAGCTCCTCGCCATCTCCAACGAAGCGCAGATCACTGACCCCTCGGCTCGCTTCCAACGCCTTCCTCGTCATCATGCAATCTTCCGGATCATCATCGGCCATCAGAATCGTCATGCCTTCTGTAGCTCCATCCATTTCAATTCATCTCCTTGCCGTGTACGACGGGTAGTGTGACGATAAACGTCGAGCCTTGTCCCGGCGTGCTCTGGGCGGAAATCTCTCCGCCATGACGCTCGACGATCTTGCGGCAGATGGCCAAGCCTATGCCCGTTCCCTCGTGTTGGCCGCGCCCGCCCAGGCGCTGAAAAGGAGCAAAGATTCTGTCGAGGTACTTTTCGTCGAATCCGACACCACTGTCTTCTACAATGACTCGACAAGACTTCGCGACTGGTGAGTTCCCCCTGAGGCGTCCTTTCCGAACGCCGAGGAGTTCGCCATGGATCTTGACAACTGGCGCTTCGTCCGGCCGGTGGAACTTCAAAGCATTGTCGATGAGGTTTTGCAGCAACTGACGCATTTGCAGGGGATTGGCTTCAATGGTCGGCAACTCGCCCACGCGCAGCCGCCCGCCTACCTGCTCGATTCGCACCTCCAGATCGGATACCGCGTTTCGTGTCACGGCAGCGAGATCGACCGGAACGAAGCGTTGCGCGCTGCTCCCAATCCGAGCCAACGCTAGCAGATCGCTGATCAGGCTCTGCATCCGTTTTGTTGAATTCCGCATCCGCTCCAGGTAATCCCGCCCCTCATCGCCGAGCGCCTCCCCGCACTCGATCTTCAGCTGTTCCCCAAAGAACTGGATCTTGCGTAGCGGCTCCTGGAGATCGTGAGCAGCGATGGTGGCGAACTGTTGCAGATCGGCATTGGAACGCGCCAGTTCCCGCGCCTGGCGTGCCAGCACCGCCGCGGTCCGCCTGCGATCGGTGATGTCCTCGATGGCCAGCAGGATGAGCCACGGGGCGCCGCTCGTTCGCTCGAGTCGGCGCCCATTGAGCAGCATCGTCTTGTGGCCAATTGTGGGGAACTCGTGGTCGACTTCGAAATCCTCGAAATGTGTGTTCACGGGGATGATCGTTTGCAGCAGATCCCGCAGTCTGGGAATGTCCCACTGATGGCCCCCCAGCTCGTAGATGAGGCGGCCCTCGGTCTCCTCTCGCCTGACCTGGAAGGTTTGATAGAAGGATCGATTCGCCGAGAGGATCCGTTGGCTCGCGTCGAGAACCAGCACCGGCTCTCGCAACGTATCCACCACGCCCTGGGCGTAGATCCAGGACTCTTCGATCACCTGCCCCGCGCGCCCAGGCTCGGCGATGTACTCATTGCCTCTCAAGGCCGAACACCTCCCGCGAATTGGATGCGGCGCGGCCGACTAGGGAAGAAGCAGCGAACGGGAGGGCGACCGCGCGGGAACTCCGGACCGGCCACTCGACTTGCGCGGCGAGCTCGCCCCCTTCCGAGTCGTGGCGCGCGCCCTTCTCCGCCGACGCAGGGCGGGGAAGAGAAGTGTGAACTCGGTTCCCCGACCGGGTGAACTCTCCACCTTGATCGCGCCGCCGCTTCCGCGCACGATTCCGAGCGTCGCCGCAAGGCCGAGGCCGCGTCCGGCGCGTTTCGTAGTGAAGAACGGGTCGAAGATCCTGGCCATGGTCGCCCGGTCTATCGAGCAGCCCGCGGTCCGGACCTTGAGAAATACGTACTTCCCTTCGGGAAGATCGTAGTCCGAGTGGGTCGTGGCGAGAAAGTCGCGGTCCACCTGCATCGATCCCGTCGCCACGAAAATGGCTCCCAGCTTGTCGCCGAGAGCCTCCGAAGCGTTGATGACGAGGTTCGTCAACACCTGGCGGATCTCGGCCGCCTCGCCCTCCGCACGGGGAAGACCCCCCGGGAGTTCGAAGTTCAAGACGACGTTGTCCGGGATCATCACCTCGAGGAAAGCCGACGCTGCACCGACCACGGCCGACAGGTCGAGCGGTCCGCGCGTTGCTTCGCCGCCCCAGGCGTACGTCCGCATCCCGCTAGTCAGCTGCGTCGCATCACGTGTCGCCTTCCGGATCTCCAGCAGGCTGCTCTTGACACCATCCACACCCGATGACAGCCCGAGATCGCCCAGGGCGATATCGGTTCTCTCCAAAATCAACCCCAGCTGCCGCTCCAAGCCCCAGGCAACGCCGCCGGCCAGAACACCCAGGCTCTCGCGCTTCAGGGCTTGCAGCAGACGCTCCTGAAGCCGCTCGTTCTCTTGCCTCGCCCTTTGGCGCTCGATCCCATACCGGATGGCGCGGCTTAGCAGCGACCCATTCAACTCGCTCTTGACGAGGTAATCCTGCGCTCCCGCCTGGAGGGCGCGCAGCGCCGTGTCGTCGTCCCCATTCATCGTGAACACCACGATCGGAACCTCGGAGTCCCGCTCCCGCACGCGTACCACCGTATCGACGCCCTGGCTGTCCGGAAGGTCGAGGTCCAGGAGAAGGACATCGGTGTTCCTCTTCCCCAGACGATTCAAACCCTCCTCGAGCGCAGCGGTGTGCTCGAGCGTGAACGGACGGAAAGGCTCGAAAGACCTCTCCAAGCTTTGTTCGACGATGATGACGTCCTCGGGATCGTCCTCGATCAAGAGAACATGAACGTTGCGATCCTTCATCCCCATCCCTTCCGAATGCATCCAGTCGCCATCGGACTCCGAATTGTTGGAGACGAGTTCTCTTCCCTCTTTGCGTTGCATGGCGATTCCCTGGACACACCCCGGGGCTTCGCGCGGAACCGTCCGCGCACCTTCCGTGCGAATCATCTGTACGAACAGGACCCCTTGGGTGGGGCTGCCAGTGGGCGGGTTCTCGACAGCAGCGTCCCTGAGGGCTGGCCTGCTGGAGAGGCTGGGGGGTGGGGTCCCTCTAGCTCCGGAACGCTTGCCAGGCTTGTCTAGCGCCTGCCGACTCGTAGCCTCAGTGATACGGAGTCTAACCTCGGGCTGCCCCTTTGCAAGTCCTCGCCCCTCAAAGGGGGCTCATGACGATGGCTTGCCGGAGCGAAGGAACGCCAGGTACTTGAGGAGCTCTTCTTCTTCCTCGGCGGTCAGATCGTCGATCGCGAAGGCAGCCAACCTTCTCCGGCGCCCACCCGCGTTACCCTCGGACGGCAACAAATAGCCAGCCTTCTCCATCAACGCCTCGTAAGGCACGACGTAGACCGCTGCCAGGCTGTGCAGCACGTGGGGCGAGGGCTTCTGGATCTTCCCCTTCTCCAGCTGGCTCAGGTAGGCGTTCGAGACCGCCTTGTCCGTGGCCTCTTCGACCTGCCGGAGTGAGAGCCCCTTCGCAACACGCAGATCGGCCAGGAGGCCGCCGAGTTCGTTGGGCGGCCCGACGACCTCAGAAGGCTCCCGCGCGGGCCGGGGTCGGCTGCTGCGACGGGCCATGCGCCGCAGTATCGCGAATCTGCGTACTCCATCAAGCGTTTCGTGTCGTTGCTTGCGATATTTTTTTTGCGTGCTATTCTTAGCAACGCAGTGGATGCTCGCTGCAGAAACCCCGCAGCCCGCTCCAGCGGGGCTGCGACGACGAGAGATCGCGTGCGTAAAACTCCGAGCCTTTTCGGGGACAGCGGGAGATACGCTCACTTCGGGTGCAGCGAGGGTCTCGACAACGCGGCCCCCGTCTCGACGCCGGCTAGTCCCGGGTGAGTGCGTCGAGCACAGAAAGTAAGAACTGATCGAGCAGGCCCCGTCAAGCGGAGGCCACTGAGGGAGAATCAAGCCATGAAGGTGAGACCGTTGCACGACCGAATCCTCGTGAGACGCATCGAGGGAGAGGAGAAGACCAAGAGTGGACTCATCATCCCCGACACCGCCAAGGAGAAGCCCATGGAGGGCAAGGTCATCGCGGTGGGCGAAGGGAAGGTCAATGAAGATGGCACGCTGCGTCCGCTCGACGTGCACAAGGGTGACCGGGTGCTCTTTAGCAAGTACTCCGGCACCGAAATCCAGATCCTGGACCACGAACATCTGATCATTCGCGAGGACGACGTTCTCGCGGTGCTCGAGTAGGAGGAACGAATCATGTCAGCGAAAGAGATCCGGTATGCACAGGACGCCCGGGAGCGTCTGTTGCGTGGCGTCGACCAGCTCGCCCACGCGGTGCGCGTGACGCTGGGCCCGAGGGGCCGCAACGTCATGCTCGAGAAGAGCTGGGGATCTCCCACCATCACCAAGGACGGCGTCACGGTGGCGAAGGAGATCGAGCTCGAGGATCACTTCGAGAATCTCGGTGCGAAGATGGTGCGCGAGGTGGCGAGCAAGACCTCCGACGTGGCGGGCGACGGCACGACCACCGCCACGGTGCTCGCGCAGGCCATTCTCCGCGAGGGGACCAAGATGGTCGCCGCCGGGATGAACCCCATGGAGCTCAAGCGCGGGATCGACAAGGCGGTGGCGGTGCTCGTTGAGGACCTCGGCAAGCAGTCGAAGAAGACGCGCACGGGCGAGGAGATCGCCCAGGTGGGGACGATCTCCGCAAACGGCGATGAGACGATTGGGAAGATCCTCGCCGAGGCGATGGAGAAGGTCGGCAAGGAGGGCGTGATCACCGTCGAGGAGGCCAAGGTCATGGAGACCACCCTCGAAGTAGTCGAGGGCATGCAGTTCGACCGAGGCTACCTCTCGCCCTACTTCGTGACCGACGCCGAGAGCATGGAGGTGGTCCTCGAGGATGCGCTGGTTCTCCTTCACGAAAAGAAGATCAGCGGCATGAAGGACCTCCTGCCGCTCCTCGAGCAGGTCTCGAAGGAGGGCAAGCCCATCCTGATCGTGGCCGAGGATCTCGAGGGAGAGGCGTTGGCGACCCTCGTCGTGAACAAGATCCGGGGCACGCTGCAGTGTGCGGCCGTGAAGGCGCCCGGCTTCGGCGATCGCCGCAGGGCGACGCTCGAGGACATGGCGATCCTGACGGGCAGTCGGGTGATCGCCGAGGAGCTCGGCCTCAAGCTCGAGAACGTGACGCTCAAGGACCTGGGTCGTGTCAAGAAGGTCGTGATCACCAAGGACGACACGACGCTCATCGAAGGCGCGGGCTCGAAGAAGGACATCGGGGGCCGCTGCAACGAGATCCGCAAGCAGATCGAGGCGACCACCTCGGACTACGACCGGGAGAAGCTCCAGGAGCGGCTGGCGAAGCTCGCCGGCGGCGTAGCGGTGCTCAAGGT
>Ga0224512_10004527_pt1 | contig 11698 bp, 7 predicted proteins | sample SF_May12_sed_USG_4_FD_169103 | JGI IMG/M metagenome (GOLD analysis project Ga0224512, IMG submission 169103) | Sediment microbial communities from San Francisco Bay, California, United States - SF_May12_sed_USGS_13 | ecosystem: Environmental > Aquatic > Marine > Sediment | place: USA: California... | reverse complement strand
ATGGCGACCGCACCACCGAGATCCAGTGCGCGCAGCGCTACCGGGAGCGCGACCTCCATCGGGAGGCGATGCGTACCCCAGGTCGATGGCTCGTCGGCGTAGGGCTCGAACAGCGCCGCGGTGTGTCCGCCGAGCGAGCCATCCGAGAACAGCTTGAGTCCGTGGAACCTGACCCTGCGTCCGGCTCGTTCGAGCATCTCCGCCGCCGTGGTGAGCTCGTCGGGTGACTCGGTCGCCACCAGCACCGACAGCGGCAGCGCGAGGTCGGGCGCTGCATCGATGACCAGTTGGAGTTCATTCGATCCGTCACACAGGAGCGACTCGCCAGGGCTGACGATGGCGCCGAGCGCGGTCAGGCCGGTGGCGGCGAGGAGCCTGCTCGCTTCCACTGTTTGTGCTGGTGTGAGCCCGGCGGCCCGATCGCCAACGGCGGCCGATACGACCCCAATGGCAGTCTCACGCAGGACCCCGGTGGGGGCACCTGTGTCATCCCGGTCGAACGAACCGCCAGGTGGGTCAGGCGTGCCGGATGTCACGCCGGCCAGTTCCAGCGCCGCCGTGTTGGTGACGGCAATGTGCCCGCAATACCTGTACAGCAGGATTGGGCGGGCGGTAGCTGCCTGATCGAGCAGCGCTCGCGTGGGCAGAGCCCGCTCCGCCATGGTCTCGTCATCGAGCCTGACGCCGATGAGCGTCTCGCCGGGCGGTAGTAGAGACGAGGTTGCGCGCAGCTGATCCAGCAAGTCGCTGAAGTCGGCAGTGGCCTTGAGGCTGAGGCGCTGGAGCGCCCCGGTGTATGCGGTGGGGTGGAAGTGCGCATCTACGAGGCCTGGCACGATCGTTGCCCCTGGGAATCGCTCTTCCCGGTGGCCGGGATCGGCGAGATCTGTGTGGTGTCCGACGGCAACGACGCGGCCGCCGTTGACGAGAATCGCGTCGGCATCTAGCCGTGCATACACCCGATCGCCGTGGATGATCGTGGGCACCGCAATTATCCGAAGTTGTTGAGATTGACGACAGCCCGTTCATGTGTGCCGCGCCCGAGTGCCCGATCGCCGGCGCGTGCACTCACTGAGAAGGTGAGCCGCCGGCGCTCGACGGACACCAGCTGGCTGGTCACGGTCACAGCTTCTCCACCGGCCGCGGCGGCATCATGACTCACGTTGACGTGCGTCCCGACCGTGGTCTCGGTGTCGTCGAGATGAGGCTGGGCAGCCTCGAGAGACGCCTGCTCCATCAGCTCGATCATCTTCGGCGTCGACAGAACGACCATCGGAGCCAGGTGCTCCGGCGACATGTCCCTGGTGACCTCGACGGTGAATTCGTGCGTGACGCCGGGGGCAAGTGAGTCCTTCAAGCAGGTCCCTTTCAGGAGGAGACGGAGCTTACCGGACTGCTCCGGCGTCGCAGGGCAGTCAGTAGAGATCGTGCATGTGCTCCCAGCTCGGGTCTGACTCGATGTCCAGGTGATAGACGATCGTCTGATGTCGTCGGGCCCAATCTTCGACGATGGGGGTCGCCTCGGGTTCCACATACAGATGAAGGACGAGGATCCCGGGGAATAGACCGCGAGCGAATTCGACGCCGCGATCGCCGAGAGCAGCGAGCAGCTCTGCTTCCACGGCCTCCAGCGTCCGGGCATCGTCATCCGCTGGTGCAGCCCGCCCGTGCTCGTCGTCAAACCGAAGGTTGGCGCCGACATAATCGGTCGCGTACACGTGGTGGAGTCGTTTCAGGGCCAGATTGATATCGAGGCTCGACGGGTCATACGGATCCTCGTCTTCAAAGATCACCCACCGCTCCCGCGACGCGGTTGCGCTCAGCTCCTCGACCATTCGGGGCAGATCGGTCAGCGGCGATGCATGGTGCGGCACGATGGGAGTGGCATCAACCGATCCGATCCACATCTCGGTCCCGTCCTCGCCCAGGAGGTCGTCGACCATTCGAAACGTCGCCTGAAACCGGTTGGCGTCATCGAGGCCGCGGAACTCCGGATGGGCAACGACAACGCTGAGGTGTTCGGCGTCGGGGTCGAGCTCGGCGGAGAATTGCGCCTCCGTGGGGTCGATCTCGAGTCCGTCGATTTCGAACACCTCAGGACCGACCGGCGTTCGGGCAGGATGGAACTCCCAGCGATCGTCCGCCGCCGGAGCCGCGTCCACCCAGCGTTGCGCGAGCGGCCGCAGCCGCGGATCTCCGGAGCTCAGACACAGTGCGGTGGCCGCCTGCCGGCCTTCGCGGAGCTCCCACTCGAGATCGGCGTGAATGGCTTCGACCGCGTCGGTGAGCAGTTCCGTACCCTCGCCGTACTCACCTTCGTCGAGGTCCTGTTCGAGGGTCTTTCGGATGTCGGGCCAAGCCGCCCAGAAGGTCGCAATCGTCTCGTCCGCCAGCATGGACGTACCCTGACAGCCGGACGGCCCGGCATCAAGCATCACCGTTGATGATGCCGGCCAGCGTCTCGTGGAGGCTGCCGTTGCTGGCGATCACGGATCCCGTTTCGAGATTTAGCGGAGAACGGTCTAGTCGCGTGACCGTGCCGCCAGCCTCGCGGACGAGGAGAAGCCCGGCCGCGCTGTCCCACGCCGGCAGGCTCGCTTCCCAGAATCCGTCGTAGCGGCCGGCAGCCACCCACGCCAGGTCGATGGCGGCGCTTCCCATCCGACGGAGTGCCCGCGTCCTCGTCAACATTCGTTCGACCTGCGCGGCCAGCTCATGAGCACGGTCGCGCCGATCGTATGGAAACCCCGTTGCGCAGATCGCGCTTCCGGCGTCTGTGGTGCTCGACACGGCGATTGCATGCCCGTTCAAGAACACTCCGCTCCCGGCAGCGGCAGTGAACAGCTCGTCACGCGTGACGTCGAGTACCGCGCTCACGAGCGGTTCCAAACCCTCCCACAACGCGACGGACACGGCAATGTGAGGGATACCGTGGATGAAGTTCACCGTGCCGTCGATCGGGTCGACGATCCAGCGGCGGGCGCCATCACCGTTCGAGCCGCTCTCCTCGGCCAGGATCGCGTCGCTTGGCCGCGCCTTTTTGAGAAGCGTGAGAATCGCACGCTCAGCCGCCCGGTCGACCTCCGTCACCGGGTCTACCGCGCCCTTCCAATCGGTGCCGACGGGCCGCCCGAACGCATCGAGGATGATCTGGCCGGCGATGCGAGCGGCGTCGACAGCGATATCGAGATCTTCGGTCACGGCGTTCTCCCCGGCTGAGCGGCGCCCGACTCTATCGAGTCCCCGATGCGACCCGGCGAGCGGTGAGGTCATACAATCCTCAGATGCGTTCGGTGGCATTGTCCCTGGTCGGCGGATTGCTCATGGTGCTCGGCTACCCGCCCTTCGGTTGGCCGCCGGCGGCCTGGCTCGCGGCGGGAGTGCTGCTCTGGTCGTGGTTGTCGGCCGACACGCGGCTCGGTGCCCTCGCGGCCGGGTACGCCGGAGGGGTGACGTTCTTCGGAGCCTTGTTCTGGTGGCTCAACAACGTTGAGTTGATCGCCTACTTGCCGCTCGTGATCGTCCAGGCCGCATTCTTCGTGTGGATCGCTTGGGTCGCGTGGCGGATGCGGTCGGCGCCGCCATGGGCGTGGGTGCTGGCCGTGACGGGCGCGTGGGCGCTCTCGGAGATCGTTCGCGACCGAGCGCCATTTGGTGGGTTCCCGTGGGGCGTTATCGGCCTGACGGTTGACGCGACGCCCTTGCGCGGATCGGCCCAGTGGATTGGCGCCACCGGCTGGTCGGTCCTGCTGGTCGGTTTCGCCGCGCTGGTGATCATGGCGCTCCAGCGAAGAGTCGGGTGGTGGGATCCCGGTCTGCTTGCGATCGTCATCGTTGGTGTTGGAGTGGCCGGCATTGCGGCTCCGGCGGCGCCGGACGGCGAGGCGGTTCGAATCGCGGTCGTGCAGGGCAACAGTCCGTGCCCCGGGAGCACGTGCCCGAACGAGCGTCAGATCATCTTCGAGAACCACCTCGGGTTGACCCGTGCAGCCATCCACCCCGGAACTGTTGATCTCGTCATCTGGCCGGAGAGCTCAACTGGATTCTCGTCGGACCCTCTGACCAACCCGGTCACAGCCGAGCTCATCTCCGCCGAGGCGAGGCGACTCGGTGCGTATCTACTGGTGGGCGGTGATCGGGCGGCCGGCGACGATGCATTCGTCAACTCGAACCTGGTGTATGGCCCAACCGGCACGCTCATCGGCGAGTATCGGAAGACCCATCCGGTCCCGTTTGGAGAATACGTGCCGGCGCGCCCCTTGTTCGATTGGATCCCGGCGCTCGATCAGGTGCCGCGTGACATGGTCAGGGGCCCGGGCGCCGTGACGTTCGACATCGCCGGTGTGCCCCTTGGTTCGGTGATCTCGTATGAAGGCGCCTTTGCGCGCTACCCGCGAGAGGCGGTGCGCAGCGGAGCCGGCCTCCTGGTCGTCGCCACGAACGAGGCCAGCTTTGGTGATAGTCCCGCCGCCGACCAGTTCATCGGGATGAGCCGGATCCGGGCGTCGGAGCTCGGTATCGATGTGGTTCATGCCGCCGTCACGGGAAAGTCGGCCGTGTTGCACGCAAACGGGCAGGTGGATGGCCCTACCGGTTTGTTCACGGCCGAAGTCCTGACGGCGACGGTGCGCGTTCGCGATTCGGGCGACACACTGTACGCCCGCTGGGGTGACTGGCTGCAGTCGCTCGTGGCCGTCGTCGGGCTTGGTGTGCTCGTTGCTCCCCGTCTCGCAGTTGCGCGACCTTGGGCCTCGGCGGCCGCACGCTGAGCGCGAGATCGGCCGTTAGCGCCGATTGCGCCGATTGCGCCGCGGAGCGTGTTGGCGGGAGCCAGAAATGTGGAAGGCCATCTCTCGATGGCCTTCCAAGCCGGCCCGAGGGCCCAGAATGTTCGGTGCCCTCGCCAGGGACAAACCGGCTGTTCCTATTTGTAGCGCGCTGCGCGCGGCTGTGCACACTGGCGCGCGATCTTTTGGACGCGAAGAGTGAAGCTTTGCTTTGTCCATATTGCGACGGAATACCACCGACCCGGGGTCGGAGTTCCGACGTATCGCGACGTGAGCGGACGGGGTGGTCGCCGCTCAGGGGAGGGTCGAGCGGCGACCCGGTGTTTGCATTGCACTACACCGATCCCGTCAGACGCCAGATGGGGAGGGCGTCATCGGTTCTTGGACGTAAGCATGCATCGGAACGGTTCCCGCGCCGCTGAACGCACGCGTCGCGATCAGTGGGTCTCAGCTCTCGTACCTGCGGAGGCCGGCCTGAATGATGTCGACAGCACGGTCAACGTCGTCGATCGTGGCAATGAGCGGCGGGATGAAGCGAATGATGTTCCCGTCCGGCCCGCACGGGATCACGATCAGCTCATTCTCGAGCCCATGCTTCATGACGGCTTTCATCGCCTCGGCGTCTGGGTCGCGATTGTCCCGGTCGCGCACCAGCTCCACGCCGATCATCAGGCCGAGTCCGCGCACATCACCGATGGTCGGATGATCCTGCGTGGCCTTGGTGAGGCGTTCGAGCGCGTGGGCCGACACGTTCTTGGCCTGGGCCAGGAGCGGTTCCATAGCGTCGATCACAGCAACCGCTGCTGCGCACGCCACCGGATTGCCGCCAAACGTCGTGCCGTGGGCACCCTCCGGCCAGGCCGCGAGGACGTCGGTGGCCGCACCGTAGGCCGACAGCGGAAGCCCGTTGGCGATGCCTTTTCCGATCGCGATGATGTCGGGATCAACCGTGAAGTGGTCGACGCCGAACCACTCGGCCGTCCGTCCAAAGCCGGTCTGCACCTCGTCGAAGATGAGCAAGATGCCGTGCGCGTCCGCGATGGCACGGAGCGCCTCGAGAAACCTCGGGGGAGCGGGGTAGTACCCGCCTTCACCTTGCACCGGTTCGACCAGGAGCGCAGCGATATTCTCCGGTATGACCTCGTGGTGGAACATGCGCGCGAGCTCACTCAGGCTGAGGTCGATAGCGTCTTCTTCCGTCATGCCCCATCGGTAGGAATGGGGGTAGGGAGCGACGAACACGGAGCCGAGCATGGGGTGGTATCCGTTTCGGTACTTGGCGTTTGATGTGGTGTATGACAATGCGCCCATGGTCCGGCCGTGGAAGGCGCCCCGGAAGGCCACGACGCCCGGGCGTTTCGTCGTGTGTTTCGCCAGCTTCACGGCCCCCTCGACGGCCTCGGCGCCGGAGTTGGCAAACGCGAACATCTCGATGCCGGCCGGCGTGATCCGGCGGAGCTGCTCGCCGAGGGCGACCATGGACTCGTAGCGGAACACGCACCCGGCGTGGGCCAGCCGGTCCAGCTGTTCCCGGGCAGCTGCGATCACCGCCGGGTGGTTGTGGCCAAGGTTGGTGACGGCCGTGCCGCAGGCGAAGTCGGCCCACTTGCGGCCAGCCGCATCGTGGACCCACAAGCCTTGGGCGTGGGTGGCAACGATGTCGGTGTCGAACGCGAGGACAGGGGCTATGACCTCGGATCGGCTTAGAAAATCGTTCATCGTGTGGTTCCTCTCGTCTGGCGGATCGGGCTACCTGGATCGAGTAGGAACTAGGGCGCGGCGAACAACGCCTGCCGCTCGAGCTGCGGGGTCGAATGGGTCAACCGTTTCACGACCATGATTCTGCCACGCCGCCGGCGCCTTCACGGCGGGCATTCCGCCGCAGCGGAGCCCGGTACGTCGCGTGGCGTGAGCCCGCCCTGCGACGTTCATCCGTGATGAATCCATCCCGGCCTCACTCGGACCGGCGGATGAGGATGTTGTCGAACGCGACGACGTAGTTGCCATGCTCGAACGTGAACATCCCGACTCCGACGTCACCGCCGGTGAGGCGTTCATCGGAGGCTTGCGCGATCACGACACCGTTCGCGGCGAGTTCGAGCTCGGACCCGACGCATCGGAGCCGGAGATGGTTCACGTCGCCGACCACCGCTGAGAGTTGACTCGTGAGCTCCCAGTCGGTCAGTCCCTGGAACTCGCCGTCGATCAGTGCCGATGCCGTCACGAAGCCGTCGAGGCCGAAGAGAAACAGGTACTGATCGCCATCCGGCTGGTTTCGACAGCTCAGTGTGATGGAGCCATCCGGGCTGTCCTCGAGGACGGTGACGTCGAGGTCCACGACCACGTCGTTGACGTCGATGCCGGCGTAACCCTCGACCCCCCAGTCGGCAGGCCTGACCGTCGCGAGGTACCGTCCGTCCTTGACCTCGAGCACACCCCGGCTCGACTCTTCGAGGGTCCACGATCCTTCATCCGATTCGAAATCGGCAAAGCTCACCAGCCCGGGCACGCCGGTCGGATCTTGGCCCGTCACCTCGACTGTCTCGTAGAACATGGAGAACCCAGATCCGTCGAAGGACGAGGCGCTCAGGGCGATCTCGCCTCCGACCAATTGGTCGTCTGTGACGTCGATCACCGTCGTGCCGTTCACGTCGAAGCGGATTCGGTCGCCAGTGCAATCGAGGGTCATGATGTTCAAAGCGCCGTCCCCGGTGTTCACGACGTCGCTCTCTTCCCAATCGCGGAGCACCTCGTAGTCGTCACCGAGGGCGAGGCCGCCGAAGACGTAACCGTCAGACGACACCTCGAAGTCGTAGAAGCCGGCGTTGGAGACACGGCACATGATCCCCACCGCCCCCTCGACTCCGGCACCGGGCCCGAAGACACTCGTGGCAGTGACCCTCACGTCCTCGTGGTAGCCGTCACGGGCCGACCAGGTGAACACCTGGTCCTCATGCAGGTCGATCGCCAGGCGATCGGTGTCGTATCGCAGCGTGTAGCTTGCCTCGTTCTCGAGCTCCCATCCTGCACATGGATCGCGGAACTCATCGATCGAGCCGGTGGTGGCCTCGACCAGGGCCCCTCCGCCGACGTCGAGCTGATACGTCGCCGGCACCGCTGTCGCTACCGCGATCGGCGATACGACGACGATGGTTGGGCTGCCCGGGGTCAGCGTGTGGGCGTACGAGCCCGAGCCTTCCTTGATCGGTACATCGGTCACGACTGGATCAGCCGCGGTGTCGACGACCCGCACCGTCCACGGTTGTGCCAAGGTGCCTGGCATCCGAATGAAGCCGTTTGTGACCCAGTCGGACTCGTCCTCGGCGCCGTCGACATACCCGATTTCAGGTATCTCGATCTCGTCGAGCGCCATGCCGGCCCGGTTCTCGAAGAGATCTGTGATGTATTCGAAGCGGATCAGCACCTCGCCGCCCGCATACGGTGTCAGATCGATGCTGTCGCCGACCCACACCGCGCTGTCACCTTTGCCGGATGTGCCGTTGTATGACGGAACCGGAAGGGCGCCGCCTGCTGCGCTGGATTGGCGACCCGCCAGCGGCGACCAACTCTCTCCGCCGTCGGTTGACGCCGACACGACCGCGGCGTCGCCGAGACCTGTGTCGTGCCAGATCCTGAACTCGAGTGTTGCGCGGGTGACACCGGACAGGTCGAATGAGCGGGTGAGGCTCGTCGCGGAGTTGTCGGACCGGCCCGACCACCACATGTACAAGCCGCGGTGGGGCAGATCGGGGATTGGTCCGGTCGTGTCGGATCCGAGGAACCGGATCGTCACCTCTCCTGACCCCTCGATCACGTGGTATCGAGCGGCGAACTGATCGACATCGTCGATGATGGTGTGTGGCAGTGCCTCCACGCGGTCCACCGGGCAGACCGGCCGCAGAGTGTCGTGCGCATATCCGTACCGGCTGTCGAGGTCGGGCCGATCCAGATAGTTGGCGACGATCCAATCGGCAAACACGGCCTCAACTGTCGTGCCGGCGCCGGCGAGCGCCGTGTCGACGGCGGAGAGCCCGTCGTACGGCGACGAGGCGATGGCGGCGGCGATCTCATCGCCGAACTGTTCCCAGATATACAGGCTGAACAGGTACGCGGCGCCATAGTGGCGGCTGTCGAGTTGCAGCGGCCCCCAGGAGTTGAGCTGGACCGGTCTCGTTGAGAGGAATTCGGTGTCGGTGCCGACGGCGTCGTAGCCGGCCAGCCGCTCGGCGAGTTGCGCGAGTCCCTCCGAGAGCCATAGCGGCGTGTTCGGCCGGATGCCGGCATCGATCAGGTGCTGCACTTCATGGGCCAGCGTCGCGAAGTAGAAGTCGGAGCCGATGGTCGTCGCTTCCAGATTGACGTACAGGAGCTCCCGCTCGTTGGACGCGGGGGCGATCGCAACCGGCAGGAGGTCGCCCGCTCCGAATTCTCCCGCCGAAGAACCGAGGCTGGCCAGATGGAGGACGTCAACCCGGCCGTCCCCATCGATCCCCGGGCTCGGAAGCGGTCCGAATGTGGCGGTGACGGCGGGAATGATCTCTTCAGTGAGCACCGTGGCGGCTGACTGAAACTCAGCCTGGTCGAAGTCGACACCTTCCTCGACCCAGAGAGCAGCCTCGTCGGTCAGATACACGAGTTTGGCGGGAACTTCAGCCGTGCCGCCCTCGTCCGACACGTTGAAAACGACGACATCTCCCACCGCAGCAATCTCTCTGGCGTCGATGGCCGCCTCGTCCGGCGCGATGAGCCCACTCCGCACGTACCAGTCGATCGCGTCGAAGGCAGGCACGATTCTCCTGTCCAGCCCGTTGGGGTCGTCGAGCGGCTCGGGAACAGTCGAGGTCGACTCGACCGGCGTAGCGAGGGCCGGGGTGGTGACCGGTTGCGCGTCTGTGCGATCTCTCGTACACGCGGCAGCAATGAGCGCGGTCGCAACGAGGACAGCGAGCATTGAAGTTTTGGTCACGGTGCTTTTTTCGGCGCGGATACGGCGCAGCGTAAGGGATCGGTGTCGGTAGGGTCCGCCGCTGGATCAGGACGTGAACTCAACGGTGCGATCGCCGGGGATGACATCACCGATGACCGTCACTTCGTGCCCGTGCTCCGCGATCACATCGGCGACCCGATCCGTGTCGCCCACAGTCGTGATGGCGACGAATCCGATCCCCATGTTGAACACCGAGAACATGTCCTTGCGATCGAGTGTTCCGATTTCTCCCAGCCTGCGAAAGACGTTCGGGACCGCCCACGTAGAAGTGTCGATCGACGCCGCAGCCCCGGCGGGAAGCGCCCGGGGCACGTTCCCGGTCAGGCCGCCGCCGGTCACGTGCGCGAGGCCTCTCACCTTCCCGGTAGCGACTGCGGCCAAAACCGCGGGCGAGTAGATCACAGCCGGTTCGAGGAGCACCTCGGCGACGGATCGGTGATCGCCGGGGAACACGGCATCCAGATCCATGTCGTCGATGATCGACCTGACCAGTGAGAACCCGTTCGAACGCAGGTTGGGTGACGCCACTCCGAGAATCATGTCGCCTGGTGTTATGTACTCGCCCGTGACGATGCTGCGTGATTCGGCGACGCCGACCGCCGCGCCGGCGAGATCGAATGCGTCCGATGCCATCGTGCCCGGGTGTTCCGCGGTCTCCCCTCCGATGAGCGCGCAACCGGCGTGAGAACACGCCTCGGCGATCGACGCGACGATCGCAGCATCTCGTTCCTGGCGGATGCTGCCAACAGCGAGATAATCCGTGAATGCAAGTGGACGCGCCCCGGCCGCAGCGAGGTCGTCCACGCACATTGCAACGAGGTCACGACCAACACCATGGACTCGGCCGGTGCGGCGAGCAAGCTCGAGCTTGGTCCCGACCCCATCGGTGGTCATCATCAGAACGGGATCGTTGTACCCGCCGGGGATCCGGAAAGCCCCCGCGAACCCCCCGAATCCGCCGACGACGTTCTCGCCCCACGTCGCGGTCACTGCTGAGGTGATTCTCGCGACGAGAGCGTCACCAGCGGCGACGTCCACTCCGGCGTTGCGATACGCGTCACTCATAGGGCTCTCAGTTCCCGGGCTGTCCTTCGAGGGCCGTCTTGGAGAACTGAAATGGCACCTGTGTCGGGTAGGTGCCCGATAGGCACGCGGAGCAGAACCCCGCGTCAGATGCGCCCGTTGCCTGCTCGAGACCGTGGAGCGACAGATATCCGAGGGAGTCCGCTCCCACGAACTCCTGCACTTCCGCAACCGTGCGGTCGGCGGCGAGTAGCTGGGTCACGTCCGAGGTGTCCATGCCATAGAAGCACGGCGACCGGTATGGGGGCGATGAGATGCGGAGGTGGACCTCGGCCGCGCCGGCTTCACGCACCATCTGGACGAGCTTGCGGGTCGTTGTGCCCCGCACGATCGAATCGTCGACGAGTACGACACGGCGCCCGGCCAGCGTGGTCGGGATCGGGTTCAGTTTCATGCGGATGCCGCGATCTCGCAGCATCTGCGAAGGCTGGATGAACGTGCGACCGACGTAGCGATTCTTGACCAGGCCGTCCACGTATGGGATGCCCGACTCAGCAGAGAATCCCTGCGCCGCCGGGATTCCGGACTCGGGCACCGGCACCACGACATCGGCGGCCACGGGTGATTCCTGAGCGAGAGTCCGGCCCATGCGAAGGCGAGCCCGATGGACGCTCTGTCCGTAGAGTGTGGAGTCGGGTCGAGCGAAATACACGAACTCGAACACGCACAGGCTGGGCTGGGTGGGCGCGAACGGCCGGAAGCTCCGCAGACCCCCGGCGTCGATCACGACCATCTCTCCGGGTTCAATCTCACGGGCGAACTCGGCGCCGACGATGTCAAGCGCGGCGGTCTCGGAGGCCAGCACCCACCCGTTCTTGATGCGACCCAGGCACAATGGCCG
>Ga0224512_10004526_pt1 | contig 11699 bp, 9 predicted proteins | sample SF_May12_sed_USG_4_FD_169103 | JGI IMG/M metagenome (GOLD analysis project Ga0224512, IMG submission 169103) | Sediment microbial communities from San Francisco Bay, California, United States - SF_May12_sed_USGS_13 | ecosystem: Environmental > Aquatic > Marine > Sediment | place: USA: California... | reverse complement strand
CGTGCCGTGGATATCGATGGCGATAGCGACTTGGACATCGTCAGTATAGCCTGGGACGACTTTGCCAAGGTGCACCTATGGCGCAACGAGGCAGCCCGGGCAGGCCGATCGACGGGTGTCCAATGAACGGAAATGCAGGGTTTTACCGATCACATCCGTCGCGGTTGCATGCAAGTAAAGGTCCGCGAATTGTGCTTTGCCTATCCGCGGATAATCGATCAGCTAGGTCTTATCAGGAAAGGCATTGGTACATTGAGACCTGCATTGGCGTTGATGTAGCGCAAAATTGCTGTCAATGTGATGAGAAGCGCATGCGCTGAGCCTTACATCGGATGCCGGGGTAGGCTGAACTGAAACAACTTGAAAATCAGCAGCTCCCCCAAAAAGGCCAGATCGAGGCAGAAGGCATTCTGAATCTGTAGACCGGAATTGTAATTGAGTCGGTGATGACATGAATTCAGCAACAATTTGTGCAGCTGTTCGAAAGCTGTATCTGCAATCTAGATCCCATGCTATTCGCCGAAACCGAGGCTTGTTTCCTGAGCCTGGGCGACCACGGCTGGTTAAGGTGATTTTACTACTCGTCGTATTTGCCGCGATGACCTCGTTATTCGTTCCCTCAAAATCGTCTGCAGATGAATATAAACTCGGCCCGCAGGACAAGCTGCGGATTCAAGTGTTTGAGTGGCGCGACTCCGTTTACGAGGTCTTTGATTGGCCAGCATTGACCGGAGATTTCACGGTTGGCTCTGAAGGGATGATATCATTTCCGCTTATCGGCCGAGTTTCAGCCGCAGGTCTGACGACTGGAGAATTTGGTGAGGCGATTGCCAATCAAATGAAAGCGCGCATTGGCATGACCGCGGCGCCGGCGATTGGCGTGGAAATTGTCCAGTATCGACCATTCTACATTATCGGCGATGTGAACAACCCTGGCGAATATCCATATCGTCCGGGCCTTACGGTGTTGCAGTCTCTTGCTATCGCCGGCGGATTGCTGCGTCTGCAGGAAAGTGGATTGCCGAGCTTGGGTCGCGAAGCGATAGCGACCGAAGGTGAAATCCAGACGCTTGCAGGTGAGATCAACGCAGCGCGCGCGCGCAAAGCCCGACTGGAAGCAGAACTTCAAAACGCCGAACGGGTCCGCTTTCCACCGGTTCTGGAACAACAAAAGGACAATCCGGCGATAAAGCTGCTGATGGAGCAGGAGTTGCTGATTTTTGAAGGCCGCCAAAAATCGACGCAGGCCGAAATCGAGGCACTGGAGAATCTCAAGGAATTTTTTGAGAACGAGATTGTTTCATTGGGCGAGCAACTTGAGGTGCAAATCGAGCAGATCGATCTGATGCGCGAGGAACTGGGTAGTGTTGCCTCGCTTGTCAAGAGGGGTCTGGCGGCGTCGAACCGGGCACGCGCCCAGCAGCGTCTGATTGCCGAACTGGAAGGCGAGCGTTTGAGGTTGGAGACAAATCTTCTTCGAGCCCGGCAGGAAACAAGCCGCACGGAAATATCCGTTTTGCAAACTCGAAACAAAATGACCAACGAGGTGACGGCGTCTTTGCGCGAAACCGAAGCCAAGCTGCAGAATGCGATTTCAAGATACGAAACCGCCAAGGATCTGCTCTCTGAGACTTACCGGATCGCGTCCCACGTGCTTGTAAACCGGAGACGATCCGCTGACCTCCGGCCGGTCTTTTCGATCGTCAGACACTCGAACGGAAACTCGCAGGAGACTGCGGCCTCAGAAACGTCAGCCGTCCGGCCGGGCGATACTGTGAGGGTGGTACTGCCGATTTCCCGGAACGACAACCTTGATCTCGTCCTTCAATCTGACCTCAGCTCTCTGGGCAAAGCAGATGTGAAATCGGAGGTCGCGCCCCCGTACGACATTGACATGCGATAATGTCAGTCCTTCCTTTTCGGAAATGCGCTTGCTGAGGCGGGCACCTTTGTGATCACCGCACCCAGAATATTCGCTCCGGCGGTATCAAGCGAATGTGTCACGTCGGCGAGCAGGTCGACCGGTGTCGCTCCCCATTCGACGGCAAGAATCACACCATCGAGCCGTGAACTCAATGCCAATGCATCGGCAATCGGATGAAGTGGCGGCAGATCCACAATTATGACGCGATAATGGTTTCGCAGATCATCGATCAGTTTGATGATCTTCTCCGATCCCATCAAACCGTAGGACGCAAACCGATCTTGGGATGCAACTACGGGCAGAACATCCGGCACCGCTAGGCCGCTGGATACGATGCAGTCTTGAACGGCTATACCGTCGTTCAGCACCTCAACCAGGCCATTTTCGGAATCCGGCGCAAAGGTTTTGCTGATTGTCGATTTGTGAATGTCGGCATCAATAATCAGCGTCTTGCCCGTCGAAACTTCGAAAATTCCTCCCAGATTGACGGCAACCGTACTTTTGCCCTCATCGGGCAAAGCAGAGGTGATACCAACGGTCAGCGTTGACTGGCTTTTGTCGGCGTTGATGATCGCGTTCTGCAATGTCCTTAGGGCGCCACTAAACTGCGAAAAGGGCTCATTATGCACAACCCGCAGAGGCATTTTGGCCGCGCTGCCCTTCAATCGCGGAATTTGCACAATGCATGTCAATCCGATCTGCTTTCGGATTTGTTGCGGCGAGCGGACACTGCGGTCTAGTCCCATCCGAACAAACGCGATACCGACGCCGCCCAGCATGCCGACCATAATACCGAATGCGAGCACTAATTTGTTGCGGGGAAAGCTTTTACCGGAAGGTCGAGTTGCTTCGGTAATAATCCGCGCATTGGAAACGGGAAACGATTGTCGGCGCACTGCCTCATTCAAAGCCTGCAGATAAGCTTCGTAAATCTTCTGGTACGTGTTCACCGTCGATTCGAGTTCTTCAAGTGTGGCAGTTGGGTCTTCCCCCGATGGAACTTGCAGCGGCACTGTTGTTTCATCAGCGTCGCTCGACTGGACCGCCCTTCCAGCCCTGAACGTGCGAAGCGTGCGCGCAGCAATGTTCAGATAATTGCGGTGTTCGATAATCTGGGCTTTGAGCCAGTTGCTGCCCTGCCGCGCCAATTGCACGACCGTTTCAATCTGGTCTTGAATGTAAGCCCTGGCGACTTCATTCGCGATTAACGCGGCTTTGTCCGGATCAACGGAATTAAAGGAAATATCGATGGCATATGAATATCCGACCCGGCGCACATCAAGTTTCCTGAGGAATATATCAAGTGCGGTGCGGGTCTTGGCATAGTCGGACGTTTCGCCGATCTCAGGCCCGGACGTTCCCATCATTGGCGACGGGAATGACCGAGGCCCGGCAGGCCCATTGCCGTCATCTTCGTCCGCCTTTTCCGCCGCTGCATCTTGACCGGGTTCACTGCTGCCTTGTTCACTCGGTTGGCCAGAAGCTGTTGGAGCATTTCCGAAGAGCTTGCTGATCATCGATGCTTCCTCGGCCTGGAATTCCGGATCCGAGGTCAGATCGAATTTTTCGATAACGGCAAGCGCAATGTTTTCCGATCGCAACAAGGCAATCTCGCCCTCTACTTGCGCAGTGTCCAAGGAAAGCTGGCCAACTCCGTCTGGCCTCAAATACTGTTGTGTGTTCGGGTCGATGAGAACCTGGGCGCGCGCTGTGTAAATCGGTTTTGCATTGGAAAGATATATTCCCGCCACTACCACCGAAACGAAAACCGCGGACAGGATTGTCAAAAAATAACGCTGAACAAAACGCAGAATGTCGCCAACCCTGACAACACCCTGCGGATCGTCAATCGCACTCCTTCCACGACCGGATAAAGTGTCCGGCAGTGGCGCGATTTTCAGCATTTCATACCTCGCACTAGTTAAAACAATTGACGCTACGGCCTGCGCTCTCCCTGTCTAATTCTTTTTAAAGAAAAACCGGTCCGTGGACAACTGCACATGGCTGCATCAGTTCGCTTTTTAGCTTAAAAGGTTTATTTCGGCGCAAGCCTGTTGCCTCAAAGCTATATTGTCTGATATTCTAGCAATCGACGGAGAGAAAATTCTTGATTTATATTAATATGTTATAATATTTGATATGATTTTTATATATGGATTGCAATAACAACATGATTTACAATAATATAATTTTCATTTGAGAAATTCTTGAAAATTGATCGGTCTAACCAACACATTTAGTTTGATACGATTTTGCATTTGGCGTCTTGCGGCTTGACATAGAGCCGTAACTTGCTGTCAGAAAGGCGCAGTAGCGTATGTTGGGTTGATGGTCCGATCATGAAGGTTGCGGTGCTCGCAGGTGGCGCAGGAACGCGGCTTGCCGAAGAAACGGAAATCCGGCCGAAGCCAATGGTGGAAATCGGCGGCATGCCGATCCTTCTCCACATCATGCGCCACTATGCACATTACGGGCACAAGGAATTTTTCGTCGCGCTGGGCTATAGGGGCGAGTACATCAAAAGGTATATGTCAGAGTACATTGCCCTCGCCAACGACCTGACAATCGATTTCAATTCAGGCTCAATCCGGCAACACGAAAAAGGTATCGATCAGGATTGGCTCGTGCATCTGATTGACACCGGGCGTGACACACTGACCGGTGGGCGAATTAAGAGGTTGCAGCCATATTTGGATGGCGGGACCTTCATGCTGACATGGGGGGACGGCGTGTCAGATGTCGATTTGGATTCGCTTCTGAAGTTCCACCGGTCTCACGGAAAATTGGCGACGGTGACAGTCGTGCGTCCCCCGGCGCGATATGGTCATATCCACTTCGATGGCGATCGCATCTGCGAGTTTCTCGAAAAACCACAAACCGCCGAAGGCTGGATCAACGGCGCTTTCTTCGTGCTAGAGCCCGGCATATTTGACTATATCAGCGGTGACATGGTGATGTGGGAACATGATCCCATGCAACAACTGGCGCGAGACGGCCAGCTTATGGGTTACCGTCACTACTCGTTCTGGCAATGCATGGACACTTTGCGCGACAAGCAAATCCTGATCAACCTATGGAACAGCGGAAATCCACCTTGGAAAACTTGGGAGTAACACCGCATCATGCGTATTCTTGTCACCGGTCACCGCGGCTATATTGGCACTGTTGCCGTTCCTTTATTCCAAAGTCATGGCCATCAAGTAACCGGGCTCGATAGTGGTCTATATGAACGTTGCACTTTCGGCCCCATGCTCGGTGAGGAACCGCCAGCTTTATGCAAAGACATTCGCGATGTTACGCTTGACGATCTTGCCGGGTTTGAAGCAGTCGTTCACCTCGCCGGCCTGTCTAATGACCCGCTCGGCGATCTCAATCCGGCGCTGACCGACGAAATCAATCATCGGGCCACCGTTCGATTGGCGAAATTGGCCAAAGAATCAGGTGTCGAACGTTTCGTTTTCTCCTCATCGTGCAGCAACTACGGCGCATCAGGAGACAACTGGCTGGACGAGACCGCAAGCTTCAATCCAGTGACACCATACGGACAGTCAAAAGTTGCGGCGGAATTTGGCATTCTTCCGCTGGCCGACGACAACTTCTGTGTCACCTGTCTTCGCAGCGCGACTGCATATGGCGTATCCCCCCGCATCCGGTTCGATCTTGTCCTGAACAATCTCGTCGCCTGGGCCTCGACCAGCGGTCTGGTCTATCTAAAGTCGGATGGAACGCCGTGGCGTCCCATCGTTCACATTGAGGATATATCCCGGGCGTTTTTGTGTGTTCTCGAAGCGCCAACGGACCTTGTGAACGGGGAGGCTTACAATGTCGGGATCACAAGCGAGAACTATCAGATGCGCGATCTCGCCAATGTTGTGGTGGAGGTGGTTCCCGGCTCGCGTGTGGAATATGCGCCGGATGCGGGACCGGACAAGCGTTGCTATCGCGTCGATTGTTCCAAGATCCGCGACACTTTTCCCGACTTCCAGCCACAGTGGAACCTTCGCAAAGGTGCTGTGGAGATTTATGACGCCATTTGCCAGCTCGGTTTGCAGGAGAACGAGTTCGAAAACGAGCGTTTCTCCAGAATCCAACATCTGAAGTTTCTCATCGGGAACGGCATCCTGGGCGAAGATCTTCGCTATCGCGAATTTGAGGGCGTTTCATGACGGTTGAGACAACTCCCTCGCCGAAGGCTACGGATTCCATTCAAGCCGACGTCGAAGCCCGCGCCGCTCCACTAACGCGCATTACAGGATGCCGGTCCTGCGGCTCCACCAAGCTCCGGCTATTCCTCGATCTCGGTGAGCTGCCGCTGGCTGATCGGTTCTTGCGTGTAGATCAACTCAATGAACACGAACCGCGTTTTCCTCTGGAAGTCGTCTTTTGTGATAGCTGTGCGTTGCCGCAGATTTTGACAACCGTCGATCCGAACGTGCTGTTCAGGCACGACTATCCCTATTACTCGTCATTCATCGAAACGGTTCTGAACAACGCACGCGAGTCGGCCCGCGAAATCATGAGCCGCATACCTCTAGACCCGAAAAGCCTGGTGGTGGAGATTGCGAGCAATGATGGCTACTTGCTAAAAAACTTCTTGGAGCAGCAGATCCCGGTGCTTGGAATCGATCCCGCCGAAGGACCGGTCGAAGATGCGCGGCGTATCGGTGTTGAAAGCCTGTGTGATTTTTTCGGCGTTGAACTGGCCGACCGCCTGGTTTCAGCAGGACGCCAGGCTGATGTGATTATCGGAAACAATGTTCTGGCGCATGTCGCCGACACGAACGGATTTGTTGCCGGTATCGCACGGCTTCTGAAGCCGGAGGGGATGGCAGTCATCGAAGCGCCGTATGTCAGAGACCTGATTGACCATTGCGAGTTCGATACAATCTACCACGAACATCTGTGCTATTTTTCAGCCACCGCCTTTGCCAATCTGTTCGAGCGCCACGGGCTTTATCTGAACGATGTTCAGAGGCTGTCAATTCATGGTGGCTCTCTTCGATATTTCGCCTCTGCAAAACCGAAACCGAGCCAAGCTGTGGTTGACATCCTGGCGGAGGAGAAGACGCTTGGGCTGACTGCGTTCGATTATTACCAGGATTTTTCAACACGTGTCGAAAATGTGCGCGAAAAGTTGCTTCAACTGCTCACCGATCTTCGATCGCAGGGCAAGTCCATTGCCGGGTATGGCGCGGCAGCAAAGGGCACGACACTTATCAACTACATGGATATCGGAGTCGATCTCGTCGGATCTGTTGCCGACAAGAACGTTCACAAACAGGGTTGCTTTATGCCCGGTAAGCGGCAGCCAATATTCGCGCCCGAGCACATATTATCGGATATGCCCGACTACCTCCTGCTTTTAGCATGGAACCACGCTCCGGAAATCATGAAGCAGCTCAGCGCATATTCAAAAGCCGGGGGACAGTTTATTGTTCCTGTCCCCGAGCCCGTCGTCATAAAGCCGCAAGGATAGAAGGACGTGCTCACGCAAGACGAGCACAGCGGGGCAGATCCAATGGCTCGGGCAGAAACGACCTGCCCCGGCTGTGGATCACTCCACACCGAGCTTTTCTACTCAATCGACTCTGTTCCGGTAAACAGCTGCATTCTAATGCAATCACGCGATGCCGCGCTGGCCTATCCCAAGGGAGATATGCGGCTGACGCTGTGCGTCACATGCGGCTTTGTCTGGAATGCGGCCTTCGACCGTCAGCTGATTCAGTATTCCGAAGAATACGAAGAGACCCAGGCGTTTTCTGAGACGTTCAACAAATTTCATGAAGCGCTTGCAGACACACTGATCGATCGGTACGGCCTTAAAAACAAGACCATACTGGAGATTGGCTGCGGCAAGGGCGAGTTCCTCGCGCTGCTGTGCGAGAGAGGCAATAATCAGGGGATTGGGTTCGATCCCGGCTATCGCGATCAACGGAACAAGAGTAGCGCGCGCGAGCGGATGAAATTCATCACCGACTTCTATTCGGAGCAATACTCGAATTATCAGGGCGATCTTGTTTGCTGCAAAATGACGTTGGAGCATATAGATGGCGTCAAGGAATTCGTCAGCATGGTCCGCCGGGCTATCGTCGATCGCGACGACACAATCGTGTTTTTTCAAATTCCGGAGATGGGCGTTATCCTTCGCAAATGTCGGTTTTGGGACGTCTATTACGAACATTGTTCATATTTCACATCCGGCTCGCTAAGCCGACTGTTCCAAAGCTGTAATTTCGACATTCTTAATGTCAGCGCCGCTTATGATGACCAATACTTGCTGCTCGAGGCATGCCCGGCTGACACTGAAGGACGATTTATAAATGTACCGGAATTGGCGCCGGAATCACCGGAAGCGGTTGCTCGTTGGGCAGAGAGGTTCAAGATAGAAATCGACCGCAGGCGAGACTATTGGCGCGAATACTTGCTTTCTGCCAGGAAGTCCGGCAAGCGCGTTGCTATTTGGGGATCAGGTTCAAAGGGGGTTTCGTTCCTGACGACGCTTGGCCTTGGCGAGGAAGTTGGTGCCGTTGTCGATATCAATCCCTTTCGCCAGGGCAAATTCATGCCCGGTACCGGCCATGAGATTGTCGCCCCCTCAGCGCTGCAAGAGGACCGACCGGACATCATAATTATCATGAACGCGATCTACCGCGACGAAATCGGGACAATGCTGAATGGCATGGACCTTCATCCCGAGCTGGCAACTCTTTGATCGGGTCCGGAAGGCAGGCTGTGAAAACGCTTTCTCCCTCCTGCCCCGTCTGCGGGAGCCGTGATCTCGGAACTGTCGTGCAGGCGGCGCAGGTGCCGAGCTTTTGCAACAAGCTTCAACCGACGCGTGAAGCGGCGTTGGCTGTTTCACGTGGTGATCTCGACATGCGCTTCTGCCACCGATGCGCGCATCTCTTCAACGCTGCATTCGACGCGCAATTGATGAATTATAAAGAAGGTAACTACGACAATTCGCTGCACGGATCCGCCGTTTTTCGTCAATATGCGCAAGACTTGGCCAGCGAACTTGTCGAACGCCATGACCTTCATCGTAAACGGATTATCGAAATCGGCTCCGGCCGAGCGGAGTTTCTGGCGCTTCTCGCCGAAAAGGGAGAGAACGCCGCGGTCGGCTTTGAACCAAGCCTCGCCGGTCGCGAGACGCCGGCCACGAGATGCGGCAGCGTCGAAATCATACCTTCTTATTTCGGACCCGCGCACAAGCACAGACGCGCTGATTTCGTCGTTTGTCGCCATGTTCTGGAACATGTTGAAGCGCCGGTAGAATTTATCAAGATGGCAACCGGCTTGCTGATCGAAAACTCACAATGCGGCTTTTATTTTGAAGTGCCGAATGCGCTTTATACCCTTCGTGATCTGGGTATCTGGGACCTAATCTACGAGCATGTTTCCTATTTCTCACCGGTTTCGGCAAGGCGGTCTTTCCACCGGAGCGGCCTGCCAGACGCGATGGTGCGGGAGCGGTTTGGCGGTCAATACCTCGGGATAGAGGGTACCACACCTATCATCGCGGAAAATGCGACTGACGACGATGCGGGCGAAATTGCCGAAATTGGTGTGCTTGCGAACAGTTTTGGCGATCGTTTTCAGGCCAAAAAGGAATTCTGGCAAAAGCGGCTTGCTGCCGCCAATGAACGCAATCAGAAGGTCGTGCTATGGGGCGCCGGTTCCAAGGGCGTCACATTTCTGAACTTTCTGAATCTTGACCGGGAAGTCGCCTTTGTCGTCGACCTCAATACCGCCAAACACAGCCATTTTGTGCCTGGAACGGCACAACAGATCGTGCCCCCGGAAGCGCTTCGGGAGGTGCAACCGGATCTGGTGATCATCATGAATCCGAATTACGAGCGGGAAATCCGTACGATTCTTGGCGGCATGGACGTCCAAAGTGAGATCTCCCTCGCCTGAACTGATTGCGCAGCCTGTTCTTCAAGCGCAAAGGCACCCGTGCCAGCTATGACTGTTTGGAAAGACTATTGGTCTGCTTTTTCAGGCTGGACCCGTATATTTTGTGCCAAATCTGCCGCGCAATTCGATACAGTCGCGGACTGACCACGAGCAGGGTTTCGCCTAACAGGGGTCTGAAGTTCGCACCCTGCAGCAAACACCTGAGCACGACGGCATAACATTGCCAGCGAGTCCGATAATCAACGACGTGACGGTGGATTATGCGCAGATATTGCCGAAACAGCTCAAGCTGCTGTTGTCTGACGCGCTTTTCGATCCGGGGATCGTACCACTCAAGGACCGTCTCACCGTCCATGAGGACCTGATGCGTGAACCGATTGATGTGGTCACGGCTATGAAATAGCGGCTCGTTCAAATACCCCATCGGTCCCATCAGTGCCAATTCCGCTAGCAGCGCTTTGTCGGAGCCGCGAAAGGGCAGATGCAGATCAGTCCGGCGCAATGCATCGGTTCGGATAACACCAAACACCTCAAAACAGGCGAAAACTTCTACCGCAATATCGTGGAACCGCTTGGCCGGGTTGCCGCTGCCAATATTCGGCAGATTGCTGTCAACGAGCGCCAGCATATCGCCGTCGGCGTCGATAACCTTCACACGGCTAAAGCACAGAGTGGCCGCTGGATTAACGTCCAAAAAAGCCACGCATTTTTCCAAAAACTGCCGATCCAGCACATCATCATGCGCCGCCCACTTGAAATAACGTCCACGCGCCAGGCGGACCAGATCATTGAAGTTGGTACCAGCGCCCCGGTTATCGGCTTGCCTTATATATCGAATGCGCGGGTCACGTTGCGTATATGAGCGGCAAATCGCCTCGGTACCGTCCGTGGAGGCGTTATCGGAGATAACAAGCTCAAAATCCTTGAAGGTTTGCCCGAGTATCGATTCAACGGCATCGGCTAGGAAATTTTCACCATTAAAGACCGGAAGACCAATCGTAACAAGCGGCTCGGCGGACCCTGTACTCATCCGGAACATACCCCTGCACTTAGACGCTCACCCGTCAGACGCCGCGGTGCCTCCCTGATGGCGCCTGACAGCACAACGCCTCACTTAATCTTATGTAGAACATAAGCGGCCCCACGCCAAGATAACTAAAATCTAAGCACATCCCATACACTCGATCAGTCGCAGTGAACGGCATTCTCAAGCCATGCATTTGTGTTATCTGGCGCAACTGCCAGGCTGCACGATTGCCAGGCTGCACGATCACCACTGCTTCCTCGGCGCCGATACATCGGGCGTCAAGAGCGGTGGCAGCTTATTATCAAAGCGGCATGCTTTCCATAAAACCGGGACAAGTCCGATCTTATCATTCGGCAGGCGCGATTGGCCGCATAGGCTTTGACCAATCCACGTCGGCGTCATTGATAGCGCTATTAATCTGGAAGCCGTGACCAGTGCCAAATCACTGTTTCGCCCGCTGAATGTTGAACATTGTGTAGACCGCAGATCGCAGTTTGATCAGTTTATTTTTGTGGCGAACTACCCATGGTGCGCGCCGCCGAAGATAGAATTCAGCGTTCGCAAGAAATTTGGACCGACTCGACCGGCGGATCGAGCGTTCGACAGGCGCCGCGATATCTTCGCGCCCTTTGCCGCGCGCGGCATCGCGTATTTCGCGCGCAAAAAGAAACTCATTGTTTCCGCGCAGGAGCAAATCGCCGAAACCGTCTGGCGAATAAGCAGACCAGTCGAATGTTTTGGCAATTATCGGATCGACACCGACGAGATCAAGCGTGGTCATGGTACGCAGACACTTCTGGCACAGCGAACAATTGACATACGGGCCCT
>Ga0224512_10004525_pt1 | contig 11700 bp, 8 predicted proteins | sample SF_May12_sed_USG_4_FD_169103 | JGI IMG/M metagenome (GOLD analysis project Ga0224512, IMG submission 169103) | Sediment microbial communities from San Francisco Bay, California, United States - SF_May12_sed_USGS_13 | ecosystem: Environmental > Aquatic > Marine > Sediment | place: USA: California... | reverse complement strand
TCGATGTCTCGCGGTCCGTAGACCCCTGGCGGGCGGATGATCGTCCAGGGGAGGCCGCTCGACGTGGCGAGTTCTTCGCCGGCGAGCTTGCTCTCGCCGTAGGCGCTGATCGGCGCCGGCGGGTCGTCCTCGGCTCGGGCCCGCCCTTTCACACTCGGTCCAGCGGCGGCCAGCGACGACAGATAGACGAAGCGCCTGAGATTGGGAGCTACCTCGCGAGCCGCAGTGATGGCTCCGCGCGTCCCTTCCGTGTTGACGGCGAATTCAGCTCGGTTTCGTCCCGCGATGGTGCCGGCAATGTGAAACACCACGTCGGCATCTCGACATGCCGCCCGGAGGGCCGTGGGATTGTTGAGATCGCCTGCAACGAGCTTGGGTTGGCGGTGCGTGAAGACCCGGTGGGCCTTGGCAGGACTACGAACGAGACAGGTGACCTCGTCACCCCGTTCGAGCAGTGTCTCGACGAGATGCGATCCCAGAAATCCCGTGGCGCCGGTGACGCAGGCTTTCACAACGTGCGGTCGTACAACCGAAGCCGCTTGTAAGGCTCGAACCCCATGAACTCGAGGCCCTTGCTCATCAAGGCATTGTCTTCAAGGATCCAGCCGGCTTCACCCCAGCGATACCCGAGCGCGTAGCCCTTTTCCCAGATCCAGTAGTACATGAGTTCGGCAGCGCCTCTGCCGCGAAACTCCTTGACGACACCCAACAACAGAATGCGGATACGATCGATCTTCCGTTTCTTCCATAGAATCTTGAAGATGCCGGGAAACAGCTTGCCGGACGGATTCGCCTTGAGTGCGACGTTCATGTCCGGGATCGCGGCAGCAAACCCAATCGGTTGGCCCTCGCGCTCCGCAAACACGATCAGGTTGGGGACCACGACGGGCTTCAACTGCGTGGCGAGGTGGTCGATCTCGTCGTCCGTCATTGGGACGAAACCCCAGTTCTTTTCCCACGCACTGTTGTAGATGGCCTTGATGCTGTCGACTTCTTCCTTGAACCGCTTCATGTCGATGCTGCGAAGCGTGATCTTGAATCGCTTCTGCACCAGCTGGGCAGCCCGCTTGAGACGATCGGGAAGGACCGAGCCCGGCGTCTGGTACTGGAACATGTCCTTGGCCTTGCTGAACCCAGCGGCTTCGACCAACCTGATGTAGTAGCGTGGGTTGTGTGGGTTCAGGATCGTAGGCGGTGAGTCGAAGCCCTCCACGAGCAGTCCGCACTCGTCGTTCGTCGAAAACGAAGCCGGCCCCCGCATCGTGTCGAGCTTGCGCTCCCGCAGCCACTCGGCGGCTGCCTCGAACAGCGCGTTTGCGGCCCGTTGGTCCTCCTCGCACTCGAAGAATCCGAAAAAGCCAACTTGGTCTTCGTGGAACTCGTTATGCGCCGTGTTGTGGATGGCGGCGATCCGGCCGACGACCCGACCGTCACCTTCCGCGAGGAAGTACTCGGCGTCCGCACGCTTGAAGAACGGATTCTTCGTGCGGTCGAGCATGGTGCGGACATCCATGCGCAGCGGGGGGACCCAGAGGGGGTCCCCCCGATGCAAGCGGTAGGGCAGATCGATGAATTGTCTCAGCTCACCGGCCGAGCGCACCGGCCGGACAGCGACTCCCGCGCTCAAATGATTCCCATCTCCTTCCCAAGTCGTCCCAGAGCCTCGAGCACGAAATCGATCTGATCGTCCCGGTGCGTCGCCGTCAGGCTGGCACGGAGTCGGCAGCTGTGTTGCGGCACCGCCGGCGGCACCACCGGATTCGTGAACACGCCAGCGTCGTACAGCTTCCGCCAAAATATGAGCGTCTGTTCGAGTCCGCCGATCAGTACAGGAATGATGGGGGTCTGTGTCGAGCCTATGTCGAAGCCCAGACTCCGAACACCCTCCCGGAACCGATCCGTGTTCTCCCACAGGCGCTCGCGCCGTTCCGGCTCTGATTCCATGATGTCGAGCGCGGCCAGTACGCCAGCCGTGTTGGACGGCGGCAACGCGGCCGTGAAGATGAGAGGCCGACTGTGGTGCTTGAGATAGTGGATCACGGGCTCCGCACCCGTGACGAAGCCTCCTATTGACGCGAGCGACTTGGAGAACGTGCCGACTACCAGATCCACGTCGTCGGCAACGCCAAAATGCGCGGCCGTTCCGTCTCCCTTTGGGCCGAGCACGCCGACCGAATGTGCATCATCGAGGGCCAGGGCCGCACCGTATTTCTGCGCGAGCGCCACGAGGCTCGGTACGTGCGCGATGTCTCCCTCCATCGAATACACGCCGTCCACAATGATCAACGTTCCGCGATCCTGGTACTTCTTGAGCAGTCCTTCCAGTTGTTCGTAGTTACCGTGGGTGAATCGATGGGTCTCGCCGAACGACAGCTTCGCGCCGTCTACAATCGACGCGTGGTCCAGCTTGTCGATGAGGACCACATCACCGCGGCCGACGAGCCCCGACACGAGCCCGAGGTTGGCCTGATACCCGGTCGAGAAGATGAGCGCGTCCTCTTTCCCAAACAGGCCGGCGAGACGGCATTCCAGCTCGCCGTGGAGATCGAGGGTACCGTTCAGAAACCGGCTTCCAGTGCACCCGGAGCCATAACGCTCGAGGGCCTGCTTGGCAGCTTCGAGGACCTTTGGATGCTGCGTGAGCCCGAGGTAGTTGTTCGAGCCCATCATGACCTTCTCTTTACCCTCGATGACGACCACCGTATCCTCCGCCTTCGAGATCGGCTTGAAATACGGATAGAGGCCGGCCGCCTGGGTCTCACGCGCCTTGGTGAAGTTCTTACACTTCTCGAACAGCGCGAGCTGCTGGATTGTCTGAGTATCCACAGATCCTCGCCGAGGATGAGGAATCGATTGTGCCATTTGACGTTAGAGCCCACGTTCCGGGCTGTACGAGTCTAAGGATGGCCTTGGGCTCGCACAAGTCCCGAGCCATGGCCGGGGCCCTCGCGGTCCTGTGTCTGAGCTCGGCCGGCACCGCGGCCCAGACGCTGGACGAGCGACCGTGGGTGTCGACGGGCCAGGCCGCGTCGTTTGCCGGCGCCGGTGCCCTGTACGGAGTCTCCGTGCTGCTGGACCGGGCAGAAGGCCCGCCACCATGCGCCCCCTGCGACCTCAGGTGGGTGCCCGGATTCGACCGCTGGGCCGTCCGGACCCCAAATCTCGTCCTCTCCCGAATGAGCGACGTGCTGCTTTTGGGAGTCGCCGGCGCCACGCTGGTGGACTCCGGCCGGCGGGCGGACGGGGGCGGGCCGGACATGGTCGTGACCCTCGAAGGCGTGGCGTGGACCTATGCCGTCACGCAAATCTCCAAAGCGGTCATCGGGCGGCTCAGACCGGTGATGTACACGGACCAGGCGGCCGTGGCGGCGGACCGGATCACGAGCCAGCGATCGATGCCATCCGGGCATGCCTCGGCGGCATTCGCGTTTGCTGCTGGCTACTGGGCCAACACCAGTGATGCGGGCACCGCGCCCAAGCTTGCGGCACTGATCGCCGCGGCGGGCGTCGCAGCGCTTCGCGTGGCGGCGGCGAAGCATTTCCCGTCGGATGTACTCGTAGGGGCCCTGGTCGGCACGGCGTCTGCGTTGGTGGTGCACGAGATCCGATTCTGACCCTTGTGCCCCAGGGCACGGCACGGGTGGACCCGAGCGTTCTATCTTGGGTATACTGTCCGGTCCCTTGAGGAGCCCCATGCACGTTTTGCAGGCCCCAGCACGCTGCTTCATGCGTCCCGTGATCTTCATGGTCGCGGCGATGGGGCTGTGCGCGGTCCCTGAGGCCCTCGCCCAAACCGATGTGGAAGAGCTGGGACGCGTGCACGCCGGTGCGCGGCCCCCGGCTGCCTACTACGACATGCTGCGCCGCGACCCCACGGCATTTCAGTTCTCAGAGAGCAATGGCTGGGTTCGGCGAGGGCGCGCCTTGGCCGCCGAGCGGCAGGTCGCGCGATCGGCCGCCACTCAAGCTGCCTTGTTCGCGCCTCAGGCCAATTTCAATGGCGCCGGTATCATGCGCGGCGAGCTCAACGTCCCGGTGTTCTTGATCCTGTACCAGAATACCGACTCCGCGTTCATCGAGGCCAACCTCCCCCGCGCCACCATGGAATCGCGGCTTTATGGGACCGATGCTGCGCCGCCCTATTCGATCCACACCTACTACCGCGAGATCTCGAGCGACAGCATTCTGGTGAACGGGACGGTGCTCGCATGGACCCGCATCTCTCAACCCGATTCGGTCTATGAGGGCGATTGTAACGGCCTGTGCTCGACCGGAGACATGGCTGCTCTGATTCAAGAGGTCGTTCAGGCACACGACGACACGGTGGACTACGGGCAGTTTGACAACGACGGCCCTGACGGGATCCCCAATTCCGGTGACGACGACGGCGTCGTCGACGCCATTGTGCTCTTGCACCCCGAAGTGGACGGATCCTGCAAGAACGTGAATTCGAGCTCCGTCGACAACATCTGGGCGCACCGGTTCCGGTACTCCGGGTGGGCGGGAGCGCCGCTCGCGACCAACGACTTGTCCGGAGCGGGGTCCCCCATATTGGTCAACGACTACATCGTCCAGGGTGGCCAGGGTGGGGACGGGGGATGTCAGAGCAACTTCCCGCAAGCCATGGGCGTTGTGGCGCATGAGACAGGTCATCTGTTCGGGCTCCCCGACCTCTACGATACGGACGGGGGCACACAGGGCATCGGGCATTGGGGCCTCATGGGATCGGGGAATTGGCAGGAGCCGACCAGCCCGGCGCACATGGAAGCGTGGTCGCAGGCCCGGTTGGGGTGGATCACCGAAGTGGTGATTGCGTCGGACACGACGCTCGAGATCTCGCCGATCGAGACGTCAGACACGGCCTTCGTGGTGCCCATTGAGGGCGCGGACGAGTACTTCCTCCTCGAGAACCGACAGCGCATTGGCTCGGACTCGCTGATGCATGGACCGGGGCTTCTGATCTGGCACGTCGATACGGCGCTGATCAATGCGCGGCGTCCGTCAAACCGGATCAACGCAACGTTGCCCCACGGGCTGGCGCTCGAGCAGGCCGACGGCCGGACCGATCTGCAACAATCGTCTGGCGGCAACCGCGGTGATGCCGGAGACCCGTTCCCCGGCAGCGCGGTCAATCGTCGCTTCGGACCGTTCACGACCCCTGCCAGTGACCGGAACGACGGGACACCGACCTATACCAGTGTGCTTTCGATCGACTACGTGGGCGCCACCGAGACGATCAGCGCGCTGATCCGATTCCAGCGTCCCAGTCTGATTGCAGCGTCGGACACGATGGCGACGTTCCGGTTGGACAGCGTGAGCTATCAGGTGTTCGATAGCCTGCTGCTGGCCGGGACCGACTACGAGCTTGACATGGATTCCGTGCAGGTCGTGAACGACGGTGGAAACCGATACACGTGGGTTTCCTGGTCCAACGCACAGCCCCGCACGCACACGTTCACTGCTACCTCGACGGGCGATACCATCACGGCGTCGGTCGCCGCCGAGTTCCTCGTCCAGGCAACCGTCGCCGGACCGGGCGGAACGGTCACAGCCACGCCCGCCGTGGACCTATCTGGTGAATTCGTGGCGCAGGACTCGACCGTGCAGCTGGTCGCGACCGTGACCCAAGCAGGTCACGTGTTCGAGGGATGGTCGGGCGACACCACGGCAGCGGCGGACACGCTCGATCTCGATGTGCAGCACCCGTTTCGCCTGACCGCGACCTTCGCCGCGCCGCTCGCGCTGGCAGCTGCCGCGCTGCCCAACGCCACCATGGGTGCCCCATTCGAACATCAATTGACAGTGACAGGTGGGGTCGACGCGTTTTCTTGGGTCTTCATGTCGGGTGCGCTCCCGGCTGGCGTTGCACTCGAAGCGCAAACCGGCACCCTGGTCGGGCTTCCAACGGAGACCGGTACGTTCCAGTTCGAAGTCGGTGTCAGCTCGGGCTCTCAGTCAGTGCAGCAGTCCTACGAGCTGGTGGTGGTCGCCCCCGCGTTGGTGCTCAACGACGTGGTGACTCACATCGTGGATCTCGGGAACCCGCTCTCGCTCGACGAGATCAAGTACCTCGATCTTCTGGGCAACGGCAACAGCGCGCTCGACATCGGCGATTTTCTCGCCTGGGTCACGACTGGGGCGGTGCCCGTGTCGCCTGAGACGGTGAGCCAAGTGGTGCGGGCTGCGGAAGGCCGATCGCCATGATGAAACGTGTCGTGCGCCTCGCGACGCTCGCCCTCGTTGTGGCTGTGGTGTCCACGTGCGACTCGGGCCCCAAGGCCGGTGACTTGGTCGTCGAGCTCGTGACTCCCAGGACGGAGTTGGGTGCCGCGCAATTCTCCGTAACGGCGACAGAGCCGTATACGATCGACGCCGTGAGGGCGGCATGTGCGGGGTGTACGGCGCATGTCGTGCGCGTGAGCGACCGCGAGATGCGGGGCATCGTGACTGGGAACTTCGCCGCCGGCACGCTGCTCTTCGTTACGGTGCCGGATCTCGATGGGGCCGAAGCCTACTCTTTTGGACTCCAAGAGCTAGCGGCGCCTGGATTCAACCTCGTGTCGCGGTCTGGCTCGAGCCTCCGACTACAACAACGCTGATCCGGGCCGCGTTCTAGCGGGACGGCGTCCGCACCAACAGCCATTCGACCGCACCACCACTCAGCGTGTCTGGGCCCACGACGAACGTGTCCAGGTGCAGGGTGTCGCCGTCTGGCCTTCCGCGGAGCTTGAATCCCGCTTCTGGCATGCCGGCTGGCCAGATCGAGATCCAAAAGGCCGTGTCACCCGACACGGCGCCGCTGAATTCTGAGAAGTCGCTGGCGTCGCTTCCCACATTGCCTGCGAAATACCGAACAAGCCCGCCGCGGATTGCACCGGACACGACGGATGCGATGTGCAGTTCCAGCCGCATGCGGGTCGGACTCGCGGGTTCAGGATCGCGCTCGAGCTCCCACATCCCGACAAGAGGTGATGATTGCGGCGGCTGGGCGGTTGGGGTGGGCATTACCGAAGGCGTCAGCGCCGCTGTATCCGGGCGGTCAATGACAGAGGGGAGAGCATCGCGCGCCGGCTCACCGCCGCAGCTCGCGATCAGCATCGTGGTGACGAGGATCATGGCACGGACTCGATCCACGGGTGCACTCCTTGTGAGTTCGTTGTCCTAACAAGCTTACCTTGGGGTGGCATCTCAACCCAGGGGTCCCTAGACTTGTGCAACTTTACCTCCAGGAAGGCCAGATGACCCGAGTGCTCCCGCTTCGTCGTCTCGTGTCCGCTGCGCTCGTCGTGGCGTTCGGTCTTGCGTGTGGGGATGGCGGCACCAATCCTCCCACGCCGGTCCCCACGACACTGACATTGAACAAGACGGCCGTGCCACTCGACGCGATCGGCGCGACTGACCAGCTCACGCCGACCGTCCGTGACCAGAACGGCAACACGATGTCGGGGGTGACCCCAACCTGGACGTCGTCGAACAATGCGGTCGCGACGGTGAGCGCCAGTGGCTCGGTCACGGCCGTCGCCAACGGCACGGCCATGGTAACGGCAACGGCCGGCTCGGCGTCCGCGAGTGCCACGGTGACCGTGGCACAGGTGCCAGCGCAGGTCGCCAAGCTGGGCGGCGACGCACAGAGCGCCCAAGTCACGAGTGTGCTCACCGATTCCCTGGCCATCGCGATCAACGACCGATTGGGTGTCGCGATCGGCAGCGCTAACGTGAACTTCTCGGTTTCGACCGACGGAGGATCTGTCTCGCCCGCGAGTGCGACAACCGATGCGAGCGGAAGAGTGGCGACACAGTGGACGTTCGGCACGACATCCGGCGGCCACACCGTGACCGCGACCCCGGCATCGGGCGCGGGCTCGGCGCAGTTCGCGGGCACCGCCAATCCGGATGTGGCAGATGCGATCGCCTCCGTATCGGGAGATCTGCAGACGGGGTTGATCAATACAGCGCTGCCGAATCCGCTGGTGGTCGAAGTCAGCGACCAATACGGCAACGGAGTCGAGGCAATCGACGTGACGTTCAGCACGACGGACGGATCGGTTGCTCCAACCACCGTTGCAACTGGGGCCGACGGCCTGGCGCAAGCCACGTGGACATTGGGGCCCACGGAGGGGCTGCAGACGGCGCAGGCGAGCGTTGCAGGTCTCACGGGCAGTCCGGTCGCGTTCACGGCCACGGGATCCACGTTGTCGGTGACCGCGGTCTCACCCGATACCCTCGTCGAGGGAGCCTCGGCGACGATCACGGGAACCGGGTTCGATCCGACACCCGCCAACAACACGGTGACGATAGACGGCGTGGCGGCGACGGTGACCATGGCGGTAGCGACCTCACTCACGGTGACGGTCCCGGCGTACGACTGCAAACCCACGCGAGACGCGGACGTACAGGTTTCGGTGGGTGCTGGGAGCAGCAACGTGCTGAGCCACCCGTTGAGGCCAAGTGCCGCGGTCACGCTCGCGGTGGGCGAAATGACGCTCGTGCAAGATCCGGCGGACTTCTGTCTTCAGTTCTCCCCGTCCACGATCGGGGGAGAGGAATACCTGGTCGGGATCGGCAGTGCCGCCGAGCTGCCCACATCGTTCCTGGATGTCACGTTAACGGCGGAGCAGGGGGTGAGCCCGTCGGCGCCGGCATTGCCAGCCGCTCCGGCCATGCGCCGTGCCGCGCAGCGCGTGCAGTTCGCAGTCACACCGGAGCTCGAGCAACGCGCAGCACATTACGCAGCCGAGCAGAAGATCCGGCAGTGGGAGCGGGAACATCTCGACCCGGTAAAGAACCCGTCACTGCGGGTGGCGCCGGCGCGGTCCTCGGCCGCGGCGATGGCGCCACCCAACGTGGGCGACACTTTGCGCCTCCACGTGCCGGACGTCGACGGGAGTGCGTGTGATTCCATCGGGATCGACGTTGTCGTGAAGGTGGTTGGCAGTGCGGGCATCTTCGTTACCGATCTCAACAACCCAGCGACAGATTCGCTGACCGACGCGGACATCCAGGCGCAGAGCGACATCTTCGATCTCAATATCTACGACGCCGACACCACCTACTTCGGCCCGCCGAGCGATCTGGATGCCAACCAGCGCGTGTTCGTCGTGCTCACCATCGAGGTGAACAAGTTCCTGGGCGGGGCAATCGCCGGGTTCGTGTTCTCCGGAGATTTGTTCTCGGTTCTCAGCTGTGCCAGCAGTGACCAAGGCGAGCTGTTCTACGGGCACGTGCCCGATCCGGCAAACGTGGCCGGAACGGTTGGCCGCAGCAAGACCTCAGTCCTGTTCCAAATGCCCTCGCTCATTGCGCACGAGTTCGCGCACAACATCCAACAGAGCCGGCGCATCGTGCTGGCTGGCGGATCAGGGCTCGCTTCCTGGGAGTCGGAAGGCCAAGCCACATTGGCGGAGGAGGTCGTCGGTCACGATATCCTGGGCAATTCTTCGGGCAACGACTACGGTGCCTCAACCGCGTTGACCGGCTCGGGCAGCAGCTGGTATCGCGGCCCGTTCAGTTCACTCGCCAAGTACTATGGGTGGACTGGCTCATCCGGGCGCAACGCGAACGCGCCGGAGGAGTGCACCCTGTTTGGCAGTGGATCGATCAACAACGACCCCACTATACCATGCGAACCCTTCTGGTTCTACGGTGCCTCGTGGTCGTTCCAGCGGTACGTGGCGGACCGGTTCGGGCAGAGCTATCCGGGAGGCGAGACCGCGCTCACGCGTGATTGGATCGATGCCAATCCGACGCTGAACGGCGTCGCAAACGTCGAAGCCCTGCTGGGCGTGCAGATGGACAGCGTGTTCGCGCGATGGGCAGCAATGCACTACGTGGATGGCCGAGTGGCCAGCGCGGATACGAGCCTCCTCATGTCAAGCTGGGACATCGATGATGTTGCGAACGGTCTCAACTCGTCAGCGCCATTGGCCCCGACACCACGCGCGTTTAGCGGTTTCACCGCGACGGAGACCATTCGCGGTGGCAGCACCGCGTATAGCCTGCTCAGTGTCGGTGCCACGCGCCCGGCGTTGGCGCTCCGGGTGCGGGATCTATCCGATGCGGTGCTCGGCACCGCGATGCGGCCGCAACTGTGGATCGTTCGGGTGCAATAGGGGGAGCGATGCGTACATCGATGATGATCGTGATTGGTGCGTGCCTCCTCGCCTGCGCGAGCGGAGAAGAGATGCCTCGCGCAGGTCAGGGGGACACGAGTGAGACCGCAATGGTGGCGGCACCTGCCGCCGTGCCGGTTGAGACCGTCTCCGTGCCGCTCGAACTGGAAGTCGCGGCGGCTCCAAGGCAGCGACCCGGTGATTCCGTGGTCGTCGGTGTCGTGCGAATGGTCGGCGCGATGCCGCTCGAGCAGCTCGTACTCCAGGCCGGTGGGTCGAGTGTGAGCCTCCGAGGCATGTTGCGTGACGAGCTAAAGAATCTCGAGGGCGCCGAGCTGCGGGCGTGGGGCAAGCCGGTCGACAACGCACCGCCCACACCGCCACGTGCACTGGATGTCGCAGGCTACGAGATCGTCTCCGTGGGAGGCGCTAAGCCGGTAGTTGGGATCTTGAGCTTGCGTGAGGGTGCGCTCCACGTGGTGGGAACCGATACGCTGCGGTTGGAAGCCGCACCCGAGAGGCTCCGCACGAAGCCTGGGGCCAAAGTGTGGCTCGTCGGGACGCGTGACGGCAGCACGTTGCGTGTGCAGTCGTACGGCATCGTTCGCGAGCCGCAGTAGCCGCCCGAAGGCGCGAACGCAACGAGGCTCCGTTCGGTGGATCGAACGGAGCCTCGTTCTTCCTTGGTGATCAAACCGCTATGTCACGCTTGGTGACTACATCCCGCCCCGCGTGGCGAAGGAGAACTGCATCGAGAACGAATCCTCCTGCATCGTGTTCGTCACGGTGCTACCGGCGGGCACGGCCGGGTTCAACAGCGGGCCCGTGCCGCTATTCTCGAAGGCGCGGTAGTACCCAGCGCTGATCTGGAAGCGGCGCGACACAGTGTAGCCAATACCGACAGTCGCGTGATGTTGCACGATCGCGGGTGCTGGGATGTTGATCATCGCCAGTCCGTCAGGCACTGGGTTCTGCGTGTAGTTGTACCCGCCGCGCAGTGCCACTTGCTCCGTGGGCCAGAACTCAAAGCCCGCGTGGATGCTGTAGATGTCTTCCCACCCAAAGCCATCCACCGAGCCGTCGGCGTTGAACGGGATCTGCGGGTCGGCCAGCGAGAAGCCGTCGGTGCTCTCGTAGAACAAGTACCGAAAGTCCCCAGCCAAGGTCAGGTTCGGCAGAGCCTGGATCGCGATACCTCCTGCCGCCATCGCGGGGACGTTCAACTTGAACGTGATCGTCTTTGGTGTCCCGAACTCGGGCAGGTTGGGGTTGGCCACCGTGGAGTTCCACTCGAACTCTTGGAAGAACTGCTCGCTTGAGTACGACGCACCGAGGGCGATCATGTCGTTGACTTGGAAAAGCACGCCGCCGTGAAAGCCGAATCCGAACGCGCCATCCGTGGCTGACGCGTCGGCGTAGTAGCGACTCGTCGTTCCCGGATGGAAGTCCGGCGCCGCGACCGTCATGGGTTGCACGGCCAGGCTTGCCCAGTCCACGTTCGCCGCCACGCCGATCCACAACTGCGGCGTGGCCTCAAAGGCAATCGCAGGCGTGAACTTGAGTAGGGAGTAGTTGCTGTACACCTCGCCAA
>Ga0224512_10004524_pt1 | contig 11701 bp, 9 predicted proteins | sample SF_May12_sed_USG_4_FD_169103 | JGI IMG/M metagenome (GOLD analysis project Ga0224512, IMG submission 169103) | Sediment microbial communities from San Francisco Bay, California, United States - SF_May12_sed_USGS_13 | ecosystem: Environmental > Aquatic > Marine > Sediment | place: USA: California... | reverse complement strand
TGGCAAGCGGTTCGGGAGGAAGGAGGGCGGCTCCCCCGGGATCGATCTCGACGAAGGTGATCGATATCGGGGTGGTTTTCTTGGGGCGGTAGATGGCGGCAAGCCGGTCCAGGCGGTCGTCGGGGACCTTGATCGTGCACACCCCTGCGGCCGGGGCGGACGACGGTGATTCCCCCGACCCTCCTCCCAGGGCCCGGAACAGGGTGGTTTTTCCGACCCCCTCGTTCCCGAAGATTCCGACTCTCACGGCGCCCCGGGCTCCTCGGGAGGGATTCCCGCGAACAGGTCCGACTCGGGTAAGGGGCCCGGGGGAAGGCGCGACTTCGCGAGAACATACGTTTCGCGGCGGCAGAACTCCCGGTACCCTTCCCGGGAGAGGATCCGGTTGTAATCCTTCGCCTGCGTCTTGTGGCAGTAGAAGGCCTCGATCTTTTTCTCCACGTAGGAGGAGGTGTCAACGGTCGTGGTCAGCTTCGTCCGCGGGACTCCCGCCAGCGGGACACCCCACTCGTCGAGAACCTCCTGGGCGATCTCGAACTGGTACAGCTTGTAGGGCGCCCAGGGAAGGAGGCCATCGCCCAGCTGCTGGGGAAACCGGCGCGGATCCGCCGCGGCATCGAACGCTTCGAGGGCGACGGAGCACATCACCATGTGGTCGGTGTGCCGGGAAACGCCCTCCGGGCCGAACCCGATCATCACGTGGGGGCGCCCCCGGCGGATCTGTTCCACGGCCTTCTCCACGATCGTATCGCGGGGGATGCTCGCAAGCTGCCCGTCGAGGAAACCGAGGAAGCGGACGTTTCCGATCCCGAGAAGTTTCGCCGCGCACATGAGCTCACCGGAGCGCACCTCTCCGACGCGGGCACGATCGGTGAACGGCGGATCCCCGAGCATCCCCATCTCGCCCCTGGTCGCTGTGGCGAGCGTGATCTCCGCCCCCTCGTCCGCATACTTCGCGACCGTTCCGCCCGGCCCGAAGGTTTCGTCGTCCGGATGGGCAAGAAGGAGCAGGATCCTCTTCTTCATTTCGGACAAGACCTCTCCAGGAAGGCTTTCCCCGTAAAGGTTTCACCTTAGCACATGGGATCTGGGACGGCCGGATGTTTCTCCGGATGAAAAAAAGGGAAGGGCGCCATGGATGCGGCGCCCTTCCCCCTCCGGCAGGTGCGGTCGGCCCCCATCACCTTCCCGGAGGATCGGAATCATCCGTTGCCGTGGTCCGGTTCTCCTACCAGTTGTACCCCGCCTCCCCGTGCTGCGTGAGGTCCAGACCCATGACTTCGTCCTCGTCCGTGACGCGCAGGCCCATCGTCATGTCGAGGATCTTGAACAGGACCCAGGTTACGAGGAAGGCGTACACCGCGGATGCGCCGGCCGCCCCCGCCTGCACGGCAAGAAGCTTGGGATTCCCGAAGAAAAGCCCGTTCCCCCCGCCAGCGTTGACGGCCATCGAAGCGAACAGCCCGGTTGCCAGGGCTCCCCAGGTCCCCCCCACGCCGTGAACCCCAACGACGTCCAGGGAATCGTCATACCCGATCCTTCCCTTCATCATCACCGCGCCGTAGCAGAGCGCCCCCGCCACCCCGCCGATGATGACGGAGGAGACCGGGCCTACGAACCCTGCCGCCGGGGTGATTGCGACCAGTCCGGCGACAGCGCCGGAAGCGGCTCCGAGGGCGGTCGGCTTGCCGCGGTGCATCCACTCGGCGAACATCCAGGAGAGCATCGCCGATGACGCCGCCATGTGGGTAACGACGAAAGCGCTGGTGGAAAGCCCCCCCGCCGTCAGGGCACTTCCCGCGTTGAACCCGAACCATCCGAACCAGAGGATGCCCGCGCCCAGCAAGGTCATAGGAAGATTGTGCGGCGCCATGTTTTCCGCCCCGTGGCCCCGTCGCCTCCCCGCGACGAGTACCGCGGCGAGGGCGCTCGCTCCCGAGGTGATGTGGACGACCGTGCCACCGGCAAAATCCAGCGCCCCGAGGTTGCGGATCCACCCGCCGACGCCCCACACCCAGTGGGCGACGGGGTAATAGACGAGAAGCGACCAGAGGCAGATGAACAGGAGGAAGGGCGAAAACTTGATGCGCTCCGCGAACGCTCCGGTGATAAGCGCGGGGGTGATCACGGCAAACATCGCCTGGTAGATCATGAAGGCCTGGTGAGGAACGGTCGCAACGTAGTCCGGGTACGGATCCAGCCCCACTCCTCGGAGAGCGAACCAGGACAGATCCCCGATGACCCCCGAAACATCCGGTCCGAAGGAGAGCGAGTACCCCACGAAGAGCCACTCGACGCTCACCAGGGCGATCACGATCATCGATTGCATGATCGTCCCCAGGATGTTCTTTCTCCGGACCATTCCTCCGTAGAACAATGCGAGGCCCGGGGTCATAAGCATTACCAGAGCGGCGGAAAGAAGAAGAAAAGCGGTGTCCCCCGTGTTCATGACGAATACCTCCTGGCCGTGATGGGTGCCGACCGGGGGGTATGGGGCAATCGCCGTGCCAACCCGTATCCTCCTTGTTCAACAAGGGGTTGGAGGGCCGGGAGCACATCATGCGGGACAATATTGGCTATCAGGGAACATTCATGTAGGTTTCTTGACAGACACACGGATCCGGGTGGGAGACCACTTTACCCGTGCCTTGCCTCGATGGAGATCGACCCGGGGCTCACCGATCCCATCAGGCACATGACCAGGCACATCGTCCGGGCAGCGATCAGGGCCGGGCGGAAGGTTACGTTGCTTCGCCTTTCATCGCGGGAACGAAGGCACGTCGTCCAGTACCTCCCGGACGATGCGGGTCAGCACGTCGGCGCGGTACGGCTTGGGGAGGAAGGCGGACGCCCCGGAGATGCGCTCCGGGCTGTGGGCCTCATCGGCCCGGTGTCCGCTGGAAAGCACGACCTTCGCCCGGGGGTTGATCTTGCGGATCCGCTCCAGGACCTCCAGCCCGGACATGTTGGGCATCGTCAGGTCGAGGAGAACAAGGTCGATCGTTTCCCCCCGGGCGAGGAACATCTCGATCGCCTGTTGGCCGTCCACGGCGGTAAGCACTCTGTATCCCTGCATCGTGAGGATCTGCACTCCGAGATCCCGGATCATCTCCTCGTCGTCCACGAAGAGAATCGTCTCCTTTCCCCGTGAGTAACGAATCGGTCCCGGAACCGCCTTCACCTCTTCGGGGGAATCCGTGGACCGCGGGAAATAGCACCGGAAGGTCGTCCCGGTCCCCGGCTCGCTGTCCAGCGTGATCCATCCCTCATGCTGCTTGACGATTCCGTACACGGTGGAGAGCCCAAGCCCGGTACCGCGACCGAGACGTTTCGTGGTGAAGAAGGGCTCGAATACGCGTCGCTGCGTCATCTCGTCCATTCCGACGCCGTTGTCGGCGACCGACAGGACGACAAATTCCCCGGGCCGCGCGAACGGGTATACCCGGCAATATTCCTCCCCGACCGTGAAGTTCTCGGCGCGTACCCATATCGCCTTCCCGTCCGCCGTCCGGTATCCCCCCTGCCCGTCGTCGATCTGCTCCATGATCGCGTCTCGCGCGTTGACGCACAGGTTCATCAGCACCTGGTGCACCTGGTTGGTGTCCACCTTGGCGTACCAGAGGTCGGCGGCGGCGCTTCCCGCCACCTCGATCCGTTTGTCGATCGTCTGCGAGACGAGGTGGACGACCTCGCGCACCACATTCCCCATGTCCGTCACCCGCTGTTCGAGCGAGGTTCGCCGGGAAAATTCCAACAACTGCCGTATCAGGTCTGCGGCCCTCTCCGACGCCCGGATCGACTCCCCGATCAGCGAAACTGCCGCCGAGTCCGTCGGGATGCGTTTTCGGGCGAGGTCGAGATTCCCCAGGATACCGGTCAGGATGTTGTTGAAATCGTGCGCGACTCCACCCGCCAAGGTACCCACCGCCTCCATTTTCTGCATGGCGATGATCGTCCGTTCGAGACGGCGCCTCTCGGTGATGTCGGTCCCCGCCGCCAGGAGGGAATCCACTTTGCCGGCCGGCCCAAGGATCGGGGCGTAATTCCATACCATCACCCGCTCTTCCCCCGTCTTCGTCAGAAGGGCGTATTCCCGCGCCACGGGACTTCCTCCGGACAAAACATCCCCGATCCCTTCCCGGTGGAAATCGACCGCACGTTCCGGCAACAGCAAGTCGGTCATCTTCCGGCCGATCGCCTCGACCGCCGCATAGCCGGTCACCTCTTCGCACTGGCGGTTGAAGAGGAGGATTTCTCCTTCCAAACCGATCTGGAGCACCAGCACACCGGTTGCGTCGAGAACCTTCGCAGAAAAATCACGCTCCTTGCGGAGTTCCTCCAAGGTCTGCGTCCGTAGGGAGACATCGCGGAAGATGAGCATCCCGAGCGGTCCGGATAACTTCGGATCCCCTTCCTCGTTACGAGCCGCCTGCCGAATCCAGGTGGCCGTAATCTCCCCCTCGAACCGGGACCCGTCCTTTCGTTGCATCTCGGTGATCAGGAAGGGCTCCCGGTCCTCCGCCTCGGGCCGGAGGATGCGGGAAATCCTCGGGGAGGACCCGGAATCCGGGAAGAGCACTGCAGGGTCCGCCCCCAGCAGTTCCTCCACGGAGGGATACCCCAGGGTGCGGGCCCCTGCGGGGTTGGCCCGCACGATCACCCCGCCGCGGATCAGGACCACCCCGTCCCGCTGGGAATGCAGGAGTTCCCCATACGATTTTTTCGCGCAGACGAAATTTTCGTGACGTTTGGCGCTGAACAGTGCGGTCCCCACACAATAGGCCATCGCTCCGATCGCCTCCCTCTCCAGCCGGTCGAAGACGTCTTCCCGCCCGCTTCCGAGGGAGAGCACCAGGGGGAGCGATTTTTTCACGTCGATCCGGAGAGAGGCGAAGCTCCGGATACCGTATTTCCCGGCGGCACTCCGCCAGGGGTCGGCCTGCGGATCCTGGGCCATGCGGTTCACCACGCACATCTCCCCGGAGCGAACCGCTGCCCCGGCGGGGCACTCCCCTTCCTGGGTGTCGTCCCATCGAAGTGGAGTCTCCGAAAGAAACCCCTGTGCCTCTCCGGCACTCTTTACGACGGTAATCGAACCGTCGGGGTTCGCGGTCCCGATCCACGCGATGGCGTACCCCTGCTCCCTGACCAGTCCCTCGCAAACCACGGAGAAGATCTTTTCCTCGTCGAGAACCCCGATCAGCGCCCGGTCCACATCCGCAATCAGCCGGAACCGACGCTCCAGCCTCTCCTTGAGCAGATACCATCGTTCCGTGAGAGCGAATCCGACACCCAGCAGAAAAGAGACGGCGAAACCGATCACCTCGAGCGTCAGGTCGACGAATGCCGGGGCAGGATCGCGGTACCAGACGGAAAGGGAGTAAATCTGCATCCCTCCCATGATGAGAAGCGCGCAGGATACGAGGATCCACGGCTTTCCCAGACGGCGCAGAATCACGAAACGGAAGGACAGGTACGCCGCGAGAAACTGGAAAACCAACGAACAGATGATTAGTGCAACCAAACCGCGCCCTCCGGGCCGACCGCTTTCCACCCCTTCGCCTGCCGACCCTAATCCCTTTTCGGCAGAATTACGGAAAATATTTAGCCATTTACCCGGGAAGTAGCCGGGGCTTTTGCTAGGCACCCGGACACACCGGCCGTTTGCCGACATTGCGCGAATCCTTTATGATGCCCAATGCACCTTAAGACCAAGCTTCCACTATTGCGTGCCGGGAGGGAATCATGGGACAGGTCGTGCACACGTCGCGGATCGTCATCACGAGGGAAAAGGGACCGACCCGGAAAGCCATGATCGAAGGGTTCGCGGAGCCGGTCTACTACGGCGTCCACGGGGGGATCAAGAACTTCTACAAGGTGGACCCCGAAAAGGAGCACGCTGCCACCCTCGACCACATCGTCGGGGCGGTCGGGGGTTGAATGATGGGGACACTGGCCACGGTGCTGGCCGGAAAGAAGATCCCCACATACGGCGACAGATTCCGGGCGGACGTCGAGGGTGACGTCGAAGATGTCGGGGGGGTGCTGAAGATCACGAGGATCCGCGTCAATTACACCCTCAAGGTCCCGCCCGGGAAGACGGAGGAGACCAGGCAGTCGCTCGGCGAGTACCTGGTGAAGTGCCCCGCCGCGATGAGCGTCAAGGGGGCTATCGAACTCATCGATTCGGCCGACATCACGGAACTGGAAGCGTAACGAAAGGGAGATGCCGGTGAAAGCCGCTGTCTGCGAAACCTTCGGGAAACCGCTCGTTCTCAAGGATGTACCGGAGCCGATCGGTGGTCCCGATGAGGTCCTGATCCGGATGAAAGGGTGCGGGGTGTGCCACAGCGACCTGCACCTGGTGGACGGGGACTGGAAGGACTGGGGGACTCCCCTTCCGATCATCCCCGGTCACGAGGTGACCGGCGTGATCGAAAAAGTGGGGGATCAGGTGACCGCCCTGAAACCGGGGGACCGGGTGGGGGTCCCGTGGATGCAGTACGCCTGCGGCGAGTGCCCCGCGTGCCGGTCCGGCGCGGAGATGCTGTGCGCGGCCCAGAAGACCACGGGGGTGACCGTGCACGGCGGGTATGCGGAGCGGGTCAAGGCGCCCGCCGCGTTCACGCACCGGATCCCGGAGGAGCTTGACCTGGTTACCGCGGCCCCCCTCCTGTGCGCCGGCATCACGATGTTTTCCCCCCTCCGCCGCGCGGGAAACCTGTCGGGAAAGACCGTGGCGGTCGCGGGGATCGGGGGGCTGGGTCATCTGGGGGTCCGGATGGCCGCCGCCATGGGAGCCCATGTCGTCGCTATCACCCGCGGGGAAGGGAAAAAGGAGATGGCGCACAAACTCGGCGCCCGTGAGGTGATCGACACGGGGAAGGAGAAAACCGGGAAGCAGCTCGCCCGCATGGGGGGGGCCGACCTGATCCTGCTCACCGGCATCTCGGCGAGCCTTTTCGAAGAGTTGATACCGGGGCTGGCACCGAACGGCACCCTGGTGGTGCTTGCGGCCATCGCGGAAGCCGCCAAGGTCATCCCCGCCGCCCTCCTGGTGGGGCAAAAGCGGATCATGGGATCCGTCATCGGAACGCGCGACGACATGGACGCGATGCTTAGGTTCGCGGCGGACCACGGGATTGCTGCGACCGTGGAGAGGCACCCGCTGGCGAAGGTCAACGACGTCCTCGACAGGCTGCGCAAGGGTGAGGTACGCCTGCGGGCCGTGCTCACCCCGTAACCGAAAGCGACCCCCGGGAAAACGATTTCCGCCCCGCATGGGAATGGCCGGCTTCCTCGCCGGCCTTTCTGTTTCCGGCCCCTGCCCGTCCCGTAAACTGGGTTTCCCGCTCATTATCCTCTCTATAGGTAAAGTTTCCCGGGGTATTTCCGATAAAGGAGGAGCCCCTTCGGCATCGGGGGAAGAATACGAGAGGCGCTGCGACCGCCCCATGACGAAACCTTTTTTTCTCTCAACAGTTTTTCGCCCGATTCGAAACATCAGGGTCACGCTGGCCAAGCGGGAAGATTCCGAACACGAACAGGCAATCATACGAATCGTGATTGTCTTCGTCGTGTTGATTTACCTCATCTTTTCTGCCTGGAAGGACGGAATCGTCAGCGCGACGGAGAAGCACGCCCTGCAGATTGCTACTATGGTCTTTGTTTTCTCCGTTGGTCTTCTCGCAAGGATTACGATCCATCCCGGAATGTCGCCGCAACGCAGGCTCATCGGAATGGTTGCTGACATCAGCGCCACCTGCTATGTGATGCAAAGCGGGGGAGATGTCTATTCGCCTTTCTATATAATCCTTCTCTGGGTGACCTTCGGAAACGGTTTCCGCTACGGGCGAAAATACCTTTTCGTATCTACGGTTCTCAGCGTAGTTGGCTTCTCGCTGGTCATCCTCGTGAACGACTTCTGGAGAGCCAATCTCTCCCTGTCCGTGGGTCTGCTGATAGGGCTTTTCGTCCTTCCGTTGTACGTCTCCTCTCTCCTGAAAAAACTGACGAATGCAATTTCCCGGGCCGAAGAGGCGAACCGGGCAAAAAACCAGTTTCTGGCGAACATGAGCCACGATATGCGGACCCCGTTGAGCGGCATTCTCGGCATGGTCGAGCTCCTACGGGGTACTCGGCAGACTGTCGAGCAGGAGGATTACTCGAACACGATCCAGGCCTCGGCCCAAACCCTCCTGTTCCTGATCGAGGACGTCTTGGACTTCTCCAAGATCGAGGCAGGGAGAATCACGGTGGAAAATGTCGATTTCGACCTGCACGCACTCGTCAAGAGCACCATGGCCATGCTGGCCTCGCAGGCGCGGGAAAAAGGGCTGGACATCTCCCCCCAGATCCCTTCCCGGGTCCCCTTTCTGCTGCGGGGGGATCCTCTGCTGATCCGCCAGGTTCTCCTCAACCTGTTAAGCAACGCCGTCAAGTTCACCGAGGAGGGCGAGGTCTGTCTGCGCGCGGAGCAGATCCGGGAAACGCCGAAGAGCGTTATGCTCCGGATCGAAGTGTCGGACACCGGGATCGGCATCCTTCCGGAAGCCCAGGCGCGCATCTTCGAACGGTTTACGCAGGCGGACGATTCGATCACCCGGCGGTACGGCGGATCCGGCCTGGGCACGACCATCGCGAGGCAGCTCGTGGAACTCATGGGAGGGGAGATCGGGCTCCAGAGCGAGCCGGGGAAGGGAACCACCTTCTGGTTCACCCTGGAACTGGAGAAACAGCACCCGCTGCTCCCCCAGGCAACCGGGACAAGCGCTCTGAGCGGGAGCCGCACCCTGATCATCTCCTCCGATGGCAACAGCTCCTTTATCCTCAGGAAACACCTGGCATCCTGGGGCGTCGAGGCAGTGATTGCCGACAAGGCCGCCCAGGCGTTCTCCCCCCTCATCTCCGCCGCAAACGATGGCATCCCCTACCAGATCGCCGTCATCGTCGAAAATGGTCTCGATATGGATCCGTGCGATCTCGCCAAGGCGCTTAAATCCGTCCGGCTGATCCAGAACGTCCAGCTGATTCTCGTAAGCAAGGAGGAGAGGGAGCCGGAACTGAACCTCATCACGAAACACGGTTTCGCCGCTGCCGTCGGCTCCTCGATCGACAAGACGCTCCTGTTCAACGCCGTCCATTACGTACGGCCGGTCGAAGGGGAGGCCGCAAGCGTCCCGAGCCTGGCCAGCCGGTACCGGCAGAAAAAGGAGGAGGAACGGCGCGGACTGCGCATTCTCGTCGCGGAGGACAACCTGACGAACCAGAAAGTCATCGGCAAGATTCTCGAGCGCGCGGGGCACCGGACACAACTGGTCATGAACGGCGAAGAGGCGCTCGATGCCATGGAAAAAGAGACGTTCGATCTTGTGCTGCTCGACCTTCACATGCCCGTCATGGGCGGACTGGAAGCCGCCAAGATATTCCGCTTCACCTGGGAAGGGGCTTCGCGACCCACCCTGGTCGCCCTGACTGCGGACGCGACACAGGAGTCCCGAAAGGCATGCGAGGAGGCGGGATTTGACGGCTACCTGACGAAGCCGGTGGAGGTGCAGAAGTTCCTGGAGCTCGTCGATTCACTGGTCCCGACCGGAAGAAAGGAAACGGCCGCCGCCACGGTAGCACCGGTGTCTACCGCCGGGATTCCTGCGGCGGACCGGGACCGGTCCGGCGACGCCATCGACCCGGCCACGTTCCACGACCTGGCCGCTCTCGGAGGGAAGGGGGATTTCCTGGAGAAGCTGATCCGGATCTTCCTGGAGACCGGGGAGCAGAAGATCGACAATATCGAGACGGCCATACTGGCCCGGGACTATGGACTCGTTTCCGACCTTGCCCACGCCCTGAAGGGGAGCGCGGGGCAGATCGGGGCGAAGCGCCTGGCCGAGTTGTGCCATCAGATGTCCTACGCCCAACCGGCAGACCTGAAAAAAGAAGAAAATTATTTCGTTAAAACTCTAAAGGAAGAATTCGACCGGGTCCGGACGGCGCTGGAAAAAGACGTTCACCTGGCCGGCGGAAGGGACGGGATTTTCGGGGAAGAAGGGGCGGGGAAGGGAACCTCAGCCGGAACCTTGCCACGAACTTTCGGAAATAAATGAATCCCCGTTACGCCTGTCCTGGCTTCGCACCAGCCGTTCCATCATCCTCAAATCTTTTGGACCAAGCTGAAATGCGGCATCCACCCAGATATCCGCAACATCCTGTAATTCATCATAGGTGAGTGGGTTACAGCGCTGCCGGATCTTGAGTAGGGACTGAAAGACGTTCCTTTTATTCTTTTGCGCCTTGATATACTCGTACACCGCGCTCTTGCCCGTTCCCTTCTCGGCAAGAACGTCCACGATGCCCATCTCATGAAGTTCGGTGGCGGAATATATCCGACCGCTGAGAATAAATTTTTCGGCGCGAACGGAATCAAGACGCCTGGCGAGGAGGGAGTACGCCCCCATACCGGGGAACAGGTTGAACAGAATCTCCGGTAGGCCGAATCGCGCGTCTTTTTCCGCAATGATGACGTGATTCCCAAGAGCAGCCTCGAACCCTCCGCCGAACGCATCCCCCTGCACGAGTGCAATGGTTACGATATTGCTATCATAGCCAACCAAACAGGAATACATGGCGTCGATACATGCCCTTGCATATTGCGACAGGCCTTCCCTGAAATTTGCCCTCAACATCTGGATAAAGTAAGCCAGGTCTCCGCCGTAACTGAATACCCCTCGAATTCGAGAGGTTAGAACTGCGTACCCAAGGTTTTCCCCTTGCTGCCGCCCATTTCCTGCCTTATTGTATTGGGAAATCACTTGACCAAACTTTCGAAAATCTTCGAGTAATTCCACTGTAAAACACGGTCTGGGTTTCGGATTCATGTTATACCAGGAGATGCCGGCATCCAGTTCAAATTCCGTCAGCAACTGCTTGAACGCAGGATGGGGGATTAATTCCGTTCTGACATTCATCATTTACCCCTTGCTCCCAGAAAAATAAAACAGGTAAGAAGTTTAGCACAAAGAGAAAAAAATAAAGGGAGAAAAAATTATTAGTATTTAGGAAGGGCCGCCGTCGTGAAGGGTCGCAAGCCAGATCGCGGTGTCGGCGCCCTCTGCGACGGAACGTTCCGCCTCCGGCCCGCCCATGTCCGTCTGGACCCACCCGGGGCACCTCGAATTCACCTGGATGTTTGTGCCCATCGTCTCGTGCGCCAGGATCCGCGTGGCGGCATTGAGAGCGGCTTTCGGAACGGCGATTTTCTCTTTGTTCCCCATGGAGGAACCTCCCTTCGCGATGTTCGTGGCCGGCACTCCCGCTGATGCAAACTTCTTCTGTCCGATGACGTCCCGACCGATCGGTTTCGCGCTTGCCTTCCGCATATCATTTGACAAACGAAGCCGTGGCCGGGAATATCTCCTACAACGCCATGGGACGCAATCTCTCCGACTACCTCCAGGTCTTCCGCAGCCGCCGCATCGCTGTGATGGTGTTCGCCGGATTCTCCTCCGGCCTCCCCCTGGCCCTGACCGGGGGGACGCTCCAGGCATGGATGACCGTAGCGGGGGTGGACCTGCGCACCATCGGGGTATTCGCCCTGGTGGGCCTCCCCTACACGCTGAAATTTTTCTGGTCGCCCCTGATGGACCGCTTTGTTCCCCCCTGGATGGGAAGGCGCAGGGGGTGGATGTTCCTTACGCAGGCCTCC
>Ga0224512_10004523_pt1 | contig 11702 bp, 12 predicted proteins | sample SF_May12_sed_USG_4_FD_169103 | JGI IMG/M metagenome (GOLD analysis project Ga0224512, IMG submission 169103) | Sediment microbial communities from San Francisco Bay, California, United States - SF_May12_sed_USGS_13 | ecosystem: Environmental > Aquatic > Marine > Sediment | place: USA... | reverse complement strand
GAGCGGCACCACCTCGGGCTCGGGCGGCGCGGGGGGAATGCGGTCGGGCCGCGTTTCTACCATCTGCAGTCCGTCGCTTGCGAGCACCTCGCGCGTGTCGACCCGTGCCGGCTGCGGCGGCATCGGCGGCTGTGGTTGCGGCTCGGCACGCTCCGGCTCGAAATGCGGTTCTGCGCTCTCGGGTTCCGGCTGCTGCGGTGGGGCAGCTTCGCGCCGCTCGCTTTCCTCGCGCTGCCGCGCTTCTTCGCGCATCTGCGCTTCATGCATCTCGCGTTCGCGGGCGCGCAACTCCCTTTCATCCGGCTCTCTCGCCAGGTAGGAGGGAATGCTGGGCTCTGCCGGGGCTTGTTCTGGACGATCCGGGCCGCGCCCGCCGGGTGCGTTCGGCTCGCGGCCCTGTTCCGGCCGCCGGTCGCGACTGCGGTCGCGGCGACTGCGCCGACCGCGGCGTTGCTCCTCGCCCTCGCGCTCGCCGGCGAGCGCCGGCTCGCCGGGGCGCAGTCCTTGCGGCTGGCCCGGCTGGGACTGCGGCGGCCGCGGCTGCTGCTGCTGTGGGCGCTGGTCCGGTCGGCGCTCGCCGCCAGGACGTCCATCGCGCTGCGGTTGCCCGCCCTGGCGATGATCAGGGCGGCGCTCGCCGCCCTGCTGATGGCGACGCTGCTCGCCACGCTGCTCGCCGCGATGCTCGTCGCGGGGCCGGTCGCGACGGTGGTCGCGCCCGCCGCCGGCGCCGCCCTGGCGATGCTCGGGCCGGCGCTCGCGCTGCTGCGGTTGCTCGCGGCGCGGTTCGCGCACCGGTCGTACTGCGGCGTCGTTAGCCGCCGAGCCCGCCGCGTCCGGCTTGTCGGACTTGAACCAGCCGAGTATGCGGCCCAGAAATCCCGCCGACGCAGGGGCGCTACCCGCCGGCGTCGTCGCCGCGCGCACGGCCGGCTGCAGGCGCACTTCCGGCACGTTGGGTGCGGGCTGATCGGGCACGATGGCTTTGACCGCCGCCTCGGGACGCTCGCGCTTCTCCGCTGCTGCGGCTTCCGGCGACTTCGGCTCCTCCGGCTGCTCCACCATCTCATAGCTCGCCGGCACGTGCTCCATGGCGTTCAGCTCGTCGTGCTTCAGCCGCTGCACCTTGTAGTGCGGGGTTTCGAGGTGCGCGTTGGGCACCATCACGATGTTGACCTTGAGCCGCCCCTCGAGCTTCTGGATTTCGGCGCGCTTCTCGTTGAGGAGGAAGCTCGCCGCGTCCACCGGCACCTGCACGTGCACTGCGCCGGTGTTTTCCTTCATCGCCTCTTCCTGCACGATGCGCAGTACGTGCAGCGCGGTCGATTCGGTGCCGCGGATGAACCCGGTGCCGCTGCAGCGCGGGCAGTTGATGTGCGCCGTCTCCTCCAGGGAGGCCTGCAGGCGCTGGCGCGAGAGCTCCAGCAGCCCGAAGCGCGAGATCTTGCCCACCTGCACGCGCGCGCGGTCGTAGTGCAGCGCCTCGCGGAAGCGGTTCTCGACCTCGCGCTGGTTCTTCTGCGACTCCATGTCGATGAAGTCGATGACGATCAGGCCGCCGAGGTCGCGCAGCCGCAGCTGGCGCGCCACCTCGTCCGCCGCCTCGAGGTTGGTGCGCAGCGCCGTTTCCTCGATGTCGCCGCCGCGGGTGGCGCGCGCGGAATTGACGTCCACGGCCACCATCGCCTCGGTGTGGTCGATGACGATGGCGCCGCCCGAAGGCAGGGTCACGTGCCGCGAGTAGGCGCTTTCGATCTGGTGCTCGATCTGGAAGCGCGAAAACAGCGGTACGTCGTCGTGGTACAGCTTTACCTTAGAGACGTTCGCCGGCATCACGGTCTGCATGAAGGCGCGCGCCTGCTCGTAGATTTCCTCGGTGTCGATGAGGATCTCGCCGATGTCGGGCTGGAAGTAGTCGCGGATGGCGCGGATGACGAGGCTCGATTCCAGGTAGATCAGGAACGGCTTCCTGTCCTGGGTGCGGGCGGCGCCTTCGACGGCGCTCCAAAGCTGCAGCAGGTAGTTGAGGTCCCACTGCAGCTCTTCGGGCGAGCGGCCGATGGCCGCGGTGCGCGCGATGACGCTCATGCCGGCGGGCACCTGCAGCTTGTCCAGGGTGTCGCGCAGCTCGTTGCGGTCCTCGCCTTCGACGCGGCGCGAGACGCCGCCGCCGCGCGGGTTGTTCGGCATCAGCACGAGATAGCGGCCGGCAAGGCTGATGTAGGTGGTGAGCGCAGCGCCTTTGGTGCCGCGCTCGTCCTTTTCCACCTGGACGACCAGGTCCTGGCCTTCCTCGAGCGCGTCCTGGATGCGGGCGCGCCCGACGTCGACGCCGGCGCGGAAATAGACCTTGTCGATTTCCTTGAAGGGCAGGAACCCGTGGCGCTCTTCGCCGTAGTCGATGAACGCCGCCTCGAGGCTGGGCTCGATGCGGGTAATGATGCCCTTGTAGATGTTGCTCTTGCGCTGCTCCCGGGAGGCCGATTCGATGTCGAGATCGACGAGCTTTTGCCCGTCCACGATGGCGACCCGCAGTTCTTCCTGCTGCGTCGCGTTAAACAACATGCGTTTCACTTATTGTTCTCCTGCGCGCGCAGGAGACCCTGGTGTCCTGTCGGTCAGTGCTCTCCTAGGAAAGCGGGTTGCGAAGGGGCGGGGAATGAACCTGCCGCGCGCTATTGTATTGAGTAGTATCGCTACTTACGGTGAGCGAACATCACCACTGCTTCAGGTCCGGCTGTGGCCAAACAGGAGGCGGGTTGCAGGTTCCGGCGCCGGAAAACCTTCTCCTCCTCGCCTGGCGAACCTGTGCCTCGCATCTCGAAGCAACTCGCGGATCATACGGATAATGAAAGACTTAAGCAAGGCTCGGGCGACCCTACTCGAAGTCGGGGAGGAAGGCGAGGCGCAGCGCATCGATAACTTCCTGCTGCGCCGCCTGAAGGGCGTGCCGAAGAGCCATGTCTATCGGGTGCTGCGCAGCGGCGAGGTGCGCGTGAACAGCGGCCGGGTGAAGCCGGATTACCGCCTTCAGATCGGCGACAAGGTTCGGGTGCCGCCCGTGCGTGTGTCGGCCCCGGCGGCCAAGCCGACGCCGCGGCCGCTCGACCTGCCGGTGATCTACGAGGACGATGCGCTGCTCGTGGTGGACAAGCCCTCGGGCGTTGCGGTGCACGGCGGCAGCGGGGTGAGCTACGGTGTCATCGAGTCGCTGCGCGCGCAGCAGCCGAAAGCCAAGCTGCTCGAGCTTGCGCACCGCCTCGATCGCGACACCTCCGGGCTGCTGATCATCGCCAAGAAACGCAGCGCCCTGGTGGAAATGCATCGCATGCTGCGTGAAGGCGAGGCCGAGAAGGTGTATCTGGCCCTGGTCAAGGGCGAATGGAGCGGTGGCGCGCGGGAGCTGCGCGAACATCTGCACAAGTACGTCACCGCCGGCGGCGAGCGCCGGGTGGCGGTGCACGGGGCAGGCCAGGCGGCGGTGACCCTGGTCAGGCCGATCGCCGCATCGGCGGCCTGCAGCCTGCTCGAGCTGCGCCTGATGACGGGCAGGACCCACCAGATCCGGGTTCACCTAGCGCACGCAGGTCACCCGGTGCTGGGGGACGACAAGTACGGCGATGGCGATCTGAACCGTGTGCTGGCGCAGCAGGGGGTGAAGCGCCTGCTGCTGCACGCACGGCGCCTGGTATTCGCGCATCCCCTGACCCACGCGCCACTGCGGCTGGAGGCGCCGCTGCCGGGCGACATGCGGCGCTATGCGGAGGCGCAGCTTGCGCTACAACCTGATCGTCTTTGACTGGGACGGTACCCTCATCGATTCGGCGGGCGCCATCGTCGAGTGCATCCAGCATGCGGCGCGCGAACTGGGCCTGGACGTACCCGATCGCGAGCGTGCCAGCCACGTCATCGGCCTGGGCCTGCAGGACTCGCTGCGCCACGCCGTGCCCAGCCTGCCGCAGGAGCGCACCATGGAGTTCGTCGCCAGCTACAGGCGGGAATTCCTGGCGCGCGAGGACCGCATGCAATTGTTTCCGGGCGTAGTGGAAATGCTCGATGCGCTGCGCGATCGCGGCCATGCGCTGGCGGTGGCCACGGGCAAGAGCCGCCGGGGCCTGGAACGGGCGCTGGACGGCAGCGGTCTGCGCACGTATTTCGCCACCTCGCGCTGCGCCGACGAGTCCGAGGCCAAGCCGCATCCGGCGATGCTGCGCGAGCTGATGCGCGAGTTGAACGTCGAACCGGCGCGGGCGCTGATGATCGGCGACACCTCGCACGACCTGCGCATGGCGGCGGCGGCGGGTGTCGACGCGTTGGCGGTGAGTCATGGGGCGCACGCCGAGAGCGACCTGCGTGCTCTGCAGCCGCGCGCCTGTCTGGCCGGCGTGCCCGAACTGCGGCAATGGCTGCTGCGCCACGCCTGATCTGCGAAGCCGACGCGCTGCGCGACGCCGGCGACGGCGTGCGCTTCGAGATCGACTATGGCGGCGAGCGCGCGCCGGCATTCGCGGTGCGCCACGATGGCCGCGTCCATGCCTACCTCAACCGCTGCGCGCACGTGGCCATGGAGCTCGACTGGCGCGAGGGGCAGTTCTTCGATTTTGCGGGGCGCGATTTGATATGCTCGACGCACGGCGCCGCTTACGACGCCGCCAACGGCCGTTGCCTGGGCGGACCCTGCGCCGGCAAGCCGCTGGTGCGCCTGCGGGTCGAGGAACGCGACGGCCGCATCTATTACCTTGGAGTCGACGATGGCTGACAACGACGGGCAGTGGGAGCGCGGGCTGATCGAGCGGCTCGCCGGAGCGGCGCTCAAGGAGCAGCGGCGCGCGCGCCGCTGGGGCATCTTTTTCAAGCTGCTGACCTTCGCCTACATCACGGTGATCATCGTGATGGCGATGGATTGGAAGGACCGCGGCGAATCGACGGGCAAGCACACCGCGCTGGTGGAGGTGAGCGGCGTGATCGCCCCCGGCACCGATGCCAGCGCCGAGCACGTCATGGCGGCGCTGCAGGCGGCATTCAAGGACGAGAACACGCAGGGCGTGGTCGTGCGCATCAACTCCCCCGGCGGCAGCCCGGTGCAGTCGGACAACATCTACGAGGAGATGCGGCGCCTGCGCAAGACGCATCCCGAGATCCCGCTTTACGCGGTGGTCGAGGACCTGTGTGCTTCCGGCGGCTACTACGTGGCGGCGGCCGCGGACCGCATCTACGTCGGTCGCTCGAGCATCGTCGGCTCGATCGGCGTGCGCATGGACAGCTTCGGCGTCACCGGGCTGATGGCAAAGCTCGGCGTCGAGCGGCGCCTGCTGACGGCCGGAGAGAACAAGGGTTTCCTGGATCCGTTCCTGCCGGTGGACGAAAAGCAGAAGCAGCATGCGCTGGCGCTCCTCGAAGAAGTGCACCAGCAGTTCATCGGCAAAGTGCGCGACGGGCGGGGCTCGCGGCTGAAGGAAACGCCGGACATGTTCTCGGGTCTCGTCTGGACGGGGCAAAAGAGCGTCGAACTCGGCCTCGCCGACGCCTTCGGCAGCGTCGACTCCGTGGCGCGCGAGGTGGTGAAGGCGGAGAAGGTCGTCGACTTCACGAAGAAAGAGAACCTGGCCGAGAGATTCGCTCGGCGCCTTGGTGCGAGCGCGGCCAACGCGATCCTCGAGTTTGCGCTGCGGGACGTCGCTCAGCCGCGCTAGGCCAGCAGCAGGAACACCGCCGGCCGCCGGCCGATTGGCGTTGCCGCGCGTCGCCATTGCGCAATGCTGCGGCTGGCGACTTCCTCGCTTGCTAGCGTCAAATCGACGGCAACGCAAAGGCGCGTCGTCAGCGCGCAGCACTCGAGCAGCGCGGCAAGCAGCGCGTCGTTGCGGTAGGGGGTCTCGATGAAGATCTGCGTTTCCTGCGACTCGCGGGAGATCCTTTCCAGGGCGCGTATGCGCTGCGCGCGGTCTCGCGCGTCGCGCGGCAGGTAGCCGCGAAAGGCGAAGCGCTGTCCTTCGAGGCCGCTCGCCATGAGGGCGAGCAGGATCGAGGAGGGGCCGACGAGCGGCACGACGCGAAAGCCCGCGGCATGCGCCGCGGCGACCAGCGCCTGTCCCGGGTCCGCGACCGCCGGGCAACCCGCCTCGGAGATCACACCCACGGAACGCCCGGCGCGCAATGGCGACAGCAGCGCGTCGGCGTCTTCGCCAATGCGCATGATGCGCAGTTCGCGAACCGGGCAGGGCATGCCGAGCGCCGTGAGAAACGCGCGCGCGCTCTTGGCGTTTTCGACGGCGAAGTCGCGCAGCGCGCGCACCGCTTCAATGGTCGGCGCGGGCAGGACCTGCACCGGCTCACCGCCGAGCGCCGCCGGGACGAGAAACAGTGCCGGCGTCACGCCTGCAGCACCGGCATGCCGGACTGGGCGAGCAGCTCGCTCAGCGCGATGAGCGGCAGGCCGATGAGGGCAGTCGGATCGTCGCTGTCGATACCGGCGATGAGGGCAATGCCCAGCCCTTCGGCCTTGGCGCTGCCAGCGCAATCGTAGGGCTGCTCGCGGCGCAGGTAATGCTCGATCTGCGCGGGGGAGAGAACGCGGAATCGCACCACGCTGGGGACGACCCGTTCCAGCAGCGTCCCGCTATGCGCATCGAGCAGTGCTAGCGCCGTATCGAAGCGTACCGTCTTGCCACTGACGGCCGCGAGCTGGCGCACGGCGTTGGCGTGCGTGCCGGGCTTGTCCAGGATCAGCTCGCCGCACGAGGCAACCTGGTCGGCGCCGATGACGAGCGCATCGCGATGGCGTGTCGCCACCGCGCGCGCTTTCGCCGCTGCGAGGCGCCGTGCCGTATCGGCGGGCGCTTCGCCCGCTGTCGCGGCTTCCGCCATCGCTGGATCGACGCACTCGAACGCCAGCCCCAGCCGCTGCAGCAATATCTTGCGATAGGGCGAGGTCGAGGCGAGCAGCAATCGGCGGTATTCAGGCATGACTTTGTTTTGACACGTCTTTTTTGGCGATGATATCATCCGCCCCTTCATGCCGCAGCCGCCGCGGTTTCCCATCATCGACGGCTTTGAATTCGCTGGGGCCGCAAGCCGCATGCGCGGCTCTTGGCCGGTCGGCGAATTGCCGCGGCTGCGCGAGCTGCTGCATGACGATGCGGGGTCGGTCGAGTACGAGTTGCGCGGCGCAAGCGATGCGCTCGGGCGCTACAACCTCGGGTTGAGGGTGGAGGCCAGGCTGCGTTTGACCTGCAGGCGTTGTCTCGAGGCGGTTGGCGTGCATCTGCACGAAGACGTGACGCTGTGGCTGGCGCGTTCGCAGGGCGAAATCGACGCGCAGCCGCTCACTGCGGAAGGGCCCGACGGCATCGTCGCCGCAAAGGACTTGGCGGTGCGCGATCTGGTGGAGGACCAACTGTTGCTGGCGCTGCCGTATGCGCCGTGGCACGAAAATTGTTCGGCGCAAGGCAGGACGGCGCCGGTGGAGCGGCAGACGCCGTTCGCAGGTCTGCGCAGCATGCTGCGCAGCAGGAATCGACACTGAGAGGAGTCTGAACATGGCTGTGCAGCAGAACAAGAAGTCCCCGTCACGGCGCGGCATGCACCGCGCGCACGACTTTCTTGGCAAGCCGCCGCTGGCGGTGGAGCCGACTACGGGCGAGGTGCATCTGCGCCATCACGTCAGCCCGAGCGGCTATTACCGCGGCAAGAAGGTCGCGAAGTCGCGGGACGAGTAAGGCCGCGCGGCGCTCGAGTCCCGGGTGAGCGGCGCGCGCGCCGCAGGCTCGATGGATATCACTGTTGCCATCGACTGCATGGGGGGCGATCACGGGCCCCGCGTGACGGTCCCTGCCGCGCTGGAGTTCCAGCGCAGTCACGCGGGGGTGGCCATCATTCTGGTGGGCCCGCGCGATGCGCTTGAGGCGGCGCTGGGCGCGCACGGCGCGTCGGCGGGACCGAACCTGCGGCTGCAGCACGCTTCCCAGCAGGTGAGCATGGACGAGCCTGCCGCCCAGGCGCTGCGCTTCAAGAAGGACTCGTCAATGCGCGTGGCCGTCAACTTGGTGAAGAGCGGCGCGGCGCACGCCTGCGTCAGCGCCGGCAACACCGGCGCCCTGATGGCGATCTCCCGCTTCGTGCTGAAGACTCTGCCCGGGATCGACCGGCCGGCGATCGCGACGGTTCTTCCCAACATGCGCGCCGGCTGGACTTACGTGCTTGATCTCGGCGCCAATGTCGACTGTACGGCCGAGCAGCTGATGCAGTTCGGCGTCATGGGCGCCATGCTGGTGGCCGCGGTCGAGCACAAGGAGCGGCCCTCGGTGGGCTTGCTCAATATCGGCGTCGAGGACATCAAGGGCAACGAAACGGTGAAGGTGGCGGCGGACCTCCTGCGCGACAGCGGGCTCAACTTCCACGGCAATGTCGAGGGCGACGACATCTACAAGGGCACCACCGACGTCGTGGTGTGCGACGGCTTCGTCGGCAATTCCGTGCTCAAGGCGTCCGAAGGCGTCGCCAACATGATCGTCGGCTTTCTGCGGCAGGAGTTCACGCGCAATCCCTGGCGCAAGTTTGCCGCCCTGATGGCGCGACCGGTGCTCAAGGCGCTGCGCGCGCGCATGGATCCGGGCCGCTACAACGGCGCCAGCCTCCTCGGCCTGCGCGGCATCGTCATCAAGAGTCACGGCTCAGCCGACGCCTTTGCCTTCGGCAAGGCGCTGGAGCGCGCGGTGGAGGAGGTGCGCAACGACGTCATCGAGCGCATTACGCGACGCATGGCGCAATTGCATCCTGCGGCGCGCGCGGCGGCCAAATGATCTATTCGCGCATCGTCGGTACCGGCAGCTATCTGCCGCCGCGCGTGGTGAAGAATTCGGAGTTCGCGGCGCGTCTCGACACCAGCGACCAGTGGATCCGAGAGCGTACGGGCATCGTCCAGCGGCACATCGCCGACGAGTCGCAGGCCTCGAGCGACCTGGCGCTCGAGGCAAGCCGCGCCGCGCTCGCCGCCGCCGAGGTGAGGCCGCAGGACGTGGACCTCATCATTGTCGCCACGTCGACGCCGGATTTCATTTTCCCCAGCACCGCGTGCCTGCTGCAGGCGAAGCTCGGCATCCGCAACTGTCCCGCGTTCGACATGCAGGCGGTTTGCAGCGGTTTCGTCTACGCCCTCGCCACAGCCGACAATTTCATCCGTGCCGGCACGCACAAGCGCGCGCTGGTGATCGGCGCCGAAGTGTTCTCGCGCATCCTCGACTGGAACGACCGCGGCACCTGCGTGCTGTTTGGCGACGGCGCCGGGGCGGTGGTGCTGGCGAGCGCTGAGCGGCCCGGATTGCATGCTTCGGTGCTGCGCGCCGATGGCAGTCATGCCGGCATCCTGTCGGTTCCCGGAAACGTGTGCGGCGGCCGCATCATCGGCTCGCCGTTCCTGCAAATGCAGGGCGCCCAGGTGTTCAAGTTCGCGGTCAAGGTGCTCGACGAAGTGGCACGCGAGACCGTCGCCGCGGCCGGCATGGATCTCATGGACATCGACTGGCTGATTCCGCATCAGGCCAACGTACGCATCCTCGAGGCCACGGCGCGCAAGCTCAATCTGCCGCACGAGCGCCTGGTGGTGACCGTGGACCATCACGGCAATACCTCCGCGGCCTCCGTGCCGCTGGCGCTCGACGAGTTCGTGCGGGCCGGGAAGATCCGCGCCGGGCACCGGGTGCTGATGCAGGGCGTGGGCGGCGGATTCACTTGGGGCGCGACACTCGCGACCATGTGACGGCATGAAACTGGCGATGGTGTTTCCGGGGCAGGGCTCGCAGGCCGTGGGCATGCTGCGCGCGTACGACGGGCTGCCCGGCGTGGACGCAGTGCGCCAGCAGGCCGGCGAAGCGCTGGGCGCGGATTTCCTGAAGTTGCTCGACGAGGGCCCGCTCGAAGCGCTCGGCCTGACCGTGAACACGCAGCCGGCCATGGTTACCGCCGGCTTCGCGGCCTACAGCGCCTGGCGGGCGCTCGGCGGACCGACGCCCGCAGTGGTCGCCGGCCACAGCCTGGGGGAATACACGGCCCTGGTGGCGGCGGGCGCGATCGAGTTCCGCCAGTGCCTGCCGCTGGTCCGTTTCCGAGCGCAGGCCATGCAGGAAGCGGTGCCAGACGGGCAGGGGGCAATGGCCGCAATTCTCAATCTGGATGACGAGGCGGTGAGCGCCGCGTGCGCCGAGGCGGCGCAGGGCGAAGTCGTGCAGGCGGTGAATTTCAACGCACCCGGGCAGGTGGTGATCGCCGGCCACAAGGCAGCGGTGGGTCGCGCTGTCGAGGCCTGCAAGGCGAAGGGCGCAAAGCGGGCCCTGCCCCTGCCGGTAAGCGCGCCATTCCACTCCAGCCTGATGCGGCCGGCGGCGGACCGGCTGCGCGGCTATCTCGCCGGGGTCGCGGTGGCAGCGCCGGAATTCCAATTGATCAACAATGTCGACGTGCGCGTCGAGACGCAGCCGGACGCCATCAAGGATGCGTTGGTTCGCCAGGCGGCGGCACCGGTGCGCTGGGTGGAGACAGTGCGCAAGATGCGCACTCTCGGCGTGACGCATGTGCTGGAATGCGGTCCCGGCAAGGTGCTGGCGGGAATGGCCAAGCGGATCGACGGCGAGCTACAGAGTTTCGCGCTGTCGGACAAGGCGTCGCTGGAGCAGGCATTGGCGAACGTGAAAGGGGCGTGAGGATGCTGCAAGGCAAGCTGGCCCTGGTTACCGGCGCATCGCGCGGCATCGGCCGGGCCATCGCGCTCGAGCTGGCGCGGCAGGGCGCGACGGTCGTGGGCACGGCCACCACGGACGAGGGCGCCGCCGGCGTTGGGCAGGCGCTGGCGCAAGCCGGCGCCAAGGGCGCGGGCCGGGTGCTGAACGTGCGCGATGCGGCGCAATGCGACGCCCTGGTCGCGGAAGTGCAGAAAGAGCTGGGCGATATCGCCATCCTGGTGAACAACGCGGGCATTACGCGCGACAATCTCGCGCTGCGCATGAAGGACACCGAGTGGGACGACGTGCTCGATACCAACTTGAAGGCAGTGTTCAGGCTGTCGCGTGCCGTGATGCGCGGCATGATGAGGGCGCGCTGGGGACGCATCGTCAACATCACTTCCGTGGTCGGCGCCTCGGGCAATGCGGGACAGGCGAACTACGCGGCCGCCAAGGCGGGCGTCGTGGGTCTCACCAAGTCGCTGGCGCGCGAGCTCGGCAGCCGCGGCATCACCGTAAATTGCGTCGCGCCCGGATTCATCGACACGGACATGACGCGCGCGCTGACGGAAGCGCAGCGCAGCGCGTTGCTGACGCAGATTCCGCTGGGCAGGCTCGGCGAATCCGCGGACATTGCCGCCGCCGTGGCCTATTTGGCATCGCCGGCGGCCGGCTACATCACGGGTTGCGTGCTGCACGTCAATGGCGGCATGTACATGGGGTGAGGGCGGCGACGCCAATTTGGTAAAATTCGGGCCGCCGCTTGGCCCCAACAGGGAAGGAGCAGAACATGGAGAACGTCGAACAACGCGTCAGGAAGATCATTGCCGAGCAGCTCGGGGTGAACGAGTCGGAGATCAAGAACGAGTCGTCCTTCGTCGATGACCTGGGCGCGGACTCCCTCGACACCGTGGAGCTGGTGATGGCCCTGGAAGAGGAGTTCGAGACCGAAATTCCCGACGAGGAAGCGGAGAAGATCACCACCGT
>Ga0224512_10004522_pt1 | contig 11703 bp, 10 predicted proteins | sample SF_May12_sed_USG_4_FD_169103 | JGI IMG/M metagenome (GOLD analysis project Ga0224512, IMG submission 169103) | Sediment microbial communities from San Francisco Bay, California, United States - SF_May12_sed_USGS_13 | ecosystem: Environmental > Aquatic > Marine > Sediment | place: USA... | reverse complement strand
CATTAAGGGTGGGAATGATTACACTTAATTTCACGTTTCTCTGAGGTCTCTATTCGTCTTTATAGATCATCACCTTACGGCTACCAGGGATAGCAATGCCGCGATACATACCTTCGGTATTGAATGGCATGTGTATGTTTCCCTCTTTGTCTACACTAATGATGCCACCAGTGCCACCCATCTTCTGCAATTTTTGGTGGATTGTGTGGTCACCTGCCTCTTTCAGGGTTTTGCCACCATGTTCCATCTGGGAAGAAATATCATGAGCGATCGCCAGCCGAATGAAATACTCACCGTGGCCGGTAGAAGAAACAGCACAAGTACTATTATCTGCATAAGTACCGGCACCAATGATTGGAGAATCGCCCAGCCGATTATACCTCTTATTGGTCATCCCACCCGTCGATGTTGCCGCTGCCAGATTTCCAGACCGATCCAGGGCAACCGCTCCCACCGTACCATGCTTCTGGTCGTCATGGTCCAATTGAACTTTTTGGGAACCTTCGCTTTTTAACTTCTGGAGAGCTTGCCATCGACGTTCCGTGTAGAAATATTCGTTTTCTACTGTTTCGATGTGATGAAGGGCAGCAAAGTCCTCCGCACCCTTACCAGTCAGCATTACATGTTCCGACTTTTCAAGCACTGCTTTTGCCGCCAGAATAGGATTCTTAATAAGATGTATACCACCTACTGCACCGGCATTGAGATCACGCCCATCCATTATAGAAGCATCCATCTCGTTAATGCCCTCATGAGTAAATACCGATCCTCTGCCGGCATTGAATAGGGGACTATCCTCCATGAAAACACAAATTGCGGTAACCGCTTCGAGGGCACTTCCTCCCTCTGAGAGAATTTCTTCACCAATACCTAAAGCTTGATCTAATGTTTGACGATAATTTTTTTCCTCTGCTGCCGATAAGTTGGATCTGGTAATTACCCCGGCACCGCCATGAATGGCTAATGCGTAATCAGGCTTGCTGACGGAGTCTGACTCAGAATGATCGGATGAAACCGAAAAACAGGAAAGAAGAGCGAAACCCACTATGATTAGATTGATTTTCATAAATAAAGCTCACAAGCATTGCATGATAGAATCATTACATTTGGATCTTTCGAGATTTACTAAGGTAGAAAATGTCGAAATATGTGCTGAATTCTACTAAATCGAAAAAAGTCAAATGAAAATATTGGTCATCGGAGGAGGTAATATGGGACTGACCTATGCCAAGAGTTTCTTGCGATCACATATTGTCAATACAGATGAAATGATGATCCTGGAGAAATCTCCTGAGAAGGCATCCGAATTGCAAAAGCAAAATGTCGGCACGATTTATAGTGTGCCAGAAGACTGTATGCAAGAAGCTGACTTAGTGATTTTGGCGGTAAAGCCTCAGGATGCACCATCACTCTTTGCAAGTTTGGTAGGCAAACTGGATCCCCAACAGGTTTTTCTCAGCATCATGGCTGGGATAAAGACTTCTTCCCTCATGAATGAACTTGGAATCGTCAAAGTAATTCGGGCCATGCCAAATCTGCCTGCTCAGATTGGAATGGGCATGACGGTCTTTACTTCTACAGAATCTGTCACCCGCATAGAACTTGTGACGGTGCAAAATCTACTGAATACCACCGGAAAGACTTTGTATGTAGAAGATGAGGATCTGATTGATGCAGCCACAGCCATATCAGGAAGTGGTCCTGCATATGTATTCTACTGCATGAAAGCACTCATGGACGCAGCCCGGGAAATGGGCTTCAACGCACCGGAGTCCGAATTACTAACCTGGCAGACCTTCAAAGGAGCGGTAGAGCTATTTCATAAAAATGATTTCACCTGTGAGGAATGGATAGAGAAAGTGGCTTCAAGAGGTGGTACGACTGAGGCAGCTTTGGCATCCTTCCATGACAATCAAGTCGATCGAAAGTTGGGGCTGGGTGCTCATGAAGCACTTCGTCGTGCGCGAGATCTCGGTAGGTGATCAGCTAGCCCTTCTGATTCTATCTGAGAATGCCTCCAGATCGGCAAGTGTCAGCTTTTCTTCACTTAGCATCCTTTTGTATTCCCACCAAATGATAGTACAATATCCGAGAAGAGGTACTATGACGGCTAAAAACAAAGAAGGCCAACCGATTTTGGTCGCTGCGAGAACTAAAATTGCGAAGAGGTAGAGGCAGTAAAATATCAGTAATAGGCCTAGACGGACGGGCGAGAAGAATTCTATCTGCTTGACTTTAGCCTTTGTCACTGCCTTAGAAAGGTAAAAAGGAATGGAGTTAAGTAACCATCCTGCCAATGCGATGGGAGCAATAATTACTAGAATAATCCTATGCCATAACGATCCATTTTGATCTACTTCCTCCGGAAGTGACATGTTCCCACTACTGATGTCAGAAATCGTCTGATCACTGGCCAGGTTTAGCGCTGAGGCAAGTTTTTTTTCGGTATCGAAGCGAAGTCTTGAAGCTTCCAGCGCGGGCCAAAAGACTTCCTCATGTGCCAGACCAGTTTTTTGAGTTAGGGAATTGAAGAGCTCCACCTCTTTTTCTCCTTGGAGATGAATGACATGGTCAGATAGTATCTTATGCAAATCGAGGGTAAATTGCTGCAAAGCAGCTTGAGGATCTTTCAGATAGGCATCGAGATATTGACGAAGGTCCAACCCATCTCCAATACTTATTTGGACATCTGATCTAAAAGCGGTGCCGTCGGTATAATTAATGCCTACCGGCACCACAACCAGATCTTGCAGCTTGTGCTTTTCCCAAGCTCCGAAAGCTATGCGAGCAGCACCTTTCTGCAGAGGGAACAATTTCTTCTGCAATCTGGTGTTGCCCTCGGCAAATATTAAAACCACTTTATTCCGGGCTAACGCTTCATTTACGGTGTCAAGGGAGTGCTGATTCTTGCGCATATTTGAAAAGCCATCGCGGAATCGATAGATCGGTATTTGGTTAGTTAGCTTGAAGAACCAATTCCATGATGATCGAAACACATCACCTCTAACCAAAAAGTGGATAGGTTGTTTAGTAAAACAAGCTAGTAAACAAGCATCACAAAAAGCCATGGGGTGGTTCGAGGCAAGTATCACCGGCCGGTCTGAAGGAATATGGTCCACATCAATTACATATATTTTCCTAAAGAAAACTTTGAGGAGGGTAGCGACCAGCTGACGGAGAATCTGATAAAACAAGGCTTGATGTAATTTTGAGGGAGAAAATAACGAATTCGATATAGAACAAACAGGTGAGTCCTCAACCTCAAAAGAAAATTCTCGTAGTACTAGCTGGCCCCACGGCGGTAGGAAAAACTCGGGTGGCCCTAAAGCTTGCCCAGCATTTTGATACAGAGATCGTATCAGCTGATGCAAGACAAATCTATCAAGGCATGGATATTGGGACGGCCAAGCCAGAAGCTGCAGAGTTGGCTTTAGTGAAACATCATTTGATCGATGTAGTTCCAATCACAAAGCCATTTAGGGTCTCTGATTACGAGAGCGAGGCTATCAATTGCATCGCGTCGGTACATTCAAAGCATGATGTCTGCATCCTGGTAGGCGGATCAGGCTTATATCTGAAAGCAGTTACAGAGGGTCTCGATATCATGCCGGATGTTCCCCAAGTAGTTCGCGATGAGGTTGACAGAAAATGGAGACAGCATGGATTGGGGTGGATACAACGACAGCTTGCAGCTGTCGATCCGGAATATTATCAAAAGGTGGATGTTAACAATCCGAGGAGATTGATCCGGGCACTGAGCTTCTATACCCATACTCACCAGAAGATTTCGAGTTACCTACATGCAGCTCCAAAAGAGCGGCCTTTTAGGACAATCCCCATCCTGCTGACTTTGCCCCGTGAGGTCTTGTATCAGCGTATCAATCAGCGAGTTGATTATATGATAGCATCTGGTCTGAGGGAGGAGGCCAAAGCACTATTGCCCCATTCAGGTCTACAATCACTGGCTACTGTTGGTTACCAGGAATTCTTTGCGTTCTTCAATGAAGAGATCGATGAGCAAGAAGCAGTAAGATTGATAAAAAGAAATAGTCGACGATACGCCAAACGTCAGATGACCTGGTTCAGGAAGTATGGTGAGTGGACCGAATTTGATCCAGATGATCTGCAGGAGATGATTCGACTTATCGGAAGAATGATGACGGCTAAAGAAAAACTTCCACCCTCTCCGGAGGACGTCCAATAATGGCTTTCGAGCCCTTTATCACAATCGGCCTTTGGATCAACTTGGGATTATCGGCCAATATGCGGATCCATTCTTCCTCGGTGACTTCCTTATTTCGGTACGTTTCCTTGAACAGTTTTTCTTCTTTCCGTACCAACTCAGATGCACTTATTCCCAACTTCTTCAGCACATCCTTGATCTCTTGCCGGGAGGGAGGAGTTTCCAGATATAGTACAATTTCCGGATCCAGACCATGGTTCTGAATAATGTTCAAAGTCTCCCTGCTCTTACGGCACCGGGGATTGTGATAGATTTTCATACCTTTCACATGAAGATTTTGCACCTCAAATTTAAGGCTAAATATGATTTGGAAGCAAGCCACAGAGCTCGATTTGCTGAATGAGGCAAAGAAAAATACTATGGTCGACCATCTGGGCATCCAGTTTACCAATATTGGTGAGGACTATTTAGAAGCAACAATGCCGGTAGATCACCGGACTTTACAGCCTGATGGAGTATTGCACGGCGGAGCATCTGCCTCGTTGGCGGAGACTGTTGGGAGCATGGCTTCTCTCCTGTGTGTAGACGATACAATCAGATACAACGTTGTAGGAATGGAAATTCATGCCAGTCATCTTCGTGCAGTCAGAGAAGGCCAGGTCAAAGCGCGAGCATATCCAGTGAAGATTGGCAGAAAAATACATGTTTGGAATATCGACATTACACAGCGGGAGAAATTAATATGCGTGAGCCGACTCACGACTATGGTGATCGAAATGAGAGCACCCGAATGAGAGAAACACCCCTTTTCGCAGCTCAATGGCTGGCGGTCCCATTTATTTTTTTCAATCTATTTCTTGCGGGAACAGCATTTACCCAACAGGTCGATTTCAACATTGAGCAAATTTCCAATGTGCAATTCCAATTTGATGAGAATGTGGAAAATCGCTACCGGCAATACAGTGATATCTGGGGCTGGGAAGCTAAGGACTCCACACCCTACGCCATTATCGGATGCGGCATAGGCACTTTGATATACGATGTATCTCAGCCGGCCGAACCACAACTGATCCAAATAGTGCCAGGTTCAAGATCAGTCTGGAGGGACATGAAATCACATGCAGATTATATCTACGTGGTGGCTGACGAGGGGAATGACGGGCTCCTAATCATCGATATGAGCATGGCTCCCGATAGCATCAGTTGGAAACACTGGAAACCTGCAATCACAGCGAACGGTACAGTCGCTATGTTGCAAAAATGCCACAACCTGTACATAGCCGATGGATATGCTTATTTGGCGGGCTGCAATGTAAATGGAGGGGGAATTATTGTAGTCGATCTACACACCGACCCACTTAATCCTATGCTTGCGGGTGTGGGAGACCCTCGCTATGCCCACGATGTATTTGTTGTTGGTGAACGAATGATCACATCTGATCTGAGCAATGGATTTACCATCGCGGATATTTCCGATAAAGCCGACATCCAGTCGCTTGCTACTCAACTCAGCAGTGGTGCCTTCACACACAACGCATGGGCTTCTGACGATGGAAATCTGCTCTTTACCACTGATGAAAGGGGATTTGCAACAGTCGATGCTTATGACATTTCCAACCTTGATGAAATCACCCGTTTAGACCGATATCGCCCTTTGGCTACTTTAAGTGACCCGGTTGTTCCTCATAATGTTCATTATTATGACAGCTTCCTCGTGATTTCATACTACACCGATGGCCTTAAAATTGTTGATGCGAGGAGCCCTGAGAATCTGATCGAAATAGGAAGTAGTGATACCTATTTCCGGCTATCAGGTGGTTTTGATGGGCTATGGGGAGCATTTCCATATACTTCTTCCAGACTGATTTATGGATCCGATATGGCTACAGGGCTCTATATTTTCCAGACCAATTATCAAAGAGCTGCATATTTGCAAGGTGTAGTCAGCAGTGTGGAAGATTCAGGTCCACTGGAAGATGTAGCTGTAACCATTGTATCTGATCTGCCTGGTCGTACCACAACTGCTCTTGATGGAACCTACAAGACAGGACTCGGTGCTGAAGGTACTTTCACGGTGCGTTTTTTCAAGTTGGGATTTCATGTTAAAGAGGTAGAGGTGGACCTGGTATCTGGTGAAACTACGGATCTCACAGTTGAGCTTGAACCACTGAAGCAATTCCAGATATCTGGAGTGGTAGTGGATGATGCTACTGGAAACCCCATTTCGCTAGCCCAAGTGGCGGTGTTAAATGATACCTATGATGAACGGTTAGGGACGGGGCAGGATGGAAGATTCAGCATAACTTCCTACGAGGGCGAGTTTGTGATAGCTGCTGGAAAGTGGGGTTACGAGCACAGCACTATCATTGCAGAAATTGATCAGGATATAGCGGATCTTGAGCTAAGATTACCTGTTGGTTATCGCGATGACTTTGTTTTCAATTACGGATGGAGTGTCGCTAGCATTGGTGAAGCGGCCATACCCCAGAGACAATGGGATCGTGGCCAGCCGCAAGGATACTTCTATGAGGGACAGCTGGCTAATCCCGATGGAGATATTGAAGGAGACTTTGGGCGATCTTGCTTTGTAACCGGATTGTCTGGTTCAGCTTTCGGCAACCTTGGAGACACATCCATGTTATATTCACCCGACTTTGATCTTACCGGTTACATTGATCCTTTTATCAACTATCACCTTTGGTTTTTCGCAGATGGTGTGAATCCGCCGGATGATGTGCTCGACGTATACTTGGATAACGGTACTGAGGAGGTCTTGATTGCACGGCTGGACATGTCATCTTCCGTATGGAGAGATCGCTCTGAAATTAGAGTATTGGATTTTCTACCTGTCTCCAATACCATGAGATTGCGTGTGTTTGCAGCCGATGTGGGTGAAGGCCACATCTATGAAGCGGGATTTGATGGGTTTTCTGTGACAGAAGGCCTCACGACAGCAACTGAGGATTTTGATATTGACCTGTCAGTAAGTCCAAATCCATTTTCAGATCGTTTGCTGATTCAAAATAAAAGCCTGTCACCTGGATTCAAATATCGACTGATTGATGTTTTGGGACAACTGCACGAGGCAGGTGAGATCAATGGTGAGGAAAAGCACATAGATGCATCTCACTGGAAAGAGGGAATATACTTTTTTGTTGTCGATTACTACGGTGTCATCTCAAGGAGTATTAAATTAGTGAAGATGTAGTCATTATCTGATGTACAGATTGCTAATCCTTTCAGTCTTCATCTCTACTACGGCCTGCAAAGAAATTCACCATTCGATTGTGCTCTCTAAAGATTTGCCTCAATTACTACCAGCGGGAATTGAGGTGGACGGGATCGACAGCAGTGCAACTTACCTGCTCATTCACGAGCCTAGTGGAAGTACATTTGTAACCCAGTGGAGTGAGGGGAGATTGATTTTCCTGCCATCGATCAGTATGAAGACTGGAGAGGTACTGCGGGTCACTAAAAGTGAGCTCAGTCCACCCCCTCAGATGAATATTGTGATTACCGATTCTCTTTTGGAGGTAGTATCGGATACAAGTCAGATTTTGAGGTACCATCTGGCCATTTCCCAACCACCTGATACCTTGCCAAGCTACTTTCAACGCAGTGGTTTTATTCATCCCCTGTTTTCTCCTAAGGGAGAGATCTTGACCGCAGATTTTCCCCGTGGACATGCCCACCAACATGGGATATTTCACGCCTTTGTGAATACTAAATTTCGTGGTAAGGAAGTGGATTTTTGGAATCAGGCCAAGGAGCAGGGCACTGTCAGGCACAAAGACGTTTTGATGGCAAAAGCAGGTCCCTTGTTTACCCGCTTGAAACTACAATTAGAACAAGTTGCATTTGTAGACGAAGATACCGTGGTTGTTCTGCGAGAAGGGTGGGGGCTGGATGTTTTTGATTTAGGAGATTATTATCTGATAGATTTTGAAATAGGCATCTCCTGCCCATACGATGATTCGCTTTTGGTGGATCTGTATCACTATGGAGGCCTTGCATTTCGGGGAAATGATGAATGGAATGCCGGAGAATCAGCATACGACTCGCTGGTCTTCTTCATCACCAGTGAGGGAAAATCGCAGGTGGAGGCTAATCATACACAGCCTCGGTGGGTGGCTATGTTTGGCGATCTTGGGGAAGAACAAGCCGGAGTTGCGATGATGGGACATCGTGATAACTTTCGTCATCCACAGCCGGTACGCATCCATCCTTCCATGCCTTATTTCTGCTTTACGCCGATGGTACAGGGTCCCTATACAATTAGAAATGATGAAGTCCATTCTAACCGATATCGCTTATTGGCATATGATGGACAGCCAGACCCGGCCTTTCTTGAGAAGGCTTGGATGACATTTTCAGGGGATAACTAGTTTCATTAGCTCTCGCGTAAAGTCCTGGGTATTTTTCAATATTTTAAAGGTCAAACCAAATCGAAATCATGGCTAACCCCAGACTATGGAATTATTGTAAGATCATCATTGGCATACTGGTGGTTTTGATATTTACGCCTTTGGTGACTCCCGCTGATCAAATAGAACCAACACTACTACTCATGCCTTACAGTCTATGGGTAGGCATCCTTGTCAGCATTATCCTTGTCCTTGTTACTTATCTGGGTTCCAGGGTTCATCCTGGTTTGAACACTGATCAGAAAACAGACGAGGTAGATGGGTAAGACCTTAATTTTTGTCGGAGGAGTATACGTACTTCTACTTATCATCTTTTCTCTGGTCACAAGAGAAAAAACCAAGAGCAGTAAGGGTTATTTTCTAGCTGGCTCCAATTTGGGCGCAGTTCTGGGGCTATTCACTTTTGCAGCTACGTTGTTCAGCACGTTCACATTACTAGGAATGCCAGATTTTTTTAGAGTGCATGGAATTGGTGCGTGGATTTTTCTGGCTGTTTCCGATGCTGTAATGGTCTTTGGAATATTATGGATTGGGTACCATCTGCGGAAGCGAGCGGCCGATACCAATTACATCGGGATGTCTGGATTTATTAGTCATGCCTATAAATCACGCTGGGCGGGCTATGTGGCATTTATCGGAGCCTTTTTATTTCTGATTCCTTATGTAGCCATCCAGATCAGGGGAGTTGCCATATTTCTGCTGCAAGCTTTTCCCGGATTTGTCCCAATGTGGGTATGGGCGGTCGGTATAGTGATCATCATGCTTGTCTATAGTGAAATCGGAGGATTAAAGGCGATAATTTATAACGATATGTTTCAAGGGCTTCTCTTATTGATCGTAATTTGGATAGTGGCAGTGATCTGTCTTGAAAAGATGGGAGGTTTCACCCAGATGTTCGAATCCGTGGAAGAGAGTAATTCGGCATTGCTGTCGGTTCCGGGGCCCAAAGGACTATTTGACTTTCAGTTTCTTTTAGGATCAATGGTTGCGATATGTTTGATTCCATTTACTCAACCCCAGGTTTCAACCAGGCTCGTGATCATGAAAGATCACCGATCCTTGGCACGCACAGCAGTGGGGCTCGGAACCTTTGCTTTGTTGGTGATTTTCCCCACACTACTGATTGGAATGTATGGTGCTATCTACTATCCCGACGATAGTACGTCAGATTTTCTTGGAAAGGCATTGATTTGGGATCAACCCGGGCCCTTGGGTGCATTTGTGCTGATCGGCCTGGTTGCAGCAGCTATTTCTACCGCAGACTCCCAGATTTTTGCCTTGGGAGGTGAGACAAGATCATTGATGGAGGGCGAGGATCAGAAGATGATTAGAAACGCTAGGATTGCTATCGTTGTCTTTGCTATTCTCTCTTTAATCTTTGCATTGCTATCCAGCGACCAACTCGTATTGTTGGCCCGATCAAGTTTTGCCGGAACTGCCTTGCTGGCCCCAATGATCTTTCTGGCAATTTTTTCAAAGCAGAGTCATAATATGCAATGGATTCCATCCTGTACTCTTGGGGCCATAGGTATCTTGGTTACCTCCCAACTTGGCGTTATACCCACAGAAATACTAGGCATCAGACTGGATCTCCTATTGCTAGTTGTTTTGGCGGTGATGGCTATGGTCGGGAATAAGTTCAAATAACCCTGCTGATAGCTTCGGCTATAGGCAGTAGCCTACACGACTCGTCTATAGATCAAATCTGGAATGATTTTATCTTAATGGATATACATTGATGATAATTCCTTCAACAGAAAAACTCTCTATAGAGATAGCTTCGTGAGAGCCCTGAGGAATTCCGGGACGGATATTGTCGAGTGCACACTACAAAAAAACCGTAGCACTTTCGCGCTACGGTTTCGATAATCTGCTTTGCAGCCCCTAGGGGAATCGAACCCCTGTTTCAAGGATGAAAACCTTGCGTCCTAACCACTAGACGAAGGGGCCTTTGACTGAGAGAAACCAGCTGAGTGACTGCCGGTTTTCAAAAGGCTTGGCAAAGATAAAATTTTAGTAAATATTTCAAAAAAGGATGGTTTGCTGGTTGATGATTAGTTCTAGCAGTAAAATGGATACTTCTGCGATATGCCAGAAAGCAAGTTTTGTTATTTTTGCGACTCATTTTTTGAAATCATCGAATTTCTTTTAGAAAAACATTAAAACCATGGCAAAGAAAGTTGCAATTAATGGATTTGGTCGAATAGGCCGATTGACATTTAGAAATCTCCTTCAGAACCCTGATATCGAAGTAGTCGCTATAAATGACCTGACAGATAATGCCACCTTGGCTCACTTGCTCAAGTATGATTCATCACAGGGCAAATTTCCGGGTACGGTAACTGCCACCGATGAGCACCTGATCGTCAACGGAAAGGAGATCAGAGCATCAGCCGAAAGAAATCCTGCAGCTTTGCCTTGGAAAGAACTCGGTGTCGATGTAGTGCTGGAGTGTACGGGAATTTTCCGAACTGCAGAGAAAGCGGGCCTGCACCTTGAGGCCGGTGCCGGTAAAGTTGTGATCTCAGCACCAGCCAAAGGTGCTGGTATTCAGACTGTAGTCTTGGGTGTGAATGACGATGCTCTTAATCCCAGCCATAAAATCGTGTCAAATGCTTCTTGCACCACGAATTGCCTCGCACCGGTTGCCAAGATCATCAATGACAATTGGGGGGTCAAAGTGGGTAGCATGACAACCACTCATGCTTATACCACTGACCAGAATATACAGGATGGCCCTCACTCAGATCTGAGAAGAGCGCGTGCTGCTGCCATAAACATTGTTCCAACTTCAACAGGTGCTGCAGTGGCTGTGGGAAAAGTGGTTCCCGCTGTCCAGGGAAAACTGACTGCCATAGCCTTGAGAGTACCGGTCGTATCAGGATCACTGATCGAATTGAACGTGCTCGTCGAGAAATCCACTTCGGTAGAAGAAGTGAATGCTGTATTTAAAGGTGAGGCAGAAGGAAGACTCAAGGGAATTTTGGAGTATGTGGAAGACCCCATCGTATCATCCGATATCTTGCAAAACCCACATTCATCGATCTTTGATTCTCTGATGACTGACGTGTTGGAGGGGAACTTCATCAAAGTAGT
>Ga0224512_10004520_pt1 | contig 11704 bp, 8 predicted proteins | sample SF_May12_sed_USG_4_FD_169103 | JGI IMG/M metagenome (GOLD analysis project Ga0224512, IMG submission 169103) | Sediment microbial communities from San Francisco Bay, California, United States - SF_May12_sed_USGS_13 | ecosystem: Environmental > Aquatic > Marine > Sediment | place: USA: California... | reverse complement strand
AGCGCTCGACCGGGTGCTTCCGCTGCCACAACGACGAGCACGAGACGGCGGACGGAGACGTCATCTCCCAGGACTGCACGACCTGTCATACTCTCCTGGCTTGGGGCGAGAAGGACCCAGAGGTATTGACCTACCTGGAGCCGTAGGAAGAGACGCGCATCAAGCCCACGCCCACGGGGCCCGGCGACGGATCGGCTCGATGAGGCTCGTCCGGAGGAACCCGCCACGTTGAACACGAATCTCGAACGAGCTCGCGCGTACGCTCCGACCGGCGTCGGCCTGCCGGCCACGCGCTCCGCTTTCCTGACGCGGACCTACAATCACCTGTTCGGCGCGATCCTGCTGTTCGTCGGGCTGGAGATCCTGTACTTCAAGACCGGCCTCGCCGAGACCCTGGCGGGGGCGCTTCTCGGCGTGAACTGGCTGTTCGTGCTGGGCGGATTCGTCATCGTCTCCTGGCTGGCGAGCCGCGTGGCGCACCGGTCCGCCTCTCTGCCGAGCCAGTACGCGGCCCTCGCCGGCTTCGTGCTGGCCGAGTCGATCATCTTCGTGCCGCTCCTCTACATGGCGAACCACTACGCGCCGGGGGCGATCACCAGCGCCGCGACAGTCACGCTGATCGGTTTCGCGGGGCTCACCTTCGTCGCCCTCTCGACGCGCAAGGACTTCTCTTTCCTGGGCGGCCTGCTCCGCTGGGGCTTCATCCTCGCGCTCGTGCTGATCGTGGCCGGCGTCGTCTTCGGGCTGAACCTGGGGACGTTCTTCTCGGTGGCGATGGTCGGCCTCGCCGGCGCGGCGATCCTCTACGACACGTCGAACGTGCTGCATCACTTCCCCGAGGACCGTTACGTCGGGGCCGCGCTGGAGCTGTTCGCGTCGGTCGCGCTCATGTTCTGGTACGTCCTGCGGCTGTTCATGGGTGGGCGGGACTAGCCCGCTCGCCGCGATCGTCATCCCTCAGCGCGGCGTCGCGCCGACGCCTCGGAGAGCCCCGCGAGCACGTCGTAGCTCACGGGGACGACGACCAGCGTCAGCACCGTCGCCACGGCCAGTCCGAAGATGACGGCGACACCCATCGGTCCCCACCACTGGGACGACTCGCCGCCGATCTGGATGCCACCGCCGAAGAAGTCGAAGTTGATTCCCGTTGTGAGCGGGATCAGCCCGAGAATCGTCGTGACCGCGGTGAGCAGCACCGGCCGGAGCCTGATGATGCCCGCCTCGACGATCGCCTCGCGCCGGGGCATGCCCTGCCGCCGCAGCTGGAGGATGAAGTCGCACAGCACGATGGCGTTGTTGACGACGATCCCGGCGAGGGAGATCACGCCGATGCCGGTCATGATGATGCCGAAGGGCGTCGCGGTCAGGATGAGGCCCCACAGCACGCCGATCAGACTCAGGACGACCGAGACGAGGATCGTCACCGGAGTCACCAGGGAGTCGAATTCGGTCACGAGGATGAGTCCGATCAGCATCAGAGCGATCACGAACGCCCTGAGCAGGAACGCCTTCGACTCCTCCTCCTCCTCGTTGGACCCGGCGAACTCCCAGCGGACCCCCGGCGGCAGACCGAGCGTCTCCAGCTCCCGCTGCGCCGCATCACGCATGGTCCCGTCGGTGTGGCCGGCGGAGTAGTCGACGTCCGCCTCGACCGTGACGACGCGGTGGAGATCCACCCGCCGGATCGCCGAAGGGCCCGCCGTCGTCTCCAGGCGCGCCAGGCTGCGCAGAGGCAGCGGACGGCCGTCGTCGTCGAGAACCGTCAGCTCCTCCAGCGAGTCGAGCGACTCGCGCTGCAGCTTCGGCAGCCGGACGACGATCTCGTACTCGTCCTCGCCCGTGCGGTACTTGGCGACCTCCGTGCCGGCGAGCGCCGTCCGGACCGCGAGCGCGACCTCCCGTGTGTTCGTCTTCGTGCGGGCGACCTCCTCGCGGTCGATGACGAGCCGGATCTCCGGGTACCCCTCGTCGTAGTCCTCCGTCACGTTGAGCATCCCCGGCACGGTCTCCAGTCGTTTTCTCAGCTCGTCGGCAATGCGGCCCAGCTCCGAGTAGTCGTCGCCGATCAGCCGCACCGACACCGGCTTGCCCGTCGGGACCCCCTCCTCCGGCTTGTCCACCGTGATCCGCGCGCCGGTCAGATCGGAGACGCGCCGGCGGACCTCGTCCAGCGTCAGGAACGAGTTCTGGCTGCGGCTCTCCATCCGTTCGAGGTTCAAGCTCACGCGGCTGAGGTTCGAGCCTCCGCCTCCTCCGCTGATGCCGCCGTCTGCGGAGAGTCCCGTCGAGCCGACGTTGGCGACCATGTCGATCAGGTCCGGGATGCCGTCCGTGCGCTCCTCGACGACTCGAACCAGTGAGTCCTGTGCCTCCAGGTTCGTGCCGGGCGGAAACTCCATGTTGACGTAGATCTGCCGCGGCTCGATCTCGGGGAAGAACTCCATGCCACGGCCGAGCGCCCCGTACGCGACCATCGTCACGGCCAGCAAGGCACCCATGGTCCACAGGACGCGCGCGCGGTGATCGGTGATCCACACCCGCTGGCCCAGGGCCGCAAGAGGGAGAGAGAGGCCCCAGAGAGCTCCTTGGAGCACGAACGCGCCGCCGGCCAGGACCAACGTCCAGAAAACGAGCTGCGCCGGAACGGCCGCGCCCGCGACCAGACCGAGCAGAGAGGCGAGCGCGACAAGCCCTGCGCACGCGAAGAACGCCGTGAGCAGCAGCCAGTTGCGCGCGAACCGGAACGCAGCCGCGCCGCCGTCGTCCAGCGCCCACTCCAGGGCGCGCCGGTAACGCCCGACGAATGGGCCGCGGCGCACCCCGCCGCGTCTGCCACCTCTGTTCCGGGCGACGAGCAGGTTGAGCGCGAGCGTGGGGTTGAACACGAGTGCGACGAACAGGCTCGCGGAGAGGCCGACGATCAACGTGATCGGCAGATACTTCATGAACTCGCCCATGATGCCGGGCCAGAACATCATCGGCGCGAAGGCGCAGAGCGTGGTGCTGGTCGAGGCGATGATCGGAAGCGCCACCTCGGACGTTCCCTCGCGTGACGAGACGAGCGGCGCATCGCCCAGCTCGCGGTGTCGATAGATGTTCTCCACGGTGACGATCGCGTTGTCGACGAGCATGCCGAGCAGGAGGACCAGCGAGAACAGGACGACCATGTTGAGCGTGTAGCCCAGAAGGCCGACGAGCACGAACGTGATCATCATCGAGAGCGGGATCGCCGCGGCGACGATCACGGCCGGCCTCCAGCCCAGCGCGACGAACAGCACGATCAACACCAGGATCAACCCGGAGAGGATGTTGTTCTCCAGGTTGCGCACCATGTCCTTGATGTCCTCCGACTGATCGAGAGAAACCGTCACCTGCGCCGTGGCGGGCAGGGTCTCCCGCACACGGTCCAACTCGTCCTTGATCCGCTGAGCGACATTGATGATGTTGGCGCCGGTGCGCTTCTCGACGGTCAGCGAGATAGAGGGCTTGCGATCGAGGCGCGCGCGCGTCGCCTCCTCCTCGAATCCGTAGACGACGGTCGCTACGTCCCCGACGTAGATCGTCTCGTCGTCGCGCACCTCGACGACGAAGCGCTCGATCTCACGCGGGTCGTCGACCTCGGCCGGCATCCGGACGAGGAAGCTCAGCCGGCCGATGTCCAGATTTCCGCCCGGAACCGTCACGTGCTCGCGAGCGATCGCCTCGACAAGATCCGGCAGGCCCAGCTTGAACGCCGTCAGCCTCCGCGGATCGGCGAACACCTGCACCTCGCGATCCTGCCCGCCGACGATCTGAACGAGGTTGACGCCGGGGATCGCCTCGAGCCGATCCTTGACGTCGTCCGCGATCTGCTTGAGGCGCACCATGCCGAAGTCGCCGGCGAGGTTGACGACCAGGATGGGGATGCGGGAGAAGTCGATGTCGGAGACCGAAGGCTCCTCGGCGTCGTCGGGCAGCTCCGGCTTGGCGAGGTCGACCTGGTCTCTCACCTTCTGCAGTGCGGTGTCCAGATCCAGGTCGGGGTTGAACTCCGCCTCGATGAGCGAGTAGCCGTCGAACGAGGTCGAGCGGACCTCCTTCAGCCCGGAGATCCCCTTCAGCTCGGTCTCGATCTTGCGCGTGACCTGGCTCTCGATGTCCCGTGGCGAAGCGCCCGCGTAGATCGTCTGGACCAGGATCAGGGGGACCCGGATCTCGGGAAACGACTCCCGGGGCAGCCCGCGATACGTCGCGGTGCCGCCGACGATGACGATCGCCATCAGAACGTAGACCGTGAGCGGCCGGTGCAACGCCAGCCGCGTGAGCAGCGTCACGGGCAGCGCTCCGAGACGATCGGCTGGCCGTCGATGAGATCCGCCTGTCCGTCCACCACGAGCAGATCCCCGGCGGCGAGGCCGCTCTCGATCAGGGCACGGTCGTTCTCGAACGCAGCGACCTCGACCGGCCGGATGTGCGCGGCGCAATCATCGACCACGTAGGCGACGGTTCCGTCGGTCCGGGTGACGAGGGCATCGAACGGCACGACGATCGCGTTCTCGATACGCCGCTTGTCGAGCCGGATGCGGGCGACCAGTCCCGGGCGCAGGGCACGGCCGCGGTTGTCGAGCGCGACCTCGATCGGGAATCCACGTGTGTCCGTTTGCGCGGCGGGGGCGACGTAGGAGAGCTTCCCATCGAATTCCTGTCCCTCGTACGCGTCCACGCTGATCCGGCCGGGGCGCCCGACCGACAGCCAGCCGACCTCCGTGTCCGGCACGGAGGCCGTGACCTTGAGGCGGTCGACCCGTTGCAGCGTCGTGATGATGGTTGAAGGCGGGATGACCTCGCCGGGCTCGATGTCACGCGACACGGCGACGCCCGAGATTGGCGCGCGGATCAAGGACCGCGCAAGGAGGAGCTCGTGCTCGCGGACGCGCGCCCGGGCACGGTGGAGCGCCGCCGTCGCGTCGATCAGCCTCTGCTCCGGCACGGCCTGACGCTCGAACAATCGCTCGGCCTGCTCGTGATTTGCCGCCGCCGCCTTCAGCTCGGCGCGTGCGCCGTCAAGGCGCGCGTCGGCCAGGTCGTCGCCCACGCGGGCGAGCAGCTGGCCCTCCGCGACGCGCCGGCCCTTGTCGAACCCCACTTCGCGCACGAGCCCGCCCAGCTCCGACGAGACGACGACGTGCTTCCAGGGTGCGATCGTTCCGCTCACCTCGATCGTCTCGACGAAGGTCGTCGTCTCGATCGGCTCCGTTCGCACCCTGACCCGCGCGACTCGCGGCACGGGCGTCGCTGCCGGCGATGGCGCCTCGTCGCTGCGCTCCTGCAGCTCCGTGGCGGCGTTCGCCGCACGGTCCTGACATCCGGCTGCCAGAGCGGCCCCCGCCGCGACGAGTGCCGCGAGGACGATGCCACTTGCCCGTCCTGTCACGGTCCGCCTCCACCCGAGAGAACCGCTCCCGGCCAGCGTCCCGCGAGCGTCGTCACGCGCGTCAGCGCGACGAGCGCGTCGCGCACGGTCGAGAGGCGCTGCAACCGCGCCTCGGTGAGCGTCCGCTCCGTCTCCAGCGTGTCGAGAACGGTGGCCGCGCCGAAGCGATACTCCTCCTGAGCCACGCGATGGGCCTCGATCGCCCGCTCCTCCGCGACCGCCGCGGCCTCGGAGGCCTCCCGCGCGCTGCGGTACTCCGTCGCGCTGCGGACGAGCCGCTCCAAGAGCTCCGCACGCCGCGCCTCGGTTTCCAGGCCCTTCTGCCGGATCCGCGAAGCGACCTCGTCGAGCTGCCCGCGCCGGTCGCTGCCGTCGTAGACGGGCACCTCGAGCACGACTCCCGCCGACCAGCTCGCGAAGTCGCTGTCGAAAAGGTTCTCCGCAGCGATCGTCCGGATGCCGTAGCTTCCGGTGAAGCGCAGCGACGGGAGACGGTCGGCGCGCACCACCCTCTGCTGCATCCTGAGCGCGTCCTGCTCCAGCCGCAACGCGACGAGCTCCGGGCGGTTCTTCACCCGCTCGGCCAGCTCGGCCTCGTGCGGGATGTCCACGAGCTCGGCGGGGGAGAGGAGCTCGGGGGCGACGTCGACCTCGGCCAGCGGGTCTCTTCCGAGCAGCCGGTTCAGCCGCGCTCGTGCCTCCTGCTGCTCGCCGTGTGTGGAGAGAAGCCGCGGCCGCACGCCGGCCAGCGCGGCCTGTGCCTGGAGCAGCTGTAGCCGGGTCCCTGCGCCGATATCGAGGAAGTCGGCCGCCTGCTCGACCTGGCGCTCTCGCGATCTCCGCTCCGCCTGCAGCACGTCGAGCCGCGCGTCGGCCAGGGCCACGTCGAAGCAGGCGATCGCGGTATCACGGGCGACATCGAGCGCGCGACCCATCACATCCGTATCCACGCTGCGCTCGAGCAGCCGCAGTGCGGCGATGCCGGCCCTGAGCTTGCCGAACTGATAGATCGGCTGCTCGACCGTGAGGCTGTAGTCATACGATGTGACCGGTATCGGGAGCAAGAACGACGAGTCGAATCCGGGATTCGAGGAAAGCTGCTCGAAGTTCGGGCTGTTGAGCAGTCCCGGGTCGCGATCCCGCCGGGCCGAGCCCTCGGCCGTCACCTGGGGCAGCATCAAGGCACGCGCCTGGATCTCCTGAGCTCGAATCTCCTCGAGACGCTCGCGAGCCTGCCGCAGCTCCGGATTGCGCGCGAGCGCGATCTCCACCGCTCGTTCGGGCGTGAGCGGAGAGAGCACATCGGCCTCCCCCGCGCTCGGCGGAGCGGTGTCCGCGCGGGCGGTCATCGTGACGATGCCTATAAATAAGGATGTGGCGATCAGCGCAAGGGTGGTCCGCATGAGATCCCGACCCCCGGCGTAGAGGGAACGAGACGATAGCACGCCAGGGACGGAAGAGGGCCGCAGGGCTTGCGTCCCGACGCCGCGGAGCGCACGCTGAACGGCAGGATTACCCTGACGAACGGGCCTTGGATGGGTGTTCGTTGTCGAGTGTCGCCGGGACCCGCGCCGAGGCTTCGCAGGGGGTGACGATGACCGGAGATGGCCTTCTCGCGCTGTCGATCCAGATGCTCGTCGGCGTCTGTCTCGCCGCTTGCTGCGGCCTTCGGGCCTTCCTGCCCCCGTTCGTTTTCGGCCTCGCGGTTCGTCTCGGACTGGACGAGCTCGTCCTCGGCCAGCCCGTCGAGCTGCACTCCGCGTTCGAGTGGATGTCGTCGACGCCGGCGCTGGTCGTGTTCGGCGTGGCGGTGCTCGCGGAGTTTTCGGCCGACAAGTTCCCGGTGGTCGACCACGCCCTCGACCTCGTCCAGACGGCGGTGCGCCCGCTCGCCGGAATGCTCGTCGCCGCCGCGTCGCTCTCCGATCTCGATCCGCTCCCGGCCGCGGTCGTCGGCCTGCTCGTCGGGGGATCGGTGGCCACCTCGGTCCACGTCGTCAAGTCCCAGGTCCGCGTCGTCTCGACCCTCGGCACCGGCGGCCTCGCCACGCCGGTCGTCTCCCTCGTCGAAGACGCCGTCGCGCTGGTGGGGTCCATCCTGGCCGTGACCGCGGCGCTGATCGCGGCGGTGCTCCTGCTTGCGGCACTGCTCGTCGGCCTGAGTCTCATGCGCGCGGCGCGAAGGAGGGCGCGCGATTCGGGCGCGCGTCTCGCAACGGGCCAGGCCGCCCGCTGAGCCGGACCACGTCCGGCCCGGTTCGCCGGGAAGCGCCCGTGTTCACGACCGGAAGTCACCGCACCCAGGCAGCGGGCCTTGGCTCTTGAGACGGGCCTCCAGGACGGTTGCCCGGTATTATCTCGCCCGTGCGTCAAGGGCTGATCCAGCTATTGGTGGGCGCCGCAACGCTGCTTGCGGCGACGTCGGCGAGAGCGGACTCGATCGCGTTGCTGCTTCCCGTGGAGCGCGCGACCGAGGAGCAGGTCGTCGTGCTGTCGCTGCGGGAGAGCAGGGTCGACGTGCTGATCGATCCCGCTGCCGAGCCCGTCCTGCGTATCGACGATCTGCTTCGGGGCGATGAATCCTCGGGCTTCGTGCTCCTCGAGCCGGACGACAAGACGCTGCGCGTGGGGCAGCCACACGGGCAGGAAGACGTCGCGCCGCGGCTGGTGGTCCAGCTCGTCCTCCGGCCGGATCAGCGGTTCGAGCTGCAAGGGACAGATGTGGACGTCACGATCCGCAGCGCGGTCGTGGAGGCTGCGAGCGAAGTCGCCGAGGAGGCCTCGCCGAATCACATCAGCGCGGGCACCCCACGTCAGAGCATCAGGCCGGGACGTGGCAATCACCTGATCGACCTCCAGATGGATGGAGGGACGGTTGAGCTGGACGGTGTGAGCCGAGCGCAGGTCACGGCCACGGGCACGCAGGTGAACGGTTCGCAGACGCGAGGTCCGATCGATCTCGCGGTGCGGAGTGGCGAGATCGATGTGAGCGATCACCGCGGCCCGCTATTGCTCACGGCGGAGCGCACCAGCGTCGAGCTGCGCAATCTGCAGGGAGCCATGTCCGCGCACGTCACGGGTGCCTCGGTCGCCGTCTACGGCGGCGAGGGCAAGCTCGTCGGAGATGGCGAAGACGGCGAGTTCCTCGTGCAGAGCTGGTCGGGCCCGATCGACTTCCGTGGCGAGCTCCATAGGATCGACGTTCTTGGCTCGGGCACGGCCAGCAAGACACTGACCGTGAGCGGCGCCGATCTCGACGTCTCGGTCTCGGATTTCGCCGGGGCCGTCACCGCGGATCTGAGTGGTGGTTCGCTCGACGTACGCAACCTCGGTGGCCGCGCCAAAATCAAGGCTCGCCTCGGGACCCGCGTACGACTGGAGAACATCCAGGACACGATCGATTTTCGCGCAGAGAGCAGCACGGACTGCATCGTCCAGAAGATTGGCCGCTCGTTCCAGGCGAGAATCGAGGACTCTCGACTCGACGCGCGCGACCTCCGGCAGGTCCGGATCTCGGCGTTACGATCGTTCGTGTATCTGGAGGACGTGCAGGGCACGGCCGACATCACGCTGACCGATGCCGAGGGCGAGCTCGACCTGAGCGGGTCGCGCGCAGCCTCGAAGATCAGCCTTCAGGGCGCGTCCGAAGCTTCGGTGGTCCTGCCCGAGCCCTGTGCCGTGCGCGGTCAAGTGGAGTCAGACGACACCCTGCAGCGGCAGACCATCGTCGACGGGTGTCAGCTGATCACGGCGGAATCCCAGTACCGCTCCGCGTTCGGTGACCGCCGCAAGGGGTCGACGCCCGCCGTCCTGACGGCGACGATCGCCGAAGACTCCACTCTCGAGGTGCGGGGCAGACCGTGACCGTTCGCGCGGCCGGGCGACGGCCCGGCCGCTGAAATCGGCGTTTCACCTGTCTCCAGTCCGCCGCGTTTCGGGATCGGGCAGGAGGGGTCATCGATGAAGCCGATCAGGGCCGCAGCCGTGCAGATGAGCTCGACCGCCGACCGGGCCGCGAATCTACTGTCGGCCGAGCGGCTCGTTCGCGAGGCCGCCGCCGGGGGCGCGGGGTTCGTCGGGCTGCCGGAGAACTTCGCGGCGATGGCGATCGAGGGCGTCGAGATCGGAGACACCGAAACTCTCGATGGAGCGATCGTCCGCTGGGGAGCCGACCTGGCTCGCGAGCTCGCCGTCGATCTGCTGCTCGGCTCGATCCCGGAGCGGGGGCGCCGCGCGGGCTTTCGTCGCAACACGTCGGTTCTGATCGACCGCCATGGCGCCGTCACGTCGGTCTACCGCAAGGTGCACCTGTTCGACGTCGAGCTGTCGGGCCGCTCACTACGCGAGTCGACCGTCGTCGAGCCCGGAGATGAGCTGGTGTGGGCCGACTTCCCTTGGGGCCGCGTGGGGCTTTCGGTCTGTTACGACCTCAGGTTCCCGGAGCTCTATCGCGGACTGCGTTTCGGCGGTGCCGAGGTGCTCGCCGTTCCGTCAGCGTTCACGAGAGAGACGGGCCCCGATCACTGGCACCTCCTGCTGCGCGCCCGTGCGGTCGAGAATCAGGCGTTCGTCGTCGCACCCGCGCAGGTGGGCCGGCACGGGCCGAAGCGCTCCTCTTACGGCCACGCCGCGATCGTCGATCCGTGGGGCGAGCTGCTCGCGGACGCCGGCGGCGACGGCGAGGGGCTCGCCATGGCGGACCTCGACCCCTCGCTCCTGTCCGCGGCGTCGGCGCGTATTCCGTGTCTCACTCACTCGCGAGACTGGCTCCGCCGCGGGCTCACGAGGGCGCATGCGACGACGTGACGACGCCCCCGAAGGCGCTCCGCTGCACGATCGTCGCTGGATCCTGTTCGACGCGGGCGGTACTCTGATCTCGCTCGACTACGATCGGATCCGTGAGTTGCTCACAGACGCTTGCAAGCGACCGTCCGACGACGAGCTCGACCGCGCGGAAGCGCTCGCGCGCAGATGGGCCGATGCCGGTCTGAGGCGGCGCCTCTCGACGCGGGAGTTGTGGGACGGCTACTTCCGCCGGCTCCTCGAGGGCGCCGGCGCACACCCCACCTCGCTCGACGAGGTCCTGGATCGGCTGTGGCTGGCGAACAGGGAGCAGGGTCTGTGGCGCCGACCTGTGCCGGGCGCACACGGTGTCCTCTCCCGACTCGCCGCGTCCGGGCGCCGGCTCGCCGTCGTCAGCAACGCCGAAGGACAGGTGGAAGCGGATCTCTCTGCCGCAGGCTTCGGTGAGCTTCTGGAGACAGTCGTCGACTCACATCTCGTGGGTGTGGCGAAGCCGGACCCCCGGATCTTCGAGATCGCGCTGGCACGGCTCGGCGCCCGTGCCAACGATGCCGCGTACGTCGGAGACGTTCCCGCGTTCGACGTCGACGGAGCGCGCGCGGCGGGCATCGCGCCGATCCTCCTCGACCCGCACGGTATTCACCAGGACGTCGACGCCGTCACGATTCGCAGCCTCGGCGAGCTTCCCGGCCTGCTCCTGTCGTGATCGCCGCCGCGGCTCCGGGAGCGTCCCGGTCCGGCTGCCGACGAACGATCGACGCAGTAGACTGCTTCGTCATGGCGCTCAAGCAGGACATGATCAAGGTCTTCGACGCGACGGCGGGGCGCGCTTTCTGCCGTGTCGCCGGCCGCATGGCGCCTGCCGTGGACGAAGCCGCGGCGCCCCGGGAGTCCCCGCGCCGCGTGCTCGTGATCCGGCCGGGCGGAATTGGCGATGCGGTCCTCGTCGTGCCGATGCTGCGCGCGATCCGCGACGCGTGGCCTGCGGCGGAGCTCGACCTGCTACTGGAACGGCGCAACGCGGGAGTGCTGCGCGACACCGGTCTCGCCGACGGCATCCTGCTCTACGATCGCATCCTTCGAGATCTGCCCACGGCGATTCGGCGCGGGTACGACCTGGTCATCGACACGGAGCAGTACCATCGTCTCTCCGCGGTCGTCGCATGGCTCACACGCGCACCGCGCCGCATCGGCTTTCGAACGAACGATCGCGAGCGGATGTTCACCGAAACGGTGCCGTACGATCAGTCGCTCTACGAGGTCCACTCGTTCCTGGAGCTGGCCAGTGCGGCGATCGGGCGCCCGTTGAGTTGGAACCCCGAGCAGGCGTTCTTTCCGGTGTCCGAGCAGGCGCGGAAGTTTACCGACCGCGTGCTGGCCGATCTGCCCGAGACGACCCTGGTGGCGATCCATCCGGGTGCGTCGATTCCCGAGAGGCGCTGGCCGACGGAGCGTTACGCACGGCTCGCGCGAATGCTGGCCGATGAC
>Ga0224512_10004519_pt1 | contig 11705 bp, 5 predicted proteins | sample SF_May12_sed_USG_4_FD_169103 | JGI IMG/M metagenome (GOLD analysis project Ga0224512, IMG submission 169103) | Sediment microbial communities from San Francisco Bay, California, United States - SF_May12_sed_USGS_13 | ecosystem: Environmental > Aquatic > Marine > Sediment | place: USA: California... | reverse complement strand
GTCGCGACGCGTCGGTTCGCGCTCTCGCGCGATGGATCGCGGTTGGTGTACGTCGGTCCGGACAGCGTTGGTGGGAGCCAACTGTGGGTGCGCGATCTCAACTCGCTCACTGGCCGACCGTTGGCCGGGACGAGTGGCGCGCTGGGACCGTTCTTCTCGCCGGACGGGGAATCGGTCGCGTACTTCACCGGCAGTATTGGTGATCTGCGGGTCGTGTCGGTCCACGGGGGCGCGCCACGCACGCTGGTGCGCGATTCCGCCCTGGCGTTCGGCGGCAGCTGGTGTGACGGCGAGATCTACTTCACTGCTGGTCCTGCCGCCGGCGCTCGCGTCAGCGAACGGGGTGGCGCGTACGAGCTGATCTCCCGTCCCGACAGCACGACGGGGGTGAGTGAACACGATTGGCAGCAATGCCTGCCCGAACGCGGGGTGGTCCTCGCCCAGCTCTGGCGCAGCGCGTTCACCAACGCCGAGCTCGCGCTCATCGACATCGGGAGCGAAGTCGTGACACCCCTGGTGCAGGGAGTCTACGGCCGGTATGTGCCGTCGGGGCATCTGCTCTATGCGACCGCAGCCGGGACGCTGTACGGAGTGCCGGTGGACCTCGCGCAGCGGCGGGTGACTGGGCAGCCCGTCATCGTCGCGGATGGTGTCCAGCTTGATCCCACCAGCGGTAGCGCCCAGTTCGACGTGAGTGATAACGGTCTTCTGGCGTACATGTCGGGTGGGGAGGGCACGGACCGGGTGGTATGGGTTGACCGCGCTGGGCGACAGACTCCGCCGGATTCGGGCTGGCGCGGCCGTTTCACCAGCGCCGACCTCTCCCCCGACGACGGGCGCCTTGCGCTAGCGCTGTTCAGCAGCGGGGAGCTGCAGGTTACGGTCAAGGATCTCCCCACGGGACCGCTCTCCCGCCTGTCCGCCGGCGGCCTCACCGCAGACCGTCCCGCGTGGACCCCGGATGGTCGGTGGCTTGCGTTCATCACGTCCACCGCCACCACGGGTTCACGGACCGCGATGATCCGCCGCGCGGATGGCAGTGTGCCGGCCGAGACCCTCCTCGCCGGCGATCGGTCGGTGGAGGAAGTGGAATTCATGCCCGACGGCCAGCGGTTCCTCGTTCGCCTCGGCGCTTGGCAGGGCGGACGTGACATCTTGATCGGGAATCGGGGGGACTCGGTGCTGCAGCCGCTGCTCGCGACCCCCGCTGACGAGTACGCACCCACGGCGTCGCCGGACGGGCGCTGGTTCGCCTACGTCTCCGGCGAGTCCGGACGTCCCGAGGTCTACGTGCGGTCGGTGGACGAGCCCGGGGTAGGACGGACGCAGATCTCCGCCGACGGAGGCAACGAACCGCGCTGGGCCCGTTCCGGCCGAGAGGTGTACTACCGCAGCCGCTCGGGGAACATAATGGCAGCGGAGGTTACCGTCGGTCGGACGTTCACCGCGCAGCCACCGCGCCGGCTCTTCTCCGCATCGGGTATGGGGGCCGACCCATTTCATCATTCCTACTCGGTGTCGCGCGACGGCCGGTTCTTGATGATCAATCAGATGCCTGAGGGCGGTGATCTCGTGATGGTGTTCAACTGGGCCGACGAGCTGCGGGAGCGGCGGTGACGTCCGCGGACGCAGAGGTTCGCCTCACCGCGGCCCTCGCCAACCGCTACAGCATCGAGCGCGAACTCGGGCAGGGCGGCATGGCGACCGTCTATCTCGCGCATGACATCAAGCACAACCGGAAGGTCGCGCTCAAGGTCCTGAAGCCGGATCTGGCCGCGGTGGTGGGTGCGGAACGGTTTCTCCGTGAGATCGAAGTCACTGCCAATCTCCAGCACCCGCACATCCTGCCACTGTTCGAGTCGGGCGAGGCCGATGGCTTCCTGTTCTATGTCATGCCCTATGTCGAAGGCGAATCGCTTCGCGGCCGACTCGAGCGGGAAGGAGCCCTTCCAATTGCCGAAGCCACGCGGCTCATCCGGGAAGTGGCCGACGCACTGGCCTACGCACATTCGCGCGACGTGGTCCATCGCGACATCAAGCCTGACAACGTGATGGTCTCGGGTCGGCACGCAACCGTGACCGATTTCGGCGTCGCCCGGGCGGTAACTGAAGCGGCTGGCCGGGTCGGGCTTACCACGGTCGGCATGGCCGTCGGAACCCCGGCGTACATGTCGCCTGAACAGGCGGCCGCCGATCCGTCCATCGATCACCGTGCCGACATCTACGCGTTCGGCGTGCTCGCCTACGAGCTCTTGAGCGGTGCGCCGCCGTTTGCGGGTCGGAGTCTCAAGAACGTGCTGGCGGCGCATCTCTTTGAGTCGCCCAAACCGCTGCGCGATGTGCGGCCGGATGTCGGCGCCGGACTCTCAGACATCGTGATGCGATGCCTCAGCAAGGAGCCAGACGACCGGTGGGCAAGCGCCGACGAGATCGTGCATCAGCTCGAGGCCGCGGTGACGACCGAGACTGGTGCCATGGAGCAGCGAGATGTTGGGCGTAGCCGAAGAAAGACTGGGGTCGCGATGCTCGCGGCGATAGCGGTGGTTGCTGCGATCAGTTTTGGTGTGTTCGGTCGAGGCACTGAGCGGGACCCTGCGGTGTCGTCCACCGCGGTTGTGGTCTTTCCATTCACCGTGCAGGGCAGTGCGGACGTTCAGTATCTGGGAGAGGGGATGGTCAATCTCCTCGCAACCGGCATGGATGGCGCTGGTGATCTGCGAAGCGTTGACCCGCGTGCCGTCATGGCGCGCGTGCAACAAGAGGCCCTCAAGCGGGTCACGCCACGCGAGGCTTCACGTGTGGCGCGGGGACTGGGGGCCGGACTGTTTGTGCTCGGTGACATCGTGCAGGCGGGGGAGAACATTCGCATTGATGCCGCCCTCTACGATCAGCAAGCGGAATCCGAACCAATCAGTTCGGGCGCAGTTGATGGTGATCCCGACGATATCCTCGCGATGGTGGATCAGATAGCGACACAGCTTCTGGTGTCCGGTGCCGGCCGGGCGTCACGTGTTACGCAGGTCGCTGCCGTCACGACCGCATCGTTGCCAGCACTCAAGGCGTATCTCGAGGGTGAAAGCCAGTTCCGCGCCGGCCTGTTCGGCGCTGCGGTGGAAGCATTTCAAGAGGCGGTGGCAGCGGATAGCCAGTTCGCTCTTGCCCTGTACCGCTTGAGCATCGCGGCTGAGTGGGCACTGCGCCCAGACATCGCGAACATCGCGGCGGAAGGGGCGGTGCGGCATGCGGACAGGCTCTCCGACCACGACAGGCGGCTCCTCGAAGCGCTGCTCGCGAGTCGGCGGGGCGACGACGAGACGGCTGAGCGTATGTTCCGTGCCGTCGTGGGAATCTGGCCCCAGGACGTCGAGGCATGGATCCAACTGGCCGAAGTGCAATTCCACTACGGTCCATTGCGGGGCCGGCCGATGAGTGAGTCACGAGAGGGGTTTGAGCGCGTTCTGACCTTCGAACCCGACAACGCGCTCTCGCTGATTCACCTGCAGCGGATAATGGCGCGCGCGGGCGATGTGAACGCGGTAGACTCGCTCGGGCGGCGTATCCTCCAGCTCAATCCCGAAGGCGACCGGGCACTCGCGGTCCGAGCCTACGACGCGGTGTTTTCGAAGGACTCGTCGGTGCTCATCGACTTCCGTTCGGAACTCGCCCGTGCCCCGGATATTTATGTTCCCCAAGCGAGCTACCCGGTCTCCGCCTGGACGGACCGGTTTGACGCCGTGGAGTCGCTTTTTGCGACCGAGACGCTGCCCTCTCGGTCTTCCGAGCTGCGCGCGTTGGGCCACATCCACCTCGCCTACCTGAATGCGATCCGCGGGCGGTGGTCCGCAAGCCGCGATCAACTCGCCGCCGCCGAACGACTGAACCAGGCACTTGGTCTTTCGCACCGCGCGTTGCTCACGCTCCAACCGTTCACGCCAGCGTCCCGTGCAGATTTCGAAACGCTGCGCGAGTCGCTCGCAGGCTGGGATGCGGAGCAGACCCGGCCCAGTTCAATCCCGATCGTCCACTTCAACGTGCACGACGGTTTGTATCCGGGATTGCGACAGTATCTGTTGGGACTGACCGAAGTGCAGCTGGGGAACCTGCCGGCAGCAACGGCATTGGCAGCGGAACTCGAGCGCAAGACCGGTGACGATCCTAATGAAGTGCTCCAGCGCGCGTTTGGCCGAAGCGTTCGGGCGGCGGTAGCGGAAGCGCAAGGCGATCGAGGCTCGGCGGTGCAGTTATTGGGTGATGGGCGCCTCATCGTGAATTACGAGGTAGCGCTCTTTTCACCGTTCACATCGCTGGCAGCGGAACGGTATCGCCGGGCGGTCCTCCTCGACGCCATCGGGCGTAGCGAGGACGCTGCACTGGCGTATCGGTCGTTCGGAGAGTTCAGCTTCGCCGACCGAGTCTTTTCTGGCCCGGCGGAGCTTCGGTCAGCGCGCCTCGCCGAACGGGAAGGTCGCTCCGCCGACGCCCGGCGCCACTACCAGCGGTTCCTGTTCCTGTGGTCGAAAGCAGATGAGGGGCTTCAGCCTCTGTTGGACGAGGCCAGGGCAGGATTGGCGCGGGTTGGAGGGTGACGACCGGGAGTCGGATCGGAACGGCTCAAGCTGAAAGCTGACGGCTGAGAGCTAAGTACCGACAACTGACAACCGACAACTGCACGCCCGCCTTCAAAATCCTGCCTTAGCAGGTAAACTTAGTGGTCTATGTCCGACCAACTCGAGCGCCTCACCGCGGCCATGAGCGGCAGGTACCGCATTGAGCGGGAAGTCGGTGCCGGCGGGATGGCGACGGTCTATCTGGCCAATGACTTGAAGCACGACCGCAAGGTCGCGCTCAAGGTGTTGCGGCCCGAGATGGCAGCTGCGTTGGGGCCCGACCGATTCCCGCGCGAGATCAGTATCGTCGCCAAGTTCCAGCACCCACATATTCTGCCGCTTCACGACTCGGGTGAGATTGGGGGATTCCTCTATTACGTGATGCCGTTTGTGGAGGGCGAGTCGCTCCGCGCACGCATCGACCGTGAGGGTGCTCTCCCGATCAATGATGCGACCCGAATTCTGAAACAAGTCGTCGATGCGCTCGCGTATGCCCACGCGCGCGGCATTGTCCATCGCGACATCAAGCCGGACAACGTGATGCTGTCGGGTCGCCACGCGGTGGTGACCGATTTTGGTGTCGCAAAGGCCGTGAGTGCGTCGGGCGGTGAGAAGCTCACTACCATGGGCATGGCAGTTGGCACACCGCACTACATGGCACCTGAACAGGCCACGGCAGACGAGAATGTCGACCACCGCGCCGATATCTACGCGATCGGTGTGCTCGCGTACGAGATGCTGACGGGCAAAGCCCCGTTCACCGGAAAGACCGCGCAGGCCGTGCTCTCTGCCCAAGTGTTGCAGCAGCCCCCGCCAATCGAGGAGCTTCGCACTGGTGTTCCAGCACCAGTTGTCAATGCGATCATGCAGTGCCTCGAGAAGGACCCGGACGATCGCTGGCAGACTGCAGAGGCGATGCTCCACGACTTGGAGTCGGCGGTCACGACGCCGACCGGTGGCGTGACGCCGGCAGACACGCACCCTGTGCAGCCCTTGCCGCGGCGCACGAGAGGCGCCCGCCGCTGGTGGATTCCTTCGGTTGCGGCCGCAGTGATCGTGGTAGGCGGCGTGGGTGCGTGGCTTGTGGCGACGGGTGACGGGGGCGATGGCGGGATTGACCGCATTGCCGTGTTGCCGATCGAGGATATCTCGGGACAGGACGACGTGTTCGTGCTGGGGATGCAGGATGCACTCACGAACTCGCTGGCCCAGCTCGACGTCGTGACGGTTGTCCCGCGCTCAGCGGTGCTGCCGTATCGGGACGTTCCGACGCGGGACATTGCTCGAGAGTTGGATCTGGATGCGGTGGTCGAGGCGACGGTGTTCCGGGCTGGCGACGTCATGCGGATCACAGTCCAGTTCGTGGACCCGAACACGGCGCAGCATTTATGGTCGGAGATGTACGAGCAAGACGTACGAGACGTGCTTTCCGCACAAAATGAGGTGGTGACGCAGATTGCGGAGGCGATTGTAGAGATCCTCAGTCAACCTGAATCGACGGCGTTAGCTGGAGAAGGTGGATGAGCCGGATCATGTCCAATGCAAACCTTACAAAGCACATAGCGATGGGCGCAGCGGTCGCATTGGTCGGATGCGGGTATGGCGAAAGCGGCGTGCCCACGCACCGAGTCCTCACCCCCGACGCTGCCCACCACTTGGCGAGCGCATACTCGCCGGACGGCAGTCGGATCGCGTATCTGGAGTTGGGGGCGGAGGGATATGACCTGTGGGTGGCGGACGAAGACATGAGCAACCCCAAGAAGCTGGCAGCGGTCGGCGAGGTCGTGACATCGCTGCAGTGGTCATACGACAGCCGGTCGATTGCATACGGCTCGAACGCGGCAAGCTTGCTCGATGTGTGGGTCGTTGACGCTGACGGTGGGGCGCCGCGTCGCGTTACGGTCGGTGCGGGAATCGAGTATCCAGGTCCCTGGCACCCAGCCGGTGATCGCCTGGTGTATTTGGCCACCGGGCAAGGGGGGAGGGTCGGATGCCATGTGCTCGATCTGGAGAGCGGCGAATCGGCACCGCTGGTGGTTGGGGAGCCTGCGGCCTGCGGAGCATGGTCGCCCGATGGTTCGAAGATCGCGTACACCGTGTCCCAAGGCGAACGCTCGACGTTGGGCATCGCGGACGGCAACGGGACGAACGCCCGCCCGCTCACAACTGAGGGCTACGAGTCGCTCGCCGAGGGGCGTTCATCATGGTCTCCCGATGGGGCGAAGCTTCTGTATGTATCTCGGCGCACGGGCACGAGGGACGTGTGGGTCGCCCCGGTCGACGGCGGTGAGCATCGGCAGGTGACAAAGGATGTCCGCGACGACTACGACCCAGTCTGGTCGCCTGACGGGGAGTGGATTGCCTTCATGTCGCGGCGAGGGCGTCAAACGGATGTCTGGCTCACGCCGGCAGCGGGTGGTCCGGATCTGCGAGTGACGAACGACAAGGACGAGGAAGGGTATCTGCAGTGGCACCCGCAGAAGGCAGCCGTGACCTTCCACAAGGGTGTTCCGACCCTCAGCGTCTGGACCCGCTCGCTCGAGGATGGAACTGAACGACGGCTGACTCCAGAATCGGAACGCGCTGTCCCCCTGGGGATTTCGCCGTCCGGAAGCGATGTGCTGTATATCCGCCCTTCGGGCGGCGGCGTGACCGATCTCTTCATCGTTCCGTTGGCAGGAGGCACGCCTCGCGTGCTCGTCGCTGGAACAGGAAACAACAGTGCGGCGCAGTATTCGCCGGACGGGGCGCAAGTCGCGTTCGTGTCCGACCGCGGCGGCAGTAACGATATCTGGGTCATTGACGCGGCGGGTGGCGAACCGGTGCGGCTCACCGACTGGCCGGCGTCGGAAAGCGGACCGCAATGGTCGAGGGATGGGCTGAGTATCTACTTTCTCACAGATCACGAGGCTGATCCCATCCAAGACGTGTGGATGGTCTCAGCGACCGGTGGTGAGCCGCAGCGTGTGACTCGGATTGGCACGATCGTCAACGTGGTGGTGAGCCGGTCGCAGGATGACATCTTCGTCGGTCATGTGGGCGGAGCTGCCGGCCAGCTTGCCCTCAGCAAGCTCTCTGCCGATGGGGCGCTCGAGTCCCTGTGGAATGAGACGAGCGTGCTCCAGTTCTCGTTCGAGGCCGTTTCCCCCTTAGGCGACATGCTTGCGCTGCCCGTGGAGGTCGGCGGACAGGTAGGAGCAATGTTGCTGGCAAGCGACGGTGGCTCGAGTCAAGGGATCCTGGACGGATACGAGGTAGCGTACCCGCAGGGATGGTCTCCCGACGGGTCTCAAATAGCGTATGTGTTCGCAGCCAGGACGGGTGGGCCGCTCCAAGGGGACTTGGGCGTGTATTCTGTGACCGACGGAACGAGGCGTGAGCTCACGGAGACGTCCGAAGAAGAAGGCGCGGTCTTCTGGACGCCCGATGGCGGCACGCTCGTGTTCACCCGCGCCGACGCGAAACGGAAGATTGCGAGCGTGTCGGTGGAAGGGTTGATTGGGAAGTGAATCTTGCGGGATGCGGGATACGAGATACGGAGGAATCGCTGAGAGCTGACGGCTGACGGCTGATGGCCCACAAACTGAGGACTGAAAACTGAATACCGATACTTCCCCCAACTGGAACGCAATGCTCGCGCCGTACCGCAAGCCGGAACGGTGGCGCAGCGCGTTTCAGCTCGTGAACACGACCGTCCCCTTCGTGGGTATGTGGCTCCTGATGTTGTGGAGCTTGCGTGTGGGATATTGGCTCACGCTGCTGCTTGCCGTGCCGACCGCGCTCTTCGTGGTGCGGATGTTCATGTTCCAGCACGACTGTGGCCATGGTTCGTTCTTCAAGTCACGGAAGTTCAATGACTGGGTCGGACGGGTCATTGGCGTGTTGACGCTCGTGCCGTATGCCTATTGGCGCCGGACCCATGCAATCCACCACGCGGGCTCTGGCAATCTCGACACACGGAGCTTCGGCGACATCGATACGCTCACCGTGCGCGAGTACCTGAGCCGATCACGTTCCAAGCGTGCACTGTATCGGCTGTATCGCCATCCTGCGGTGATGATGCTGATTGGCCCTGCGTTCCAGTTCATCATCAAACATCGTTTCCCGACGGACACCCCCCGCACGTGGAAGCGTGAGTGGCGCAGCGTCCACGGCACCAATCTGGCGCTCATCACGGTTGTCGCCGTTATGTGGCTCACCGTTGGGCTCGATAGGTTCTTGATGATCCAGCTTCCGATCACGCTCATCGCAGGCTCGATCGGCGTATACCTCTTCTACGTGCAGCACCAGTACGAGGACACCTACTGGCGTTACAAAGAGACTTGGGACTATTACGCCGCCGGTCTCGAAGGCGCATCGCTGCTCGTCATGCCGAAGATTCTCCAGTGGTTCACGGCCAATATCGGCCTGCATCACATCCACCATGTGTCGAGCCGCATTCCCAACTATCATCTCCAGCGCTGTTACAACGAGAATCCAGAGCTACACGAGGTCACGCGATTGACCCTGTTTGGCAGCATCAAGACGCTCTGGCTCAGCCTGTGGGATGAGGAAGGAAAACAGCTCGTGCGCTTTCGAGACCTCAGGCGGATCCGTCGGCGACTCGCGGCGCAAGGAGAAGAAGCCGATGCCATTGTACCGACAAAGGCTGAAGCTGTGCCGAAGTCGTGGAGGGAGAGAAAGGGATAGGGGATACGGGACACGGGATACGAACGAAGGTTGAAGGTGTAGGCGGTAAGGCTCAAGGAGTACGGGGGCGCTCATGTGGGTCACCCGGGCGTCTCACCGTTCATTCGTGCATCAATCAAAGGAAGCTCCCATGCCCAGGCAGGAAACCCAGAGCTACACAGCGCACCGCAGGTACGTTCCACTCTACCACTTTGTGCTCCCAATCTTGCTGTTACTCAATCTGGGGTACGCAGTCTCGCGCCTGATCAAGGAGTTCGGCTTTGCGAGCATCGTGTACGTTCTGACTGCGCTGGCGCTGTTGATCATCTTCTGGTACCTCCGGACGTTTGCGACAGGCGTGCAGGATCGGGTGATCCGTGTGGAAGAGCGGCTGCGGTTCGAGCGGCTGCTGCCGGATGCGCTCAAGCCGCGCATCTCAGAGTTCACGGTCGGACAGATGGTCGGGTTGCGGTTTGCGAGTGACGCCGAGCTACCTGAGCTCGCCAAGCGGGTGTTGGACGAGCACATCAAGGACAAGGAGGCAATCAAAAAATTGATCATTGATTGGCGGGCGGATGAGCATCGGATTTGAGTCGCCGGATACGGGATACGGGACCAGGCGTAAGGCGTAAGGGATACGGGAGGGGCATATGCGTGGTGTGACGTTTTCCATCTTCGTGCTGGTGGGTGTCCTAACAGCGACGCCGCTGTCGCTCGAGGGGCAGGCGACGGACGAGCAGATCTTGCAGCGGTTCGTGCCTCGCAACATCGGACCGGCGAATATGGGCGGCCGAGTGTCGGACGTGGAGGCGGTGGAGCGCGATTTCAAGATCGTATATGTCGCCGCTGCGTCGGGTGGGGTCTGGAAAACGACCAATGCCGGGAACACGTGGACACCGATCTTCACCAACTATGGCTCGGCCTCGATTGGTGACATCGGGCTGTTTCAACCGGACCCCGACATTGTGTGGGTGGGGACCGGTGAAGCGAACAACCGGAACAGCGTTGCGTGGGGTGACGGGATCTACAAGTCGACCGACGGCGGCGAGACGTTTGCTCACAAAGGACTCCGCTCGACGCACCAAATCGCTCGCGTGATACCGCACCTCAGCAATCCCGACGTCGTCTACACGTGTGCCGTCGGGCACCTCTGGGGATATAGCGGCGAGCGTGGTCTGTTGAAAACGACCGACGGTGGCGACACATGGAAGAAACTGACGGGCGGACTCCCGAACGATGGCAAGACCGGGTGCACCGACCTCGTCATGCATCCGACCGATCCGAACGTGTTGTATGCGGCGTTCTATCACCGACTGCGGCAGCCATGGACGTTTCACAGTGGCGGTCCCAATGGTGGCATCTTCAAATCAACCGATGGAGGCGCCACGTGGAGCGAGTTGACCACGGGGCTGCCTACGAGTGAAACCGGCCGGATCGGTCTCGCGATCTACCGGTACGATCCCCAAATCGTGATGGCACTCGTCGAGGCAGAGCGGACCGATGACCTGAGCCGACCGGGGTCTGGTGTATACCGCTCCGAAGACGGGGGAGCGAGCTGGACGTACGTCAACACGTACAACAACAGGCCGTTCTACTACAGCCAGATCCGCATCAACCCGACCGACGATCAGCGAGTGTACCTGTTGACCACGCGGTTCATGGTATCGGAGGATGGTGGGAAGACGCTACGCAACGGCAGCGAGGACCAGGAAATTCACGGGGACTTCCACGCGATGTGGATCGATCCCAACGATGGCGATCGCTACTACATTGGCGACGACAAGGGCTTTCACCTGACGTTCGACCACGGCGAGCACTTCTTCTTCCTCGACAACTTGCCCATCGCGCAGTACTACCGGATCGGTGTAGACAGGCGAGATCCGTATTTTGTGTACGGCGGGCTCCAGGACAACGGGACGTATGGGGGGCCAAGTTTGGCGCGGGACATTCGTGGAATCCTGAGCGACTACAACTGGAAGCTTCATTGGGGGGACGGGCAAGACATCCAGATCGATCCCACCGACTGGCGTCGACTCTACACGTCGTCCGAAAACGGCAACTTCATGCAATATGATGTGCCGACCCGCACCGTCACGCGCGGCGGCCCGAATCCCGTCAATATCACCAACTACGAAGCAGTGGTTCCGCGGGCGGAGCGACAAGGTGGCAGAGAGTTTCGGTATAACTGGTCGGCCCCGATGGTCATGTCACCGCATGATCCGCAGACCCTCTATTTCGGTGCGCAGTATGTGTTCAAGACAACCGATGGTGGGGACACCTGGACCATCATCAGTCCCGATCTGACAACCAACGATCCGGTCAAGCGAGTACAGGGACAGAGTGGGGGCATCACCCCCGACAACACGGGGGCGGAGTATCACTGCAGCCTGACGTCGATCTCTCCGTCACCCCTTGTTGCCAACGTCATCT